>Ga0187893_10002739_pt1 | contig 37849 bp, 24 predicted proteins | sample MA1701074metaG_FD_139574 | JGI IMG/M metagenome (GOLD analysis project Ga0187893, IMG submission 139574) | White microbial mat communities from a basaltic lava cave in the Kipuka Kanohina Cave System on the Island of Hawaii, USA - MA170107-4 metaG ... | reverse complement strand
GGGCTCGCCGGCGACATCCAACTGGCCGAACCGCAGGAACGACCCGGAGTTGAAAACGAAAATACTGCTGGTGGACCATCCGCCCAGGATGGCGTTCAGGACGGGATGGATGTTCCTGCCAAACTGCCTGCCACGCCCAAACGGAAGGTCGATCGTGGCGCCCAACGTCATCCGGTGCCGCGGCAAAGCCGCTGGAATCATGGTGAGCTTCCCGGCATACTGGTCCGGCGCGTTGAAGAAGGCGCCCGTGCTTTCACGGTTGTAGTTGTAGCCCCACACGACGCTGTAGCCAGTGGCAAAGCGGCGTTGTACCCGAAGCTGTAGAGCCTTGTAGCGGTTCTCGACGCCCGGCATGAAGGTCTGCGTAAGGTCGCCATACTGCGGATATGGTCTCAGTAGAGTCGATAAGGGTACGGTCGCCTGGCCGCGCAACTGGCCCGGCATGAGACTCGCCGGCAACCGGTAAAACGGATTGGCCACCGGCACGGTCAACCCGGATTTGTAAGTGTAGCTGAGCTGCGGGTCCACCATATTGAGAGCCTGGCCGAATCCCGCATTCCCGCCCTGACCCTCCGGCGGGAGATTGTGTCCGAAGTTCATGAAGAAGGTTCCGTCCAGCTTCAATCCGGCGAAAAGATCGCGCTCGACGGTGAAGTTGAAGCGATCATTCATCGGGGTCTCGAGATTCTGCCGTGCCCACGAGGTGGCGCCGGTCGCTCCTAGATTCGTGTTGCGGCCATTTCCCCGCCCTGCTGGTGTGACTAACGGGTTCGAGGCTGGGAACGGATTATTGAATACACCTTGTGGCACTCCTTGAACCAGCACGGGGCCGAAGGACTGCGTCGAGTAACCGTCGGTAGAAGGCAAGATCCAGGAGTATCCCAGCACGCTCATCAGAGGCACCGCATACCGCGCGTAACCGATCCGGATGGCGGTCCGGTCGTTAGCCCGAACGGCGATGCCTAAACGTGGAAGGAAGTTCTTGTTGGGTGCATGATAGAGTCCGCGATGATCGTCGTCCGTGTAGATCCACGCCCCGTTAAAGGTCGCCTTGGGAGCGCCTTGGATGGTAGCCACCTGCGGTGGCATGACGGGCGGGTTGTTCTGGAATTCAGGAATGGGGTTGTTCAGGTCGAGATACCGCGCCATCCGGCCCTGCCGCTCGGACGGCGCGGTTTCATACTCCCATCGCAGACCGAGATTGAGCGTGATCCGGCGGTTCAACTTGAAATCATCCTGAAAGAACAGACCGTACTGGTCCTGCTTGGTGTATCGTGGCGACACGTAATTCGCCTGCAAGCTACTATCGATGGCACCGAGAAGGAACGTTGCCCACGGGCTCCCGTAGAGGAGTGTATTGGGCGCATTATAGGTCTCCGCCGTCAGATTCGCCGTGAACGGAAAGCTGCCGAGATTCGGCAACTGAGAGTATTCGTACGCATGGCGATAGGCCATTCCGAACTTCATGTAGTGGCGGCCGCGGTCGTGCCCCATGCTGCCCTGATACGAATACTTGCGCGGACGGTAGCTCCACCAATTCCCCTTACCGAAGGTGGCGCCGCCGACATTCAGGTTGGGATAGTAGACGGCCGGCATGTCGCCGGTATAAGGCTTGTACCAGGGATTGTTCGGCCAGTACTTCGCGAGACCAGCTTCGCCGAGCTTCGCCCATTCCGAATCATACTCGTCTTCGGAGTAAACGACGCCCATGCGGAAGTTGATCACGGTGCGCGCGCTCAGCGTGTAAACGCTGTCGAACGCGGCGTTCAGCGCGTCCATCAGGCCGCCGTTGTCGGAAGTGGTCGCCGGTGTGCCGCCGTAATTGTTGTTATCCAGCCGCGTCCGGATGACGCTGTAGCGTCCGAACACCTTCCACTTCGGTGTGATGTTCCAGTCCGTGCGATTGGAGATGTTCCAATAATCGAGGAACCACGCGTACCCGGTGCGAAAGTTATTGACGCCGGTAAGGTCGTCACCCGGATTGTTCGGTTTCCAGATATCGTTCAGGAACAGGCGGGAAGTGGGGTCGAGGCGCGCTGCGGGGATGTGGTTGCCGGCAAACGGCTGGCGCGTGACGGTGTTGGTGGCGGCAACAGTCTGTGTAGTCCACGGATCGAAGATCGTGCGCTGAGCGCCGGCCTTGGTCAAAGTCTGCGAGAAGTCGCCCTGACGCTCGAGGTCCGTCGGGAGCGTCATCACCTTCGTGTACGGCTGCCGGTTATTCCATTTCTCGAAGGTTAAAAACGTGAACACCTTGTTTCTGATGATCGGGGCGCCGATGGTCCCGCCCCCCACGTGATTCCGGACGACGTTGGGAGCACGCGTGAACGCGTTCGAGACAGCATTGAGCGATGGGTTGCGTCCAAAATAGTAGAGACTGCCGTGATACTCATTGGTCCCGGCCTTCATGCCGACGTTCAGGACACCGCCGGCGGAGAAGCCCGACTCCGCGTCCACGGAATTCTGCTGCACCGTGAATTCCTGAACGGCATCCATCGGCGGCGCGTATGAGCCGCGCGAACCGACGCCGATGGGCGAGCCGTCGATCTGCACCTCGTTCCGCCCGCTCGTCTGGCCGCCGACGTCAACTCCGGTAGTGGAAAGCTGATAGAAGGGATTGCGCTTGGAAACGTCGGAATAGCGGTTCACGACGGCCGGATCGAGCAGCGCCAACGTAAACGGATTGCGCGCCAGCACTGGAAGCTCCTTGAGCATCTTGCCGTCGATGGTCTGGGAAAGGGTCGTGGTGTTGAACTGAATCTCGACTGCCGTGTCGGCAACAGTAATGGTCTGACTGACATCCCCCACCCTCAGCGACACATTGACTGTCAGGTCTGATCGCACGAGAACCTGGACGTTCTCCTGGGTGAATCGACCGAACCCGGATCCTTCTGCCAGCAAAGTGTAGGTCCCCGGCTCGACAAAGTCGAAGAGGTAACGGCCGGAGTCGTCGGTAGTGCGAACGCTCGCCGTTCTGGTATTGGCATTCTGCAAGGTAACGGTTGCCGATGCTACCGCCGCGTTGGAAGGATCCGTCACCACACCCTGGACGCGTCCGCGATAGTCTTGCGCCCAGACGAGGGATGCCAAGGAAGCAAGAAGAAGCCGAGTAGTCCGAATCATGAACGTGAACCCCCTTTCCGATTCTGCTGTCCCTTGTAGCACACGGGTTCTGGGATTGGCAACAGGCCGTATCGCGACCACTGCGTGTATACTAATCGGGACCGGGAGGGCCACATGGAGATTCACACGAGAGTTCTGACTTTGCTTGTGTTCTGCCTATGTCCGGGCTTCGCTCAAGATCGAGGCACGCTCACTGGGACCGTAACCGATCCTACGGGTGCGTCAGTAGCAGACGCGCAGATCACCCTAAAGAACCCCAATACCGGGCTTACCCAAGTTTCCAGGACCGGTGCTGAGGGGCAATACACTTTCCTCTATCTGCCCGCGGGAACTTACACGATCCTGGCCGAGAAGGAGGGCTTCCGGAAGGCAGAAGCGATCGGCGTGTTGGTGAACGTTGCCTCGGCCGCGCGATTGGACATTGGGATGACCGTTGGCGGGGTCGAGCAGTCCGTGGTCGTAATGGCAGTGGCTCCGCTACTGGAAGCAACGGGCTCGAACCTCGGCAAGGTGGTGCCGACCAAAGCCATTCGGGATCTGCCCTTGTTCATCGGCGGCGGCCTGAGAAGCAACATGGCCTTTATTATCCTGACGCCGGGCGTCATCGGCCCCGCAAACAATCCTCGCATTGGAGGCGGACTGCTGGACGGCCAAAGCGAACAACTGGACGGCGCCGAGTCCCAGAGCGAGCGTCGCAACGACCCGGCCATGAACGGCGTGAGCGTCGAAGGCATGGAGGAGTTCAAAGTCCAGAGCTCGTCGTATTCCGCCGAATATGGCCGGACGTCCAATGGAGTGATTAACTGGGTCACGAAATCGGGAACCAACGACCTGCACGGCAGCGCGTTCGTGTTCAATCGCAACGAAGTCTTTAACGCCCGCGGATTCACCTTTACACCGTCGAAGCGGTCGATTGTGCGCCAGTGGAATCCGGGCGGCAGCCTGGGTGGCCCAATCTACATTCCGAAGGTATTCGACGGTCGGAACAAGGCGTTCTTCTTCTTCGCCTACGAGAAAGCCATGACCCGGAACGGTCAGTCGACGGCGCTGGTCGCCGCGCCCGTGGACGAGTATCGCATCGGAGACATGCGCAGAAACGTGGATTCTGCCGGCCGGACAATTCCGCTCTACGATCCATTCGATGGCAACGGCAACATCATCCCGAATGCCGCTGACCGGCCGCGGATGCAGTGCAACGGAGTTCTTGACGTGATTTGTCCGAATCGCATCGATCCCATCGCCAGGATCAACATTGCGCTACTTCCGCACCCCGACGATCCAACCAGGATCGTCAATAACTATCGCTCCAGGAGCTACTCACAGGGTAGAACTGCGTTGCCATCCATCAAACTCGATTACATCCTGAGCCAGAAGCATCGGGTCAACTTCCTCTACAGCCACTACTACAGTCCGGCGCAGAGGAGCATCAACCAATTCGAGGGGCTTCCCGGCACGGGCTTTCCTTCCCAAGTACTGATCGAATACTACCGCTTCAATGACGATTACGTAATCAGACCAAACCTGTTGAATCACCTGACGATCGGCTTCAACCGCCGCCACATCATCGAAGCACCCTACTATGTCAACAACGCACCCGCGGAGTGGGCGAGGGCCACAGAGGTGCCGGGCAAGGTGACGGCGCTTGCCCCGGGAACCTCGACTACGTACTCCGCCGCAGGGGTCCAATGGGGGAACAGCGTCTTCACCGATTCGCGCCAAAGGACGACCAACATCAAGGAACAGGTGGCGTGGCTCAAAGGCAGACACAGCGTCAAGTTTGGATTCGACTACCTGCGCGGGATCTATCGCAGGCTCGATTTCAACGGCGCCTACGGAACCGTCAGTTTTAATGCGGCCGGAACCGGGAACCCAAACGTTGCTAACAGCGGCTCTGACTGGGCGTCCATGCTTCTCGGACTCGCAAGCGGAGGCGGCTTTCGTTATCCCAGCGACACTGCATTCTTCTGGCCCTACTACGCTTGGTATGTTCATGACACGTTCAAGGTGACTCGCAAGTTCACGCTGGACATTGGTCTGCGCTACGAAATTCCGATCCCAAAGACAGAAAGAGAACGAGGCAACAGCAACTTCTGCCCGACCTGTACCAACCCGGCCGCCGGAGGCATTCCGGGAGCCATGATCTTCGCCGGAGAGGGCCCCGGCCGCAGTGGAATCGATCATTTCGGGGAAACCAGATTGAACGCCTGGGGTCCACGGTTAGGGATTGCCTACCAGATCTCGGAGAAGACGGTGATCCGAGCGGGCGGTTCCATCTACTACCAACCCATCCGCGAAGACGGCAATGCCGATAACGGCATTCAAGGGTTTGGCGGAACGTTCGGCGCGCCGGCAAACTTTCTCTCGAACGGGATTTCCTACCGGGTGAGAGATGGTTTCCTTCCTTTCGCGGCACAAGTGGCGGCGAACCGGCCGCCGAGAATCGATCCCGGCATCGGCGTTCAAGCGTTCAGCCCCTTCTTTTACTATTCGAAGGCTGGCCGCGCGCCATACTTTGGCGACTGGCAGTTCACGATCGAACGTAGCACCACGCGTAACTCAGTGTTCCGCGCCAGTTATCACGCGACCGTCGGAGTCAAGATGCTTTCGAGGCAGCAGGCCCAGAATCAGCTCGACCCTAAGTATTGGTCCATCTACGGAACGCTTCTGAGCCAGCCCGTCAGTTCCGTGATCAACAATCCCGTAGTTGTAGCGTCGGGATTCAAGCTGCCCTATCCCGGATTCCCTCAGAACCTGCAATTGCAACAGGCCCTCCGTCCCTTCCCGCAGTACGGCAACGTCGATAGCAACGCTGGCGGCCAGAACGATGGGCATTCAACGTTCCACGCACTCGAGGCAAGCTGGGAGCACCGCTTCGACAAGGGACTCTTCGCGTTGGTCTCGTACACTTTCTGCAAATTGATCTCCACCACGAATGGCGAAGATGCGAACCGCACGAGCGATGGCGCCGTCCAGAATCAGTACAACCGGAGGCTTGACAAGGCCGTCGCGAGCCAGGATACGCCGCACAACCTCCGGATCAGCTATGTGTACGATCTGCCCATTGGAAAAGGAATGAAATGGCTGAACCAGATGCATCCGGTGGGCAATGCGATTCTTGGCAACTGGAAGGTGTCGGGGATCCACACATACGTCAGCGGCACTCCACTGATGATCACCTGCGGGCAAAATCTTTTTGGCGCCGGACAGAGCCAGAGGTGCAGCTTTGCCTACCCGCTGCAGCCGCTGATCAACCCCGCCTGGAGCTCCGACAAATCAGTCGCCTTCAGCGTCCCGCAACTCAACAAGGCGGCCTTCGTGCTGCCGCCCAACATGACCTACGGCGACACTCCTCGCCGGATGGATTACCTTCGTAGCCCTTGGACGATCAATGAGGACATTGCGATTCTAAAGAGCTTCAGCGTTTCAGAAAAAGCCCAGCTCGAAGTTCGAGCGTCAGCCGCCAATGTTGCGAATCGAGCTCTGCTCGCCGCCCCGAATACAACTCAGAGCGCCAGCACCTTCGGCATGATCACGACGGCGCAAGGCAACAGTCCCCGCACGATCCAGCTCGGCGCCAGAGTCTCTTTCTGATTCTTGTGTTGGAAATGCTAAGCACCACGTGGCGCAGGCACTCGTGCCTGCCGCGCCGCGGGCTCGTCGGGGGCGCCTGTCCCGAGCGGCGACATAGGGTCGAGACGAATCTCGACCCCACAGACAAAAGTGCCCTGCGCCACAGCAGCTCAGTGTAGATCAGTTAATCCTTGCAGAACGCGATCTGATCCTGAAGAGGAAGCGGCACCGAATCACCCGTGGTGAGCAGCACCTGGACACTGAGCGTGACGATGTAGGCACACGCTTGCAGCGTTGCGACTACGAACGCCGGAGTCGCTATGCCGAAGCGCTCTCCAGCCACCGCCGCGGGGAGCGTGAACGCGTACGGCCCGCCGGGACCGGTCATCGACATGGAAACACTGCCCAGCGTTGGATGTGTAGCGGTGAACTCCGGTGTGAGCGAGTTGGTGATCCCCGCGCAACCGTTCGCGTTCAGTTCCTGGATGTCCAGGATCGCCACCGCCAGCGCGCCGTTCTGCGTAAAACCGGCCCAGGACGGATGATGGCTGACGCTATCGTAAAGCGTGTTGTTGATCGCGACCTTTTGGCAGGTACCGGCGACAACCTTGCTCGCGTTATTGCCCGCCTCGCGGACCCACATCCGGATGCTGAAGTAGAGGTTCTGAGCCAGGGTCGCTCCATTCGAAGTCGAGCTGTTTCCGGCCAATACACCAGTCATGTTCTTCGGGGGGAAGGCAGCCAGCGTCTGGGACACGAGGTTGATTTGGTCGCCGTTCGGGAAGAAGAATCCTTCCGCGGTCAAGAAGTTGCTTTCCTGGGGCACCTGAACCCAACCGTCCGCGGAAATACTCGCGACCAGCTCGTTCGGTCCGGGCGTGCCGTTGACGGTGTAATCCTTGGTTTCGACCGGATTCAGGATGTCGCCTGTCAGACGCTCCCAAAGACCAATCTTGGTCCGGGCGATCTGGCCCATCGCTACCTGGACCCAGGCGGCGGTCCCGGCCGGGGCTACTTCGAACATATACTCCATCGGTTGTCCATTGAACTTCTTCGCGAGGATGCCATTCAGGCGAATCGTGGAGTAGAACGCACGATTGTCGCCGATGGTCAGACCGTCACCGAGAGGTCCGCTGTCGATATCAGTCGAGAATTTGTAGCCACCCAGATGCGTAAATGCCGGATACGGATTGCCGTCGCCTATGGGCGCTTCTTCCAGGCACAATTCGACGCAGAAACAGTTGCCTGCGTTCTCTCGATCGGCAGCGCGGCCGCGAGAAACGGGCTCGATAAGCAACCCTGACCCTCCGCCAGTCTCGACGCGGAAATAGAGATCCGGTCCACCGACCAGTTCAACATTCAATGCCGGCGAGAAGATCGTCCTCTCGAAATCCGACCGCAAGTAGTCGATGCGGAACTTGCCCGCTCCATCGGTGAAATCGGAGCCGAGTTCATCCTGCTGCAGCCAATCGGCGTCAAAGGCGCGCACCTTGACTCCGGGAACCGGGGTTTTGGTGTCACAGATTGTAACGCGGCCGCAGATGGTCCAGACCCCGAATCGCGAGCGTACGCGACACCAGTAACGCACGGGAATGCAGTAGTCCCATCCGAAAACAAAGTCGTTCTCCACACGACGCCACATCGGCTGCAGCGTGGTGATCGTAAACTGAAGAGGTCTTGGATCCGGAATCGGCTTCTTGTGAGGCACCGTGCCGCAGTAGACGTCGACTTCGAACGGCTCCCCTTCGTACTTCTGCGCCAGCACAACCCGGAAGTTCCCCTGATCATCGGTTTTCCCTTCGGCGATGAGAGCCGACTGCTTTGCTTTGATCTCATCGTCGGTCAGGATCCGGAACGTATCCTTTGGGTTGGCGACGGCGAGGGCCGGCACGTTCTGATCCTGACGGGTCCGATACAGCTTGATCGTGACGTTGGCAAGCGGTTCGGGGCATTCCGGGCAGATGTACCCGCAGAGTCTTCCTCTGAATATGTACGGCATCGTTTTCTCCTAGGGCTCCCGCGTTGGGCGAGATCCAAGACACTAGTGATTGAAGTTGGAGGAACCGTTACATTAAAAGTTGATTTTGACGGCCTATACCCTCAAAACAACCTGCTCCCCTCGAAAACGATCAGGTATCATGGGCAAGCATCGGAAGGCTGGCACCGGCAATGTTGCAATGTCTGTGACCAGACTTGCGAGCCAATCCAAAGGAAGGCAGGCATAGGAAGCTGGCTGTCACGACTCCGGGCGAATACCTTGCATGCACCACGGTTCCAACCATGTGAAGAACTGAATCCTACGCTAACTCCAATAGTTGAGCTCCCGCCTATAAGCGCAAACTCGCCGCCAGCGAAACCCTCTTCCCTCCACCCTCCACCACTATCTTGCCTCCCTCCAGCCGCACATCCTCGACCTTCTCCATCCCCTCCGGCACACGCGTATAGAACATCGCAAACCGAGTCCCGATCTTCGACTTTGCCGGCAGCCACCGGAACGCTGGAACGCCGAACAACTTCCCCATCTCCACGGTTTGCCGCCTCGATACGTCGAACGGCTGGGTCCCGAACTCGAGTCCACGTGACAACGCCAGGCTCGCAGGATAGTTCATCCACTCCTGTAACCAGGGATACTCCTCGCGCCGGAACAGATAGCCGAGCAGCAGCTTCTGATCCAAATTGATCGCCGTCACCCAGACCAACCTCTTCGATGGCTCCATCACACACCCCGTGTGATCCATCGAATTTGGGCTGGCGGGGACCGAACGAATACTGCGCGTCGAACCGTCCATCAGCGGCGCGACCGGATAGGTGAATTCTCGCTCGCTCGCCAGCGCATGATTCGATACCCTACCGCTGTGCGGCCGGGTCTGGCAACGGCCAACCGACGCATCGACCACAGTCTTTTCCGGGGACAAGAACGGAGCGCCAATCGTACCGTGCTCCGCCCAGTTAATCGGCCGATCGAACGCCAATAGATTCTCCAGCTCGCTCTCGACCCACACCACTTGCTCACCGTCGACCAACTCGAGTTGCCGCGTGAACACCTCCTGCAAAAGTGGCAGCGTCGCCCGCCACTTGATCTTCTGCACCTTATCTTCGCGCCCCGCTGACACTTGTTCCCAAGGCTGGCGGTGTGCTTCGCCATGCCCCTGAAGTCCCGCTTTCTGCTCTTCCGCGGACGTCGGACCAAACCCATCCACGCACACAAAGTGACCCAGACTGTCACCGAACCGCGGCGGTGCGCTGGTCTCGCGAGCCAGCCGCACCGGGTTCCACATCGGATTCATTTTGCCCGGATCGTCCTTTAACAGGAGACTGGCGAATGCCCCGCCTTTGTTCAAGGTAATCAGCTCGATCCGGTCGTTCTCGATCGCGGTGCCCGGCCGGCCTTCAAACTCGACCTGCCGCTGCGCCCAGGAAGCACCGGCCAGCATCATCAGTAACGCCATTTTTTGCATCTTAATAGAACCTCAGATTGTCCAACTCCAGCCAGGCCCACTCCCCAGCCTTCCTCGCGATCTCGAATCCCAGCGACTGCAAATCCGTCATCGGCGCCGGAAACGTGACTTGAATTGTCGTCCACTTATACGTGGCCGGGAACCTGGCATCCGGATGACGAAAACCGCGGACGCCCCGGCGCTGCATCACAAGCCTGTATTCCCCTTCTCCTCTCGCCTCGAACTCGACGCCGCGAAATCCCGACGCGTCCACTGGCTCGACGCCGCCCTTGCTCAGAGGAAACCATAACAGCGCGAATGGTCGAGTCTTCTCTGCCATCCGGGCCTGTATCGAAATCGCATGATTGTCCTCGAAGCGAAGGACCCGTCCGAACATCATCTTGGAATGATCGTGATCGGCGTCGGTCGCATTGACCCGCAGCGTATCGACACTCGTTCTTTCGCTCTCCATATCATCGATCAGCGCCTGCGCCCTCCGCGCCGGAATTGGCGTCATTTCGGAGTGCGCGATTGCCTCCTTCATTCTCGCCCGGTCGATTTCCTGGCCGCCAAGCCAAATCCGCCGCACCCGCTCGACATCCCGAATATTCTCATGCGGGACCCCTTCGATCAGCAGCAGATCCGCGAGCTTGCCGACCGCGATCGTCCCATGTTCGCTGTCCACGTCGAGCGCTTTCGCACTATTGCCGGTCGCGGCTGTCAGAGCCTCGAGCGGAGTCAACCCACCGGACACGAGCAACTCCATCTCTCGCAAAGTCGACCAGCCATGATATGTCCCAGTCACGCCAGCATCCGTGCCGACGCCGAACCTCGCACCGGCTTCCCGCAGCAGGCGGACATTTCCCATGAGATGACTCCATCGCCTCTGGCGGGCGGGGCTTGCCTCGGAATCTGTCCGCCGCGCATCCGCGATCTTCCACGCCGCGGGCTCGAGCAATTCATTGAGCAATGGAGCCGTTGGACCCCGCTTCCACTCATAGACGGCGAGAGTTGGCGCATAGGTCGTACCATGCTTGCGCAGCAACCCAATCAACTCACCGTCGGCCGGCGCATCCCCGATTCCATGAGCGATCACGTCCACTCCGGCCCTAGCAGCTATCTTCGCCTTCGCCAGGCTCACGGTGTGGGTCAGCACCTCCACCCCTTGCGCGTGCGCCTCTTTCACGATGGCCGCAAGCGTCTCTTCTTCCATCGACGTCATGTCCGGCCCCGTCCCATATCTCCATCCGTCCGTAAAGACCTTGATCGCATCCGGACGGTAGGCAAGCCATTTCCTGGCCGCAGCGCGAGCTTCCGCCGGAGTGGTTACTTCCAGCGAAAAGAAATCACCGCGACCACCTTCGGCGCCGTGCCCGCCCGGTGTCGTAATTCGCGCCGCCAGATTGAGCCTCGGCCCGACGACAACACCTTCCCGCAGCAGGCGACGCATCGGCTCGAACGTTTCCGGATAGGTGCCGAAATCCACCACCGATGTCACGCCGCACATTAGATACGCCTTCAACACCTTTCCCCAGTCGCCCGACAGCCCACCGACCGCCGAGTACGGAAGGTGTGTGTGCAGATCGAAGAATCCAGGCGTGAGCGTGTATCCCCGGCCGTCGATTACGAACGTATCCGCGGGGACAGCGATCCCTTTCTCCACAATTGCGATCCGCTCCCCCCGAATCACGACGGTTCCAACAAACGGAGCGGCGCCCGTGCCGTCGACGATGGTCGCGTGTACGATGGAAATTCCGGGGATCTGCGCGTCGAGCCACGCTCCCAACAAGAGTCCCACCGCCAACAACCGCATAGAGACAAATGATACCGTAGACCACATGTGCAAGCTCTTGTGGGCTGGTATTGCGTTCCTTGCGCAGCCGCTCCCAGTGGCTCAAATTCCCACGCGAGCGCGCACGCCTCAAGGCGACTACATCTCCTGGCGTGAGCACCTTATCGATGATCAGCAGCTCAACGGCGGCATCCCGATTCGCGGCGGCGACGGCGTTCAGATGGCGGACTTCGACAAGGACGGTCACCTTGATATCGTCAGCGTTCATGAAGATTCTTCACACGTCCGTCTTGCCTTCGGTAGTAACAATCCTGACCGCTGGACACTCGCGACGCTGGCGGAAGGGAAGGAGGCCGCCGCCGCCGAGGACGCTGCCGTCGCCGATCTCAATGGCGACGGGTGGACAGACATCATCGTTGCCTGTGAGCTCGACCACCTCATCTACTTTCAGAATCCCGGTAGCTCGGCGGCAGTACGCGCCGGCAAGTGGCCCCGCGTGGCCCCGGCAAGCGCGCGAAACCGCGGCTCCTTTATCCGCGTCTTCTTCGCGGATCTTAACCGCGACGGCCGTCCTGAGGTCACCGCCGCCAACAAAGGCGAACAACTCCCTACCATCAATCCGGCAACGCAAAAGGATCCCAAACTCAAGCCAAAGGAGATTTCCTGGTTCGCTCCACCGCGCAACCCGCTCGATGCCAACGGTTGGAAAGAGAACGTCCTCGCGCGCGTCTCGATCCCGATCAACGTTCAGCCGGCGGACCTCGATGGCGACGGGGACCTCGACCTTCTCGGCGGCGCCCGCGGCGAAGGACGTTGTCTCATCTTTGAAAACGTCACTCCAAAAGGCGGCGCTATCGCCTTCAAAGAGCACCCCTTCCGAACTACACCTCACAAGGCCGTTTATGCTTTCATGGCTGATTTCGCCGACTTCAACGAAGATGGCCGGCTCGATGCCGTCATGAACGAATCGCGCACCAACCTCGCCTGGTACGAGCAGCCGAAGTCATTCGATCAACCTTGGATCGTCCACTCAATCGGAACTGTAGCCCCCGACAACGCAACCGGCATACGCATCGCCGACATCAACAACGACGGCCGGCCTGACGTCATCACCGGCGGCTACAGCCAGGACCCCCGCGATAGAGACGCTCCTCCGTTGACTCCCGATGTCGTGGCCGGCCGCATCGCGTGGTTCGAGAATCCGGGGGATGTGACGAAGCCCCATCCTGCCAAGCAATGGATCCGGCACGATATCTCCCGCACACGCCGCGGAATGTACGACGCTTTCCTCGCCCGGGACATCGACGGGGACGGCGATGTCGACTTCGTCGCCACCCGCGGCAACTCCGGCAACTTCGATGGCGTCTTCTGGCTCGAACAGGTTCGCTCGAAGCAGCCGGCAAAATCCTTCCAACCCGCGCGCGCCATCGAAAGCGCGCATTTGCCACTTCCATGAAACTCTTACTTTTTTCTCTCTCACTATCCGCGGCAACGATCGTCGTCGATACCACGCAGGTTCGCTCCGGTTCAGTTCAAGTCACGACGGATCGGGAAGCCCTTCGCGTCACGTGGCCCGATGAGCGCAACCGCCCGTGGACAGCAACCTTTTCACTCGATACCACCAAGCCCCTCATCACTTCGATCGCGCAAGGCAATTCCAACATCATCGAGCGCGCCCGGCCTTTCTATTGGATCGAAACCGGCAAGCGGCGCGGCGGTTGGGATCAGTTCTTCGATTTTCCGCCCAGCCATCCCGACGGAACGCGCCGCTTCCAGTCCGAATTGCAATTCACCAAAGCCACAGCGCGCACCAAAGGCGATCGCGTTCAAGTCTTCTTCGAAGGCCTCAACCTCGGCTTATTCCGCGGCGGCATCGCGTACACCTTCTATCCCGGCAGCCGTCTCGTCCAGCAGGAAGCGGTCGTCTCCACCACTGAACCCGATACCGCTTTCTTCTACGACGCCGGGATTCAGTGGACCGCCGATTCCGACCGCAGGCCGGGCAATACGATGCAGACCCAGATCACCTATTACGACACCGAGGGCCGTCTTCAAGCGCCGATCCTTCCGTTCTTCTCCTCCGAGCGTCAGCCGTTCGCCACGCGCTATCGAACCATCGCCGCGCAAACCGCGAACGGCTCGATCGCCGTCTTCCCGGCGCCCCACCAGTACTTCATGCCGCGCGATTTCACTAGCAATCTCGCGCATCTTTGGGCGCGATCTTTTCGTGGGCAGGCGGGACTCGGCATCCGCCAGCTCACGGACGAAAACTGGATCTTCTATCCCTGGATGAACGCTCCGCCAGGCACGCAGCAGCGCCTCAGCTTGTTCTTGCAGTTATCCGATCAGCAGCCTGTCGTATCGCTCGAAGAAGTTCTGCGCTACACCAACCGCGACCGTTTCCCTTCCGTCAACGGTTACAAAACTCTCGCTTCGCACTGGCACTTTGCATACACGGTGCAGGCGATGGAGCACGGCGACAATTGGATTCCGCCATTCAAACCCGTCCTTAAGAACCTCGGGATCGACGCCGCGATGATTGCCGATTTCCACGGCGACGGCCATCCGCGCGATACAACCGCTCTTCGCCTTAAGGAACTGGAAGCCTACTACCGGGTGTGCCGCGCCCAATCCGATAACGAGTTCCTCATCATCCCCGCCGAAGAAGCGAACATTCATCTCGGTGGTCATTGGGTGGTTGCGTTTCCCAAGCCGGTGATGTGGTTCATGGCGCGGAGCCAGCAGCAGCCGTTCGTCGAGCAACACCCACAATACGGCAAGGTATACCGCACTGGCAGTGCTGCTGACATGCTCGAGGTGATCCGTCAGGAGAACGGCATCCTTTACACCGCGCACCCGCGCACTAAAGGCTCGCTTGGCTTTCCCGATAAGTACAAAGACACAGATTTCTTCCTCGATCCCCGATTTGTCGGCGCCGGCTGGAAACAGATGCCGGCGGATCTCTCCACGCTTCGGATGGGCCTTCGAGCCCTGAATCTCATGGACGATATGAACAACTGGGGGTTCGCCAAGCGCCTTCTCCCCGAGGTCGACATGTTCCAGCTCGACCACACCCACGAGCTCTACGCGCATATGAATGCGGCTTACGTGCGCCTCGGCGAACTCCCGGCCTTCGACAATTATGGCCGGATTCTGGAAGCCGTCCAACGCGGCGATTACTTTACGTCAACCGGCGAAGTGCTGCTGCCGTCGGTGTCGATTACCCCTGGCGTCACGGTGCGCACACAGGCGCAATGGCGACTTCCGCTCGGTCACGCGGTCATCGTCTGGGGTGACGGTTCCGCCACTCACAAAGAAACCATCGCACTAGAATCCACCCGCACTTTCGGATCGCAATCGTTCACGTGGCAGGCGAAAGCTCCTTCCGCCAAGTGGGCCCGCCTGGAACTTTGGGACGTTGCCGGAAACGGCGCTTTTACTAACCCGGTACGGTTTTAGGCACGGCGGCCGATCTCTGGCTGCCTGCCTTCGAGCGGCGCCGCACAGGCGGATCCGCCGGCCGTACAAACTGTCGGATCGTGTCGGGTTGTGTTGGGTCCGAGAAGTGGCGGCGCGTCCGTGCCGCAGCATCGCTTGTACTTCTTACCAGAACCGCAGGGGCAGGGTTCATTACGAGCAATAACCGGGGAAGGCGGAGTTGGAATGGGAGTTGGCTCCAGAGTAGCAGCAAGGCTACGATCGTCCACTGCTTTGCGGTAGCCGTCTTCGTAACACGACTGGTACTCCTCGAACGTCATGGTAGCCGCACCCACGCGGCGGTTCACGGGATCGCCGGCTTCGACGGCGCGGATGACAGACAACGCCGCTTTGAGTCGAGTGCCTGGGGCGGCCTTGGCGTCTTCGAGAATTGCCTGGATGGTGCTGACGGCGGAAGAAGCGAGTTGGTGGAGTTGATCTCGTAGAGTCTCGGCATGGAGGTGACGAGCTTCGTGAAGCGCTGCACGAAATTCGCGATGGTGGCGGCACCATTCATAGATAGTGCAACGATGAACTTCGGCAAGTTCGGCAGCGTGGGAGACGGAGTCGCCCGAAGCGAGGGCGGCGAGAGCCTGGAGCTGTTTCGGCGACAGCGAGGCAGGGAGGGGAGCGGTGTTCATTGCGATGACTCCTAGGGCGAGTGTTGCATGAGGTCAAGGGGAGAGCTGCGAAAATTGAGGAGGCGGAGGGCATAACAAATCGCGCTAAGCGATTCTGGGAAATGGGGATATACGTTTAGCAAATATTTCTAATTCACTTGTGACCGGGTCCTTTGAGCGCAAAGATTCTGTTCGCTGCCAGACGGCGTAAGCTTTCAGTACCCAATTGGATCCCAAGGGTTGAGGAGAGTAGTGCCTGAACCTATGCTGGACCTCGACGATGGGGGGCTGGGTGGTGACGTGGAACGGCGAAATCGCCGGGGCGGGGGGAGCCCTCTATCACTACAACCGTCCCTATGGAGACATCTACATGAAAATCGCGGAGCCGTTTCGCGGCAGAGGGCTTGGAGTTTATCTGGTTCAGGCATTGAAGGCCGCTTGCCGGTCCCGAGGAAGTGTTCCCGCAGCGCGTTGCAACGTGACCAACCTAGCGAGCCGAAGAACGCTCCAAAAGGCCGGATTTGTGCCGTGTGGAAATCTCGTGACCGGCGATCTGGTGAAATATTCAAATGGTTAGCCGACGTGCCGTGATTGGTGTGGCGGGGGCGGCTCTGGTGGCGCGGCCGAGCAATCGGCCCAATCTACTCGTCATGCTGACCGATGGTTGGAGAGGCCAAGCGCTGCCTATGGCGGGCGATCCCAACCTGCTTGGCCCGAATATCGAACGGTTGGCCCGAGAAGGCGTCTACTGCAGCCGGGTCTACACGAGCTACCCGGTTTGCTGCCCTTCTCGAGCCGCGATGCTGACCGGCAAGGTACCTCACGCGGCGGGCGTTACGGGGAACCACCAGTTGCTGCCACTCGAACAGAGCACGATGTCGGCGGCGATGAAAGCGGCGGGGTATCGGACTGGCTATATCGGAAAGTGGCATCTGGATGGGGCTGAGAACCCGGGATTCGTGCCGCGGGAGCGGCGGCGAGGATTTGACGATTGGTCTGCCTTTAATGTCGCTCATCGCCATTACGATTGGGTCTACTTCCGTGACGACCCGATTCCAGTGCGGGTCAGCGGCTTCGAGGCGGATACACAGACAGACTTGGCTCTCGACTTCATTCGCAAGGACAAAGGGCGTCCGTTCTACCTGTGCTTGTCCATCCTGCCGCCCCACGCGCCCCTTACACCTCCAGCTCGTCACGACACATTTCAGCCAGCGGCACTGCGGCTGAGACCAAACGTACCCAAGCAACACGAAGCAGCGGCGAGAAGGGCTCTTGCCGGCTACTACGGACTCTGCGCGGCGGCGGACCAGAATCTGGGCCGCCTTCTGGATGAGCTCGACGCAATCGGCCTAGCGAAAGACACCATCGTCGTCTTCACCTCGGACCACGGGCAGATGCTTTGGTCGCACGGCGTCGACGAGATAAATCTACCTTTCGAAGAGTCGGCGAGGATTCCCTTCATTGTGCGCTATCCGCGTCTTATTCGTGCGGGGGCGACATATGATGGGCTCATCTCGAACATCGATTTTGCGCCTACGTTAATGGCACTGTGCGGTATTCCCGCCTTGAAGGGCATGCACGGCTCGAACCAAGCGCGTCGCCTGACTGGCGTCGCGGCTCCGGCCGCTGGTTCCATTTACTCCGAAGGCGCGCTGCGGCAGCTCAACGAGTGGCGGATGGTTGTGCAGGGCCGCTACAAGCTCGTGGTCGATGCGAGTAACCGGCCGACTTATCTCTTCGATCTGGCCGGGGATGCCTACGAACAGGAGAACTTGGCCGGTCAGCGCGGGTCGGCCGCCATAACCGAGCAGTTGCAGGCAATTCGGCGGCGCTGGGCTTTGCGAACCGCCGACCGGGCCGGGTAGTCACCGAAATGCTGCAAGTTCGCTCCAGATCCTGTGTAGTCGCCCATGTTTTAGGAATCGCCGCACGAATTTGTGGGAACGGTCAATCGAACGGATAACGCGCTTCCGGAATGATAATTGCGCTGTTACCCGGAAGGTCCACAACAGGCACCTTCCGGGCAGATCCTTTTTGCGAGAACGTTTACGATCTCGGAGTGACACGGTTGCGCACATGACCCTTGGCGCCGCGGCCAATCAGAATGACGTCACAGCGTCGCACTTGGAACCAGGTGGAGAGATCGGGGGGTGTCTCTAAGCCCCGCGGCCCGGCATTAGGTGGGTGAGCGACCGGGATCCCGAATGATTCCGTCCACCACGCGCACCAATATGTCAATTTTCCCTGTCAAAGCTTGGATCTGCCCATTGGTTCAGGCGAAACCGTTCCGCATGTCCTCCGCCAGTTGCCGCTGCTGCTCGGCGAGTTGTAGCTGTTGTTTGGCCAGTCCCTGTTGCTGATCCATTGAGCCCTTTTGCACGGTGGCCAGCGTGTTCACAGCATCCACAACTTGGGACGTTACGCCCCGTAACTCGCGCATCTCCAGCTCCGACCGGCTCAGCACAGCAGCGTGAGTGGCCTGATTCTCCAGCAGAAACTGGATTGTCTTCTCAATATCTATTTCTTTCAGTCCAAGTTGCGGGCCCTGCGCTTTCAGACCGTCAAAGGACCGTAAGAGTCACCGAGAGCGTATGCCGGTACGCCGGACATCTCGAGCAGCGAAAGATACAGATTGGCCAACGGCGTCTCACGCGGATACTGAACGTGGCGGCCAGTCTGAATCTTGCCCTTGCCGGAGCCGGCGATGACGAGCGGCAAATCGTGGTGGGTGTGGCGATTTCCATCCGAAATACCCGAACCGTAGACGACCATTGAGTGATCGAGCAACGTGCCGTCGCCTTCCTTGATCGAATCGAGCTTGTTCAGGAAGTAGGCAAACTGCGTGACGTGATAGAGGTTGATCTGGCGGATCTTCTCGATCCACTCGGCGTTGCCCCGATGATGGGTGAGACCGTGGTGGCCGTCGCTGATGTTAATTTCGCGATACGGCCGGTTAGAGCCTTCGCGCGCCAGCATGAGAGTGAGGATGCGCGTCTGGTCCGATTGCAGGGCCAGCAGCATGAGATCGAACATCAGGCGGGCATGTTCGGCGTAGTCCACCGGGATGCCGGCGGGTTTCTCAAATCCGGGCGCGAGAATCGAGAGGTCGACCCTGTTCGCCGCGGCTTTTTCGGCGCTGGCGATACGGCTTTCGATTTCGCGTACGGCGGTGAGGTACTCATCGAGCTTTCGCCGGTCGGTGGAGCCAAGTTCGCGCTTCAGTGAATCGGTGTCTTCCCGGACGAAGTCGAGAATGGATTTGTTGTAGCGCTCACGGCGCGCGCGAGTGGCGGCCGTTTCGTTGGGATCACCGCTCCCGAACATGCGTTCGAAGAGGACGCGCGGGTTGGATTCAGGCGGGTTCGGAGTGCGCTCGCTCCGCCAGGAAATGTTGTTGGAGTACGCGCAGGAGTAACCGGAGTCGCAGTTCCCGGCTTGGCGTCCGCTTTCGAGTGTGAGTTCGAGAGAAGGAATGGCCGTCTGCTTGCCAATCACTTGCGCAGCTACCTGGTCGACCGAGATTCCAAGACTGATGTCGGCCGCGGCAGTCTTCTTGGGATGAACGCCCGTCAGGAAGGTAGCCGCGGCGCGGGCATGATCGCCCGGGCCATCGCCCAGCGCGCGACCGGTGTTGTGAGTGAGTCCGGTAAAGACGGTGAGCTTCTCACGCAGAGGCTCGAGCGGCTTCATAACGCTCTTGAAAGTAAAGTTTCGGCCCGTGACTTCGGGAGTCCAATCCTGCATGATGATGCCGTTGGGAACGTAGCAAAACATCATGCGAAGAGGGGCATCTCCAGCGGCGCGGCGAGCAGCGGGCGCAGCGAAAGCGGGCGACATCGCGTCGAGCACCGGAAGGGCCACGGCTGCACCCAAACCGCGAAGTAAGGAGCGCCTGGAAAGGGACTTCGTCATTGCAGTCCTCCTGAATGAATGGCCGCATCGCCCCGACGCATGCGGAAGGCGGGACTTTGGACCACCTCTATGATCATATTCGAAAACTTATGACCGCTGGCTGCCACCTTCTTAGAGATCGACCGGAGCAGCGGTTTGTCGGAGGATTCGAGCCCGCGGCCGAGAGCATAGGTGAGCATTTTCTCAGTGAGGCAGCGGGTGAACAGATCGCTGTCGTCGCGAAGGATGGTCTTCATCTGCGACGGAGTGGCAAAGGAATGGTTGCCGGGAAGGACACCCGCGGCGTCCACCGGGAAGTTGCCGTCATGGGACCGCCAAGCGCCGGTGGCGTCGTAGTTTTCGAGTCCGAAACCCAAAGCATCCATCTTGTTATGACAGACCGCGCAGGAGGGGTCCGCACGGTGGCGTTCGAGTTGTTGCCGAAGAGAGAGGTCCTTGCCGATGCGCTCCTCCTGGAGCGACGGGACATTGGCCGGCGGCGGCGGCGGCGGCGAAGCGAGGAAGTTTTCAAGCACCCACAGTCCCCGGAGCACGGGCGAGGTGCGTGTGGGGTACGACGTGACGGTGAGGACCGAGGCGTGCGTAAGGATCCCGGAACGCTGCGCATTTCCCGACAGATCGATACGTTGAAACTGGCGGCCGGTTACGTTCGGAACACTGTAATGTTTGGCGAGACGCTCATTCAGAAAGGAGAACTTGCCGTCCAGGAAATCGAGGATTGGGCGGTCTTCGCGAAGGACGGAGGAGAAGAAGAGCTGCGTCTCGCGGCGCATGGCTTCTTTGAGATCGGCGTCGAATTCTGGAAACCTCTTAGGATCGGGCGAGACCGAGGAAAGATTGCGGAGCTCGAGCCATTGCCCCGCGAAATTCTCCGCGAGCGCGTTCGCCTTGGGATCGGCGATCATGCGGCGGACTTGGGCCGCGAGCGCCTCTGGACTGCGAAGCTCGTCCCGGTCGGCAAAGCGGAATAATTCGTCGTCGGGCATCGAGGACCAAAGGAAGTAAGAGAGCCGGGACGCAAGCTCGTGTGAGTTGAGTTCGCGTATTGAGCCGGCGGCAGGGTCCCGCTCGATCCGGAAGAGGAAGTGGGGAGAAGCGAGGATCGCCTTCAGGGCAAGTTGGATGCCGGACTCGAATGGTTCGCCGTCCTTCACCGCCATGCGATGGAAGGCGAGGAGCTTGCCGGTTTCCGCGCTGGTAACCGGACGTCGCCAAGCGCGGCGCGCGAGGCTCGTGATGATCCTCCGCGCGCATTCCTCGTCAGAGGGACTGGTGGGCCGGCAGAGGAAGATGCGTTTGTGGGAATCCGGGAGCTCGCCTTCCTTGATGAAGGGACCACGGATTTCCAAAGTGTCGACGAACAGGATGAGATCCGTGCGATTTCGAGGATCGTTCGGAGGAGGATCGAAGACAGCAGGGCCCGGATATGTGAAAGCGGCGGTGAGGAGATGTTCACCGGCCGGAGCCTGGATGCGGAGGTCAAAGGTACGGCGGCGATCCGTTCCGGGCTGAATCTGAAGCATTCCCACTTGCTTGCTGTCGAGGAAGACGGCGAGCTCGGAGTGCGGCTCCTGTGGGACGCCACGGCCACGGACGAACACGCGAAGGTCGTAATCGGCGTCGCGGGGAAAGCGATGACGGAACGTCAGCGCACCGGTGGTGATCAGGCGAGGACCCTCGGGATCGGCGGGTACAGTCTTCGTGGGGCCTATCTTTTCGATGTCGTACTTTTCAAGAACCGGCTTGGGAGCGGGACCGCTGACGATAGCGAGCCGGACGATCTGATCGGCGGCGTTGAGATACTTCTCCATCAGGTTGGGATTGAGGGAGAGGACGTCGCCGATGTTGTCGAAGCCGTGGCCGGAGTCGTCAAGGGGGAAGTCGTCGGCTGGACGGAAGGAGATAGCGAGCAGGTCCCGGATGGTGTTGTTGTACTCGACGCGATTCAGGCGGCGGGCGGTGACGCGTCCGGGGTCAACCTTGCGGGAGCGATCCATGGACTCGATGTGAGTCTCCGCCCATTGCAACGCGGCAGCGACTTGATCGGCGGGCGGTTTGGGGATCGGCGGCGGCGGCATCTGACCGGACTTGAGCCGTTCGGCGACGGATTCCCAGACGTCGCGCTCCGCGAGAGCGATCTTTGGGTCTTTCAGGCGCTCCAGGTCGAGGTTGGCGGTTTTGGTTTTGGCGTTGTGGCAGGCGACGCAGTAGTTGTTGAGAAGTTTGGGGACGGTCTCAGGATATTGGGTTTGGGCGGAGGCCAAAGCAACGCCCACAAGCAAGGCTCGGCCGGCACGCGCGATCATCTGTGCCTTCAGTCTATCAAATCGTGTATCGTCAAGATCTTGGAGTAGCGAGAGAGATGCTGCCGTTCCTGTTTGCCGTAACCGTTGTCCACACTGGCTTCCAAGGCGCGCAACTCGAAAGAGTCGAGCGTGTCACGGACACCCACTTCCGATGTCACCTCAAAGGAGACATCGATCAGGACGGGCGCAACCGTCAGGCCAACTGGTATTACTTCCGTGTGGACGGCGCCAAAGGCCGCGCGATCGTCGTCGACCTTGTCAATCTTCCGGGCGAGTACAACTACCGGGCGAACCGTGGCGCGGTGACGAAGGACACGATCCCGCTGTGGAGCGAGGACAATGTCCGCTGGACGCACTTTGCCGATACCGAGTACGATGCTGCTGAACCAAGGCTTCGTTTACGCATCACGCCGAACTCCAAAACACTCTGGATCGCCCATGTTCCTCCCTATACCAACCAGCATCTGAAGCGGCTTATCGAGGAACATAGCCGGAGCCCCTATCTTCGACAGGAATCCGTGGGAAAGACCGTCGATGGGCGCGAGATTCCTTTGCTGACGATTCACGACTGGGAATCCTCCGCGAACAAGAAGGTTGTATGGCTGATGTTCCGGCAGCACGGATGGGAAACGGGATCGTCGTGGGCAGCGGAAGGGGCGATTCGATTTCTCCTGTCCAACCATCCCGCGGCCGGGCAGGTCCGCGCCGCGACCATTTTCAAAATCTTTCCCCTGTGCGATCCGGACGGCGTGGCGCGAGGTAACGTGCGTTTCAACAAGTTCGGCTTCGACCTGAACCGCAACTGGGACGTCGTCGATCCGCTGAAGATGCCCGAGATTCACGCGCAGCGAAAGGCCATCCTCGATTGGGTGGAGCGCGGCCAGCCTCTGGACCTGTTTCTTTCTCTCCATAACACGGAAACCTCCGAGTATCTGGAAGGACCACCAGACCCCGATGGACGGTTTCGTGCGCTCGGAGAACGCTTTTTCCGCCTATTGAAGGAGCATTCTTCCTTCGCGCCAACCAGGGACTTATTTTGGTCGGACGAAACAACTACCTCCGGCAAAGCGGGGCGGATGAATGTGATTCAGGGTCTCTATCGCGACGCGAGAATTCCCGCGTTCTTGATGGAGCAGCGGATTTCGCACAACCCGCGGTTAAAACGTTTGCCAACGATTCAGGATCGGATCGAGTTTGGAGCCGCACTGACGCGAGTGGTGGCGCAAACTGCCGGCTTGTGAAACCGCGGCTGAAGTCTGGCAGCTTGGCCAATCTGCGGCCGATTGCTAATCGGCCTGGCGCCAGCCCAGGAAAACTGTTCGGGTTCTAATCCGCCTGCTAACCTAAACAGGGAACCCTATGCGACCAGTCGCGATCGGCGGCATCGGAAAAACTGTATTCGGGGCATTGTACGACCGTGATTTGCGGTCGCTGGCGGTCGAGGCATCCCGCAAGGCCATGGAGGATGCGGGGGTCTCCACGGCACAGATCGAGGCGTTTTATCTTGGCAATTTCGCCGGCCCCTCCTTCATCGGGCAGAATCACCTGGCCCCCTACATTGCAGCGGATGCAGGGCTGGCCGGGGTTCCCGCGACGCGCTTCGAGGCGGCTTGTGCTTCTTCCGGCTCCGCCTTCTTTCATGCCTGGACCGCTGTGGCGGCGGGTGTTTACGAGACTGTACTGGTTTGCGGAGTCGAGAAGATGACTTCGCAGCCGACACCCAAAGTCACCGAAATTCTAGCGGCGGCCGGCGACACTGGCGGCGAGGTGCGCGCCGGAGCGACCTTTCCCGCCCTGTTTGCGATGATCGCGCAGCGTCACATGCACGAATACGGGACCACACGCGAGCATTTCGCCTCGGTTGCTGTAAAGAATCACGATCACGGCTTTCTGAATCCGTACGCGCACTTGCGAAAGCGGATCACATTGGAACAGGCACTCGCCGGGAAGCCCGTTGCCGATCCTCTCACGGTGTTCGATTGCTCGCTGGTCAGCGACGGCGCCGCCGCCGTGGTGTTGACTACCGCCGAACGTGCGCGGGACCTCGCCAAGCCTCCCGTTCTAGTGACGGGCATCGCGCAGACCTCCGATCACGTCGCGCTCGACCAAAAGGAAACGATTACTTCCTTCCCAGCGGTTTGCTCCGCGGGCGCGAAAGCGTATCGCATGGCGGGCCTCACTCCAGGCGACATCGAGTTCGCCGAATTGCATGACTGTTTCACCATCGCCGAAATCATTGCCATCGAGGATCTTGGCTTCGTGAATAAAGGCGAGGGCGGACCGTATTCGTCATCCGGCGCCACTCGGATCGGCGGAGAGAGGCCCGTGAACGCGAGCGGCGGTCTAAAATCGAAGGGACACCCAGTCGGCGCTACAGGCGTTGCCCAACTGTGTGATGTCGCGCAGCAGATCCGCGGAGAGGCCGGGGAGCGTCAGGTGGCGCGCAACCACGTCGGCCTGGCGCAGAATCTAGGTGGTTCCGGCGCTACCTGCGTCGTCGCGATTCTGAACGCTGCATGAAGAACGGAATCGTCTACACAGAAACCGTAGTGCACTCGGCGCCCGAAGCCTACGTGAAGGAAGCGCCGTATCAGATCGCCATCGTCACGCTCGAAGAGGGCGGGCGGGTCACCGGCCGCATTCGTGGTGAGCGGGTGAAGATCGATGATCCAGTCGAATGGGTCGAGTCCGTCAACGGCATCCACGTATTCCGCAAGAAGGCATAACCAGCATGAAACTCGCACAGCGCATGGATCGGATCCTCGTCGAAGGAGCATTCGCCGTGCTTGTCAAGGCGCGCGCTCTCGAAGCCCAGGGACGCAGCGTCATCCACCTTGAAATCGGTGAGCCCGACTTCGAAACTCCGATCCACATCAAGGATGCCGGTAAGCGGGCGATCGACGAAGGATGGACCCACTATGGGCCCACGCAAGGCTATCCTGATTTGCGCGAGACGATCGCCTGTTATATCTCGCGTACCCGCAACATCACGACGTCGCCAGACGAGGTTTGCATCGTGCCCGGGGGTAAGCCCATCATTTTTTTTCCAATGCTGGCGCTGCTCGAGCCGGGAGACGAGGTGATCTATCCTAATCCCGGATTCCCCATCTATGAGTCGATGATCGGCTTCCTCGGCGCCAAACCCATCCCGGTTCCTCTGGTGGAGGAGCGCAGTTTTTCTTTCGACCTCGATGTCTTCCGCCGCAGCTTGAACTCGAAGACCAGGATGGTGATTCTCAATTCGCCGCAGAATCCGACGGGAGGCCTGATTCCCACCGATGATCTCCGCGAGATCGCGAGCCTGTGCCGCGAACGCGACCTGATCGTTCTTTCCGATGAAATCTACTCGCGCATCTACTATGGCGAGCCGCCCCTCTCGATCGCGTCGCTGCCTGGCATGCGCGAAAAGACGATTATCCTCGATGGGTTCTCGAAGACGTATGCAATGACGGGCTGGCGCATCGGGTACGGTGTAATGCCTGTGTGGCTCGCCGAAGCTGTGAGCAAGCTGATGGTGAACTCGAACTCGTGTACGGCGAGTTTCACGCAACGCGCCGCCATCGCAGCCCTCGAAGGGCCGCAGGACGATGTGAACGCCATGGTCGCCGAGTTCCGCCGACGCCGGGACGCCTTCTGTGAAGGACTCAACAAGCTGCCCGGATTCCGCTGCCAAAAACCGGAGGGCGCTTTTTACGCTTTTCCGAATGTGAAAGCGACCGGGATTCCGTCCAGGGATCTAGCTGAAGCATTGTTGCAGGAAGCGGGTGTCGCCTGTCTGAATGGAGGCGCGTTCGGAGCCTATGGCGAAGGTTACTTGCGCTTCAGCTACGCCAACTCGCTCGAGAGCCTGATGGAGGCTCTCGAACGGATCCGCAGGTTTCTGGAGAGCTAGTTCGTGGCGCGGAACTTTCGGAGGGGCCGAGGAATCTGCTGTGAGCCGAGCGTAGCGCGGGCACTCGTGCCTGCCGCGTTCCGACTCATCGGGACGCCAGGCGAAGTATCCGACGCACCGCAGCTTCGGTGTAAGCTACGAAGCGCCGGAACGAGTGCCGACGCGGCGCGCACGAGTGCCCGCGCCACAGCACTGTGGGCGGTGTCGGCCTTTTGCGCGCTCCCCAGCGTCGCCGCCGATTATGTTTCCGCCCAAGCCTGCCGGCCCTGTCACGCGAAGCAGTTCGGCGCGCAGTCGTCCACGGGCCACGCCCATGCGCTGCATCGGGCTTTGACTCATCCGCTGGCAGCAGCATGGAATTCGCCGCGAGCCGCCCGGCGCGCGCCGTCGTTCGAGTTCCGGATCTCCGCGGCGCGCATCCGTGCATGGGATGACAAGGACGTCATCGATCTCCCCGTGCACTGGGCCTTCGGTGCGGGAACGCAGGCAGTCACATTCGTCACTCGCGTCAACCGTGAATTCCATCTCGAACACTTCTTCAGCTACTACACCGCCATAAAGGATTTCCTCCCCACTCCGGGCCAGCATTCCGTCAAGGCTGGTTCCCTGCGTGAAGCAGTTGGGCTGCTCTACAAATCCGAAGACTCACGTGTTGGGATCAATGGATGCTTCGCTTGTCATTCCACCGGTCCGCTACAATTCGGGCCGGACCGCGAAATCACGCCGATGGAAAGTGGAGTCCGCTGTGAAGCCTGTCACGGCCCGGGAGGGGATCATGTTGGCGCTCCTTCCCGCAGCAACATCGGCAATCCGAAACGCTTGCCGCCGCCCCAACTCAACCAATTCTGCGGCCGCTGCCATCGCCCGCCTACTACGGACTCGGCAAAGTTCGACTGGAACTACGCCTGGAACGTCCGTCACGCCCCGATCTATTTTAATGAGAGCGCCTGCTTCCGGATGAGCCAGTCCCTTTCCTGTCTGACCTGTCACGCGCCACACGAAAGCATCCGGAAGGATTCCGCACATTACAACAGGCAGTGCAGGGCGTGCCACGCCGCACCGAAACACCGGACCGTATCCGCTCCACGCAACTGCATCGACTGCCATATGCCCGCGGTCTCGCCCGAGCCGCCGCTCCGGTTTAGCAATCACTGGATCGGGATTTACCAAAGTGGCGCGAAGCTCAAGCCCATCGCAAGCCGGAGGCTTGCGCCACCAGCACGAGGCGGCCCGTGACATCTCCGCGCTTCACACGCGCCAGCGCTGCCGCCGCATGATCGAGCGGCTGGCTCTCATGACGGCATTTCACGGCGCCGGTTGCAGCTAGCGCCATCAGCTCGTTCTGATCCTGTCTGGTTCCGACGGCCGAAGCAACGATCCGAATCTCGCCCGCCACTAGCGCCACGGCGGATACTGGAATTGGTTCCGCCGGCATACCGACCACGGCGAGGGTTCCGCCCTTCCGCACGCATCTGAGCGCGGACTCATACGCCACCCTGCTGGCCGAGGTGACCAACACGATATGCGCTCCGCCCAGCGCCCGGATCGCTTTGCGCGGCTGCTCGGTGACAGCGTTCACAGTGAAGTCGGCGCCGCACTCCCGCGCCAGCGTCAGTTTGTCCTCCCCGACATCGACTCCGATCACCGTGGCGCCGCGCGCCTTGGCAATCTGCACCGCCAAGTGCCCTAGTCCTCCGATCCCGAACACCGCCACGCGTTGTCCGGCCGACTGTTCCGCGGTCTTCAGCGCCTTGTAGACGGTGACGCCAGCGCAAAGCAGGGGCGCGGCTTCCGCCAAACCAACGGCTGGAGGAATCCGCACCACATGGGATGCTTTGGCTATCACGAACTCCGCGTACCCGCCGTCCACCATCACGCCGGTGATTATTTGCTCTCCACACAACGTTTCGCGGCCGGCACGGCAGTATTCGCATTCTCCACAACTCCAGTGGAGCCATGGCACTCCCACGCGATCACCTGGTCGCGGATCTTTCACCTCCGCGCCCACCCGCTCGACCGTGCCCGCCACTTCGTGACCCAGGATCAACGGCAGCTTGGTAATGGGCTTGAGCAATTCCCAGTCGCCTTCGGCTAAATGCAGATCGGAATGACAAACGCCACAGGCATGCACCCGGATCAGGACTTCTCCCGTCGAGGGCTCCGGCACAGGCACATCTTCCATCGACACCGGCTGATCAAATGTCTTGAGGACGGCGGCTTTCATGGTGATCTTGCATTTTAGCCGAGCAGAGGGGATATTCTGTCTGTCACGCTGAGACGTTCCTTCCTTCTGAGTTCGTTCGCCGCAACGGCAATCGATTGGTCTCCGACGCCGCCCGCCGAAACCCGCGTGGATGCGGCAGCCCTCTACAAAGCGATTGACTACGCAGGCAAGCACAACTCGACAGCGGTTATCGTCCTTCGGAAGGGACGCCTTCTGGCTGAGCAGTATTGGCAGGGATGGACACTCCAGACGGAAGCTGTTCGAACCGCTCGGCATGACCCACACCGAATGGATAAGGCCGAATCGGGCGGTATCACAAACTACTTTCGCCTCACGGCCTGCGCGCGCGATATGGGCGCGATTCGGACAGTTTGCGCTGCAACAAGGAGTTTGGAATGAGAAGCGTCTCCTCAGCAAGGACTACTGGAAGAAGGCCACCGCGTCATCGCAGGAGTTGAATCCGGCGTACGGATGGTTGTAGTGGAACAACGCCAGGCCCGGGATCGGAGCAGCCGGGGCGTCGCCGCGGACTCGATTCGCCGGCTCCCCCAAGGATCTGTTCGCGGCACTTGGCGCCGGTCAAAAGATTATCGCGGCCGTGCCATCGCTGGACCTGATGGTGGTTCGCCACGGTCCGGATCCAGGGGTAGCTGAGTTCACCAGTCGATTCCTGGCAATGGTTTGCCGAGCCGTTCGAGAAAGCTGACCGTTGGGGAACTTCCTCGCCTTGGCTGGTGTCCAAAATGCCAGGCAGGTCCTCATGTTCGAAACATCATTTGTTGAGAAGGCCGGGCGGACGTCGCGTCCTTTCACGGTTTCGCTTTCCCTTGTACTCCAATGCGCCGCGGTTTGTGTGGCGCTGGCGTATCCGTTGTTCCACATCGAACCGCTGTCTCTCCCCAGACTCCCAACCCTTCCGTTCCACATGCGAAGTGTGGAACTGGTGGACACGCGCCCCGCGCGTCCCTCGCAACCAACACAAGGACCGGTAATTCCGTTGCGCCGCCAAGTTTCTTTGGTGTCGCCATCCCGCATTCCCACAGAAGTGGCGGTGTTGTTTGAAAGCGCAGAGCTTCCTGATGCTGGAGCATCTCCACAGGGGGCAGGCGCTTGGGTACCCGGACTTCCCGGCGGTACCGGCGGTCCTGCGATTGAACCGCCCAAGCCTCCTCCGGCCAAGCCGAAGCCGGTTGCCGCTGCTCCGCCGCCGAAGGGTCCAGTTACAATTGGCGGAAACGTACGTCCACCGCGTCTCATCACGGAGGTTAAGCCTCTGTATCCCCAACTGGCCCGATCGGCGCGTATTCAGGGAACGGTGCGGATCGAAGCGTTGATCGGCCGGGACGGCGTGGTTCATTCTCTGCGCGCGACGAGCGGACATCCCTTACTCGTGCCGGCGGCGCTCGAAGCAGTTCGCCAATGGCGCTACGAGCCGACTCTGCTGAACAACGAACGCGTAGAGGTGGCGCTCGCCATCGATGTGAACTTTCGTCTCGGCCAGTAGCTGGTGAAGGGGTCTGCACGATACGATCACCGCGACAGTCATTGAGCGAGTTCGGCAAGCTTGCCGCGATGCATCGCGCGCGGCTGGCCACCTTCCAGAACAAGACAAGCCGCTGGCCCTCCAAAGACACTGGAAAGGCCAACATCGATTAGAAGAACTTTGCCGCCGAAGCGCGAGCGAATCGCAGGTCCGACGGTGTGCCCGATCACGATCCGCCGAACGCCGTGTACTGCCAGCACCTGGTCGACATGGGCTGCCAGTTGAGCTTCAGAATCTTGCGCCAGTCCGCGATACCAGAGCGGCCCTTCCGGATCCATGGCGATGCCTCCCTCGAGCTTCTGGAAATCCTGCAGCTCCGACCGGATCTTCCCGTTGATTTCTTTCAGCGGCGTGGACGCATACTTGGGCCCGATGCCTCCATGCAAGAACAGGGTGTCTCCGATCTTTAGGACCGCATTCTTCTTGCGGACCCACCGGCCGTACTCTCCCTCCGGCCCGTACGCGAGCCGGTGCTCGACCCATCCAAGCGGATGTTCGGCCTCCCACTTGGTCCGGTAGGCGTCATCGATCTTGGCGCCTTCAGGGAGCGAAGCCTTCATCGCTTTTTCGCGGGCGTCACGGGATTTGCTGGTTTCAAACGCCTTGTACTCGCCGGCGGAGACGTAACGCAAGTCGCCGTAAACGTTCATAGCTTCGTGATTGCCCAGCAACGCATGCACTCGTCCACTAGCCTTGCGGGCCTGGTTCTCGAGCTCCATCAGGAGGTCCATGGCTTTGCGGGAATGCGGCCCGCGATCGAGCACATCGCCGGTTTGCACCAGATGCGTCTTGCCTCCGGCCCATTTGTTGGCGGAATCGATGACTCCCGCGTCCCGAAGGACGGTGACGAACTGGTCGTAGTCTCCGTGAACGTCTCCGACCGCGACGATCTTCGGCGCTTCAGGAAACGTGTCCTGGGCAAAACTGATGGCTCCGCCGAGGATCAATAGAAGACAAGAGCGTCGAATCATTGTTGACTACTGGCAAGATTGATCAGGACGATAAACTTGATGGTGCAAGCTGCCGCTGCTGCCGCCGTCCATGGTGCCGCCGCCGGGTAGATGGATCACGCCGTTGATGAAGGCTAATCCCGTCACGCCATGTACGGGAATTGGCATCCTCCCCACGCGCGTCCATTGATCCATGACCGGATTGTAGAGATCGTGATCCGGATAGACGCCATTCGGTTCTGTGGAACCCGCGCCCTCGCCGCCGAAGACATGAATGCAGCCGTTGGCTACCACTCCGTTGATCCCGCCGCGAGGCTTCAGCATCACCGCGCGCGAGGCCCACTGGCCGGTGACTGGATCGAACATTTCGAGCGCGTCGGTTTGCGGGCTTTGGAAACCGCCTTCGTACCTCCCCCCTACTACGTATATCTTGCCGTTTACGGCAACCGCGATGAGATGGTTGCGCTGCGTGGGAAGGTTCGGGAGAGTTTCCCAGCGGTCAGCAGTGGGGTCGTAAACTGCGAAGTCAGCTCCGCGCGGCGGGCGTCCTCCCGCCACGTAAATCTTCGCGTCGATTGTCACTGCAGCGCCCGCGCTACGAGCCGTGGGCATGGGAGCCTTCTCTGCCCAAAGAGCGGTTTCCGGATCGTACTCATAGACTGTGTTGACGTAGGCAACGTTCGCATCTCGCTGACCACCGATCACGTAGAGTTTGCCTCTGGCAACGACCGGCATCAAGTGATTCAGGGGAACCGGCAGAGGCGTTGTGCGGGACCATGAATTGGTGGATGGGTCATACACCTGTACCGTGGCAACAGTGACGCGAGTGGAGGGATAGCCGCCGATGACGTAGATCTTGCCATTCAACTCGGCCACGCCCATTTCGGAGTTGGCATCGAGTAACTGAGTACGCGTCCCCCACTGCCCGGGGGCGGGTTCGCCGCGGAAGGCAGCAGTGACCGTGTTACTCGCAATGGAATCCGCTACGAGAACGATTGGAACCTCGCCGTCGAGAGATCGCGGAACTGGTCCGATCGTAATCTGATCGATTCCCGGGTGTTCCAAATTCGCCCCAGAATGGGGAACAGGGACGCTCGAGCCGGCGATAGTTGCCGTAACCGTTACGGCACGGCGAAAGCCGCTTCCATTCAGGAATAGGTAGAGCTCGTCGCCCGGACCGCCAAAATCGATCGGATCGGTAACATAGCGATTATTGTCGCGGCGAGCGACAGAGATCGCCGTGTGGGCGCCGTCCGCGGCCACACGAAGCGCAGCGGCCGCAGCCACGCCCAGGCCGTCGCCGTTGGCGGAAAACACGCCGGGGGCAACTGGTTGAATTTCGACAGAGGCTGTCCAAGACCGGTTGGGCGAGCGGGCCAGGACGGCAGCCCTTCCGAGGGATACTTGGCCCGGAACGAGGAAGGTAATCGAGGTAGAAGAGGCGGAGAGCACGGTCGCGGGATGCTGCAGGCCCCCGCTGTCAGTGATGGTCACGGTCGAACCGGCGAGCTCGGCCGGAAGGCCCTGGCCGAGCAAAGCCGCGATCGAGTCGGGTGCGACCGGGTACCCCCGCGCGAGGGAAGCGCCGGGGACGATGGCGGTCTCCTGTGCCTGGAGCACGAGAGAAGCAACGGCGAGTGCAAATCGCCACTTCATTCCGTTCCATTATCACCCAACCGTCACACCAATCTTGACGGCCTGATACCCTCCTCGCGTTTTGTAGTAAAAGAATAGCGCTCCGAAGATCACGGTGAGGATCATCGGCAAGATCGAAAGATACCGGAAGGCGGCCGCGGCGCCGTAAGCGTCATACCAGCCACCCATCAACGGAAGCACGAATGCCACAGCGAGATTGCCCGTGCCGCCGATCACTGCCAGCGCCAGCGGTCCGCCCTTGGGAAAACGCTCAGACGTAACGCCGAGCATCAAAGGCCAGAAGTACGTTTTTCCTACACCAAAAACGGTCGCGGCCATGAAAGCCTGCACAGGCGTGTTCACTATGCTCAGCCAGTAGAGACCAATGGCGCTCAGAATCGCCGACCCCGTCAGCACACCGAGCGGCGAGAGCTTATGCGAAAGTGCCCCGCCGAAAAACCGTAGCACGAACATCAGACCCGCCGTGTAAACCAGAATCAGGATGCCTTGCATTCCGACGGTATTGGTGATAACCGACCCGACCCACTGGTCCGGACCGAGCTCGGTGGACGCCGTCATCCACATGCAGACCCACCAGAGGATAAACATCGGGCGGAGCAACTCACCAAACATTTCCTTGTTGGATACACCGGCCGCCACTCGTTCCGTGGCCGGGAACCTTTCGTTCCAGACCATCAGCGCATAAATGACGGCAGGGATCATGATCAAGGCAAGCTTCACCTGCCAGCCCATCGTCATTGTTTCGGCCGATACGCCGGCGACATCAAGCCCCATGATTCTAGTGAGGGCATAGGAAGCCAGACCGCCGATGATCAGCCCGCCGGGCCACCACGCGTGCAGGACGTTGAGACGGTGCGTCTTGTCATTGGGAAACATCGTCGCCACCAGGGGATTGATGACGCCTTCCACCAAGCCCTGCGAGAGCCCAAGCGCCAACATCGCGGCATACAAAATGAGGAACGACGTTTCCCCCATCCGCATCGTTGCGGACGGCCGCGGAGCGAACAGAATCGCGAGAACCGCAACGATGTAGCCACCGCTCGACAGCAGCAGCAGTCTGCGCATGCCGAAAAAATCCACCAACGATCCGCCGATGATAATCGAAAGCGTGAAACCCCAGAAGGCAGGGCTCAAGATAATCCCGGTCATTTCCTTGTTCAGCTTGAAGTCGGCGCCGAGCGCGTCCAGAATGTCGCCACGGATCGAAAACACCATCGACGTGGTGACCAGGGCGATGCAACTGGCAATGAATAGCTTCCTAGGATTCACGGACAGACTCCTCGGCGAGAAAATGAACCCGGTAGTGTATCAAACTTGTATCAAGCGGCGAGACTCCGATTTGAAGCGATAATTGGCTCGATGCGAACCACACTCGCCCGTGCGCCGCTTCGTTCCTCTGGCTTTGTTCCTGCACCTCGCCTCAGAAGAAGCCGCAGGAACCGAAGCAGGAAGCAGCCAAGCAGAAACCACCCGAACAATACAAGGTTAAGTTCGACACCACCAAAGGCGCCTTCACTGTGACTTAAACCATAACTTTGCCGTTTGGCAAGGTTATGGTTTATTTTCGCTTTTTGGTAAAGGGTACTGGTCGGCACCGCTGGTACAGTCTGCGTATTGTTATCCTCACGTTCGCGCGCCGGGCCTTCGCGGTTCGGCCAGCCTTCAGCTCCGCGTCGCCACCCCGCAGCTCGTGCCTCGTCGCGCGGCCTCGTCGGCGACGTATTGTGTGCCCGGCCCGCAGGTCGCGGCTGACACAACTATCGGACCGCACGTGCCACTCAATCGCCACGCCACCGGCACGCTCCGAAGTCGCACGAGACGTCACCGTCGGGCCAGGCGCAATACCGCTGGCTTCTGCTGTGTCGAAGCTGGCCCAACAGCGGAGTCGGTGTCAGCGTAATCCTTCCCACGCCTACAGCGTTTGCCAGGCGAAACGAGCCGCACCGACTGCGCCACTGTACTCCCCTCCCTGCGCAAAGCGGATGAGCCTGTCCGGTTCGATGATTTCGCCCAAGCGCGATCCCAGTTGAGCCATCAAGTTATTGTAGGGCTGCAACGATCGCACTGCCGGCAGGCACGTATCCGGGTTCAGAAAGTGCTTCGCCCAACCACCCCCTATGAACAAGCGCGCCATCGGTAGAACGCACAAGACCGCCGCTATCCCTTGCGCAGTTACCTCCACAAGATCGAGGAGCCGATCCGTCTTTGGCTCCTCCGCGTTCCCGGAGAGTGATTTGTAAATCGCGCGCCAGCAGCCCTCCTGTTTGCACGCTGGGCACGGACCCGCATCTCGAAAACCCGGGCGAAGCTGAATGTGGCTCGGCCAGGCTGTCCATGGGCGCATCATGGGCTCACCGTTCACCGTGATGCCTAAGCCGATAGACCCGCCAAAAGCAAGGAGCCCGGCCGTCCCTGAACTGGCTAGTGGATCGACCGCGATCTGATTCATCAGGTGAGACGCCGCGTCGTGAAGAAAGTCCGTCGGCCATGGCGCCTGAAGTTCCTTCCTTACTTGATCGGAGGTCTTCCCATCGAGGCCTTGAGTTTTATGGCTCGGATCCCGCATCGTCCCGTTTACGATAGGCAAAGACACGGAAAATCCAGTCGCCCCCACTTTGTTTTCGCTTGTGCCGGCCTCTTCGAGCACGCGCCGGATCAAGCGCATCCAGTCACCAGGGTGTAGAGACTCCAGCCCGGGGCAAAGTGTTTGACTGTAGATTATTGCCCAATCCTTTTCGGGATCGCAAAGCACAGCCTTGGTCGCGCTGGCGCCCGCGTCAAAACCCGCGACGAGAACCTCAGAACTTCCAGCCATACGCTTAGCCCTCCCTCCCGCACAGGCGCCGCAAAACAGGCATCAACTCCGCAGCGGTCGCGCCCAGGAAGAGTCCCGCGATTTCCGGCTTGGCTAACGCCCCGAGGTCTGGTACGACCAAGCCTGCCAGGGTCAACTGCTGATGGTTCGTGGATTCCCGCAGCCCGATGCATTCGAGCCCGGCGGCCTTAGCGGATTCGAGTCCACTGTCCGAATCTTCGAACGCGATCGAATTCGAGGGTTTGCACCTTACGCGGGCGCAGGCGACAGCGTAGGCAACAGTCTTCCGGTCGACGGACTCAGCCATCGACTCGTAGAACGGGTCACCCACGCACTCGACGGCGCCGAACAGATCGAGCGGAATACTCAGCGCCGCCGCCTGCTTCTCCACGTCCGGGGAGGCAGCCTGGGTTACCAACCCGAGGGGGACGCGCCCATGAAGCGCGCGCAGGAGTTCCAGCGTCCCGGAGATCGGCTCCGATTGGTACAGCAGCAGGGGGGATCGGAGAGAGTTACGCTCCCGGTCCAACTCAGCTTGCGTGGAGGGCGAATCATCCCCCAAAATGAGCTTCGCAACGCCCTTGCAGGTCGCCGGGCGGCTCTGCCCCGCCATGGCGCATACCTGCATCAGCAGGTTGGGATGTTTTGTCGTGAGCATCGCAATCACTTCGTGAGCGGCCGCCTTGGACTGCGAGGCGGTCTTCAATCGGTCGAGCAGTTCGCGCTCCGCCAATCCGCGCAGGCTTAGTGCGGCGAGTACCCATCCGGCGGCTTTAGGAGTTTCGCTACGCACGACGACGCCGTCCCAATCGAAGAACAGGCCCAGTGCGAGCATGACGAGTAGAGTAGCTACAATCATAGGTTTTAAGTCTCCTGACGGGATTGTGCGGCCGTTTCGCAATCCTTACAAGAAACACGGCCATAACGTTATATGCTCGGATAGGGTTTCATAGAGGACGAGTGCGTAAATGATCCGGCATCCCCTGGTGTTGGTTAGAGAGATACTCGGGCCGAGCCCCCTGAGAAAGCCGGGGACGTCAGGCCCGCCAACCCTCACACAAGCGGAACTGGCCGTCCTGATGACGATGGCGCGCGAAGCCCTTGGGATTGGATCCTACGGTGAAGTCCACCAGACGGCCATCAACCGGGTAGAAAGAACACAACCAACGATTCCGCGTGATTACATTCCGCTCATCAAATGGGTCACGGCCAAATACTTTCCCAAGAAGACGGAGCAGATCGAGGCGATTCTTGCTACTTGTGCCCTTTTCAATCCGGACGCGTTCGAGATGGGCTCGCAGACCGAGCGAACGAGGGAAGCACCTGAGCCGGACACATATTTCAATTGGCATCGGAACGCGGAGATGTTGGATCGCCTCGGTTGCATTGCACGCAACGTTGGGTTGAAGCCGCACCGCCTGGCGGACGGCTTGCTGCTCACCGGCGAGAAAACCGAGCCGAGTACGCCTAGCCTCGACACTATCCTCTACCCAAGCCCGAGCGCAGGCCGGAATGGTCTCGGTCCGGGCCAGTTGATCCTACTTGGAGACCCGGCGGCCCATCCATCGGCGGAAGTGATCTTCAGTCTCTTCGCCGGGTACATCGCCGCGAACGGTTGGGACATTCGGTTAAGCGTCTTCGAGAACCAGAAAAACAACGTGGGATATGGCCTGGTCCACCTCAAGACCCTGCGAGTCAATGGGCGAACCCATACTCCGGGGCGGTGTGTGAATGAAGCCGGCACTGCAATGTGCTTCCAGGATTTTGGAATCATCCTTAGCGCGGGCAGAGAGGCGCTTCTGAAGGGCCCGAACCCTTTCGAGCAGGATGCCGACCACATTCTGGTTTTCATGGGCCTTCACCGGCTCTCCACGCTGGCAGCCTGCGCCGTTTTCCTCGATCTTGATCTGCGGGAGCAAGTCCTGAAGGGGCGGGAGTTCAGCTTCGCTTCGGGAGATAATGTCGGCGTGCTCGCATTCAAGACCCAGGTCCAGACGGACAACCGGCTCTGGACACACGTCCCCGGCTTCGAGTGGATGCCCTCTCAGGTCGAATTTGAGGTTCTGGGCGATTGGCAGAAGCCTGTCGACGATCTCAAGAAGCCAGCCCCAGATGCACTGGACAAGGTATTTGTAAGAGTTGGGGCTCGCGGAGAAGCCTAAGACACGGCGGTCAGCGCCGCCAAGTGTCGGCCGAACGCCTCGCCATTTCCCCCAAACCAGATCCACCCCGATAAGGCCCAGGTCATCGGCTTTTGGTGTAAGGCGCGAGCTTGTACTTCCGGCAAGGCTATGGTTCAGTGGCTCAGCGTCGCGGGTTCGCGCTCACCGAAAATCAACGGCTTGGCAACGCCACGGCGGCAAGGTTATGCTTTATTCGCGGCAAATTTATGCTTTAGGTCACATTCACCACCGTCGAAGTGAAACGCGATTGGGCTCCACATGGCGCGGACCACTTCTTCGAGCTCGTCCAGGCCCGCTTCTACGACGGAGTCAAGTTCCATCGCGTCATCAAGAAATACATCGCCCAGTT
>Ga0187893_10002738_pt1 | contig 37852 bp, 36 predicted proteins | sample MA1701074metaG_FD_139574 | JGI IMG/M metagenome (GOLD analysis project Ga0187893, IMG submission 139574) | White microbial mat communities from a basaltic lava cave in the Kipuka Kanohina Cave System on the Island of Hawaii, USA - MA170107-4 metaG ... | reverse complement strand
TGATCCACAGGGCGAGCGACTGCTGACAGCCTTCGCGCGCCTGCCCGAACCCGATCGCGAAGCCGTGCTCGGCGTCATCGAGCGCGACGCCACCTGGTGCCGTATCGTCGAGCAGACGGCCGACACGACCGGCATCTCGGTGCGGGCGAACCCACAGGCGAGCCTCTTCGTGCACGTACTGACGCCGCACACGGAGCCGGCCGACGAGCCGCTGCGGCGTGACGTCGAGGTGATCCGGTTCGGGATCGAGCAATTCGTCCACCTGTTGCCGCTCTTCTTCCAGGAAGGCGTGCATGCGCAGTGGACGGCGTCGGCGCGCGAGCTGATCGCCGACGCGGATCCGGAGCTGCGGCGGTACGGCGTGCGGCTCTGCGAAGAGGTGCTGCGCCTCATCGCCGAAGCAGACGGCACACCGTCATCGAACCGCCGCTGAGCCCCACGGCGCTCGGGCACGCGGTCAGCGGCCGGCGCTCTTTTCGATTGACCCGTATCCCCCGCGGGATGCTAGTCTCGATGGATGATGCGCCGCGTACTTCTCGCCGCCCTCCTCGCCTGCTCGATGCTCGACGCCGCTCGCGCGGCGGATCAGACGGTCCGCGGAGCCACGCTGATCGTCAAGGATCGCGGCACTCCCGACAAGCGAAAGATCACCGTGAAGGCACGGGAGACCGCGAGCGACAACACCCTCGTCGGCGACCCGATCGCCGACGGCGCGAGCGTCACTATCGCAGTCGAGGGGGCGACCCCGGGCACCGAAACGTACCCCATGCCCACCGGCACGAGCGCCATCACCGGCAACACCTTCTGGACCGGCAATGCCGCCGACGGCTTCAAGTACAGCGACAAGAAGGGCGAGAACGGCCCCGTGAAGAACGCCCAGCTGAAGCTCAAGGGCGGCGTCTTCCAGATCAAGGTCTCGGTCAACGGCGCGCTCGGTGCGGTCTCGGTCGTGCCGCCGAATCCCGGCTCGGCCGGTTGCGCCTTCGTCGAGATCGTCGACGGCGACTCGTACAGCATCCAATTCACCAGCGGCAAAGTGACCAACAAGGGCGCCACGCTCTTCAAGGTGGCCAAGCCGACGGGCGAAGGCTCGTGCGTCCCGACCACGACGACCAGCACGTCGAGCACGACGACCACCATTCCGTCGCTGCCGCACATCACACCGCCGGGTCCGGCGCCGCTACGCTACCGCGACGCCGTCTTCGGCACGGTGACCACGACGTCCAACATCGTCTACGGGAGCGCGGTGAACAACTCGGGCCAGACCGTCACGCTGCGGCTCGACCTGTACCAACCCGTGGGCGACACCGTGACCGAGCGCCCTGCCATCGTCTGGATACACGGCGGCTCGTTCGCAACGGGCAGCAAGACCTCGCCGGAGCTGGTCGATCAAGCGACCGTCTTCTCCGGCAAGGGCTACGTGAACGCGTCGATCAGCTACCGGCTCGAGCCGCCGGGCTGCAGTGGAGGCCCGACGCCCCTCTGTATCATCGCGATCCAGGAAGCGTTCCAGGATGCACAGAGCGCGGTCCGCTTCCTGCGCACGAACGCCGCCACGTACGACATCGACGCCGGCCGCATCGCCGTCGGCGGCACGTCCGCCGGGGCCATCACGGCGATGCACGTCGGATTCGGCACCAGCGAGGACCCGACGGCCGCCGTGGCCGCCGCGGTCTCGCTTTCGGGAGCGCGGCTTCTCGGCGCAGTCGACCCGGGCGACGCGCCGAGCCTGCTCTTCCACGGCACGGCCGACTTCGTCGTGCCGTATCAGTGGGCGGTGGATACGCTGAACGCCGCCGTCGCGGTGGGGCTCGATTCCTTCCTCACCACCTGGACGGGCGCGGGGCACGTGCCGTACGTGGCGCACCGGACGGAGATCCTCGATCAGACGCAAAACTTCCTCTACTGGGAGATGGACCTGGCGAACGCGGCTCAGTGAATAGTCCATATCTGGACACACCAGTCCGGATATGGAATATCGGAGCCATGCCGCAGCCCCAGCGGGCCAGAGTCACCGCGGTCACGCCGCCGGCCGTTCGGCACGAACCGGCCGAGCGCAGGCGCAAGTCCGGTCCGGCGCTCCGCGCCTTCTTCCGTATCGCCGACGCCTGGGACCTCGATCCCACCGAGCAGCGCGGGCTCCTCGGGTGGCAGAGCAAGTCCACGGTCTACAACTGGAAGGCGTCGATGGGCGACGTCACCCTTCCCTACGACGTCCTCGTGCGCCTCTCGCTCGTCCTCGGTATCTACAAGGCCCTCCACATGCTCTACCCGGAGGCCGACCTCGCCGACGGCTGGATGAAGATGCGCAACCAGAACCCCATCTTCGGCGGACGCACGCCGCTCGAGCACGCCCTCGGCGGACCGATCGCGCTCTACGACGTCCGTCGCCTGCTCGACGCGCGACGCGGCGGGTGGAACTGAAGCCCGCGGCGACACGCCTTCGGGCGAGGAACACGCACCGGCTGATCCGTAGCCGGCACCCGACGGTCGACCCGTTCGCCGCGGTCAGTCCCCCGGAGGACCGCGACGCGCTGGCGGACCTGGAGAGCTGGACCAACGACCGGATCGAGAACGATCTGCGCCGTCGCATCGTGCTTCCCGCCGACGAGGTCGCGACGCGCGCGAACGCCAGCATCGTCAACGCCGCCTTCTGCCATCCGCATCCCGCGGGGGGACGCTTCACCTCGGGGCGGCTCGGCGGATGGTACGCGGGCCTGGAGCTGCGGACGGCGCATGCGGAAGTGGCGTTCCATTGGTGGCAGGAGTTCGAAGAGGTCGGGCGCACGGCCGGACGGGTCGAGGCACGCCAGTACCTCGCGGACTTCGACGCTGCCTTCCACGACGTGCGCGACCGGCGCCGGTACGCCGCGCTCTACCACCCGACGAGCTACGCGAAGTCGCAGAAGGTGGGAAATCGCTTGCGGGCCGAGGGCTCCAACGGTATCGCGTATGACAGCGTCCGCGATCCCGGACACGACTGCCTCGTCGCCTTCCGTCCGAAGCTGGTACGCAACGTCCGCCAGGGTGCGCATTTCCAGTACGCGTGGCGTGGAGGCCCCGTCCCGGAGATCCGGCGACTCAGAGCGTAGGAAGGCGTCATGCCCATGGAAGCCATGCTCACGAAGATGCCCGCGCTCGAAGGCAAGGTGGCCCTGGTCGCAGGCGCGACGCGGGGTGCGGGGCGCGGCATCGCGATCGAGCTGGGCGCAGCCGGGGCGACGGTGTACGTCACCGGCCGTACCACGCGCACGCAGCGCTCCGAGTCCGATCGGCCGGAGACGATCGAAGAGACGGTCGAGCTGGTGCAGCAGGCCGGCGGCCGCGGCGTCGCGGTTCAGGTGGATCATCTGGAGCCGGCGCAGGTGCAGGCGCTCGTGGCGCGCATCGCGCGCGAGCACGGGCGTCTGGACGTGCTGGTGAACGACGTCTGGGGCGCGGACTTCCTGATCGAGTGGAACGTTCCCGTGTGGCAGCACTCCCTCGAACGCGGCATGCGCATGCTGCGGCTCGCCATCGACACCCACGTCATCACGAGCCATTTCGCGCTGCCGTTGCTGATCCAGAAGCCCGGCGGCCTCGTCGTCGAGATGACGGACGGAACAGCCGCATACAACGAGGAGCACTACCGCGTGTCGCTATTCTACGACCTGGCCAAGGCCGCCGTCATTCGCTTGGCGTGGTCGCAGGCGCACGAGCTGCGCCCGCATGGCTGCACCGCGCTTGCCCTGACCCCCGGCTGGCTGCGTTCGGAGCAGATGCTCGACAACTACGGCGTCACCGAGGCCAACTGGCGAGACGCCGCCGCGAAGCAGCCGCATTTCATCATCACGGAGACACCACGGTACGTGGGCCGCGCGGTGGCGCATCTGGCCGTGGACCCCGACGTCGGGCGCTGGACGGGACGATCGCTGTCGAGCGGCCAGCTCGCAAAGGTGTACGGCTTCACCGATCTGGACGGCTCGCAGCCCGATGCCTGGCGCTACGTGGTCGAGGTACAGGACGCCGGAAGACCAGCGGACGCGACGGGATATCGGTAACGTCGCATGAGCGAGCTCCTTGCGACGGTGGTCCTCTTCGCCATCCTGCTGAGCGCATTTCTGCTCGGGATCCGCCTGCGCGTGCTCATCCCCGAGCATCACCTGAGCCCGGACTCCAGGGATACCGTCAAGTTGGCCATGGGGCTCGTGGCGACCATGACCGCGATCCTGCTCGGGTTGCTCGTCAGCTCCGCGAAAGGCGCCTACGAGACCGATCGCAACGACATCGTGCAGATGGCTGCGAAGGTCGACTTCCTCGATCGCACGCTCGCACTCTACGGATCCGAAGCGGCCGAGACACGCGCCGGGCTGCGCGACCTCGTCGCGGAAGCCATGCACGGCATGTGGCCCGACCACGATGCCCTGCCGGTGCAGCTAACGCCGGACGCGCGGGCGGGCAATGCCGTCTACGCCGCCATTCACCGTCTCTCGCCGCGTGACGACATGCAGCGCGACTTGAAGGCGCAGGCCCTGGCGCTCACGGTGGAGCTGGAGGAGCTTCGCACGCTCCTCCTGTTCCAGGCGGTGCCGTCGATCTCGACGCCGATGCTGATCGCCGTCACCTGCTGGCTCGTCATCATCTTCGTGGGCTTCACCCTGCTCGCGCCGCCGAACGGCACGACGACCACGGCCTTGATCGCCGCCATCGCATCGGTCGCGGGCGCGATGTTCCTCATCCTGGAGCTGGATCGACCCTTGGAGGGGTTCGTGAGGATCTCCAGCGCTCCGATGCTGTCCGTCCTGAGCCACCTCGCGAAGTGACCGGATCGCGCCGAGGCCTACGCCACGACGACCATCCACGGGACGCCGAAGCGGTCGGTGAGCAAGCCGAAGCGCGACGAGAAGAACGTCGTGATCAACGGCTGCTGAATCGCTGCGCCCTCGCCGAGAGCCGCGAACGACCGCTCGGCCTCGGCGTCGTCACGCACGACGAGCGACAGCGTGATGCCCTGGAAGTTGGGCTTCCCCTGGCAGCGGCCGTCGGACGCCATCAGCGCGGTCTCGCCGATCTGGAACTCCGCGTGCATGATCTTGTTCTCCGAGCCGGGCGGCAGCATCCCCGGGTGATGCGGCTCGGGGCTTTCCTTGTTGCGCATGAGCGCCGTGACCTGGGCGCCGACGGCCGCCTTGTAGAACTCGATCGCTTCTTCACAGCGGCCGGCGAAGAACAGGTACGGTCGGATGTGCAACGAACTCTGAGTCGGGGAGGTTTTCATGTCTCCTCGTCGAATGAAGGGGGTCCGGATCGACAGGCCGCCCTAGCGAGGGATCTCGCGCACCAGCCGTGAGCCCCAGGGGCACCAGATCCGGCCGGGCAGGAAGGCACCGCCGATCTCGCGCCGGTGCTCGTCCAGGTAGGCGATGGAGGCGTCGCACACCTCGACCGCGAGCTCGAAGAACTCGATCGTCTTGGGAGCCAGCCGCACGTGCCACGGCGGATTGTATGCCGCGCGGCGCCTCTGGACGCGGCCCATGATGTGAAGTGGCGGATCCTCGCCGACGAGGATCCGCCGCGCCTGCGCGATGCGCTCCGGATCGGTCAGCTTGATGACGAACTCCTCCGGCGCCGGCGGGACGTCGAAGGCGAAGAAAGCGACCTCCCGGCGGGCCGTGGCATCACCCGCGGCCACGAGGAGGAGCAGGGTCGCGACGACGTTGCGCATGCGTGTCAGGCACTGAGGAATGCCAGCAAGTCGGCGTTGAGCCGTTCCTTGCTCGTGTCGCCCAGGCTGTGCGTGCGTGCTCATGCGCGCTCTCCTTCGGCCCCTCTACCCCTGGTGAGGCGGTACGGCCAGCGTCGACAACTTGGCGCGGGCAGGACGCCAGGCGTTGACGCCAGGTCTGCCGCAGGTGGAGGATGGACCCCCAAATTGCTCGGGCATCGTTTAGCATGCTTCGCGATCCTGATGGCTACTGCGCGGATGGCCACGGCGCAGACCACTGGGGTTCCGATCGCCGGCGACAAGCTCGTGCTGAAGCGTAACGCCTCCGGCCAGGCGCGCTTGCTCTTCCTTTCGCGTGACCCGGTGATTCCGCTGCCCGGCGAAGCAGTGTTGGACGACGGCATGACGCTGGAAGTGTTCGCGCTCGATGTCGACCCGGACACCGGTGACTTCCGTCACTACGCCCGGCTACTGGCCACCCAGCGCATGTGGCGCCATCGGGTCGGTCGAAGTGAGGCCTTTCGCTTCGGTCCTCGCATGTTTCCGTCTCGCCGAGAGACAAAGACCGTCTTGGTCAAGCGGGACGGCGAACGAATGACTCTGCGCTGGGTCGGAATGGACCCAGGCATCGAGATGGACGATGCCCTCGGTTCCGTCGGGATCCTGGCCCGATATGACGTCGATGGTCGGGACCACGTCATCTGCGCGCTGTTCGCTCCGTCTTCGATCAAAGTCGATCGCCCTGGCAAGTTCGTCGCAGAGGGCGCCTTGCGCCCGGAGAATTGCGACTTCCGATTTCCGGCCGCTCCCCCGCCCGGCGAATGTGGCGTCGAGGATACGTTCCAAGTCATCCAAGAGCGCATCTTCGACGCGCGGGGTTGCACGACCGCCACCTGTCACGGTGCGTTCACGACCAACGGATTGGATCTCCGGCCCGGATCATCACACGTGAGTCTCGTCGACGTCGCCGCGACCAATGCCTCCGCTGCCGCATCGGGGAAGAAGCGGGTCGTGCCGGGAGATCCTGCGGCGAGCTTCCTCTCACAAAAGCTGCGTGGGCAGCTCGGACCAGACGAAGGAACGGCGATGCCGTCCGTTGGACGCGTGCTCAACACGACGGAGCTCGATCTCATCGACGCCTGGATCACCGCCGGGGCGCCGCAGGCCGGAGAGGTCGAGGTCGCCCCGTGCCTGCACCACGAGGAGAACGAGCCTGCCGACCCGCTACTCCCGCCGCCTGGCGGGTATCAGATCGTGCTCACCGGGCCGACCCTGCAACCCGGCCAGGAGGAGGAGGGGTGCCTGTGGGTGGCCGCCCCGAACGACGTCGACTTCCTCACCGGGAAGTGGGAGTTCTCGCTCAACCCAGGCACGCACCATTTCGCGGTCTTCGAATGGAACAAAGATGGACCTCCGGTGACCGGGCGGTGGAACAGAGGCGACTTCGGCTGCTTCTCGGGCGCCGAGTTCGGGAACAGCATCGCCGGTTCGCCACACGCTCCGTACTACGTCGAGGCCTACCCCGCCGGAGTGGCGCGCCTGCTTCGCGCCGGCTCGTATCTCGGCCTGAACGCGCACTACTACAACGAGTTCCACGATCCCCTCGACGTCAAGGTGTGGATCAACATCCACCCCTATGAGGGCCCGCCACCGAAGCTCGCGCAGTCGATCGTCGACGTCGACGATACGTTCGCAATCGCCATCCTACCATTCACGGTTGGGCTCTTCCCTCCCGACGGTGCGCCTCGCGCGCGTTGGACGAACACCTCGGACAGCACGTGGTCGGTCATCAACGTGGGCGGACACATGCACAACCGCGGCCTGCGTTTCACGGCGTGGTCCGCGGACGGGTCCAAGCTCTACGAGACGTTCAACTGGGCGCATCCGAACCAACGCTATTTCACCCCAACCTTGGACCTGCCGCCCGGCGGGCACATCGACTACGAGTGTGCCTACGACAACGGCGTCGATCGGCCGGTGCGCGAGGATACCGCCGGAAACCCAGCGACCCTCGTCTTCGGCGTGAGCGCCGAGGACGCCATGTGCATCCTCACCGGCCAGTACTACGGCCAGTAGCCGCCGAGTTCTCCAACTGAGCGCACAGGCGCCGGCGGACGTGGTTCAATCGACTCGGTGCATGACCCGGCGCTCGGGTCTTTTCCCTTGTCTCATCGTAACTTACGACTAGGATGACGGGCAGCGTGCCGGGGACTGCCGCCACTGGTCCAGCCCACGAGGAGCCGGAGCGCGCGTCCGAAACCGCGCCCTCCCGCGCACCGCGGCGACGCTCGCGATGGCGCCCGTGGCTGGTCCTGCTGGCCATCGTGGTCGCGATTCGCTTGCTGCTCACGATCGTCCTCACGCCACTTGCCGAGGAACGCTTGTCGCGCCTCGTCGGCACGCGCGTGGACGTCGGTGACGTGACGTTCGCTCCGATCGATGCCGTCGTCACGTTGCGCAACGTCGTCGTGCACCCGGCCGGCGAGAGTGTTGCTGCCGCGCCCACCATCACCGCCAAGCGCGTGCAGCTGGACGTACAGTGGCTGCCGCTCCTGCATCGCTCGCTGTTGCTGCGCGAGCTTCGGGTCGAGGGGGCCCGCGGCGACCTGGAACGCCTGCACGCCGCCGGATGGACGCTCGAGCGGGTGCAGCGGCTGCACCCCGAGACCGAGCTGCCGACGGGCTGGTCCTTCGCGCTCGACCGCGTCGTCCTGCGCGACACGGCGATCCGTCTGGGCGCAGTCGGGATCGACGACGCCCAGGGACTCGACGTCACGGTACGCGAGGCCCGGGTTTCAACGCGGCGGCGCCGGGCGAGCGCGTTCGGACGGGTACCGAACCTCCGCGTCGACGCCGTCGTGGGCGACGGCCGCCTCCTGATCGACGGCAGCTCCGACATCCGCGACGACGGCGTCGCGATCACCGCGCGCGTCCATGCGAAGCGCTTGCCGCTCCGACCCTTCGCCGCCTACCGTCCGGCCTTCCTGTCGGAGTCGCCGGTCGCGGGACGGGTGTCGGCCCGGCTCGTGTATCAACGCGACCCGGGACGGCGCGACCGGCTCACGGGGCACATGCGCGGCCAGCGCATGCGCGTGCGCGTCCCCACGCTCGACACCCCCGCCCTGGCAGTCCGGCGCGTAGACGCGGAGGTCGCCGGGATCGATCTCCTGCAACGCCGGATCGCGATCACCTCGCTCACGCTGCGCGGCGCCGACCTCGCGGTGCGTCCCGACTTGATGGCGCCGGTCCCGCTGTTCGACGGACTGGCGCGATCTCCCGCCTCACCGGCGACGGATCCACCGCCGACACGGCATGCCGACACGTGGGGCTGGACGATCGGCCACCTCGAGGCGCCCGCCGCGCGCTTGATCGTCGCCGAGCCTGGCGCGCAACGCGCGCTCGCGGCCAGCGTGTCGGGCGACAGCATCAGTCCGGCTGCCTACTGGTCGCCGCTGCGCGCGGCCATCGGTTGGGACGGTGGCACGGCGATGTTCGACGGCATCCTGCGCATGACGCGCGGCTTCGCGATCGAGGGCCGGCTCACGGCGAGCGACATGGATGCCGCCATGGTGATCCGCGCCGTCGACCCACCGCTGGCGACGCTCGTGCAGACCGGACGGGTCGCCGTCGATCTGGACGTGGAGCTCATACCGGGGACCGCCGATGGTCCGCCGCTCGGCGTCCAGGGCCGGATCTCCGTCACGAATCTATGGCTGGCCGCCGAGGATCCGAACGTGTTCGCCTTCGGCGCTCACACGCTCGACCTGACGCAGGCGCGCATCGTCCCAGTGCAGGACGGCGGCGAGCGTTCCCAGGCAATGCAGGTCGAGGTCGGCACCGCCTCTTTGACCTCCCCCTACCTCCGATTGAAGCGCACCACCGAGGGATGGTCGTTCGGCACGGCAACGCAGACCACGGAGGACGAGCCGGAAGTAGCCGCCGCGTCGGACGAGCTGGAAGTAGCCGCGACGTCGACGGTGGCGCTCGCGGTGGCGAGCATGAGCGTGCGCGATGGTCAGGTGTCGATCGTCGACGAGACCGCCGCGCCGGCGTTCTCGCTCGACCTGAGCGCCCTCGGCGGCTCCGTGCGCCAGCTCCGCCTGCCGGCCGCCGGGTTCCCCGAGTTCGACGTTCAGGGAAGGGACTCACGGCTCGGCCCCGTGCGCCTCGCGGCCGCCCGGAGCGGCGGCGAAGTCAGAGCCGAGCTGGCCGCGACCGACTTCGGCCTCGCCGCCGTCTCGCCGTACTTCCAGCGAGCCGGCCTACCCTACCCGTTCACGGGCGGCCGGGGTGCGGTCCGCTCCCTCGTGTCGTTGGCCGGCGATCGCTGGACGGCCGACACGACGCTCTGGCTGACCGAACCCGTGCTGGGCGGCGACGAGGGAATGCTGGAGCGATCGCTCGGGATGGCTCCCGCGGCGGCGCTCGCGGCGGTGTACGATCGGCACGGTGAGGTGATGCTGCGGTTGCCGCTCGCTTCCGCGAAGGCGGATGCGCAAGGGCTTGCGGAAGCGTTCGCGGCCGGCGTGCGCGACGCGCTGGCGCGTCCGCAATGGGTGCCACTGCCCGACGCGCCGATCCAGGTCCGCTTCCCGCCGGGCCACACCCAGCCCGGACCGGAGATCCCGCGGCAGCTCGAGGCCATCGCCGACATCCTGGCGGCGCGGCCCGACACCATGCTCGAGCTGCGGGGCGTGATCTCGCGCGTGGACCGCCGCTGGTTCGCGGAGCAGACGGTGGCGGCCAATTGGACGGACGAGCCGGGTGGGTTGAAGGTCCTCTTGCGGGCGGTCGGGGTGCGCGACCAACGCCTGCGCATTCGAGACGCGCTGTCGGAGCGCAGCGCTGGCCGGCCTGGCACCCTCGACGCGAAGGACGAAGCGGCTCTCAGCGTGCTCGTCGCCGCCGTCCCTGCGATTCCCGACGAGCGCGTCGCGATGCTGGCCTCGTCACGCGCGGCGCTCGTCGCCAAGCTGCTCGCCGACCAACACGGCGTCGTCGCCGTGCGGGTCATCGCCGGGGAGCCGGCCGTGCCCGACAGCACGGGGTCCGTGGTCGATGCGCGCTTCCTGCCGACCCCGGGGTTGGGTCCACGGTGAGGCGGCTCTTGCGCATTGCCGGCTGGAGCGGGTTCGCGATCGTCGCGGTGGTGGGCATCGTCGCGCTCGCCATCTGGCGAGAGCTCACGATCGACCTCCCGACGGTGACGGAGCTGCTCGACTACCGGCCGCCGACGGCCACCACGGTGCTCGCGGACGACGGCACGCCGATCGGCGAGTTCTTCCTGGAGCGGCGCTATCTCGTGCCGATGACGGACGTGCCGGAGCGCGTGCGACTCGCCTTCCTCGCCGCCGAGGATGCGGAGTTCTACCAGCATCGCGGCATCGACCCCATGGGCATCGCCCGCGCGGTGGTGGCGAACGTCCGGCAAGGCGAGATCGTACAGGGCGCCAGCACCATCACGCAGCAGGTGGTCAAGCAGCTCCTGCTGACGGCGGAGCGTAGCTTCGAGCGCAAGGGCAAGGAGCTGATCCTCGCCGTCGAGCTCGAATCGAAGCTCACCAAGGACGAGATCTTCTATCTCTATCTGAATCACATCTACTTCGGCGCCGGCTGCTACGGCATCGCGGCCGCCGCCCGCCAGTTCTTCGACGTCGAGCCTGCCGGCCTGTCGATCGCTCAGGCGGCATACCTCGCCGGGCTGCCGCAGGCGCCGAGCCGCTACGATCCCAACCGCAACCCCGAGGCCGCACGCGCACGGCAACGCTACGTGCTGGACCGCATGCTCGCCGCCGGCTTCATCGATGCCAGCGAGTATCGGGCGGCGCGCACGGAGCCGATCACGATCGCCAACCGCAAGCCCATCTTCTGGGACGTGGCGCCCTGGTACGCGGAGCACGTCCGCACGCTGCTCGAACAGGAGTACGGCAGCGCCTTCGCGACCCTCGGGTTACAGGTGCATACCCCCTTGGATCTGCGGCTCCAGCACATCGCCGACGAGGAGCTGACCGAGGGGCTGCGTACGATCGAGCGTCAGCTCGGCCGGCGTCGGACGGTGCGCCATCTCGTGGCCGCGGAGATCGACGAGTTCCTCGAGCGCCAGCGCGCCAGCCGGCCGCGCCAGGGGCCGCAGCAGGCGGTCGTCACGGCCGCCACGAAGGACGGGTTCCGCATCCGCACGCCGTGGGAATCGGGAATCGTGCCGCGCAAGAGCGCGGGGGCACAGAGCGCCGCCTTTCGTGCCGGCGACGTGGTGTCGGTCGTCCCCGTCTCGCTCGGAGACGACGGCGTGATGCGCTTCGCGCTCGACACGAAGCCCCAGATCGAAGGCGCTCTGGTCGCGATCGATCCGGCGACCGGCGAAGTGAAGGCGCTCGTGGGGGGCGTCGACTTCCGCCGCAGCCAGTTCAACCGCGCCGTGCAGGCGCGCCGCCAGCCCGGCTCGGCGTTCAAGCCGTTCATCTACGCTGCCGCGCTCGATCACGGCTACACCGCCGCGACGGTCGTGACCGACGCGCCGATCTCGCTGCCCGACGGACGCCGGGGGTCCTGGACCCCGAAGAACTTCGGCGACCGCTACTTGGGGGCGGTCCCGCTGCGCACGGCGCTCATCAAGTCGCTGAACACCGTGTCGGTGCGCCTCGCCATTCACGTCGGCATCGACCCGCTGCGCGCCTACCTACGGAGCTTCGGCTTTCCGACCGACTTCCCCCGGCATCTGTCGCTGGCGCTCGGTAGCAGCGAGGTGACGCTCCTCGATCTCACGCGCGCCTACGGCGTGTTCGCGACGCTCGGCAGTCGCTTCGAGCCGCTGTTCATCACTTCGGTGGACGATCCGAGCGGGCGCGCGGTCGACTTCCCGGGATCGCACCCGCGCTTCGAACGCGTCGTGCATCCGGCGACCGCGTTCGTGATGACCGACATGTTGCGCGGCGTGGTCGAATCGGGGACGGCCACGGCGGCGAAGAAGCTCGAGCGGCCGGCCGCCGGCAAGACCGGGACGACGAACGAGTCCATGGACGCCTGGTTCGTCGGGTTCACGCCGGAGCTGCTGGTGGGCGTGTGGGTCGGGTTCGACGCCGAGCGCTCGCTCGGCTCGCTCACCGGCGGGCGTGCCGCCACGCCGATCTGGACGAGCTTCATGCAGCGCGCCCTCGAAGGCCGGCCCGTGCGCGACTTCGTGCCGCCGGAGGACGTCCGACTCGTGAAGATCGACGTCCAGACGGGCCTGCTCGCGGTCCCGGGTCGCTCGTCGCGCATGGAGGCGTTCGTCGCCGGCTCCGAGCCGACGCGACAGGCCCCGCCCCCTGCGCCCGAACCGCGGGAAGCGGACGACGGTCCAGAGCTGGCGGGCCACTGAGGAGCGAAGACATGCGACTCGGCCTCTATGTCCGCAACATGGGTCCCCAGTCGGCGCCCGACACGGTCGTGGCGTGTGCCAGGGCGGTCGAGGAGAACGGACTGGCGCATCTCTGGGTCGGCGATCACATCGCGATCCCACCCGACGACGCCGAGGGATCCGACGGCCGCTACCTCGATCCGCTGGCAACGCTGGCGTTTCTCGCCGGATGCACGTCGCGGATCGAGCTCGGGGTGGGTGCCCTGGTGCTGCCGTACCGGCCACCGCTGCCGACCGCCAAGTGGGTGGCGACGATCCAGGAGTTGTCGCGCGGCCGGATGCTCCTGGGCGTCGGCGTGGGATGGATGCGGCCGGAGTTTCGCGCGGTCGGCGTCGACTTCGGTCGTCGCGGACGGATCACCGACGCGACGCTCGAGTTCCTGGAGCGTTGCTTCGCCGGTGACGTCGTCGAGGAGAACGGCCAGCCATTCCTCTTTCGCCCACGCCCCCCGCGTCCGCCCATCCTCATCGGCGGCGCGCCCGAGCACGCGTTCCGCCGAGTCGTTCGATTCGGTGATGGCTGGATGCCGTTCGCCGTGGAGCCCGATGACCTCGGGCCACAGGTCGTCGAGCTGCGCCGGCAAGCGACCGAGGCGGGGAAGCCGGCGCCGCGGGTCGTCGCGGTCACGCGACTGGATTTCTCCGACCCGCCCGCGGCGACCGCTCGCGCCCGAGCGTTCGCGGCCGCAGGCGCGACCGACCTGGTGCATGGTTGGCGCTACACTGGCTACGACGACTTCCGCGTGGCTGCCGACGCCATGGCCGCGCTCTAGTCTACCGCCCCTCGCCCGTGTACTCGGTGAGCAGGACGCCGTTGCCCTCGCTGTCGGTCGCAAGGATCTGACGATAGCCCGGCTGGTCGTCGATCCCGCTCACGTCGTTGATCGCGGGAATGCGGGGGAACGTAGCACCCTGGGCCACCAGGTAGGCGTAGCTCTGGTTGGCCGAGTCGACCCAGAAGCTCACGTATCCGTTGGATTGCCCCGGCCTCGGCAGGCGCGGGCCATTCAGCGAGGGCTGAGCAGCACGACCGGAATATCGCGCTTGGTCCCGGCTTGATACTTGTCGTACTCGGGCCACTGCGCCGTCATGATCGGCCAGACGCGTCGCTTGTCCTCGGGCGTCGCGGTACGGGCCCTCACAGGGACGACCTTGTCCCGCACCTGGATCTTGACGTCGGGATGCGCGACCAGGTTCCGGTACCATCCCGGGTTCTCGGGCGCTCCGCCCTTCGATGCCACGAGGACGTAGTCATCACCGTCCCGGCCATAGATGAGCGGGAACTTCCGGGTGTTGCCGGACTTCCGACCGGTCGTGTGCAGGATGAGGCAGTGCGCGCCATTCCAGTCGTGTCCCACCTTGCCGCCCGTCGTTTCGTACTGCCGGACGTGCTCGTCACCAAAGAGGGTGTAGTCAGGCATGCGGCGAGGGTGCCACGGCCGCGCAGGGGAAGCGATCCCCCTTCGCGAGATGACGACGCCGTCTGCGACGGATATCGTGTCGGGCGCTCGGGGTCAGACCGTGCGAGGGTTCGTGGCGGGGCCTTTTTCGGAACGCGGTAGCCGAGGGATCAGCATCGGCACCCGGCGGCGGTATACCGCATACGACTCGCCGTGCGCGGCCACGAGGTCGCGCTCCTCGAGCTGGATCGCGATCAGGATGTACGCCGTGGTCATGACGGCGAACAGGAGATGGGTCGCCGTCATCGTCGGCGTCGCCCAGAACGCCAGGAACCACCCGACGTAGAGCGGATGCCGCACGACCCGGTACGGCCCGGGCGTCGTGAAACGCAGCGGGGTGTACGGCCGGTCGAGCAACGCCAACCACGACTGGCGGAGACCGAAGAGATCGAAGTGGTTGATGAGGAACGTGCAGACGAGCACGGTCGTCCAGCCCGCGGCGAAGACCCCGTACGCGACGGCCCGCGCGACCGGGCTCTCGACGGTCCATACGACACCGCCGATCGGACGCCACAGCCAGAAGAGAAGCAGGAGGGCGACACTCGATGCGAGCACATAGGTGCTGCGCTCCGCGGCTTCGGGTACGGCACGCGTGAGCCACCGCTTGAAGGCCGGTCGGGCCATCACACTATGCTGGACGGCGAAGAGGCCGAGCAGTCCCAGGTCGACGGCGAGCGCCACCGCGAGCGAGCCTTCGAGCGGCCCGTCGATGAGGCGTGGCACGCCGAAACCGCCGACGAAGGCGATGGCGTAGAGGAAGGTCGCGAAGAAGACGGCGTAGCTCGCGACCCCGTATGCGAAGATGCTGACTCGACGAATCATGGATCCTCCTTGGGGCCTCGCCCCTACGGAGGAGGGGCTACCTTTCGGGTAGCCCGCCGCTACTTCTGGGCAACCAGCCGCTACCTCGAAGGACGCGAGAAAAAGCCCCGACGTGCCGATGTCTTGCGTCGAAACGGCTCACCCGGGTCTCACCCAAACGTCGACGGCACGATAGGTCCCCATCAGCTCGTATCCTGCGTCGCGGACGAATCGGTCCCATGGTCGACCGGCCCTTCCGTAGAACCCCCTCGTATCGATCGGGCTCACGATGACCCGCACGCCCCGACGGGCGATCAACGCCTCGATCTCCTCGTTCCGGATCAACCGGAGGCGCTCCACCTCCTCCACCGAAAAGGCACCGATCTGGGCGAGAACGGGCGCAATGTCGTTCTCGAATCCCGCGACGGGTCTCGCATGAGACAGGAACACGTACATGGGGCGAAACGAGAGCACGACCTCACCCGGTTCCGTATGCGCGTCCACGACGTCCGCCAGATCCTCCATGGCGGAGACCGTCAGCTGATCGAAGGGTCCCGACGTACCGTCGAGACGGTGCAGTGCCACTGCAGCGCCAACGCCGATGGACACCGACACGAACGTCGCAATCGTCATGCCCAAGAGGACCACCCGTCGTCGCAGCAGCTGGCTCGGCAGGAGCTCGAGAGCGACGAAAAGCAAGAACGGCAACGTCGTGCAGAAGTACTGCGGGTAGGTCGGCGTCGGCAGCAGGCTGACGGCTCCCAGCGATAGAGCGAGCCAGAAGGCGATGGGCGGCGAGCGTCGCCGGGAGACGTTCCACACCGTGGCCGCGGTCGCGAGGACGACGAGTCCGGCATACTGCGGCATGCCTGAAACGACTTGCCAGGCGACGTGCGCCTTCTGCGGGAGCCCGCCGATGAGACCGTGCTCGCTGCGGAACTGCGCCCATCCGAAATTGTCGAAGACGAACTGTGACGGCGCCATGGCGAGGAGGATCAGTGCGGGAAGTCCGGCCAGCGTCAGGCCGGTTGCCAAGGGCACGATGCTGTGGCGCCGGTGGGGGGTCGGCGTACGCCACGCGAGGACCGCGAACACCGGCACGGTGGCGACGAAGAGAAGACGCACTTCGACGGCGAGACCGAGAAGCATTCCGGCGAGGAGCCATCGGCTGGGAGTCCGTTCACTCGTGACCCGGTCGACGAGGTGATACGCCGCGAACAGACAGAGGGTGGAGAGGGCGTAGGTCTTCACCGTCGTGTACCATTCGATGGCCGAGCGGTCGGCGACCAGGGCAGCGACGGCAATCGCCGCCACCCACGGGCTCCCGAACCGTATCAACGCATGACGGCAGACGAGGATGACGAGCAGAGCCGAGCAGAGGGCGGAGAGTGAGCGAGCGGCATACAGGGACGTGCCAAACACCTTCATCCAGGCCCCGTACGCGTATGGGAGCAGCGGTGTTTGGGGGTAGAAGAGATCGCGATAGAGGACCGGTCCCTCATAGACGAGGCGCGCGGCGAGCCCATAGTAGCCTTCGTCGAAATCCATGATCCGGATGCTGGCGATCCAGGCGAAGAACGCCCACGAGATCGCGCCTGCGATGGCGGTCACGACCACCCCGCGCCGAGAATGCATGCGCCGCTTGCTATCGTGCTGCAGGCGCAGACGACAACCTCGGCGTCCTCGACCCGACGCCTCCGGGCGTAGTATACGGTGCGCGCATGGCTCCCCGACGCCAGCCTGAAACTGGCGGGCGGCAGGACGTTTCTCGAGCCGTACTCTGCACACTGGTGGCGGCAGTCCTCGCGGGACTGAGCGGCGGAACCTGGGCGGAGGTCGGTGGCCACGATCTGCACGCGTACTTCCTCGCGCGGTACGAGTACGCTGCGGATGCTCTTCGGGCCGGACGGTTTCCCCTCTGGAGTCCCGAGCAGTTCTGCGGCGAACCCTTCTTCGCTTCGCCGCAATCGGGCGCGCTCTATGCACCGGTGCTGCTGGCGTTCTCGTTCCTGCCGGGTCTCGCCGCCTTCCAAGCCCTGTGGGCGTTCCACGTCTTCATCTACTTCCTTGCGACGCTGGCCTACCTCGGTGACCATGGCATCTCGGCGCCTGCGCGTGTCGTGGGTGCGTTCGTAGGGATGGCCGGCATCCTGCTCGGACCAGGATCCGGCGGCGGACTCGCCCAGCCTCAGTTCTTCGCTGGTGCGGCTTGGTTTCCGGTCCTGCTGTTGTGTTGGGACCGGGCTCAACGGCGTGGCGCCGCCCCGTGGCTTGGCCTCTTGTCCTTGGCCGTGGCCGGCCAGTGGTACTCGGGGTACCCTGACTTCGCGATGGATACCGCCGTCGTGTTGGGGGTCGTTGCCACCCTCGACGGCGGTAGCACGCTCACCCGCCGGGCCGGCCTCTTGCTGCTCGGCCTCTCGATCGGCACCGCCTTGGCGGGAGCGCAGCTCCTGGCTCTGGCCGAGGCGGTACGCGAGAGCACCCGTGTGGAGGAGGTCGGCGTCTATGCGTCGTTTCGTGCGCGCGCGTTCGCCGTGGACTCGTTCCCGCGCCTCGCGCAACGCCTGCTGACGCACCATGGCGCTGCCGCGCTCATCCTCGCGTCGGTCGCGATGGTGCGTCCATCGCGGGTGCGCATCGCCTGGTTCGTAGCGCTGCTGTGGACCGTGCTCGCCCTGAATCCGCCGTTCTCGCTCTTGTATCGATTTCCTCCCTTCTCGGAATCGCGCTTCCCGGTCGGCTGGGGGCACATCGGGCCCATCCTGCTCGGGTTCCTGGTGGCGGCCGGGCTTCACGATGGGTGGCAACACCGCCGGACCTTCGTGCGGGCGGCAGCGCTCGCAATCGGGCTCGTTGCCGTGGCGCATGCGGGACGCACCGTGTGGGCCGCTCCGACGATCCGGAGCAACCTCCCGCCCGACTACGATCTCATCGCGCAGCGCGTGCCGGAGATCGAACGGGTTCGGGAAGCGGTCGGACTCGGCGCGCGGGTACTCTCGGAGCCCGAGCGCGTCGCTGGTGCTCATCTGCGGTACGCCCTTCCCAGCCCTGGCGGCTACGACCCCCTTGCCCCGCGCCGAGTCCAGCATCTGCTGAGCGAGCTCGGCATCCGGCTCGGCAAAGTCACCACGTGGTCCGACGTCGCCGCCGGGCGTGACCTGGCCTCCCTGCTGGGCCTCGGGATCGTGGTGGCACCGCCGGCGCATGTCCAGGTGCTCGCGGCCGCCGGGTTCGAGGTCCGCGTACGGCTACCGGCCGGCGACGTGGTCATGTATCGGCCGCCCGTGCCGCGTGCTCGCCTCGTGCATCGCGTGGTCGTCGTCGGGAGTGAGGAGGAGTCCCTCGCTTGGATGGTTGGCAACGCGAGCCGTACGGTCACCGAAACGGTGCTGGAGGAGGCAACACCCGTCGAACCGGCCGAGCCCCCCGACGGGGCGCCCGAGGGCGCGAGCGTAACGGCCTACGCACCCGACCTCGTCGCGTTGCGAGCCAAGCTGGCCAGCCCCGGGGTGCTCGTGCTGACCGACACCTGGTATCCGGGATGGACGGTGCAGGTCGACGGGAAGCCAGCGCCGCTCTTGCGAGCGGACCACGCGTTTCGGGCAGTCGCGCTAGCCGCCGGAGATCACGACGTCGAGTTTCGGTATTCGCCGACCTGGCTGGTGCCGGGCATGTTGTGCAGCGTGGCCGCCGCCGCATGCACGCTGACCTTCCTGCTGCTCCCGTTGCGGATCAGGTAGACATGGAACAAGCCTTTCTCTCGGAGTACGCGGAGCTGGAGCGTTCGCACTGGTGGTTTCGCGGCCGGCGAACGCTGCTGGGAACGGTGCTCGAACGCGTCGCGCATCCGGGAGCGCGCATCGTGGACATCGGATTCGGTACCGGCGCGATGCTGACGTTTCTGGAGGCATATGGCGCCCCCATCGGTGTCGACCGTTCGCCGAACGCGATCGCCTTCGCTCGAGGGCACTGCTCGCGGCCGATGATCGTGGGCGACGTGATGCAGCTGCCCGTTCGCTCCGCGAGCGTGGATCTCGTCACGGCGTTCGACGTGATCGAGCACGTCGACGACGACGCGCTCGCGATCCGCGAGCTGGGACGCATCTGTCGCCCTGGCGGCCACGTCTTCATCACCGTGCCGGCGTTTGACTTCCTGTGGGGCAACCAGGATGTGGTGAGCCATCATCGGCGCCGCTACCGGCGGCGACAACTCGGGGAGCGCGTGGCTCAAAGCGGGCTACATGTCCTGAAGCTCACATACTTCAACACGTTGCTCTTTCCGCTGGTCGCGGCGGTGCGGATGGGCCGCCGTCTGGGCCCCGCACCCGGCGCCCCACGGTCCGACTTTTCGATGCGGGTGCCCGGATCGATGAGCAAGGTGCTCGAAGGACTCCTGGGCGCCGAAGGACGCTTGCTCAAGCGATGGCGGCTCCCCTTCGGCGTTTCGCTGCTCTGCCTCGCCGAGCGGAAGGGCAGCGCCAGCCAGTGACGTCGACGCCCGAGCTGTCGGTAGTCGTCCCCGTCTACAACGAGGCTGCCGTCCTGCCGGAATTGCAGCGCCGACTGGCGGAGGTCCTGCCGCTGTGCGGCGCCTCGTACGAAATCGTGTACGTCGACGACGGATCGACGGATCAGTCGCCGACCGTCCTGCGCGCGGCGGCAGCAGAGGATCAACACGTCCGCGTCGTTCGATTCACTCGGAACTTCGGCCATCAAGCGGCCGTGACTGCCGGCATCGTCCATGCGCGCGGCAGTGCCGTCGTGATCATGGATGCCGATCTCCAGGATCCGCCCGAGGTCATTCCGGAGCTGGTAACGCAGTGGCGAGCGGGCTTCGACGTCGTTTCCGCCGTGCGTGAGGCACGGGACGGCGAGGATCCCCTCCGACTCCTCTTGATCAAGCTGTTCTACCGCTTGCTGAGCCGCCTCTCTCCGATTGACCTAACCGAGGACGTCGGCGACTTCCGCTTGATCGACCGAAGCGTGGCCGATGCGCTCAACCGCCTCCCGGAGCGCAATCGCTACGTGCGGGGATTGATTCGATGGCTCGGCTTCCGGCACACGGAGGTGCGCTATCGGCGGGCGGGAAGATTCGCAGGCGAGACGAAGTATTCGTATTCCAAGCTCTTCCGTCTGGCGATCGACGGGATCACCTCGTTCTCGACGGTGCCCTTGCGGTTCGTCACCTATCTCGGCTTCGCGATCTCGGTGCTCAGCACAGGCCTGATCGCCTACGCGCTCTGGGGTCGGTTGGTGGCGGGAGAGACGCCGGCAGGGTGGACGTCGGTTTTCGTCACGTTGACGTTTCTCTCCGGTGTACAGCTCCTTTCGGTCGGCATCGTCGGCGCCTACGTGAGCCGCATCTTCGACGAGGTCAAGGCGCGCCCGCTGTACGTGGTCTCTCCGGAGGCCGAGGGCGACGGCTCTCACGCGAAGGAGAGATCACCCTCGCGCGAGGCCGGTCCGCGGGCGTAACAAGGCTCCCCGAAGCTCCGCCGGCAGGCGACGGCCTCGGAGAGGGATGCTCATTCTCCGGCTTCCGCGATCGCCTTCGCCCGCGCTCGCAGCACGTCCTTGCTGACCTTTCCGGACGGCACGCGCGGCAGCTCGTCGATGGTGACGAGGTGCTCCGGGAACTTCTGTCTCGCGAGCCCCGCCTGCTCGAGAAACCGGCGAATCTCGACGAGATCGAGGCTTTGCACGGGCCGGAGCACGACGAAGGCACATCCTTTCTCGCCCGTGACACGGCTCGGCATCGCGACGATCGCGACATCGGCCACCGCGGGATGGGTCGCCAGCACGTCCTCGACCTCTTTGGGGCTGATGTTCTCCCCCGAGCGGATGATGATGTCCTTCTTGCGGCCTGTGATCACCAGGTAGCGCCCATGCACGCGGCGCCCCAGGTCGCCCTGTCGGAAGTAGCCGTCTCCGTCGAAGGCGCCCTCGTTGTCCTCCGGATGCAGGTAGCCGACGAGCTGCTCCGGCCCCCGCCCCAGAATCTCGCCCTCCTCGCCCTCGGCAATGTCGGCGCCGCTCGTCGCGTCGACGATCCTGACCTCGGTCGGCGGCACGACCTCGCCGTCCGTGTCGGCCCCGAGGTCCGCCTGCGAGCGGTCGCGGATCCCGAGCGTGGTGCTCGGCATCTCGGTCGATCCGTACGCCCTGAAAAAGAGACACTGCGGATGCGCCGCGGCGGCTTCGCGTATCAGGTCCGGAGAGACGGTCGTGCCACCACAGAAGAAGATGCGCAGCGACGCCATGGCTGCGGGGCGTCGCGTGGCCGTGTCGAGGAGCTGGCGAAGAAACGGGGTGGCGCCGCCGGTGACCGTGCACCGGTTCTTCTCGATGCACTCGATGGCCTCGTCCGGGCTCCAGACGTCCATCAGCACGCTGGTGGTGCCACACACCCACGGGATGTCGAATGCCCAGTACGCGCCGGTGATGTGCGTCACCGGGGACGGCATGAAGACGATGTCCGACGGCCCGATGGCCCACGCCTCACAGATCGTGCGCACACGATAGTCGAACGTGTAGTGACTGTGGAGGACGCCCTTGGGACGTCCCGTCGTCCCAGAGGTGTACATCACCACCATGGCGGCGGCCGGATCGACCCGGGGAAGCGCGTCTTCGCGGGCTGGCGAAAGCGACAGCGCTCGATCCCAGGGCAATCCATCCGTGCCGTCGCCGCGAACCACGACGACGTCCCGCAGCGACCCCAGCACCGGCCGCAGGCCGGCGAGCATCCGTCGATGATCGTGCTTGCGGAACTCCTGCGGGATGAACAGCAGCTTCGGACGGCAGTCGTCGACGATGAAGCGGACCTCGGACTCGCGATAGTTCGGCGGGATGGGCGCGAGCACGAGGCCGCAACGCCGGGCCGCGAGGGCGAGGATGGCCGCCTCTATCCAGTTGGGGAGCTGGAACGACACGACGTCGCCGGGCACGAGGCCGCGGGACAGGAAGAAGGCGGCCAGTCGCGAGGACGCATCCCATGCTTCGGCGCGCGTCACGCGTCGGTCGCGCTCGATGAGCAGCGGCCGATCGGGCTCCTCGCGGCACATGCGCAGCGCCACGTCGGCGAGCGTCTCGTCGCGCCAATGGCCGGCGTCGCGATAGCGGGCCGCCGCGGCGTCGGACCAGCGAGTCTTGAAGCCGCTGGGATCGGTTCGGAGATGCCAGCTCATCGGTGCTGTTCGCTCCCTCGCCGCGCTTCCGAGGTCGTCAAACGATGCCCGATCGGCCGGAAGACCACGGCATACCATCGTTCGCGGTCGAGGTGCGCCAGTGCGGGCATGCCATCCCCGAGCGACTGGAGCGCCCGGCCCTCGTCGTGCAGCTCGAGCAGCACGGCGTAGGCGTATTTCCTGGCGCTTCCTCGGATCTGCTCGTCGGCCAGCGTGAGCAGCTCCGCGCTGATCACGCCCGGCCGATCTGCCAGCTCGGCGAGGCCGCCCCGCAGCAATGCGCCCACGAATGCTTCCTCCTCACCGGTGGCCGCATTGGCGAGCATCAGCACGAGCGCTCTGCGCTCGCTGGTATCCGTCGCGACGCGCGCCGCGGACCGCACGGTGGCGCGGCGCCACATCGTCGGCGGCTGCACCGTGGACATGTCGACCGACGGGCTGATCGGCATCGCGTCGGTCGTCCTGACCTTGGCGAGCTCCGCCAGCGCATACGCCGGATCGTCCATCTCCCAGATCGTGAGGTAGTCGTGCTTGCCCGACGGCCACGGGCCCGCGACGCGTTGGAACCGCTGCCCGGCCAGGATGCCGGGCGTGAGCACGCCGTGGATCAGATGATCGGTCCCGTACCAGCGGTTGAACTCCTCCTCCTGACCGGGGACGGGGTTCGAGAGCGCAAACTGGTAGCACGTTGCCATCGTCACCTCGCACGCGGCAGGCCGAGCAGCCTGTCGGCGGTGATCTCGCGCTGGATCTCGCTCGTTCCGCCCGCGATCGTGTAGACCCAGCTCCACAGGAAATCGTACGTCCAGGGATGAGCGGCCCGGTCGCCGTCGAACTCGACGAACTCCCAGCCGAGCATGTCGCCCACGACCTCGCTGAGCGCCTTGTGCGTCGAGGTCACCATCAGCTTCATGAGCGAGCCCTTCGGTCCCGGCACGCCCGTGCGATCCGTCTCCGCGATGCTGGTGAGCGTCATGGCGCGGATGGCCATGGTGTCGGCCTTGAGCGATGCGAGCCGCAGCGCGATGTCGTCGTGCTCGATCGCCAGCCGCCCGTCCTCGAGGCGCACCTGCTTCGCGAGACCGATCGCCCGCCGCACCCGCTCGTAGAGCTCGAGCTGGTCGCCGATGAAGCCCGTGCCGCGCTCGAACGCCAGCGTCGCGAGCGCCGTGGACCAGCCGTCGCCGATGCCGCCCACGACGCTGGCGCGCGGAATCCGCACCTCGTCGTAGAAGACCGTGTTCACGTGCTCGTCGAGCAGCATCGTCGTGATGGGCCGGATCTCGATGCCCGGCGCCCGCATGTCGCAGATGAGCCACGTCAGGCCGTGGTGCCTGTGCGAGGCCGGATCCGTCCGCACGAGGAGCTCCTGGAAGTCGGCGTGCTGCGCGTCGGTCGTCCACGTCTTCGTGCCCGTCACGACGACGTGCGTGTCGTCCACCACGCCGCGAGTGGTGAGCGATGCGAGATCGGAGCCGGCGTTGGGCTCGGAGAAGCCCTGACACCAGATGGATTCCCCGGACAGGATTCGCGGGAGATGGTGGGCCTTCTGCTCGTCCGTCCCGCGGGCGATCAGGGTCGGGCCCGCGTGCATCAGTGCCACGTACGTCGTGTTGATGTGGTGCGGCGCCTGGGCACGCGCCAGCTCCTCGTACCAGATCACCTGCTGGAACGCGCTGAGACCGCGGCCGCCGTACTCCGCAGGCCAGGCGATGCCGGCCCAGCCGTGCTCATAGAGCTTTCGCTGCCAGGCGCGATCGAAGTCGGCCGCCGCGCGGCCGCGCGGCGGCCGCGGCGACCCCGGCACGTGGGCCGTGAGCCAGGCGCGGGCGCGCGCGCGGAACTCTTCGTCTTCTTCCGAATACCGGAGATCCATCCGTCCTCAGACCTCGAGCTCGGCATGCAGCAATCTCGCCAGCAGTGTTCGCTTGGTGCCGAACACCCGGGCGAGCAGCAGGCTATGCTTCAACAGCAGATGCGCGTGGTGCTCTTCCGAGACGCCGATACCTCCGTGCAGCTGGATGTCGACGTCGGCGTTGCCCACGGCCGCACGGTCCGCGAGATGCTTGGCGGCATCGAGGTGGACGTGCGCGTCCGATCGACCCTCCTTCATGGCCGCTGCAGCGCTCCACACCTGACAGCGTGCGGCCTCCGCGCGGAGCGCCATGTCCGCGCAGGCGTGACGGACGGCCTGGTAGGTTCCGATCTTGCGGCCGAAGGTCTCCCGAATCTTCGCGTACTCCACGATGAGATCGAGGGCGCGCTCCGCGACCCCGACCTGCATGGCGGCGACACCGAGCTGTCCCAGGCTCCAGACGCCGCCGTTCGACGACACCGCGACGATGCGCGGTGTGCCGCGCACGATCGCGCGCATGCCCGTGGCCGGATCGAGGCTCGGTCGCGCGGCCGCCTCGATCATGGACACGTCGAGCAGCCGCGCGCCGTCGCGCGCGACGGACAGCGCGAGCGTGGCGTCCGGCGATCCCAGCAGCCGGAGCGCCGACTCGTCTTCCACCGCGAGGGCGACGCTGGCGTCGCCGGCCAGCAAGGCAGCTCGCAGGCGCGCGTCGTCGGTGACCATGGCCGCGAGCCCCTGCGCAAGGATGTCGACCGGTCCGCAGTGCCGGCCCACCTCCCGGTAGAAGAGCGCGTGCTCGACCGCGGTGAGCCCGCTTCCGCCACGGGCTTCCGGCAGTACGAGCCCGAACCAGCCCATCGTGCCGCACTCCGCGCGGACGGCCGTGCTCAGCGCGGGCGAGGCGCCCGCCCCGTGGAGCCGTTCGAGCGGAATGGCGCGGGCCAGGAACTTCGCGGCGCTGTTCGCGATCTCGATCTCGGCGTCTTCGGGCGCGAGGAACATCTCGTCAGATCCGGGCTGGCAGCGTCTTCCAGCCCCGTACCGTGGACGTGCGCGCCATCTCGGCGCGCTCGCGATCGATCTCCCACTCGGTCCAGCGCGCCAGGATCTCGTCGAGGGCCACGCCGCCCTCGAGACGAGCGAGGCTCGCGCCGAGACAGAAATGAATGCCGTGACCGAAGCTCAGGTGGTGGATGTCCTTGCGCCTCACGTCGAGCCGATCGGCATCCGCGAACTCTCGCTCGTCCCGGTTCGCCGAGCCGTTCAGCAGCAGTACCGCGGAACCCGCGGGGACTCGCGTCCCGTGCACCTCGACGTCCCGCGTGACGTAGCGCGCCTGCACCGGCGAGGGCGCCTCGTAGCGCAGGATTTCCTCGATGGCGTTTGGAACGAGGCTGCGGTCCGCAGCCAGGAGACGTCGCTGGTCGGGACATCGATCGAGGAGGTAGGCCGTCCATCCGATCAGCCGGGTCGTCGTTTCGTTGCCGGCCGCCGCGAGCAGTCCGATGTAGCCCAGCAGCTCGTCGTCGCGCAGCGTGCGTTCGATACCGTCGTCGTCGGCGAAGCGGGCATGCAGCAGCTCGGTCATCAGATCGTCCGAAGGGTTCTTGCGCCGCCACTCGATGTACGTAGCGAAGCGGGCGGTCTGGTCGACCGGAGCACGTTCGCCCTGCACGCCCTCCGCTTCCTGGAGGCTCATCCCGGCATCGATCGCGTCACGAAGCTCCTCCTGATCGTGCTCGGGAATGCCGAGCAGCATCCCGATGACGCGCATCGGCATCTGGGAGCCCAGATGCTCGATGAAATCGATGCGGCCGCCTCCCACGAGCGGATCCAGGCTGCTCGCGCAGTACGCGCGGACCTGGGGCTCGATCTGCGCAATCCGGCGCGGCGTGAACAGCCGCGCCATGAGCGCACGGTGCACGCCGTGAAGCGGCGGGTCCTCGAAGATCATCATGCCGGGAGGGAACTGGATGTCATTGCGGATCAACTCGAGCAGCGTCCCCCGGGCGGAGCTGTAGGTTCTCCAGTCGTTGAGACCCGTCGCCACGTCCTCGTAGCGGCTGAGCGCCCAGAACTCGTGCTGGTCGTTGCGATAGAGCGGCGCGTCCTCCCGCATCCGCCGCCAGACGGGATGCGGATCGGCGTCGATCTCGAAGTCGTACGGATCGTAGTACAGCTCCGTCATTTCGGGTCCCGGCCGACGTGCCGCGGTACGGCCGGCTGCAGCTCGATGGTGTCGAGCAACACGTGGCGCGGCTGCGTCACTGCATGGACCAGCTCGCGCGCGACGTCCTCCGGCATGAGGATACCCAGGCTGCCCTGCGTCATCATGCGTGCGTCCCGCAGACCGAACGACGCCCAGTGCTCGGTCCGTTTCTGCATCGTCTCGGGCGTCAGATCCCAGCTGAAGCTGAACTCGCTCAGCGCGGGACCGAGCCGCAGCTTGATGACGCGGATGCCGGTTCCCTCGAGCGCCAGGCCGAGCGCCGCCGAATAGTTCTCCAGGCCGGCCTTCGAAGCGCCGTAGGCCAGCTGGCCTGGACGCGGGCAACGGGCGGCGTCGCTGCTCACCATCACCACGTCGCCATCGCTGCCCGCAGCGAGCAGCGGAGCGAGCGCGCGGTGGGTCACGACCATCGGGCCGATCAGATTCGTCTCGACCTCACTGCGCAGCCAGCGAGGATCCGTCTCGGCGAGCCAGTGAAAGCGCGACGCACCGGCGTTGTTCACGATCACGTCGGCGACACCGATGGCCCGTTCGCTCGCTGCGAAGAATCCCTCGACGGAGGCGTCGTCGGTCACGTCGAGCGCGCCTGCGTAGACCGCGGCCGCCCCCTGCGCCCGGGCCTTCTCTGCCGTCTCCGCCAGCCGATCCTCGCGGCGCGCGCCGATGGCGATGTTCCAGCCCTGGGCCGCCATCTCGAACGCGATGGCCGCGCCGAGGCCTGACGAAGCACCGGTGATGAGGGCCGTTCGTGGGTGGGTGGTCTGCATTCAGGCCACGATACCACGGACCTTCAAGTCGATGACCGCGTCCAGGATCACAGCGATAGAATCGACACACCCGCGACGCCGGGTGCGCCGTAGAGCTGCGTGTAGCCGACTTTGGGCTCGCCGGGTACCTGCCGCTCGCCCGCCTGCCCGCGAAGCTGCAGCACGACCTCGTGGACCTGCCGAAGCCCCGAGGCGCCGATCGGCTCGCCGTTCGCGAGCAGCCCACCGTCGGTGTTGACGGGCAGCCGACCGCCGATCTCCAGCTCCCCGTCGGCCACCAGACGTTCCTGGTCGCCGTCGGCGCAAAACCCGTTCTCGGCCAAGTGGATGACCTCGGCGCCGGCATCGGTGTCCTGGAGCTGGATCACTCCAACGTCCTTGGGTCCGATTCCGGCCTTCTCGAAGGCGGCCCGCGACGCATCGACCGTGGGGCCGACCGTCTCCTCGATCGGCAGCCACGGGCTGTGCACCTCGAAGGCCCCGAGCCGCCGTGTCCGCACCAGGCTGGCGCGGAGATAGATCGGCTTGTCGGTGTAGCGGTGTGCCCGGTCGGCCCGGCACACCACCACCGCCGCCGCCCCCTCGTCGGGACTGCAGAACATGTACTGTGTCAGCGGATGGTTCAGCATCCGCGAGCCGAGGATCTCCTCCTCGGACATCGGCTTGCGGCGGAATGCGTTCGGGTTGCGCGCCCCGTTGCGATAGTTCTTCGCCGCGACCCGGGCCAGGGTCCTCGCCGAGATGCCATGGTCGTCCATGTACTTGTTGATCTTCATCCCGAAGAACTTCGGCGTGAGGAACTGGCCGACCTCGCCGTACCACGAGGGGCAGGCATACAAACGCGGGTCGGAGCTGAACGCGCCGGGGAGATGCTTGTCCATGCCGACGGCGATGCCGAGATCGTGCTCGCCCAGGCGGATCGTGTCGGCCGCCAGCGCCAACACGCTCGCCGCGGTCGCGCAGCCGTTGTAGACGTTGGTGAAGGGAATCCCCGTCAGCCCCAGCAGCGCCACCACGGCGTCCGGGTTGTCGATCTCGTAGCTGCCGGCGAACCCGAACTGGATGTCGCGCCACTCCACTCCCGCGTCGGCGAGCGCACGACGGATGGCGATCGCGCCCATGTCGATTCCCGTCCGATCGCCGAAGCGGCCGAACGGATGCAATCCCACGCCTACGATCGCAACGTCCACGTGCGCTCCTTCTTCAGGCTTCTCCGACCGGCCGGAAGGCGAACGTCATGACCTCGTTGCCGTCACCGTCGGTGCGAAACGGCACCAGCACCAGCTCCATGTCCATGCCGACCTTTAGGCCGGTGGTCTTCGTGAGGCGCGCCTCGACCCTCACCTCGTCAGCCAACGCGACGTAGCCGACTCCGAACGGCACGAAGGCTGCGCCGGTCGGCCCGGCGTACGGCGGCGCGGGCGGCGGGAACTCCTGAGTCGTCCACGCCCACAGGCGACCACGGCGGGACAGCAGGTGCGTCGCCATGTCGGTGGACGCGCAGCGCGGGCACGAGTCCTGCGAAGGAAACGTCACGATGCTGCAGGCGGCGCATCGGCTCCCGATCAGGCGAGGCTCGTCCGAGGGCCACGTGAACACCCCTTCCGCTATCGGAACTCGAGCCATCAGAAACCGCATTCTCGTTTATCGAGAGTATCGTTGCAAATGGTTTTGCACTCGTGTTCAATGAGCGGCGGCCGACGGAGGCCGGGCATGGACGACGAACGCGCCATACAGCGGTTGATGACGCGCTATTGTCACCTGGTCGATGACGGGGCTTTCGACCAGCTCGCACCGCTGTGGGCCCACGACGCCGAGTTGGTGCTCCGCGGCGAGACCGCGACCGGTCCTGCAGCGATCACCGCCATGATCGGCGCGCTGCAGACTCCCGAGCGCCGAGGCATCCACGTGGGTGCGAACGTGATCATCGACGTGGAAGGCGACACCGCCCGGGCGGTGTCGGACTTCGTGTTCATCCGGCGCGAGGGCACGCCCGATCCCATCGTGAAGTTCGTCGGCCGCTACGCCGACCAGTTCGTGCGCACGCGCGACGGCTGGCGTTTCCGTCGTCGTGAGATTTTTTTCCGCTTCGGCTCTTGAGTCACTTCTTCTTCCAGAGATCGGGATCGTTCCAGGGGCGGTCGAGCGGGCTCATGCCGCCGCTGAACGGCGTGAACTGGGTCATGCCGAGAAGCTCCATGGTTTGCGCGTAGCCGAGATCGTTCACCGCGGCCCGCTTGAATTCCTGCACGAACGTGCGGCGCGTATGGCGGAGCACGATCGGCGAGTACTTGAGCAGATGCCTCGCGATCTCCCAGGCGCGATTCATCAGCTCCGCCTTCGGCAGTACTTCGTTGACGGCGCCCCACTCGTGCGCCATCTGGGCCGTGATCTTCTGGCCCATCAGCTGGGCATAGCGCCAGCGATTGCGGCCGACGACCAGCGGCCAGATGTTCTGGATCCCGTCGCCGGGCGACAGATTCCGCGGGAAGTGGGCCGCATCCTGGAAGTAGGCATCGTCGGACGCGAGCACGACGTCGCACATCAACGGCAACTCGGAATGGATGTTGGAGGGGCCGTTCACGGCCGCGATCATGATGGCGTCGATCTCGAGCAGGTTCAGGTGTCGGATTCTTCCGTACCAACCCATCTCTTCCGCCCACTCCGCCGGCGCTTTGAACGAGATCCGTTCATGCTCCGCGCCCCAGTTCGCGTTGAAGGTGTCCCCCGTGCCCGTGTAGATCACGACGAGGACGTCCCGATCGCCGGCGATGTCGTTGAAGAGGTTGGCGATGTCGTGGTGGGTTCTCGCGTCCCAGACCGCGGACCCCCCATCGCGGTGCATCCTCATGCAGAGGATACCGTCGGCGGTCTTCTCCAGGGCGAAATCCGGATACCGATCGCGGTACTCCTCGAACTTGGTCAGCCGCGGCATGTTGCACTCCTTTACGGGCGGGGTTCGAGAATGCGGAAGATCCTCGCCGATCCACCGTTGATCACCTCGGGCTGCTTCCAGACCTCCACGGCGTAGGACACCATCAGCAGCGAGTGCAGGAGCTGCAGCAGCCGCTCGGCGGGCACAGGCATGTCGTCCAGCGGAAACCGCTCGCAATAGACGATCGCCTGCTCGGCCCGCGGGAAGAAGGCGTCGTAGAAGGCCTGCATCTCGTCCATCGAGCTGCACTGCCGCTGCGCCCATCGCTCGGCCTCCGTCGCCAGACACCACGTGGCGGCGTAGGGCTCGAGCCCCGAAAACTCCGGCGGAAGAAGCACGTCGCTCATTGCGCCCGCTCCTGTGCCCGCGCGCGCGCGTAGGCGTCGACCCAATCGCCCACGGTCTTGTGGAAGTGGCGCACCAGGATCTCCTGGTCGTTGAGCGGGTAGTCGCGGAAGGCGCCCTGCTCGATGCCCATCTGCGTGCCGTCGAGCGTCCCGCAGTCCTGCAGCCCGTACTCCTTGAAGGTGAGCGCGGCGTACTCGTGGGCCAGGCGCTCGCGGGCGTTCCGGGCAGGCACGAAATAGAGATCGCCTTCGAACACGTGCGTGTTGTGGGACGTGGGCCAGTACCGGTACGTGACGTACCAGCCGCGCTCGTAGATCAGGATCTCGAGGTTCGGGAAGACCTGGAAGTTGTCGATGCCCCAGCGCTTGATGCCCGACAGGTTCACGCCCGGCAGCACAGCGCCGAGGTCCGGCGCGTCCCAGGGCCCGGTCGATCCGCTCCGGGTGAGTGCCTCGGCCGGGTAGAGATGCTCGGCAGGCCAGGTGTGCTTGTGGGTGCCGCTCGTGGTCACCATCCGGTGCGGCCCGTCGAGCTGGTAGTGGGCCGCCTCGAACTCGTACTCCGGGTTCCGAGCCTGCTCCGTGGGACCGAGCTGGTGCGTGTGCAACGGCGGGACGTGATAGTACTCCTGGAACGCGTCGCTGAACACCTTCCAGTTGCTGTTGTTCTCGGCACGGAACGAATAGCGCTCGGTCATCTGATGGAACGGATAGCCTTCGAGCGCTCCCACCATCGTGCCCAGGTAGTCCTGCAAGGTCTGCCGCGGTTCGGGAGCGAGATTCACGAAGACGAATCCGGCCCAGGTGCCGCACTGCACCGGAGCCAGGCCTAGCTGGTCCTTCCGCACACCAAAGAACTGATCCTCCTGGTGCACGTACGTGCACGCGCCATCCATGCCGTACCGCCAGCCATGGTACTTGCAGACGAACTGTCGCGCACTGCCGCAGGCCTCGTCACGGGGTGTTCCTTCCCATACCAGCTTGTTGCCGCGGTGCCGGCAGACGTTGTGGAAGGCACGCACGCGCGCCGTCGCGTCGCGCGACACGAGGATGGACGCCTTCACGCCGGGCAGTTGTTTGGTGAAGTAGCTGCCGTTGCGGGGCAGTTGCTCCACACGGCCCACACAGAGCCACACACGCTTGAAGATCGCCTCGCGCTCGAGCTCGTAGAACGCGGGCGAGCGTGAGTCCTCGAACGAAACCATTCCCGTGCCGAGCTCGGGATAGTGTTGGGTCCACGTACCTTCCGCCGGTTTTTTGAAGCGAGCCACAGGCAGGTACCTCCTCGAGCGAAAACGGCATTCTCATATGCCGAGAGCATTGTTGCACAAGACTACGCACCTGGTCCATAATCGAGCGCGATCATGGGAACAATGGATCGAGTCGCCGTGGTCACCGGAGCGGCCTCGGGGATGGGGCTGGCGATCGCCCGACGGCTCGCGGCCCAGGGCAACCGGGTCGGCCTGCTGGACCTGCAGGGCGATGCCGCGCTCGAGGCGGCTCGGGAGTTGCGAGAGAACGGTTCTGCCGCGATCGCCGTGGCGGTCGACGTCACCGATCGCGCCGCGGTCGACGCCGCGCTCGCCACCGTGCGCGCACAGCTGGGTCCCGTTGGCATCATGGTCACCGCTGCCGGTGTCGACGCGTTCGATTCCTTCACCAGCATGAGCGTGGAGGCGTGGGAGCGGGTCCTCGCCATCAACCTCACCGGAACCTTCCACTGCCTTCAGGCTGCCGTGCCCGACATGCTGGAAGCGCGCTGGGGCCGGATGGTGACGATATCGTCGTCGAGCGCGCAAACGGGATCCCCGCACATGGCCCACTACGTCGCGTCCAAGGCCGGCGTGATCGGACTCACCAAGGCGCTCGCGCTCGAGCTGGCTCGGCACGGGATCACGGTCAACTGCATCCCGCCGGGCATGATCGACACGCCGATGCTGCGTCGAGCCTCGGCCGATGGAGACATCGGCAAGCTGGACAAGCTCGCCGCCCGGATGATCCCCGTCGGCCGGACAGGAACCCCCGAAGAGGTCGCAGCCACGTGTGGATTTCTCTGCTCCGACGAAGCGAGCTTCATCACCGGCCAGGTGATCGGCGTGAACGGTGGCATGGTTCTGTGATGCACACGGAGGAATGAACGGCATGCAAGCCCCGAAAGCCCCGAAGCAGTATCCGAAACCCACCCCGGGAACCTGGACCGAGCACTATCCGGAGCTGGGAACTGCCCCGGTGTCCTACGAGAGCTGCATCTCGCCCGAGTTCTATCAACTCGAGCGTGAGGCCGTCTTCAAGCAGGCCTGGCTGAACGTCGGGCGGGTCGAGCAGCTGCGGCGGAAAGGCGGCTTCTTCACCAAGGAGCTGGCGGTCGCGAACACCTCACTCATCATCGTCCGGGGCATGGATGACGAGGTCCGCGCCTTCCACAACGTCTGCCGCCACCGCGGCAACAAGCTGGTGTGGACCGATCACCCGGCCGAGGAGATCAGCGGAACGTGCCGGCAGTTCTCGTGCAAGTACCACGGCTGGAAGTACGAGCTGGACGGGCGCCTCTCCTACATTCTTCAGGAGGGCGAATTCTTCGGGATCGACAAGGCCGACTACGGCCTCGTGCCGGTGCACTGCGACGTGTGGAAGGGGTTCATCTTCATCAACTTCGCCAAGAAGCCGCGGCAGACCCTCACCGAGTTCCTCGGCCCGATGATCACAGCCATCGACTACCCCTTCGAGAAGCTGACGGAGCGCTACTACTACCGCGGTGATATCGGCAGCAATTGGAAGGTGTTCCTCGATGCCTTCCAGGAGTTCTACCATCCGCCCATCCTCCACGGTCATCAGAACCCCGTCATGCGGGGGGCCGACTACCAGGAGAAGGGCTTCTACACGATGCACTTCCAGGCCGACGGCCCGCATCGCGTGGGCTCGACGAGCGGCGGCGCCGGCGGGATGCTGGTGCCGGAGTTCTACAACCCCATCGAAAATGTGATGCGCAGCGGCCTGTTCGGCCCCTGGGACCCGTCGGAAGTCGTGAGCGACAAGCTCCCAGCGGGTCTCAACCCCGGGAACCACAAGCGGTGGGGCCTGGATTCGTTCCAGATCTTCCCGAACTTCGCGATCGTCTTCTGGGAGACGGGTTGGTATCTCACCTACCACTACTGGCCCACGGCACATAATCGACTGCTCTTCGAGGCGAACGCCTACTTCACGCCGCCACGCAACGTGCGCGAACACCTCGCGCAGCAGCTGGGCATCGCCACCATCAAGGAGTACGCCTTGCAGGACTGCGGCACGCTCGAGGCGACACAGATGGGACTCGAGTCGCGTGCCGTCTCGGCCTTCCCGCTGGGCGACCAGGAATTCATGGTCCGGCACTTGAACAAGGTGGTGGACGACTGGGTCCGCAACTACCAACGCGGTCGCGCGACGAGGTGACGACGATGGCCGATGCCCTGCTCCCCCCGGAGTTCTCCGACCTCGAGCCCTTTGCCAAGACCTGGTGCCTGGCCGGGGAGCCCGAACGCTACGCGAAGCGCCTGGCGAGCACGATGGACGAGATGCAGGAGTTCTACGACGCAGTCTTCCCTCGCGCCGAGGCGGCGATCGCCTACTTGGACGAATTTCCGCTCCACGAGTTGCCTGACGATGCGCGCCGGCTGCTGCACCTGCTGTATTCGTTCATCATGGTGTCGTTTCCCATCGAGATCTGGAAGCAGCCATGCATCCCGGACACCGGAACCGCGTCCTTCGAACTGAAGCTCGAGCCGATCTACTGAGCGGACCTGCACTTGACCTTCGCGGCGAGATACGGCCCCTGGGCGATCGTCGCCGGCGCCTCCGAAGGCGTGGGTCGGGAGCTCGCGCGGCAAGTGGCCGCGAAAGGAGTGCCCTGCGTTCTCGTCGCGCGGCGCGTGCAGCCACTGGCCGAGCTGGCCGAGCAGATCCGGGCCGAGAGCGGCGTCGAGTGTCTTCCAGCGAGCATCGATCTCGCCGCACCGGATGCATTCGACCGGATCGTCGCGGCGGTCGGACATCGAGAGGTCGGGTTGTACGTCGGTAATGCCGGAGCGGATCCCAACGGATCGCACTTCCTCGACCGGGAGAGCGACACCTGGGCAGATCTCGTCCGATGCAACGTGCTGACCACGATCCGAGCCTGTCACCACTTCGGCGGGCTGATGCGAGAGCGGCGCCGAGGTGGGCTGCTCCTCGTGGGCTCGGGCGCGGCCTATTCCGGAGCCCAACGCCTGGCCGTCTATTCCGGAACGAAGGCGTTCCAGCTGCGGTTCGGCGAGTCGCTCTGGGCGGAGCTGCGCCCCTTCGGCGTCGACGTGCTGTCGCTCGTGCTCGTCACGACGGACACGCCGGCGTTGCGCCGGCTGCTGGCGGAAAAGGGTCGCCCCATACCATCCAGGATGGCCTCGTCGTCGCGGGTGGCCGAGATCGGTCTCGCGCGGCTACGCCAGGGTCCCGTCTACAGCTGGGGCCCGCTCGCCGGGCTACGTGCGTACGCCTCCCGTGCGCGCGTGCGGCTCGTCACCGCGCTCAGCAGAAAGGTGCTCGGTGACGTTCGGACGGAAAGGAGCACGTCGTGACGATCAGAGTCGTACAGTGGACTACGGGCAACGTGGGCAAGCAGTCGGTGACTGCGATTGCGCGTCATCCCGGGTTGCAGCTCGTCGGCTGCTACGCGTGGGCACCCGATAAGGTCGGTCGCGACGTCGGCGAGCTGTGCGGCCTCGATCCGTTGGGTGTGACCGCGACCAGCGACGTCGACGCGCTGCTCGCCCTCCGTCCCGACTGCGTCGTCTACAACCCCATGTGGCCGTCAACCGACGAGCTGGTGCGAATCCTCGCCGCCGGCGTCAACGTCGTCACCACGGCGGCCTTCATCAACGGCCGGCGTCTGGGCGCCGATCGCCAGCGACTGGTCGAGGCGTGTGAGCGCGGCGGCTCGTCCCTGTTCGGCACGGGGATCAATCCGGGATTCGTCGAGCTGCTCGCCATCGTGGTGGCTGGCATCTCCGACCGGATCGACAAGATCACGATCAGCGAGGCGGCCCACACGATGGGCTACGACTCGCCCGACACCGAGAAGGCGGCCGGGTTCGGCCGGCCGATCGACGACCCCGGTCTCCAGAAGATGACGGCTGATGGCACGGGAGTCTTCGCCGAAGCAGTCGCGCTGGTCGCGGACGCGCTCGGCGTCGAGCTCGACGACGTGGTATGCCAAGCGGAGTACGCCAAGGCGACGGAGGACCTCGACCTCGGCTCGTGGCGGATCGCGGCGGGTTGCGTAGCCGGCATTGCCGCCAGCTGGCAGGGCCGCCTCGGCAACCGGACCGTGGTCGAGCTGAATGTGCGGTGGAAGAAGGCCTTCGTGCTCGAGCCGGACTGGAAGATCGAAGACGGGCACGTCATCGAGGTGCGGGGGCGTCCCACGGTACGGACGACGCTCCAATTTCTTCCGCCGGCGGACTTCCAAGCCACCACGCTCGCGGACTTCATGGTGCTGGGCCACATCATGACCGCGATGCCCGCCGTGAACGCGATTCCTGCGGTGGTAGCGGCTCCTCCGGGCATCGTGACCTACGCCGACGTGTCGCTCCCCCTGCCCCGAGGACTCGTCCGTCGTTGACGCCCCGCCGCGCGCGCTCGCATCCGCCAGCTGTTGCCTTCCGTGCGGCGCGAGGCTAGTGACAGCGCCCTAGCCGATCGGCTAGGCACCGATCGATCCGCGCGACGGGACGCCCGCGGATGGTGCCGAGAGGAGGCGAAGAGATGAAGCGAGCCGATGGCGAGCTGATCTTGCTGTGGACGTTGCCCGCCGTGGGGCTCATTTGGCTGGCCGCGTTCCTGCTGTTTCCAGGCTTCGTCCAGCCGATGTCGCCCGCGCTGTCGGCCGAGGAAGTCGCTGCTTTCTATCGCGATCCCGAGAACCTGCCGCGCATTCGATACAGCATGATCGTGTTCAACTGGTTCGCGGTAGGGCTCGTCCCGATCCTCGCGCTGATCGTGCTGCAGATTCGGCGGATGGCGCATCGCACGCCGATCTTCTCCTACGCCATCCTCGCATGCGCGGCGGGCGGCCCCACGATCTTCCTGATGGCCAATCTGTTCTGGCTCACCGCCGCGTTCCGCCCGGAGCGGGACCCGCAGCAGACCCTGATGTTCAACGACCTCGCGTGGGTGACCTTCTCCAGTCAGGTCGGATTCCTGATCGCGCAAAGCGTGATCCTCGCCCTCGCGATCTATCTCGACCGCCAGGAGCGCCCGGTCTTCCGGCCTTGGGTGGCGCACTTCAATCTCGTCGTCGCCGTGTTGCTGATCCCGGCAGCGTTCGTCGGGCTCGCGATGGAAGGCCCCATCGCCTGGGACGGCCTGCTGTCCTTCTGGGTGCGAAACGTCGCGATCGGCCTCTGGATCGTGGTCATGGGCGTGGTGCTCGGCCAGGCCATCAACCGCCAGCGGGCCGACGAGGAGTCGACGTCGGCATGAGCGCCGCGACCCCAGGAGCCGTGCCCGCGGTGCCGTTGGGCTCGCTGATTCAGAAGATCGTCTGGCACTGGCGCTACGACGAGAAGCGCGAGTTGTGGATCGGCTGGTGGACGCTGGTCGTCTTTTACAACCTGTACGGCCTCCTGTTCTTCGTGATCGCACGCACCCAGCCCCCGCCGAAGCCCTCGCTCACCCCCTCCGAGATCGTGCAGTGGTTCGCCGATCGGCACTACGGGCTGCTCTACGGCTACGCGATCATCTCCATCGTGGGCGGCGCGACGGCGATCATGAACGCGACGCTCGCCTATACGATGCGGCGGATGTCGGTGAGTCGCGCGTTCGCGTACTCCTACCTCCTGATCTACGCGCTCGCGACGCTTCCGGGCATGCTGATCATGGGCGTCGCGTGCACGGTGGGCGCCATGCGACCCGACCGCGATCCCCAGCTCATGAGCTGGCTGTACGACTTTGCGTTCTTGTCGTTCGAAGGAACCATGGGCGTGTTCCTGGTCGGCTCCCTGGTCTGGATGGCCGCGGTTCTCCTCGACGAGAACCGCGTCTTCCCGAAGTGGTTCGGCTATTTGAATCTCTGCAACGCGCTCACGGAGGTCGTCGTTGCACCCGCGTGGATCTTCAAGCGCGGCGTCTTCGCGTGGGACGGCGCGATCGCGT
>Ga0187893_10002737_pt1 | contig 37879 bp, 32 predicted proteins | sample MA1701074metaG_FD_139574 | JGI IMG/M metagenome (GOLD analysis project Ga0187893, IMG submission 139574) | White microbial mat communities from a basaltic lava cave in the Kipuka Kanohina Cave System on the Island of Hawaii, USA - MA170107-4 metaG ... | reverse complement strand
GCGAGCTTCACCGAGACCGACGACGTGGGAGCGGTCACCCGAACACTGCACGCCGCTGCCGGGTCGCGAGCCGTCGTCCTCGAGGTGGACGAGGTCGCGACCGGCGTGTTCGTCGCGAGCACCGACCAGGTCATCCGTGCGCTCGTCGACGCGTTCGGCGGGCCGGTCGAGGAGGCCATCGCCGTCATCGTGCTGAACGGGAACGGCGTTCCCGGGATCGGCCAATCAGTCGCGGAGCACCTGTTGCCGGGGGGGTTCAGGGTGGTCGTGTCGGAGAACGCGTCCACGTTCGACCATCGCGAGACGCTCGTGGTCGTCGGGTCGGCCGACGACGTCGCCCTGGGGCAACGTGTGCGAGACTTGCTCGGTGTGGGGAGCGTCTCCGTGTCCGTCGGGTCCGGGATCGCTCCCGTGACGGTCGTGGTCGGGAAGGACTTCATCGGTTGAGCTGCAGCGAAGGACGGCGTGCCGGGTAAGGGTCCAGCCCTCGCCGGGAGCCGTGCGATCGCACTGGCCGCGGCGCGCGCCGCGGCCGCGAAGCAAGCCGAGGATGTCGCGATCCTCGACGTGCACGAGTTGATCGTGATCACCGACTACTTCGTGATCTGTTCGGGGCGTTCGCAGCCGCAGGTCAAGACGATCGTCGAGGAGATCGAGAAGGCCGTCCGTCGGATCGGCGAACGCCCGGTTCGGCGCGAGGGCGAGGCCGAGGCGCGGTGGGTGCTCCTCGACTACATCGACGTCGTCGTTCACGTCTTCGCAGAGGAGGAGCGGGAGTACTACGACCTCGAACGCCTCTGGAGCGACGCGCCTCGGGTCGCAGTGAACGGCGAGGGGGCCGCCAGCTCGGGCTGAGGACCGCCTTGCGCGCTCCTGACGCCGAGGAGTAGATTCGGTGCGAGGGAACCCGTGGCTGGACGTCCTCCGCGCCGTCGTGGCCCGCAGCTCCTGGTTGCGCTCGCCCTCACCCTGCTGCTTCCGGCGCTCGCCCTCCCGGTCGCGAACGCAGGCGCGCCCCGGTGCATGGGCGAGACCGCGACCGAGGTCGGGACCGGGGGCGACGACGTCCTGGTCGGGACCTCCGCGAGCGACGTGTTCGTGGGCCGTGGCGGCGACGACCAGATGGTCGGTCGAGGCGGCGGGGACCTGTTCTGCGGCGGCGCGGGCGCCGACACCGCCAAGGGCGGCGGTGGTGACGACACAGCGGCCGGGCAGGGCGGCGACGACGAACTGCTCGGTGGGGCCGGCGACGACACCCTGCTCGGCGGCGGGGGGGACGACGAGCTCGACGGACAGAGCGGGACCGACGATCTCAACGGCGGCGCCGGAGTCGACGACTGCACCGGTGAGATGGTGGCGAACTGCGAGACGCCGCCCGTCGAGTTCAAGGTCGACGGATCCTGGTCGGGGATGACCACGCAGGGCCTCCTGATCTCCTTCGTGGTCGCCTCGCATGCGCTCACCGAGATCACGATCAACTACTCATGGGCCGGCCCCGGCTGCACGTCGCAGAGCGAGACCACGATCATGTTCGCCGTCCCGCTCGAGGTCGTGAACAACGAGTTCGACGTCGACAGCAACCCCGGAACGCTCAGCTTGCAGATCAACGGAACGTTCACTTCGGACACGTCCGCCGATGGGACGTTCGCGGCCTCCGACAGCGGCGGGTTCTGCCCGGGAAGCGCGAGCGGGACGTGGCACGCAGAGAGGGCGTGACGGCCGTCCGATAGACTCGCCGGGCCCGGGCCCATAGCTCAGTTGGTAGAGCACATGGCTGGCAGCCATGAGGTCGAGGGTTCGAGTCCCTCTGGGTCCACAAGCGAAGTCGCAAGCCTCGATCCCGTTCCCCAGGGTGGGAGTCCTACACGAACGCCCCCGAGCCGGCGTGTGAACTGGCGATACGCTCGGAACCGTGTGGAGCCTCGGCTTTCCTGAGTGCCTCTTGGCGATCGGCAGCGGGGCCACGATCGGCCGTCCTCCATCCTTGCCTGGGTCAGGTGCGAGTCGGCTCGGCCGGTCCTCAAGCTCCCGAGGCTGGCAACCGATTCCCCATCTATGGAACGGACGGCGGCTCGGCCCGGGGTCGGCCCGGTGGTTCCCCGGGTACGTGAGGCACGGGAAGCTCAGTTCGCCCGGAACATGAGGGCCTTCATCGACCGCGACTTCGGCGTCATCTACCAGACGATGCGAGCGGATGTCGTGCTCGAGATGCCCGGATCGTCGTGGATCGCGGGAACCTATCGAGGATTCGAGGAAGTGAGCCGCAGCGTGATCGCGATCCGAGGCGTCTTCAACTCGGACGATCGGCTGATCACGTTCGACCACGAGGCAGACCACATGGTGGTACGGCACCCCATCGTCGTTCGCGGCCCGCAGCACGACGTGGAGATGAACCTCGGCGTGAGGATCGGGTACGACGATGAGGGGAAGTTCGCGACGATCGATGTGGAGCCGAGTGACATCGGACTGTTCGACTACGTCGTCAACTCTCGCCTGGACGAACCGAGCAGGCACGACGATCCGAGCGAGGAACCGAGCCCGTAGCGAAGGGTGACGCTCACGGCTCTGGGCCGCGATAGGACGCCTCCCGCAGCATCCGCGCGAGCACGGCGACGAGCACCCGATCCTCTGTGCACCGGCCGAGATCGTGCCGGCTACCTTCAGTGCGATCGAGGGGGAGGCGGGGTCCAGTCCATGGCGATCCGCCATTCGCTGCGTAGCACCGCGGCGTAGACCTCGCCGACCTTGCTTTCCCCTTCGTCGCGTCGAGGATCGCCTGCGTTCGTGCGCCTGGCGCGGGCAGTCCCCGCCTCCTCGTGACCTCGCCGAGCAGCTGCCATCTGCCGCCGGCCAGCTGACGCAGCTCTACGAAGCCGGCGCGCTCCTATTCGTCTTCACCATCTGCGCCGGCTCCCTCGATGCCGGATCGCTGCCGCGGAGTCTGCACGCAGGGGGCAGCGGCTACCATCGGTATCCATGCGGTCCCTCACCGTGCCTCCTCTCGACAGATGACGCTGGACGACCGGATCGACGAGCTGTACGGGCTGCCGCTCGAGCGGTTCACGGCCGAGCGCGACTCCCTCGTCAAGGAGCTCCGCGCGGCCGGTTCGACCGAGGACGCCGCGACGGTCAAGGCGCTCCGCAAGCCCATCGTCTCGGCGTGGGCGTTGAACGCCCTCGCGCGAGAGGACCCGAACGGCGTCCGCGAGCTGCTCGAGCTGGGCGGACGGCTGCGCGAAGCGCATCACCGCGCAGTCTCCGGCGGCGATGGCGAGCTCCTGCGGGTCGCGACCGAGCAACGCCGAGCGCTCGTCTCCGGGCTGACCCGGAAGGCCGGCGCGATCCTCACACGCCAGGGGTCCACGGCGGACGCGGACCAGATCGCCTCGACGCTCGAGGCGGCGTCCGTCGACCCCGAGGCCGGGGAGCTGCTCCGTTCGGGTCGGATGATCAAGCCGCTCCGGCCGCCGGCCGTCATGCCCGACGCCGGCCTTCGGATCGTCGAGGGCGGCGCCCGAACGTCCAAGGCCGCGTCGGCTCGCACGAGCTCGACGAAGGTGGCGGCGCTGGAACGGGAGCTGAAGAGCGCCCAGGCCCGCGAGCGGCGCGCCGGCGAGTCGGTCGAGCGGGAGCGAGCGCGGATGGCGGACCTCGAACACCGACGCACCGAGGCCCGCGAGCGACTCCAGGCGGCCGAGGCCGAGCTCCGGGGCGCTTCCCTCGAAGCCCGAAGGATCTCGGCGCGCCTCGCCAAGCTCCGCTGAGCTCCGCGGAGCGTCGCGTACCATTCCCCGGATCATGCGCAGGTACGACCCCGCCGAGATCGAGGGCAAGTGGGTCGAGCGCTGGGAAGCGGAGGGCTTGTACCGAGCCTCCGACGACCCCGACGACCCTCGTCCCCGTTTCTACGCGCTCGACATGTTCTCCTACCCCTCGGGCGACCTGCACATGGGGCACGCCGAGGCCTTCAGCGGCGGCGACACCGTCGCGCGGTTCGCCTCGATGCGCGGGTACAGCGTGCTGCATCCGATCGGCTGGGACGCGTTCGGCCTACCCGCCGAGAACGCCGCGATCAAGCGCGGCCTGCATCCCAAGGAGTGGACCTACGCCAACATCGAGCAGCAGGCTCGGTCCTTCAGGCAGCTGGGGATGTCGTTCGACTGGTCCCGTCGCCTGAATACGTGCGACCCCGAGTACTACCGCTGGACGCAGTGGCTGTTCCTGAAGCTGTTCGAGCGAGGGCTGGCGTACCGGAAGAACGCGCCGGTCAACTGGTGCCCGAAGGACGCGACCGTGCTGGCCAACGAGCAGGTGATCAACGGCGCGTGCGAGCGGTGCGGGACGCCGGTCGTGCGCAAGGACCTCACGCAGTGGTTCTTCAGGATCACCGACTACGCGCAGCGCCTGCTCGACGACGTGGACACGCTCGTCGACTGGCCGGAGCGGGTCCTGACGATGCAGCGGAACTGGATCGGCAGGTCCGAGGGCGCCCAGGTCACGTTCGAGATCGCCGAGACGGGCGACACGGTCGATGTGTTCACCACCCGGCCGGACACGCTGTGGGGCGTGACGTTCTTCGTCTTCGCTCCCGAGCATCCGCTGGTGGGTGCGCTCGCCGCGTCCGGTGGGGCCGACGCCGAGGTTCGTGTGATGCTCGATCGGCTCCAGGGCACGCCGCTGACGAACCGCGAGCAGGCCGAGAGCCGCCAGGGGGTCCGTCTCGGCGTCCACGCGGTGAACCCCGTCAACGGCGAAAAGGTGCCGGTCTTCGTGGCGCCGTACGTGCTGATGGAATACGGGACCGGAGCGGTCATGGGCGTACCCGCGCACGACCAGCGGGACTTCGAGTTCGCGCGCCACCACCGGCTGCCGATCCGTGTCGTGGTGCAACCCGAGGACGAGCCGCGCGATGCCGACACGATGACCGAGGCCTACGACCACGAGGGCGTGATGGTGAACTCCGGTCCGTTCGACGGAGTGCGCTCGCCCGAGTCGATCGAGCGGGTGACGGCGTGGCTCGAGGAGCAGGGCAAGGGCTCCGCCGCCGTGACCTATCGCTTGCGCGACTGGCTGATCAGCCGCCAGCGGTACTGGGGGGCGCCGATCCCGATCATCTATTGTCCCGAGCACGGCGAGGTCGCCGTCCCCGACGACCAGCTGCCCGTGATCCTGCCCGACGACGTGGACTTCCAGCCGGGCGGTGAGTCGCCGCTCGCGCGCCACCCCACGTTCGTCCACACGACGTGTCCGATCTGTGGCGAGCCCGCACGGCGGGATACCGACACGATGGATACGTTCGTCGACTCGTCCTGGTACTTCTTCCGGTACTGCTCGCCGCACGACGACACGCAGGTCTTCGAACCGGCGAGCGTCGCGCGATGGATGCCGGTCTCCCAGTACGTCGGCGGCGTCGAGCACGCGATCCTGCATCTGCTGTATTCCCGGTTCTTCACCAAGGTGTTGTTCGACCTCGGATTCATCTCGTTCACGGAGCCGTTCCTGCGCCTGATGAACCAAGGACAGGTGATCTTCGGTGGGGCCTCGATGAGCAAGTCCAAGGGCAACATCGTCGAGCCGATGCCGCTGGTCGACCGCTGGGGCGCAGACACCATCCGGCTCACGATGCTGTTCGCGGGTCCGTTCGAGGACGACATCGACTGGCAGCTGATCGCCGGCGATCCCGGCCGGCGACCCGGCGTGACGAGCTGGCTGGGCCGCGTGTTCGGCGTCGTCGGCGACGCGGCCGACCGCGATGCACCCGACCCCGATGGCCTCCGTCGGCTCACCCATCGAACGATCAAGGGCGTGACCGAGGATCTCGAGCGGTTCCGGTTCAACGTCGCGATCAGCAAGCTCCAGGTGCTGACGAACGAGATGCGCTCGGCGCTCGACGCCGGTGGCGGTGCGCGGCAGGCCGCGTCGGCGCTCGCGCAGATGCTGGCTCCGCTCGCGCCCTTCGCCGCCGAGGAGCTCTGGCGCGAGGTCCTCGGGAACGGCTCGAGCGTGCACACCTCGTCGTGGCCGGGGTTCGACGACGAGCTCGCTCGCCTGGAGCGTGTGACGATGGTGGTCCAGGTCGACGGGAAGGTCCGAGACCGGCTCGAGATCGAGCCCGACCTCGGCGAGGACGCCTGCCGGGAGCTCGCGCTGGCCTCCGCGAACGCCCAGCGGGCCATCGATGGGCGCGAGATCGACCGGGTGGTCGTACGCCCTCCGCGCCTGGTCAACCTGGTCACGCGCGGCTGAGCGCCGCTGCCGGCGGTCTCAACGTCGCTTCCAGCCCGGCCGATACCTACCCACGGAGCCACGCCGGTGGCCGGCGTGTGCGCGACGAGGAACCGACATGAGCCCGAGGCTGGCCGCCCGCACCACCCAGTCGGGATTCGTCACGTCCGCGCTACGGACGGAGCGAACCATCGCCCTGATCCGCATCACGGTGCTCGCGATCGTGATCGTCGTCTACCTCAGCTCGCTGGGCATCGGGCGCAACCTCGGGCCGACGGCGGTCGTCGTCCTCGAGTTCGCCTGCCTGTACGCGTTCGTCTGTCTCCTGATCTCTGCGAGCGCGGCGGGAACGTCGCTGCAGCTGCGCCTCGCCACCCTGCTGACCGACGTGGCGCTCATCACACTGTGGATCACGGCCACCGGCGGCCCCCGGAGCGAGTTCTGGACCCTGTACCTGATCGCGGTCGCCTCCGTGGGTCTCCGCTTCGGATTCGCCGAGACGGTCGGCGTGGCGTTCGGGCTCGCACTCTTGCACGATGCGTTCCTCCTCGGCGCGCGGCGCATCGAATGGCCACCGCTCGTCTACCGCCCGATGATCATCGTGCTCTTCGGGTTCGCCGTCGGGGTCCTGTCGTACCACCTCGCGGCCCAGCGGCGGGCCCGGCGCGAGGTCGAGGAGATCGCCGAGTCCCGGACGCTCGAGCTGGGGAGGGAGCGCGAGGAGGTCGCGCGGCTCCGTCGGGTCGACCTTGCGCGGACCGAGCTCATGGCGGTGGCCGCCCACGAGCTCCGCACGCCGCTCGCGGCGATCCTCGGCGTGCTCGGCACGCTGCGCGACCACGGGGCCGCGCTCGACGACCAGGTCCGCACCGAGTTGATCGACGGCGCCGAGGGGCAGGCCGAGCGCCTCTCGCGTCTGGTCCAGGATCTGCTGACGATGTCGCGCATCGAGGACGGCGTGTTGCGCCTGTCGATGGTCGAGTCCGACGTGCGCGAGCTCGTCTCCGATGCGGCGCTCGCCGCCGGCCTGCAGGACCAGGTCGTGATCGAGGTCGGTGCGGTCGGAACGGTCGTCTGCGACGAGGATGCCGTCGTGCGTGTGCTCACGAACCTGCTGGACAATGCGGGCAAGTACGCGCCTCCCGACGAACCCATCACGGTGGTCGTCTCGAAGGAGGGCAAGCGGGTTCGGTTCGCGGTTCGAGATCGCGGGCCCGGCATCCCGCCGGAAGATCGCGAGTCGGTCTTCGACCGGTTCCGTCGTCTGGACGGCGACGGCCAGCCCGGCACTGGGCTCGGCCTGTACATCGCCCGCGGACTCGTCGATGCGCACGACGGTGAGCTCTCGGTCGGCGAGACGTCCGGCGGTGGTGCGGAGTTCTCCTTCTGGCTTCCGAGCCGGAAACCGGGCGACCACGCGGTCGCCGTGCGTCGGTCCGATGGAGGCTCGCCGAGCTTGGACGTCGCGGGTGATAGGGCACATCAGATCCCGCCCGATGTGAGCAAGGTCACGGCGCCGGCCGCAGCTTCCGGATAGCGTTCGGCCGGTCTTCCGCATCTGGCTCCCCCTCGGGGGCATACGTGTCGGGGGAGTCGTTCCGCGAACGCCTCTCGGCGCTCTCGCGCGCCGAGGTCATGGGCCTGGTCGCCGTGCTCACCGTGACGCTGGGCGGCGCCGGGTTCTGGTACCTGCGCTCCCTACCCCGCCCGGTAGAGGTTCGAGCGGAGCCGACCGGCTCCCAGGGGTCGACCGACCAGGCGGCGGGCGCCACGGCCGAGGTGTCGCTGCTGGTCGATGTTGCCGGGTGGGTTCGCAACCCCGGCGTCTACGCATTCGCCGAGGGGTCACGCGTCATCGACGCGATCGAGGCGGCAGGGGGAGCGCGTCCCGGCGCGCTGCTGCAGGCACTGAACCTGGCCGCGCTCCTGGTCGACGGCACCCAGATCCTCGTCCCGAAGGAGGGAGCGCCCGGCGCGCCCGCGGTGGGGGGTACGGGGAGCGTTGCCGGTGGTCTCGTGAACGTGAACACGGCCAGCGCGGCCGACCTCGAGACCCTCCCCGGGATCGGCGAGGTGATCGCGCAGCGCATCGTCGATCACCGCACCGCCAACGGCCCGTTCACATCGGTCGACCAGCTCGAGGACGTGAGCGGGATCGGCGAAGCCATCCTCGAGTCGATCAGGGAACTCGTCACCGTGTGAACGCGTGGTTGCTGCCGGCACTCGCCGCGTGTCTGTGGGGTGGGCTGCTCATCCGTTCCTGGATCGGCGAGGCGCTCGATGTCTGGGTATGGCTGCTCGGCGGCGCGGGGCTCCTGTGCTCCTCGGCGACGATCCTGCCCGCGGGGCGGCGGAGATTGAGCCCGCTCGAGCGGGCGGGCGTCGCGCCGATCGAGCGTCCGAGCCCTGTGGGCGCGCCGTCGGTCGGCTCGAGCCGGCCGGCCTGGTCCTCGCTGGTCCTGCTGTTCGCGGGCGTGCTCTGCGTCGGGGTGGGGTGGGGGAGCGCGCACGAGCATCGGGTTCGAGACGCGTTGGTCGCGCGCGTGGCTCCGAGCCCGGTGACCGTCGAGGGCTCGCTCCGGGTCGACCCCCGCGTCGATCACGCGGGCTGGTCGGCCGTCCTGGATGTCCGCTCGGTCACCTGGCCCGAGGGGTCGGCGAACGTCCGCGAGTCCGTGTGGCTGTCCGGCGACCGTGATCCGCCGGAGGCGTTCCGCGGCGACCGGCTCCGCGTCACGGGCTCGCTCGAGGTCCCCGTGGCCGGCGACTTCACGACGTTCCTCCGGCGGCGCGGGATCGCGGCGCAACTCGAGGTCGACGAGGCCGAACGGCTCGGCCCGGCCTCCTTCGGGCCGATCCGCTGGGCGCAGTCGTTCCGAACGCTCGTCGGCGACTCGATCGTCGAGTCCTTCCCGCCTCAGGAGGCGGGCCTGCTGCTCGGCCTCGCGCTCGGCGACGACTCGATGCTCGACCCCGTGCTCGAGCGCGACTTCCGAGCGAGCGGCCTCTCGCATCTCCTCGTGGTCTCCGGGGGCAACGTCGCCATGGTGCTGGCGCCGGTCCTCGCGCTCGGCGCGGCGCTTCGGATGTCGCGGTGGCCGAAGTTCGCGCTCGGGACCGGAACCGTGGGGTTCTTCGTCGTGCTGACGGGCGCCGAGCCCTCGGTGATGCGGGCGGGGGTCATGGCAGGATTCGCACTCGTCGGCATCCTGCTCGGTCGGCCGAGATCGGCCGCGTCGATCCTCGCGGCCGCGGTCGTCGTGCTCATCGTCCTCGACCCCGCACTCGTGTGGTCCGTCGGGTTCCAGCTCTCGGTCGCTGCGACCGCGGGGATGGTCGCGCTCGCGACGCCGGTGGCCGACCGCTTGGCGTTCCTCCCGCGCCCGCTCGCGCTCGCGACGGGCGCGACGCTCGCGGCGCAGGTGGGCGTGACCCCGATCCTCCTGTTCCACTTCCACGAGGTGCCGACCTCCACGGTGATCGCGAACGTGCTCGCGTTCCCCGCGGTCGCTCCCTGCCTGCTGCTCGGCGTGGCGGCGGCGGGTGCGGGCCTGGTGGCCGAGCCGGCCGGCGACGTCCTGGCGCGGATCGCGCTCGTGCCGCTCCGATACCTCGAGGGGGTCGCCGACCGGCTGGCGCAGGCTCCGGTGCCGTGGATCACCGGTGGCGGCGCGATGACGCTCGTGCTCGGCCTGGCCGCCGCGGTGCTCCTCGCCTGGTGGCTGCGGAGCGGGCGGCGGATCCACAAGCGGGCGTTGGCGATCGGAGCCGGGGTGGTGCCCCTGGTTGTGTGGACGAGCGCGCTCGGGAGCGGGCCACCCACCACGCTCACGGTCCGGTTCTTCGACGTCGGGCAGGGCGATGCCGCGCTGCTCACCTCCCCTGGAGGCGCCACGATCCTCGTCGACGGCGGACCCGAGGAGGTCGACGTCGCCACCGAGCTCGTCGCGCTCGGCATCAAGCGGCTGGACGTCGTCGTCGCGAGCCATCCGCACGCCGACCACATCGTGGGGCTGCCGGCGGTGTTGTCGCGGATCCCGGTCGGACTGCTGCTGGAGCCCGGATGCCCGAGCGACTCGCCGGACGCCGTGACCCTTGCCGACGCCGCCCTGGCCGAGGGTGTTCCGGTGCAACGCCCTCGGGCCGGCGCGGTGCTGTTCGTCGGGGACGTCCGGCTGGAGTTCCTCTCGCCCGACCGCTGCTGGTCGGGCACGGAGTCCGATACGAACAACGACGCGCTCGTGCTGCGCGCGAGCATCGGGGAGGACTCGGTCCTGTTCGCGACCGAGCCCGAGGAGCCCGCGCAGCAGGTCATGCTGGACGAGCGGCTCGACCTCGTCGCCGACGTCCTGAAGGTGCCGCATCATGGCGCCGCCACCTCGCTCGAGCCCTTCTTCGAGGCCGTGGGTGCGGAGGTCGCGATCGTGAGCGTCGGGCCGAATACGTACGGGCATCCGGTCCCCGAGGTCCTGGACTGGATCCGGAGCGTCGGGACCAGGGTCGTTCGGACCGATCTTGCTGGGGACGTCCTGGTCAGCTTCGACGGCGGAGGGGTCCTTGTAGAGTCCGCCCGGTGAGCCCGAGTACGTCCCGAGCACCGGTGTTCCTGTTCTGGGGGCAGGACGCCTTCCTGCTCCGCGAGGCCGCGCTCGAGGCGTTCGGCGGCGTCCAGCCCCGCGAGGTGGACGGAGCCGAGTGGGAGGGCGGAGAGACGTCGGACCTCGCCACCCCCTCGCTGTTCGGCGAGCCGCGCGGGCTCCTGATCTCGAACGCGAAAGCGCTCTCGTCCGAAGCGATCCGAGAGCTGTCCGCGTACCTCGAGGCGCCCGATCCCGGCTCCCCGGTCGTCCTCGTCGCGATCGTCGGCGACCGGGCGAAGGCACCCGCCGCGCTCGTCAAGCTCGTCCAGCCGGTGGGCAAGGTGACCGAGGTCAAGGTCCAGCGCAAGGAGCTCCCGGCATGGCTCGTGCGCCGGGCCCGCGGGAAGGGTGTGGACCTCGCGCCGGACGGTGCGACGGCCCTCGTGGACGCCCTCGGGGAGGCGCCTGGAGCCGGGGACCAGGCCATCGACCAGCTCGCGGCCGCGTTCCCCGGCGAGCGCCTGACGTCGGCACTCGTCGCGAGCCAGTTCCGCGGCCTGGGCGAGCAGCACGTGTGGGACCTATGCGACAAGGCGTTCGCGAAAGACCTCCCTGCAGCGATGCGCTCCCTTCGGACCCTGCTCGACGACGGAGAGCCGGGGCTCCTCGTCCTCGGCGGGATCACATCCCGGCTCCGGGACCTGGTGCGGGTTCGCTCGCTGCCCGAGCGCATGCCTCCGGCCGATGCTGCGAAGCTGGCCGGGTTGCGGTTCGACTGGCAGGTGCGCCGCTACCGAGAGCTGGCGAAGCGCTTCACGACCGAGGACCTCGTCGCGCTCCACGAACGGGTCGCTTGGGCCGATCGGGCCATGAAGTCGGGTGCGACCGACGACGTCGTGCTGCCGCTGGTGGTCACCGCGATCGCGAGCGAGGCCGCAGCCCTCGTCCGTTAGTTCGGGAACCGTTCGGAAAGGGGGCTACTCGGCGGTCGCGCGGTTGGCGGCCTTCGTGAGCCGGGACTTGTGGCGGGCCGCCGTGCGCTTGTGCACGATGCCCTTGGACACCGCCTTGTCGTAGGCCCTGGACGCATCACGGGCGAGCGCGGTCGCCGCCTCGGCATCGCCCTCCGCGGTCGCGACGTGCACCTTCTTCGTCGCCGTCTTCAAGGACGCCCGTACGCCCTTGTTCCGGGTGTGGCGCTTCTCGTTCTGGCGGTTCCGCTTGATCTGCGACTTGATGTTGGCCATGAGCGAGCGAGTCTACCAGCGGGGTCCGACGTGCCCGGCCCGTACGATAGGGCGCCGTGACCGAGCCGAACCGCATCCGGAACTTCTGCATCATCGCCCACATCGACCACGGGAAGTCGACCCTGGCCGACCGTCTGCTCGAGCTCACGCATGCCGTCGCCGACCGCGACATGCGCGAGCAGTACCTGGACAAGATGGACCTCGAGCGCGAACGAGGGATCACGATCAAGGCGCAGGCGGTCCGGCTCGCCTACCGCGCGGACGGCGAGGACTACGAGCTGAACCTGATCGACACGCCCGGCCACGTCGATTTCACCTACGAGGTGTCGCGCTCGCTCGCGGCGTGCGAGGGCGCCGTGCTCCTCGTCGACGCCTCCCAGGGGATCGAGGCGCAGACGCTCGCGAACTACCACCTGGCGCGCGACGCGGGACTTCGGATCGTCCCCGTCCTGAACAAGATCGACCTCCCGCAGGCCGACGCGGAGGAGACCGCCCGGGAGCTCGCCGAGGTCGTCGGGTGCGCGCGCGAGGACATCCTGGCCGTCTCGGCGAAGACCGGGGAGGGCGTCACCGCGCTGCTCGAGGAGGTGATCCGTCGCGTGCCGCCCCCGGCAGCGCCGCGGGACGATCCGCTCCGAGCGCTGATCTTCGACTCATCGTTCGACGCCTACCGTGGCGTCGTCGCGTACCTGCGCGTCAAGGACGGCGTGCTGCCTTCGCGAGCGAAGGTGCGGTTCATGGCGACCGGCCTCGACTTGGAGGCGGAGGAATGCGGCGTGTTCGCTCCCGAGGCCACGCCCGTCCCGGCCCTGGAGGCGGGGGAGGTGGGCTATCTCATCACCGGCCTGAAGGACGTCCACCAGGTCAAGGTCGGCGATACGGTCACGCTCGCGGGCAAGCATCGCGCGCGAGATCCCCTGCCCGGCTATCGCGAGCCCAGGCCGATGGTCTGGAGCGGCCTGTTCCCGGCCGAGGGCGGCGACTACACGGAGCTGCGCGATGCGCTCGATCGCCTGAAGCTGAACGACGCGTCCCTCGTCTTCGAACCCGAGACGTCCCACGCGCTCGGGTTCGGCTTCCGGTGCGGGTTCCTCGGCCTGTTGCACATGGACATCGTGAAGGAGCGCCTGGAGCGCGAGTTCGACCTCGAGCTGATCGCCACCTCCCCGAACGTCGAGTTCCACGTGATCCGGGCCGACGCCACGGTCGTGGTGCACAACCCGACCGAGATGCCGCAGCCCGGCACGTACGACCGTGTCGAGGAGCCGATCGTGCTCGCGACGATCATCACGCCGAGCGAGTACCTCGGCCCGGTTCTCGATCTGTGCCAGTCCCGGCGCGGTGAGCTCGCCGACATGAAGTACCTGTCGCCCGAGCGCGCCGAGGTCCACTACCAGCTCCCGCTGGCCGAGATCATCTTCGACTTCTTCGACCAGCTGAAGTCGCGGACCCGAGGGTACGCGTCGCTCGACTACGAGCCTCTGGGGTACGTCCCCGCGGACCTCGTGCGGGTCGACGTGCTCCTGCACGGCGAGCCGGTCGACGCGTTCTCGGCGGTCGTGCCCCGGGACCGCGCGCAGCAGTACGGACGCCAGATGGTGGAGCGCCTGCGAGAGCTGATCCCGAGGCAACTGTTCGACGTGGCGATCCAGGCGTCGATCGGCGCCAGGATCGTAGCGAGGGAGACGGTGAAGGCCAAGCGCAAGGACGTACTCGCCAAGTGCTACGGCGGTGACATCACACGCAAGCGCAAGCTCCTCGAGGAGCAGAAGAAGGGGAAAGCGCGGATGCGCCGCGTGGGCCGGGTCGACGTGCCGCAGGAGGCGTTCATCGCCGCGCTGCGCATCGACCAGAAGGTGGAGTCGAAGAAGTGAGCGCCGGGGTCTACGTCCATGTGCCGTTCTGCCTTACGAGGTGCGGGTACTGCGACTTCAACGCATACGAAGCTCTGGAGCATCTCCGCGGTCGGTACGTGGCCGCCCTGATGCTCGAGGCCGAGCTCGCGGCGCCCGCGTGGTCGCGTGAGGAGTTCGCCAGCGTCTTCTTCGGAGGTGGGACGCCGACCACGCTCGAGGGCGAGGACCTCGCGGCGCTCCTGCGATCGCTACGCGCCCTCTTCAGCATCTCGAGCGACGCCGAGGTCACGATCGAGGCCAACCCCGACACCGTGGACGCGCTGAAGCTCGCGGGGCTCCTCGACGCGGGCTACGCCCGCCTGTCGATGGGGGCGCAGTCGTTCGACAGCGCCGTGCTCGGGGCGCTCGAACGGGTCCACAACCCGGACTCCGTGCGTCGCGCGATGCATGCTGCTCGCGACGCCGGCTTCGCGAACGTGAACCTCGACCTGATCTACGGCGCGGACGGGGAGACGGTCGACTCCTGGGAGCGGACGCTGCTCGAGACGATCGAGCTGGCGCCCGAGCACGTGAGCGCGTACGCGCTGACGATCGAGCCATCGACGCCGCTCGGCCGGAAGGTACAGCAGGGGCTGGTGCCCGGACCCGATTCCGACCTCCAGGCCGACATGTTCGAGCTCGCTTGCGTTTCGCTTGCGGAGGCCGGATACCGCCACTACGAGGTCTCGAACTGGGCGAAGCCAGGGTTCGAGTGCGTGCACAACCTCGGGTACTGGGAGCGACGGCTGTACCTCGGGATCGGCGCGGGAGCTCATTCGTACCGCGACGAGCGGCGGTGGTGGAACGTGCGACCGCCGCAGGAATACCTTTCGGTCGTCGAGGCCGGTCGACTTCCGATCGGTGGAGAAGAGGTCCTCGACCGTTCGGCGGCGCATCTCGAAGAGATCTTCTTGCGGCTGAGGATCCTCGAAGGCCTCCCGACATCAATGGTCGACCCCGAGGTCTCGACCCCCTTCATCGAGTCCGGCCTGCTCCGGCACGATGACGACGCGCTCGTCCCGACCGAGCGGGGGATGCTCGTGCTGAACGAGCTCGTCCTCGCCCTCGCGAACTAACCTCCATCGTCGGGGGTCGGCAGCCGTGCGCCGCACAGCTCGTCCCCGCTACCTGCGGGCAGAGGATCGGAAGCGCCGAGGCGATTCCTCGCATAGCCGGCGAACACGAGATTCCCGTTCTCCGCGAACCGGTACACGGTTTCGGAGACCAGGTAACCCTCGTCCCAAGGCATGGCGGTCCATTCCACGAGCGCGGGCCCGGCGACGGATCCCTCGGCCCCCTCGTCGCAACGCGCCCTGTACGGGTGGTTCGCGGATCCCTCTTCCAGCCAGCCCTGCCGCGACCAGATCCAGAGCTTCCTCGTGAGACCGCCCGCTTCCTCTACCGTCTTGATCGGCGAGATCGATCGCTCCCGTCCCCCCGACTCGATCCCAACCACGCGGTACAGCTCGAAAGCGACCGTCGAGTCACTCCCGTCCACGACGACGGCGATCTCGGCTTGCCCGTCGCCGTCGACGTCGGGAGCGGCGAACGCGGAGCACGTCCGCTCACACTCGAGCGGCCCGTACGAAGCATCGGCCAGACCGTCGCCGGTCACGTCGACAGCGACGACCTGGAGGCCGCCCTGGTAGGTCGGGCACCCGCCCGTATCGCCCGACCGCGTTCCGACGAATGCGGTTCCGGGGACGCCCGGCTCGAACGTCCCGCCGACGCTCGTCACGTCGCAGACGGGGAACCCGAGGCCGATATCCGGGATGCCCCCCGGCGACGGCGATGGGGTCGGTTCGACTGCTGGGATGGTCGCGCCCTCGGGCAGCGTCTGCCAGGCGGGCTCGCCGAGGGCGCCGGTCACGGGCTGGAGAGCGCTTCCGTCGGGACGGATCGTGTAGACCTGACCCGTGTCGGCGGAGAACGCGATCGAAGAGCCATCGGGCGACCAGACCGGGCTCGCCGGCGCGGGAAGCTCGTCGGTCACGAGGAATTCGTCGGTGCCGTCCTCCGCGATCGTGTACAGGCCGGGCGCTGTGGTGCCCCCGCGGACGAACGCGATGCCGCCGTTCGCCCACGACCACGCCGGCCAGGTCTCGGACTCGTCGGGAGTGTTCGTGAGGTTCGTGAGCTCCGTCCCGTCGAGGCGGATCGAGAAGATGTCCCACTGGCCGACGCTCGGGCCGGGGGCGGCTTCGAACGCGATCCGAGTCCCATCCGGCGACCACGTGGGGTCGCCCACGTCACCGACGTCGATCCCGGGAACGAGGGCGAGATCCCCAGTCCGGAGATCGAGCACGTAGATCCCGAACAGCCCGTCCCGTGTACCCGTGAACGCGATCCGCGATCCATCGGGCGACCAGGCTGGATCGAGCACGAACCCGGGGTCCGTGAGCCACGTGGGGGAGCCGCCCTGGATCGGCACCGTCGCGAGCACCGTGCCGCCCTCCTCGAATCCCTCGATCTCGTGGACGACGACCACCGTCGAACCATCGGGCGAGACGTCCGGCGAGCGATAGACGCCGCCACCCTCCGGCGTGAGCTGACGAAGGCCGGACCCGTCGGGAGCCACACCGAACAGGTGCTCGCCGCCGCTCTCCAGCGGGAGCGAGAACAGGATCAGCCCGTTGGACACCGGTGGGGCTGCGACGGGAGGTGGCTCTTCCGATCCGCGGAAGACCCGCGTGAGGGCGAAGAAGCCACCGACCGTGGCCGCGAACACGACGAGGGCGAGCCCACCGGCCTCCACGCGACGCGCGATCCGACGGCGTTCGCGGCGCCGGATCAGCTCTTCGTAGACGCCGCTCGGGTCGGCGGGCCGAGCGGCCCGTTCGAGCTCGCGGCGCAGGCGCTCATCGAGTGCCACGGTCGTTCGCCTCCTCCGCTTCTTCGACCCCGAGTGAGCCGGCCAGGGCCGCTCGAGCTCGGAACAACGTGCTCTTGACGGTGCCCTCGTTCACGCGCAGCGTGGCGGCGACCTCGCGCGTGTCGAGCTGCAGGTAGTAGCGGAGCACCACCGCTTCGCGCTGGCGACGCGAGAGGGTCGCGAGCGCCCGCTCGACGTCGATCCGGTCGCCGATCTGGTGCTCCCCGACGACGGGGGTGCGCATCCGCGAGCGGGCTCTTCGTTCGGCGATGACCCGCCTGAGCCCGCTCCGCGCCTGGTTGAGCGCGACGGTCGTGACCCAGGCGTTCAACGAATCGATCTCCTGTCCGGACTCGGAGCGCTGCCAGGCACGCAGCAGCGCTTCCTGGACGGCGTCCTCCGCCGCCGGTCGGCTCCCGCACATCAGCGCAACGGCGGCCACCAGCCTCGGGTACGCCGTGTGCAGGAACTCCTGGAGCGCGATCTCGTCGACCTTCATCCGCGTCCTCCTCGCTAGGACGCTCACCGGCGCTTCGAGGTTGCCACAGCCGGAGATGGGCAGGCCCTAGCACTCTCGAGGGTAGACTGCTAACGATCATGGTCGAACCGGAGCTGGGCCCTCGAAAGGTGGCGGTGCTCCACGCCGTCGTGGACGACTACGTGCGTACGGGCGAACCGGTCGGCAGCGAGACGATCGCCGAGCGCTCGGGGCTCGGCGTCTCGAGCGCGACGATCCGCAACGAGATGGCCGCGCTCGAGGAGCTCGGCTACCTGTCGCATCCCCACACCTCGGCCGGTCGCATCCCGACCGACGCGGGGTACCGCAAGTACGTCGACTCGCTGCCGCCTGGTGGCCGCATGCGCGATGCGCAACGGCGGGCGATCGCCGGGTTCTTCGCCGAGACGATGCTGGACCTCGAGGAGGTCCTGAAGGGCACGACGCAACTGCTGTCACGGGTGACCCAGTACGCGGGCCTCGCGGTCCCACCGGCCGGCACCACCGAGGTGATCTTGCGGACCGAGCTCTTCGAGGTGGGCAACGCCGTGATGCTCCTGGTGGTGGGGCAGCGCGGCCGCGTCGACAAGATGATGCTCGATCGCCCCGAAGGGCTCGATGCCGATGGCGTCGCGGTCATCGAACGCGCGCTCGGCGACCGGCTGCGCGGACGGACGGTCGCCGAGGCTCGGGCCGAGGCGCTGAAGGCCGCGGCCGCGTCGAGCGGCGTCGAGCGCGAGATCTTCGTGGCCGCGGCCGACGTGTTCGGCGACATGCAGATGGGCTCCGGGGCCCACCACGTCCTGATCGGCGGCGTCGCGAACCTCGCCGACGAGGCCGCGCATTGGCGCCGCGAGACGGTCCGCCGGCTCTTCGAGGCGCTCGAGCACGAGTCCGAGATGCTGGAGGTGCTCCGCGACGTCACGACCGAGGACGTGAGCGTCACGATCGGGACCGAGCATCACCACACGGGCGAGTGGGAGGCCTCGATCGTCTCGGCGCCGTTCCGAGCCGGTTCGACGGCCCTCGGCACGGTGGGTGTGGTCGGCCCGACGGCGATGGACTACGTCGGCGTGATGGCCTCGGTCCGGGCCGTCGCGCGTCGCCTGTCCGAGCTCGCCACCGAGCTCGGCACCTAGCCGACGATGGCGACCGTCCGCGACCTGTACGAGATCCTCGGCCTGCCCCGCGATGCGTCGAGCGACGACATCCGCAAGGCCTACCGGAAGCTCGCGCGCGAGTACCACCCCGACGTGAACGCCGACCCGGCAGCCGAGGAGCGGTTCAAAGAGGTTGCGGCCGCCTACGAGATCCTGTCCGACCGAGACAAGCGGGCCCGGTACGACGCGTACGGGAGCAGCGGTGGGATGGACTCCCCGTTCGGCGACATCTCCGACCTGTTCGAGGCGTTCTTCGGCACGGGGACGTTCGGGCGCCGTCGGAGCGGTCCTCGCCGCACGCGGACGCAGCACGGAGAGGACGTGTTCGCCGAGGTGACCCTCGGGTTCAAAGAGGCGGCGTTCGGGGTCCATCGCGACATCGAGGTGGGGCGGATGCAGGCGTGCGATCCGTGCGGCGGGAGCGGCGCGGCCCCCGGGACGACGCCCCAGCGCTGCCACACGTGCGGAGGCTCGGGGCAGGTGCAGGACGTCCGGCGAAGCATGTTCGGCACGGTGATGACGGCGCATCCGTGCCCCACGTGTGATGGGACCGGTGAGGAGATCGCCTCGCCGTGCGAGCGGTGCGACGGCCGCGGACGCGTGGCCGAGCGAGCGAGCGTTCCCGTCGAGATCCCCGCGGGCGTCTCGGACGCGATGGAGCTTCGGATCGGTGGCGCGGGCCATGCCGGCCGGTCGGGTGGACCACCCGGCGATCTGTACCTGTCGGTGCGGGTCCGAGACGACGAGGTGTTCGAACGACACGGGCAGGACGTGTTCGCGGTGCTCGAGGTCTCGATGGTGCACGCGGCGCTCGGCGCCGAGGTCGAGGTGGAGACGCTCGACGACCTCGAGCGGGTCCAGGTCGAGCCCGGTACGCAATCGGGAACCACCGTGCGCCTCCGAGGCAAGGGCATCCCGAACCTCGGCCGGCGCGGCCGGGGGGACCTGTTCCTCACGATCCAGGTGCAAACCCCGCGCGACATGCAACGCGAGGAGCGCAGGCTGCTCGAGCAGTTCGCCAGCGTGCGGGGAGAGTCGACGGGCAGGCGATCGGCCGCCAAGGGCGCGCTTCGCAGACCCGGACCGACGAGCGCATGAGCTCGAGCTGCGCGTTCTGTCGCATCGTGGCGGGGGAGGAGGACGCTCAGATCGTCCACTCCTCCGAGACCATCCTGGCGTTCCGCGACATCAACCCGAAGGCTCCCACGCACATCCTCTTGATCTCGAAGGAGCACGTGACCGACGTCCGCGAGCTCGAGGACCACCACGGCGCGATGCTCGCCGACCTGATGCAGGCGGCCGCGCACCTGGCCAAGGCCGAGGGGGTCGACGGGTCCGGGTGGCGCCTGGTCACCAACGTCGGCCGGGACGCGGGCCAGAGCGTGTACCACCTGCACGTCCACCTGCTCGGCGGCCGCCCGATGTCGTGGCCCCCGGGATGACGGCGGACCGGAAGCGGGAACGCGCGTCTCGCGCACGGGTAGAATCCGAACCCTTGGCGAGAGCCACCACCCAAGTGAAGATCCTCGTGCCCGGCGATCAGAACATGGTCGCTCTCCTCGGCCAGCGGGACGAGTTGCTCAAGCTCGTGGAAGCGGCCTTCGATTCGCGGATCGTCGTCCGGGGCAACGAGATCACGATCAACGGTCCCGAACACGAAGCCGAACGGGTGGGCGTGCTCTTCGAGGAGCTCATCATGCTCCTCGAGCAAGGTCACGAGCTGAACCCCTCGTCCGTCGGGCGCTCGATCGAGCTCATCAAAGGGAACGAGGCCACACCGACCCAGGTGCTCGGCGACGTCCTGCTCACCGGGCGGGGCCGCGGCATCGCGCCGAAGACGCTCGGACAGAAGCGGTACGTCGACGCCATACGGAACGCGACCGTCACCTTCGCGATCGGCCCGGCCGGTACGGGCAAGACCTACCTCGCTGTCGCGACCGCGGTCCGCGCGCTGCAGGAGAAACAGGTCTCGCGGCTGATCCTCACGCGCCCGGCCGTCGAGGCCGGCGAGCGGCTCGGGTTCCTGCCGGGGACGCTCTACGAGAAGATCGATCCGTACATGAAGCCCCTGTACGACGCCCTGTTCGAGATGATGGGCGCCGACGCGCTGCCGAGGATGATGGAGCGTGGCACCGTGGAGGTCGCGCCGCTGGCGTTCATGCGTGGCAGAGCGCAACCGAATGACTGCAAGGTCCTAACGCCTACGGGCTTCATACGGATCGGCGATCTCCGCGTCGGCGACCTCGTGACTGGATCCGACGGGCGCCCAACTCCCGTCCTCGGCGTCTATCCGCAGGGGCGCAAGGAGGTCTTCCGGGTCCGGGCGCAGGATGGCGCCTCGACGTTGTGTTGCGGCGAACACCTCTGGAGTGTCTCCACGGCTTCGGACCGGCGACGAGGCAGACCCGATCGCGTGCTCGAGACCCGCGAAATGATCGGACGCCTGCGGGCGGTTCACGCTCGTCGCTTCAAGCTTCCGATGGTGAAGCCGGTTGAATTCGAACCGCGCGATGTCCCGATGGACCCGTACGCGCTCGGCCTCCTCCTCGGGGACGGGTGCCTGACCACTTCGACCACGCCATCGTTCTCAACATCAGATCCGGAGCTCGCTCTCGCATTGGAGATGAGCCTCGATGGCATCGAGCTGGTTCATACGGGCGCCTATGACTACACCCTTCGGCACGCGGGCGGCGGGCGCGGAGGCCTCCTCGTCGCGAACCCGGTCACCGCCCTCGTCCGCCGTCTGGGGCTCGCGGGCGCGAGGTCGGCGACGAAGTTCGTTCCGCCGACCTACCTCCACAACTCGTCGGAGGTCCGACTGGCGATCCTCCAAGGACTCCTCGACACGGATGGCGGACGGATCACGCAATCAAAGCGAACCTGTCGCATCCAGTACGTGACCACGTCCGATCGTCTACGCGACGACGTCACCTTCCTCGTCCGTTCGCTCGGAGGGGTGGCGTACAGCAGGACCCGGGCGGCGGCGGGTAGGAAGCCCGGCCGGGTCAAGGGACGTCCAGTCGGGTACCGAAGCGATGCCTACGTCTTGGAAATACGCCTACCGCAGGGCATTGCGCCCTTCCGACTCACGCGGAAGCTCTGGACCTACATCGCGTTCGGCGGAGGCGGTCGCCCGATGCGGTTCATCGACAGCATCGACCCTGCCGGCGAGCGGGAGACCGTCTGCATCCAGGTGGCCGCTGCTGATTCGCTCTATGTCACCGATGACTTTTTGGTCACCCACAACACGCTGAACGATTCGTTCATCATCCTCGATGAGGCACAGAACACGACGCCCGAGCAGATGAAGATGTTCCTGACGCGACTGGGGTTCGGCTCGAAGGCGGTCGTGAACGGCGACGTGACGCAGATCGACCTTCCGAACGGTCAGACCTCGGGCCTCGTCGTGGTCCAGGAGATCCTGAAAGGGATCGAGGGGATCGAGGTCGCACACCTCGGGGCCCGCGACGTCGTTCGCCACAAGATCGTGCAGGACATCGTCGAGGCGTACCGGTTGTTCGGAGAGCAGCGCGCCCGCGCCGATGGCTGACGACGACCAACCTCCGCTGATCCTCGTCGACGACCGGCAGTCGAGCCCGGTCGACATCGACGAGCTGATCGCGCTTGCGCGCGCGTGCCTCACCGGCGAGGGCGTTTCGCACTCGGAGCTCTCGCTCTCCTTCGTGACCGAAGGCGAGATCGCCGACCTGCACGAGCGGTACATGGGCGAGTCGGGACCGACCGACGTTCTTTCATTCCCCCTCGATGAGGACGAGCGTGACGGCGAGCTACGACTGCTCGGCGACGTGGTGATCGCGCCCGCGGTCGCGGCGCGCAACAACCCCGAGGCCCCCGCCGCCGAACTCCGTCTGCTCGTCGTTCATGGGGTCCTGCACCTGCTGGGCCACGACCACGCGCGAGACGAGGAGCGGCTCGAGATGTGGGCGCTCCAGGAACGCTACAGCGGGGTTCGGGTCCCGTGACCTGGCTCTGGGCTCTCGTCGCGTTCCTGGTCATCCTCGGATCGTTCCTGGCGATCGCCGAGGCCTCACTGACCCGGATGACGAGGGTGCGCGCGCTGGCGCTCGTGGAGGAGGGCCGGCGCAACGCCGCGCTGCTCGAAGCCATCGAGGCCGACCCACCGCGCTTCCTGAACGCCATCTACCTGACGGTGATGCTCTGCCAGAACGGCTCGGCGATCCTGGTCGCCATCCTGGCCGAACGCACCTACGGCGGTCTCGGCATCACGATCGTCTCGGTCGTGTTCACGCTCCTGTACTTCGTACTGGTCGAGGCCATGAGCAAGACGTTCGGCGTCCTGCACTCGGACCGAGCCGCGCTCGCGGTGGCGCCGCTCGTCTGGCTGCTGGGCCGGCTGCTGCAGGCGCCCACCCGGGCGCTCATCGGGCTCGCGAACGTGCTCCTGCCCGGACGCGGTCTCAAGCAGGGCCCGTTCGTCTCCGAAGCCGATCTGCGCTCGATGGCCGAGGTGGGCCACGAGGAGGGCTCGATCGAGCGCGAGGAGAAGGAGCTGATCCACTCGATCTTCGAGTTCGGCGACACGATCGCCCGCGAGGTGATGGTGCCGAGGCCCGACATCGTCGCGATCGAGTCGGACAAGACGCTCCGCGACGTGCAGGCGCTCGTGCTCAAGGACGGCTTCTCCCGGATCCCGGTGTTCACCGATGACCTCGACGACGTGCTCGGGATCGTGTTCGCGAAGGATGTGCTGAAGGCCCTGCACCAGGGCAAGCACGACATGCCGCTCCGAGACATCGTTCGGGAGGCGCATTTCGTGCCAGAGTCGAAGAAGGTGGCCGACCTGCTTCGCGAGATGCAGCGGGAGAAGTTCCACATCGCGCTCGTCACCGACGAGTACGGGAGCGTGTCGGGACTGGTGACGCTCGAGGATCTGCTCGAAGAACTCGTCGGCGAGATCGCCGACGAGTACGACACGGAGGAACCCGAGCTCGTGCGGGTGGGCGTCGATGTCTTCCGGGTGGACGGCAAGCTCTCGATCGACGAGCTGAACGAGGTCCTGGATGTGGAGCTGCCCGACGAGGAGTGGGATACGGTCGGGGGTCTCATGCTCGGGCTCATGGGGCAGATCCCGGATGAGGGCGGCGAGGTCTCATTCCAGAACCTGAAGTTCACCGCCGAGCGGGTCAACGGGAGACGGATCTCGAAGGTCCTGATCACCCGCGAGGTGACACCCGAGGAAGACGAGGAAGAGGTCGACGCGTGATGGATACTCGAGATCGGATCGACGAGCTCGTCGAGGCGGCGCGCGAGATGCGGTCCCGCGCGTATGCGCCGTACAGCGAGTTCCACGTCGGCGCCGCCGTGCTCGCCGAAGGCGAGGTGTTCCGAGGCGCGAACATCGAGAACGCGTCCTACCCGCTCAGCGTCTGCGCCGAGCGCAACGCGGTGGCCGCGGCCGTGCTGGCGGGACACCGCTCGATCGACGTCGTCGCCGTGGTGGCGGATGGCGACGCCCCGACGCCCCCATGCGGCGGTTGTCGTCAGGTGCTGAACGAGTTCGGGCCGCAGCTGCTCGTGGTGTGTGAGTCCGAGAGCGGGGAGCGCGCCGAATGGACACTGCCCGAGATCCTGCCCCACGCGTTCGGGCCGTCCAACCTGGGCAAGTAACGCTCGGTCGGTAGGCTGCAGGCATGGCGTTCCGGAGCGGGTTCGTCGCGGTCGTCGGCCGGCCGAACACCGGCAAGTCCACGCTGGTGAACGCGCTCGTCGGCCGGAAGGTCGCGATCGTCTCGGACAAGCCGCAGACCACGCGGCGTGGCCTTCGTGCCGTGCTCACTGATGACGATCACCAGATCGTGTTCACCGACACGCCGGGGTTCCACAAGCCGCGGACGCTGCTCGGCTCGAGGCTGAACGATCTCGTAGGTGAGGCCACGCAGGGCGTCGACGCCATCGTTCAGGTCGTGGACGCCGCGGATGGCGTGGGCCGGGGCGACGCGTTCGTGTTCGAGCGGCAGGTGCGCGGGTTCGCAGGGGCCAAGTTCTGCGCGGTGAACAAGCTCGACGTGCTTCGCAACCACGACGAGGTCCCGCAATTGCAGGCGGCGGCGGAGATCGGCGAGTGGGACGAGGTCGTCCCGATATCGGCGAAGACGGGACGGGGCGTGGGCGTCCTGCGTGATCTGCTCGTCGACCGCCTGCCCGAAGGCCCGGCGTACTACCCGGCCGAGGCCGTCACCGACCAGCCGCTCGAGATCCGTCTCGCAGAGATCGTGCGCGAGAAGGCGCTCGCGGTCACCCGGCAGGAGGTCCCGCACTCGATCGCCGTCGTCGTCGAGGAGCTCGAACGGGGCGACACGCTCACGAAGGTCCACGCCTGGCTGATCGTCGAGCGGGGGTCGCAGAAGGGGATCGTGATCGGCAAGGGCGGCGAGACGCTGAAGACGATCGGCTCGCGGGCGCGCGAGGAGATGGAGCTCGTGCTCGACGGCAAGGTCTTCCTGGACCTGCGCGTGAAGGTCCTGAGAGAGTGGCAGCGCGATCCGAAGGCCCTGCAGCGCCTCGGCTTCTAGCCCTTAGGCGACGACCGTGACCTCACCCGTCATGCTCGGGTGGATCGTGCACAGGAAGCCGTAGGTCCCCGGCTCCACGATCCCGGCGATCGGCTCGCCGTTGAACGTCTCGCCGGCCGACACGCCGACGTTGATGTCGGTTCCGGTCATCGTGAACGTATGGGACGCCGCGTCCTCGTTGACGATCTGGATCCCCTGCGACGCGCGCGCGATGAAGCAGTCGGGCACGAACGCGAACCCCGAGATCGTGATCGTGAAGATCTCGCCCTCGCCGGTGAGATCGACGCAGTCGCCGTCGGCGGTCGGGCCGGTCGCTGCGGTGGGCTCAGTCGGGCCCGTCGCGGCCGTGGGCTCCGTCGGGCCGGTCGCGGCCGTCACATCCGTCGGTCCGGTGGCCTCATCGCCCTCGTCTCCGCCACAGGCGGCTGCCAGCAGGGCGAGCGCGGCGAGCACGATCAGGATCCGGCGCATCAGACTCCTCCTTCGGGGCGACGGTGGTCCTGGAGCATAGCCGCCGTTCGGCCGCCCGCCGTACCATTGCAGGTCCGATGGCTCAGGCTGCCAAGATCGAACCCTCGCGACCCCACCCCGCGATCTACTCGCCGAAGGACGCCGAACGCCTTGTCTCCCGTGTGTCCGCCGTCGACGCCGTCGGGCTCGAGGAGCGGGCGGCCTCCTTGGCCAAGCGTTCGATCAAGCGCGAGTCGAAGCTCTGGGCTCTCGATCTGGCGATCCGCTGCATGGACCTGACGACGCTCGAAGGGACCGACACGGTCGGCAAGATCGTGGCGATGTGCGCGAAGGCGGTCCGCCCGAACCCACTCGACACGTCGATCCCCTCGGTCGCGGCCGTGTGCCTGTACCCGCATCTCGTCCCGGTCGCGCTCGGACAGCTGAAGGGCACGAGCGTGAAGGTCGCGAGCGTCGCCGGAGCGTTCCCCGCGGGCCTCGGGCCCCTCGCGGCCCGGCTGACCGAGATCCGCGAGGTGGTGGACCAAGGCGCGCACGAGGTGGACATCGTCCTGAACCGCTCGCTGTTCCTCGGCGGTCGGTTCGCGCAGTGCTTCGAGGAGCTCGTTGCCGCTCGCGAGGCGGCAGGCGACGCACACCTGAAGGTGATCCTCGAGACCGGGGAGCTGGGTTCGTACGACCGGATCCGTCAGGCGTCGGTCCTCGCGATGGCCACGGGCGCCGACTTCATCAAGACCTCGACCGGCAAGATCGGCGTGAGCGCGACGCTGCCCTCCGCGCTCTGCATGATGGAGGCGGCTCGAGATTTCTTCCACGAGACGGGCACCCGCGTCGGCGTGAAGGTCGCCGGCGGCGTTCGAGCCTCCAAGCAGGCGATCCAGTACCTGGTGCTCGTGTACGAGACGCTTGGCCCCGACTGGATGACGGCCGACCGCTTCCGGATCGGGGCCTCGACCCTGCTGAACGACGTGCTGATGCAGATCGACAAGGAAAGCACCGGGCGCTACCAGGGCCCCGACTACTTCACGATCGACTAACCATGGCGAAGATCGAGAACAAGGCGACCTCCGCGCTCGAGCAGTCCCAGCCCGTCTGGGAGTACGCCGACGCGCCCGAGTCGACCGAGATCGTCCGACTGGAGGACCGCTACGGGCTGTTCGTCGGGGGCGAGTTCGTGGACCCGAAGTCCGGCAGGTGGTTCGAGACGATCAACCCGGCCAACGAGGAGGTGCTCGCCGAGGTCGCCGAGGCGGGCGCCGAGGACGTAGACCTGGCGGTGAGAGCCGCTCGGAGCGCCTCGGGCACCGGTTGGCGCGACCTTCCGGGCTCCGAGCGCGCGAAGTACCTCTACCGGATCGCGCGGCAGCTGCAGGAGCGCGCCCGAGAGTTCGCGGTCCTCGAAACGATGAACGGCGGCAAGCCGATCAAGGAGTCTCGGGACATCGACATCCCGCTCGCGGCCGCGCACTTCTTCTACTACGCAGGGTGGGCCGATAAGCTCGAGTACGCGTTCCCGAACCGGATCCCCCGACCCGTCGGGGTGGCCGGCCAGGTGATCCCGTGGAACTTCCCACTGCTCATGGCCGCCTGGAAGCTCGCGCCGGCGCTCGCGACCGGCAACACGGTGGTGCTGAAGCCGGCCGAGACCACGCCGCTCACCGCGTTGCTGCTCGCGCAGGTGATCCAGGAGGCAGAGCTCCCTCCCGGCGTCGTGAACATCGTGACCGGGGCTGGCCAGACCGGCGCGGCCCTCGTCGAGCACGCGGACGTCGACAAGATCGCGTTCACCGGTTCGACCGAGGTGGGCAAGCTGATCCGCCGCTCCACGGCGGGGACCGGCAAGCGGCTCACGCTCGAGCTCGGGGGCAAGGCCGCGAACATCGTGTTCGACGACGCGCCGCTCGACCAGGCGATCGAGGGCGTGATCAACGGCATCTTCTTCAACCAGGGGCACGTGTGTTGCGCGGGCTCGAGGCTGCTCGTGCAGGAGCCGGTGTTCGAGCCGTTGCTCGACAAGCTCAAGGACCGCCTGCAGACGCTTCGGGTGGGCGATCCGCTCGACAAGAACACCGACATCGGCGCGATCAACTCCCGCGCGCAGCTCTCGAGGATCGAGGAGCTCGTCGCCGCCGGGGTCGACGAGGGCGCCGAGATCTACCAGCCCGAATGCGTGCTGCCCGAACGCGGCTTCTGGTTCCGCCCGACGCTGTTCACCAACGTGTCGCAGTCGCATCGGATCGCGCGCGAGGAGATCTTCGGCCCGGTGCTGTCGATCCTCACGTTCCGAACACCGGCCGAAGCCGTCGAGAAGGCGAACAACACACCGTACGGCCTGTCGGCGGGGATCTGGACCGAGAAGGGGTCGCGGATCCTGTGGATGGCCGAGCGGATGAAGGCGGGCGTCGTGTGGGCGAACACGTTCAACCGCTTCGACCCGGCATCCCCGTTCGGCGGGTACAAGGAGTCGGGGTTCGGCCGCGAGGGCGGGCTGCACGGCCTCGAGCCGTACCTGGAGCTCGAGCCGAACGGAGGAGCATGATGGCCGGCACGCGCGTCCCGGTCCGGCGGACGGCGAAGCTCTACATCGGCGGCGAGTTTCCCCGCAGCGAGTCCGGCCGTTCGTACGAGGTCCTCTCGCACGACGGCCGGCTGCTCGCGCGAGCCGCGCGGGCCTCGCGGAAGGACCTGCGCGACGCGGTTCGGGCGGCTCGAGCCGCGCAGCCCGCGTGGGCGGTCAAGACCGCGTACAACCGCGGCCAGATCCTGTACCGGGTCGCCGAGCTGATGGAGGGCCGTCGCGCGCAGTTCGAATCCGAGCTCGCCGAGGCCGGCGCCGAGGACCCCGCCCGCGGGGTGAGCGCCGCGATCGACCGCTGGGTCTGGTACGCGGGGTGGGCGGACAAGATCGGGCAGGTGCTCGGCGGGACCAACCCGGTCGCCGGCCCGTACTTCAACTTCACGATCCCCGAGCCCACGGGCGTGGTCGGCATCGTGGCGCCCGCCGATCAGTCGCTGCTCGGGCTTGTGGGGCGCCTCGCTCCGGCGGTGGTGAGCGGTAACACGGTCGTCGTGATCGCAAGCGAACAGAGCCCCCTGCCTGCGGTCTCGCTCGGCGAGGTGCTGAGCACCTCGGACGTTCCGGGCGGCGTCGTGAACATCCTCACGGGACTCGTGGCCGAGCTGATCCCGTGGCTCGCCGGCCACATGGATGTGAACGCCATCGACGTCACCGGCGTCCCCGAGGAGCTGCGCGCGAAGGTCGAGGAGATCTCGGCCGAGAACGTGAAGCGGGTGCACCAAGCGCCCGAGGCTGACCCGTTCTCCACGGAGGCGCAGAGCCCGTACGAGGTGACGGCGCTGATGGAGTTCAAGACGGTCTGGCACCCGATGGGGGCCTGAGCCACCCAGTCCCGCGAAAGGGAGTCTCCCCGCCGGGGGGCGGCCCGGCATCTCCACGACTTCGCAACACCCCTTCACGGGAGCGGCGAAGGCCCGGGGCTACGATTCCGAGATGCCCCTCTACAAGGAACAAGGCGTCGTCCTGCGCGCACACAAGCTGGGCGAGGCCGACAAGATCGTGACGGTCATGACCCAGGGCTCGGGCAAGATCCGTGCGGTCGCCAAGGGCATCCGCAAGACCCACTCTCGCTTCGGGGCGCGCCTCGAGCCGTTCACGCACGTTTCGCTCATGGTCTATCGGGGCCGGAGCGCCCTCGACACCGTCAGCCAGGCCGAGATCGTCTCGCCGTTCATGGCGCTCCGTCGCGACCTCGGCCTGTTCGCCGCCGCCGAGACGATGCTCGAAGCCGTCGACAAGGTCGCCGAGGAGCACGAGCGCAACGTGCGCCTGTTCATGCTGCTGCTCACGGGGCTGCGTGCGCTCGAAACCCGCCCCGCAGACCCCGCAGCGGTGGCCGAGTCGTTCCTGCTCAAGCTGCTGTCGCTCTCGGGGTACCACCCGTCGCTGCAGACCTGCGCCGTGTGTGGGCGGCCCGGCGCCGAGCGGTTCTCGAGCGGCCAGGGCGGCGCGATCTGCTCGGACGATGCCGAGTTCGACGCCGGGCCGGCCTCGCTCGAGGCGCTCGCCTACCTGGCGACCCTCGGGGGCACGGGACTGCTTGAGGCCGGGCAGGTCCAAGCCGATACCTCCGTGAGGCGCGAGTCCCGCGCCCTGCTGTTCGGGTTCGCCGAGTACCACCTCGAGCGGCGGATGAAGAGCCTTCCGATCCTCGTGGGGAGCCTCGCGACGTGAGCACGTACCTGTCCGATCTGGACTTCGAGCGGCTGCCGACCCACGTCGGCATCGTCATGGACGGCAACGGCCGGTGGGCCAAGCTCCGCGGCCTCCCCCGCACCGAAGGCCACGACGCCGGCGAGGAGGCGATGTGGGACACGGTCGTCGGCGCCAACGAGCTCGGGCTGCGGTGGCTGACGGTGTTCGCGTTCTCGACCGAGAACTGGAACCGGCCCAAGGCCGAGGTCCGCTACCTCATGGACGTCGTGAACAACGGAGTCCTGCGGAGGCGGCGTGACGCGCTCCACGAGATGAACGTGCGGATCCGGTTCATGGGACGCCGCGACTGGCGGGTGCCCAAGCCGGTCCTTCGCGAGATCGAGCTCTCCGAGTCGCTCACGCGCGACAACACGGGCATGACGCTCACGATCGCCTTCAACTACGGGGGACGGGTGGAGGTCGCGGACGCCGTCAAGCGATTGATCGCCGATCACGACGCCGGTCGGCTGAGGGGGGAGAGGATCACCCCCGAGTCGATCTCGCGCCGGCTGTACCACCCGGACATGCCCGATCCGGACCTGATCATCCGCACGAGCGGCGAGGAGCGGATCAGCAACTTCCTGCTCTGGCAGGCCGCGTACACGGAGCTGTACTTCACCCCGGTGTACTGGCCGGACTTCGACCGGGAACACCTGTACGAGGCGATCCGAGACTTCCAGAAGCGCTCTCGCCGGTACGGCGCGATCGCCGAGAACGAATCGGACTAGGCGCCAATACCCCACTTCTCCAAGGGTCCGGGCTCTCTAAGCACTCGCCAGGAGGAGCCGCGTGATCGCGACATTCCGCTCACTAAGCTCTTGACAGTTCCTCCGAAGACGGGTAGGACTCTCTCAGTAAGGATGGATGGGTTGGGGACTATGCGGACGATCCGAGTAGGAATTGTCACTTTGCTTATCGCTTGGGGTATGCTTGTGCCCATTCCGGCAGCGTACGCGATGCCATGCGGGGCAGCAGCAGGGAACCCAACTATTGACACGGTCGCTTTCGATTTCTTCATCATGGAATCCACACATATAATCGCATGTGATGCGAGTACAGCGCTTATCCATGTCATCGGAGAACTCACTAGGGACGAAGTCGTTGTAGCCACCAGTACAGCAGATTGCATTAACAAGTCCAGCTGCTCTTCGGTGACTCTTGGTACTCACACGAGGCATCAGCATGCGCATCTCTGGCACGGTTACACCTCAGGCTGGCACAAGCATTCAGGGGACAACAAGAAGAGGAATGTGCAAAGAGTGCGCTCACCGGACTGTACCCCAACCACGCTCTTCAGACTGGGCACCGGCCCGGGTGGGAGCTCCTGCAGAGAGTTGGTGCTGAAGGCTGGAGGGGAGAACATCGTGCTGACCACGGGGCCCAGTGCAGATGTCGTGATTGCTACCGGAACAAACTGGACACTAAAGGCTCGTGTCGAGCGCGCAGAAATCGTCTTTGAACTCGTCACGTCCGCGGGCAGCTCTGGAGCAAGAGGAACGTTGGGTGTGGGTCAGCAGCCGGGCGCCGGTAACTTCATCACCTGGGGCGGGCATGTTATATCAGGTGGACCGTTCTACGTTAGTGGCCTTGCTTCCCCTGAAGTCTCCCAGGTTAGGGTCGACCTCAATGTTGGCGGGCCACTCGTCGTGCCTACCGTCGGTGGAGACGCTGGCTTTTCAGTTGTGTTCTATGCGGCAGAGGTCCCCTTTGGTGCGCGACCGCTCTCGATCGTGGCCCTGGACCAGAATGGGCTCGAGCTGGAAACGCTGGATGCGTCCTTGTCGCTAGAGGTTTAGTAGCCGCGTCGGCCTGGTGATCTTGTAGCCGGCGGGTTGCGGCACGCCGATCGGAATCCGACACCGGGAAAAGGTCACCCTCAAGACTTACTGGTCTCCCTCCATTTCGTTTGACTCGTGAGAGGGGAGACCTCAGGCCACATCGAGCCACCTTGAAGATGGTTCGAACTCAACGGGAGTGAGCATGCCGAGGCCGCGCTGGCGGTGTTGGCAGTCGTACGTGTGCTCGAACGGTCACGCTCACGAGGCGCAGCTCCTTCCGCTTCCACCATCGTCGACGGAGGATATGGACCGTCGGCGTCGCCGCGGGCCCGCGGCGAGAGCCCGCGCACGGGCTGGTAGCAGCGCAGGCACCAGGGTACGTCCGGGGACAGGGACGTCCCGCACGCACGGCAGGTCCGAGACGCCGTCATCTCTCCACAGGTATCGGTCCCTGGGGGGTCGATCTAGCCCCGTAGACTGGACCGAACGCCAGCGGCCGCAGCCAGCGACCGGGAGAGGAGGACATCGTGGCCGACCTCATGGAGGCCATCACGTCCCTGGCCAAGCGCCGGGGGATCGCGTTCCCTTCCAGCGAGATCTACGGGGGCCTGCGTTCGTCGTGGGACTTCGGGCCGCTCGGAGCGGAGCTCAAACGGAACGTCCGGAACGCCTGGTGGCGGCGCGTGGTGCAGCTGCGCAGCGACGTGGTGGGGCTCGACGCCGCAGTCATCATGTCTCCGAAGGTCTGGGAGGCGAGCGGCCACCTCGAGGTGTTCACCGATCCGCTCGTCGAATGCCTCAACTGCCACCAGCGCTTCCGAGCCGATCACCTCGAGGGCTTCCACGCCCCCCAGTCCGGGCACGAGCAGGATCGGACCACGATCGACATGCAGGCGACGCCGAAGTGCCCGAACTGCGGCCACGGCGTGTTCACGGACCCCAGGAACTTCAACCTGATGTTCAAGACGCATATGGGCCCGGTCGAGGACGAGTCGAACGCCGTCTACCTGCGGCCGGAGACCGCCCAGGGGATGTTCGTCGACTTCGTCACGATCCAGGCCGCGAGCCGAAAGAAGGTGCCCTTCGGGATCGCGCAGATCGGCAAGTCGTTCCGCAACGAGATCACCCCGGGGAACTTCATCTTCCGCATGCGTGAGTTCGAGCAGATGGAGCTGGAGTTCTTCGTCGAGCCCGGCACCGACGAGACGTGGCACCAGTACTGGATCGACGAACGCCTGCGTTGGTACACCGACCTCGGTATCCGGCCCGAGCACCTGCGGCTCCGCGAGCACGAGGCCGACGAGCTCTCGCACTACTCGAAGCGCACGGTGGACATCGAATACCGGTTCCCGTTCACGGAGTGGGGCGAGCTCGAGGGGATCGCGAACCGGACCGACTTCGACCTGAAGCAGCACGAGAAGCATTCGGGGGAGGACCTCACCTATTTCGACCAGGAGCAGGACCGGCGGTACCACCCGTACGTGATCGAACCCGCGGCGGGTGTGGATCGCGCTCTGCTGGCGTTCCTGATCGACGCGTACCGGGAGGAGGAGGCGCCGACGGCGAAGGGCGGCACCGAGAAGCGGACGTACCTGGCGCTCCACAAGGACCTCGCGCCGATCAAGGTCGCCGTCCTGCCGCTGTCGCGCAACGAACAGCTCTCGCCCGAGGCGCGCGCGGTGTTCGACCTCGTGAAGGGGCGGTGGATGTGCGACTTCGACGACGCGGGCTCGATCGGCCGGCGGTACCGGCGTCAGGATGAGGTCGGGACGCCCTTCTGCGTGACCGTGGACTTCGACAGCCTCATCGATCGGCAGGTCACGGTCCGCGAGCGCGACGCGATGACCCAGGACCGGATCCCGATCGCGAACCTCGTCGGCCATCTCGCCGAACGCCTGTAGGGGCAGTGGACGAACCGACTCGGCGCCGGGGATGGATCAGCCTGTACGCGATCGCGTTCGCGCTCCTGGTGGGGGCGGGCGTGGCCCTCGTCGCCTCATCGGCGGGGGCGCTCCGGTCGATAGGACTCCTATGGCTTTCCGCATCGCTCTCGGCGGCCGCGATCGTCGCGGCGGTGGTCGCCGTCCTGTTGCCGAGGCGACCGTGAAGGCGCGTGTGGTAGGTGCTCTCGGGGCGTTCGTGCTGCTGGCCGCCGCATGTACGGGCACCGGACTCGGCGAACCCACCCCACCGCCGGATCGGCCGAGCTCCCAGGCCCCAGTCCCCGCGTCTCCGGAGACCGTGGCACCGGCGCCGGACGGGCCCGACTCGGCGGCGGCGGCGGCCCGCCGACTGTGCGAGGTTCCCGAACCTGCACTCGACGGAGGGTCCGACGTCCCGGCCGAGGGGCCCACGCCTCCGGTGATCGCCGAGGTGATGCGGCAGGTCGAGCGGATCCGCGGGTTCGGGTATTCGCATCCGGTCGTCGCGCAGCCCGTGAGCCAGGAGGAGATCGCGGCGGATCTGATCGCGTACGCCGACATCTCGTACCCCGAGGAGCAATACGCGCGTCGCAGCCTCGCCTGGGACACGATCGGGGTGATCCCGGACGGCACGAGCCTGCGACAGGCGTACGAGGCCTACGGGGGTTCCCAGGTGATCGGCTACTACAACACCCTGACCGGCGAGCTGAAGTTCATCGGGTCCGAGTCGCCGTCCCCCTACGACCGGATCACACTCGCGCACGAGCTCACCCACGCGCTCGACGACCAGCGCTTCGGGCTGGAACGGCTCGACGTCTTGAGTGCCGGCTGCCGCGACGAGGAGCTCGCTGCCGACGTCGCGCTCGTCGAGGGCAACGCGACATTCTTCATGTTCGCGTGGGCGCAGACGTTCCTCACGCCCGTCGAGCAGGTGCAGGTCGGGATCGACGCCGCCTCCCGGGGCGGTTCGACCGAGGGCATCCCTCCGTTCGTCCAACGGCTGCAGTCGTGGTCGTACGACGAGGGGATGCGGTTCATCGTCGCGCTCGAGGCCTCGGGCGGACTGGATGCCATCGACCGAGCGTTCGCCGAGCCGCCGGTCTCGACCGAGCAGATCATCCATCCGGAGCGCTATCCCAACGACGCACCGACGCCGGTCGATGTGCCGGATCTGTCCGACGAGCTCGGGACTGGCTGGAGCGATCTCGACGTGATGACGATCGGGGAGTCGTGGCTGGTGCTGGCGATGGGCCTTCGTCTGGATGGGTCGGAGGCCAGAGCCGCCGCCGACGGCTGGGACGGCGGCACGTACCGAGCCTGGTCCAACGGCTCGGACGCCGCGGTCGTCCTTGCGACGGTGTGGGACAGCGAACGCGACGCCGCCACGTTCGCCGCCGCCATGGAGACGTGGTTGGCGCAGGGAGACGAGATCGCGGTCGTGCTCGCGCCCGAGGGGACCTCGGTCATGGTCCTGTTCGCGACCGACGCCGGGACCATGGACGCGCTCGTCGCAGCCGCCTGAGGCACCGTCCTTCGACCTAGGTCCTTCGCCGCGGGTTCGGGTCCGACGGCTGATGGCGTGTCCGAAGCTTGGGGGACGACACTGTGCCCGATGGACGGCATCCTCCTCCAGACCACGCGCTCGATCCGAGCGCTGATCGGGATCGCGACGGAGGGGGCCCCTTCCGAGCACGTCGAGCTCGCCTATTCGGCCCTTCGAGACCAATGGCGGGCCGCCGAGCGCGAGGCCCTGCTGACCCCTGCGGGCTCGATCGACCGCTTCGACGCTCGAGCCGCAGCGGTTCTGGGTGCCGCGTACCGTCCGGTGATCGAGGTCCTCTGCCTGGGCCGCACGATCGCCTCTCGCGACGTCGAGCTCGCGCAGAAGTGCTCCGGCTGGCTGAACCTCGCGTACGAGGCGCTCCTGTCCGGCGACACCGACGGTGTCGAGCGGTGCCTGGCGATGGCATCGGCCTTCGCCGGCGTTCCGAACGGCCTGCCGAAACACTGAGTCCCCCGACGGACCCGTCCTCCCGGGATCGCGTGGCGTGCGCAAGGATGGACGGCCCGCTTCCGTAGACTGGGTCGGCTCCGACCACGGGAGGCGGCCGGCACTCATGACGAAGTACGTCTACGACTTCTCCGAAGGCAACAAGGACATGAAGGACCTCCTCGGCGGCAAGGGCGCCAACCTCGCCGAGATGACCAACATGGGCCTGCCCGTGCCTCCCGGGTTCACCATCACGACCGAGGCGTGCCTGCGGTTCCTCGCGGAAGGCGGGACCGCCCCGGAGATGCTCGAGGAGGCAGGGGAGCACCTCGGCAGGCTCGAGACGGCGATGGGCAAGATCCTGGGTGATGCCGACGATCCACTGCTCGTGTCGGTTCGCTCGGGCGCGAAGTTCTCGATGCCGGGGATGATGGACACGGTCCTGAACCTCGGCCTGAACGACCGATCCGTGGACGGACTCGCCAGGCAGACCGGCGGCGACGTCCGGTTCGCTCGTGACGCGTACCGCCGGTTCATCCAGATGTTCGGCAAGATCGTGATGGACGTTCCGGCCGACGCGTTCGAGCACGCGCTCGACGAAGCCAAGGAGGCGAAGTTCGCCGGCGCGCAAGACACGGATCTCGACGCCGAGGATCTCGAGGCCCTGATCGATCGGTTCCGGGCGATCTACCGTGAGCAGACGGGCGAGGACTTCCCGCAGGAACCGAAGGAGCAGCTGCGGCTCGCCATCGCCGCCGTGTTCGAGAGCTGGAACGGCAAACGAGCCCGCGACTACCGTCGCCAGAACAAGATCTCCGACGATCTGGGCACCGCCGTCAACATCGTGGCGATGGTCTTCGGGAACCGGGGTGAGGACTCCGGCACCGGGGTGGCGTTCACCCGTGACCCGGCCAACGGCGACAAGGTCGCGTACGGCGACTACCTGCCCAACGCGCAGGGCGAGGACGTGGTGGCCGGCATCCGAAACACGCTGCCGCTCGCCGAGCTCGAACGCCTCGACCCCCCGTCCTACCGCGGTCTCCGAGAGGTGATGGACACGCTCGAGCGCCACTACCGCGACATGTGCGACATCGAGTTCACGATCGAGAAGGGCAAGCTTTGGATCTTGCAGACGCGGATCGGCAAGCGAACCGCGTTCGCCGAGTGGGTGATGGCGCGCGACATGCTCGACGAGGGGCTCATCGACGAGGACACGGCGCTGCTCCGCGTGGACGCGAACCGCCTCGAGGAGCTGTTCAAGCGACGCGTCCGGGCGGACGGCGCCGAGCCGATCGCGAGGGGTCTGAACGCGAGCCCTGGCGCCGCGAGCGGTGAGGTCGTGTTCACCGCCGACGACGCGGAGGCGCGCGCCCGCGACGGGGCGAAGGTCCTGCTCGTGCGGCGGGAGACGACCCCGGACGACTACCACGGCATGATCGCCTCGCAGGGGATCCTCACCTCGGCCGGCGGGACCAACTCGCATGCGGCGGTGGTCGCCAGAGGCGAGGGGATCCCCGCGGTGTGCGGGGCGGATGCGATCAAGATCGACCTCGCCGCGCGCTCGTTCAGCGCGAACGGCACGACCGTCAAGGAGGGCGAGGTCGTCACGATCGACGGCTTCACCGGCAACGTCTTCGTCGGTGAGCTTCCCCTCGAGGACTCGGTCCTGGAACAGGCGCGGTCGGGAGACGAGGTCGCGCGCGAAGAGCGGATCTGGAAGGCGTTCGAGCGCCTCATGGCCCACGCGGACGCCCGCCGGCGGTTGCGCGTTCGGGCCAACGCCGACACGCCGGACCAGTCGACCAACGCGCGCGAGCGCGGCGCGGAGGGCATCGGCCTGTGCAGGACCGAGCACATGTTCCTCGGTGAGGAGCGCGTGGACGCCGTGCGCCGGATGATCTTCGCGGATACGCCCGAGGAGGAGCAGGCGGCATACGACGTGCTGCTCCCCTTGCAGCGAGAGGACTTCGTCGGCATCTTCCGCGCGATGAGCGGCCTGCCGGTCACGGTTCGCCTCCTCGACCCGCCCCTGCACGAGTTCCTCCCGAACCAGGTCGAGCTCGCCGTCGAGGTGGCGCTCGGACAGGAGCGCGGCGACGACACGACCGAGCAACGCCGCGTGCTCCAGAAGGTGAACGAGCTGCACGAGGCCAACCCCATGCTCGGGCTCCGGGGCGTCCGGCTGGGGATCGTGAAACCCGGCCTGTACGCGATGCAGGTCTGCGCCATCTGCGAGGCGGCGGCGCGGGTCAAGCGGGAGGGTGGCGACCCGAAGGTCGAGATCATGATCCCGCTCGTCGCGACGAAGCCGGAGCTCGAGCAGGTCCTCGCGGAGCTCGAACCGGTTGCGGCGCAGGTCCTGCAGACCGAGGGCGTCGAGCTCGAGCATCTCGAGTGGGGCACGATGATCGAGCTG
>Ga0187893_10002736_pt1 | contig 37895 bp, 38 predicted proteins | sample MA1701074metaG_FD_139574 | JGI IMG/M metagenome (GOLD analysis project Ga0187893, IMG submission 139574) | White microbial mat communities from a basaltic lava cave in the Kipuka Kanohina Cave System on the Island of Hawaii, USA - MA170107-4 metaG ... | reverse complement strand
TTCGCAGTGCCGCTTCGATCCTCTCTTTCAGCACCGCCGGCGTCTGATACAGCATCTGCCCGTTGTCCATGCGCACCGCCACTTGCACAGTGTGCGCTCGCGTGAGGCGGCGGCCGCTCGCCGCGTCGCGGACTTCGTAGACGACCTTCAGCCGCTGTTCGTATTCAGCGATGCTGGCGCGCACCCGCAGCCTCTGGCGCAGCCGCGCCGGTTGCAGATAACGCAGCTTCATCTCGACGACCGGCCACATGTAACCGGAAGCGATCATGTCTTCCTGCGCGTATCCGATGTGCGCCAGCAGCGCATCGCGAGCGACTTCGAGATACTTCGCATAGTGTCCGTGCCAGACGATGCTCACCGGATCAAGGTCGTGAAACGGGACGGTGATGTCGGTGGTGACGCAAAGCATTACTGCGCAATCCAGAACGGATAGAAATTGAACCACTGATACGGCGCGTGCCGGCACACCGCTTCCAGCCGCGCGGCGAACCCGCGCATCACGGTGCGCAACGCTTCGTCGCGGCTTGCGCGCGGCAGCGCTATGGATTCAGCCAGCAGCTCGCAGTCGACCACGTACTCTCCGTCGCGCTTGAAGCAGACGAGCCAGTACACCGGGCAACGCAGCGCGGCGGCCAGCACCCACGGTCCGACCGGCAACGGCGCCGGCGCGCCGAGAAACGAAATCGGGAGCGAGCGTCCCGCGCCGCTCACGGGAACGCGATCGGCGGCGATAACCACGAACTCACCGGCATCGACGCGCGCCGACAGTTCCGCCGCGACGGCGGCATCGACGTCGGTGACCTGCCGCAAGTTGGCGGTTGCCTCGACATTAAGCCGTGTCAGCAGTCGATTGAACCGCTGCGCGTGCCGCGTATGCACGAGGATCTGCAAGCGAACGCCCGGCAGTCGTTTGCCGAGTGAACGCAGCACCTCCAGGTTGCCGATATGCGCGACCACGATCACGCCACCGCGCCCGCTGCGCACGGCGGCTTCGAAGCGCTGATCGGAGTTGACCTGCATCTTCGACAGATCGAGCGCGCCGGTCCATGCGAGCGCCTTGTCGAGCAGCACGTCGGCAAAGTGATAAACGTGCCGTACCACCTGCGCGAAACGTGTCCAGATCGACGCATCCGGGGCCAGAGTACCCACGCGTTGCAGGTAGTCGATCGACGCGCGGCGCGCAACGCCGCGTGCAAGCACGAAATACGCGGCCACGGGAATCAGCAGCGCCCGATAGATCCAGCGACCGCCAAGCCGATAGACACCGTAAAGAAACCACAACCCGGCCGACGCGCCGGCTTCGCGCAGCGACGCCCAGTGATTCGAGGGCAATGCGGCGGGCATCGCTACACCGCGTCCGACTGCGGCGCACGCCACGCCGCCAGACGCCGGCTCACGAGCCGCGGCAGCCGCCGAAGCATGCCGGCCGCCAGGCGCAGGTGCAACGCGGTCATGCGCAGGTTGTCGCGCAGCATGTTGAAGTGAGATACGCCGTCCGCCGGATACGTCACCGGCGTGCGCAGGTTGACCACCGGCACGCCGCTCCAGTACAGCCGCACGATCGAATCGGTATCGAACTGCATGCGACGGCCAATCGGCCGCGCGCGCTCCAGCTGCAGCATGGGCGCGACCGGATAGACGCGAAATCCGCACATCGAGTCGGCAATGTCGCGCGACAGCGTCCAGACCCAGACCAGGCGGTTCGTGATCATGCGGCCATAGAGTCGCGCCGCCGGCACCGACGCGTCGTATTGCGGAACGCCGTTGATGACCGCCTCCGGCGCCGCGCGGGAGGCGGCAACGAACTTCGCAATGTCGCGCGCATCGTGCTGGCCGTCGGCATCGATCTGGACCGCGTGCGTGTAGCCGCCGCGCGCGGCGGCGAGCAGTCCGGCAACCACCGCCGCGCCCTTGCCGTTGTTGACGCGCAGGCGCTCGAGGCGCAGCCAGTCGAAGTTGGCGGCGACAAGCTCATTGATCACGGTCGCACATTCGCGCCCGCTACCGTCGTCGACGAGCCAGCACGGCAGATAAGCCTCACGCAGACGCTCGATCAGCAAGGGCAGCGCGCGCGCGTGATCGAACACGGGCACCACGACGCAAGGACGATGTTGGGTCGGCGTTTCCAGCATGCGGGTCCGGCAAACGCTCGCGCGGGCGACGCGCGCCGCTCGGCGGTTCACTCAGTGCTCGAGCGCATCGAGCACGTCTCCGATCGTGCGCACCGACCTGAAGGTGCGCACGTCGACTTTGCGATCGAACGTCTGGTTGAACTTCAGCACGATGTCGGCCGCATCAATGCTGTCCAGATCGAAGTCTGCGTGAATGTCGGCTTCACGGTGGATGCGACCGCGTTCGATGCCGAAATAGTCGTGCATGAACTCGCCGAGCCACTGTTCCGCCTGTTCGCGAGTCAGAAAGTCGCGCCGCATGTGCCCTCCCCCGGGTCTTTCACGCCGCGCTCAACTGGACGCCGCCGGTTCCGCGCTGGGCGGCGACAAAGCGAGCCAGGTTGCGCACGCTGGCAAAGTGCTTCTTGTTCTCTTCCGCCTCCGCGGTCAGTCGCACGCCGTAGCGTTTGTTCAGCGCGACGCCGATTTCAAGCGCGTCGATCGAGTCGAGTCCCAGCCCGTCGACAAACAGCGGCGCCTCAGGATCGATGTCGGCGGCCCGCACGTCCTCAAGTCCGGTGCACGCGACGATCAACTCGGCAATCTCTCTTTCAAGCGGCTCCACGCGGCGCCAGTTCCTCATCAAACTTTGCCTGCAGCCGGGCGTTGAGATCGCGCGCCGCGAGCGCCACACTGCGATGCGCCCGCACGATCGGAGTCACGTCCAAAGGCGGTTGCACAACGACACGAAAGCATGGAACGCGCTCCGGCATCTCGTACCATGCGGAGCCCTTGAACAGAAGTGGCTCGGTGACGTGGATTGTAACCATCACGACCGGACAATTCGTGCGCGTTGCGATGGCGGCCGCGCCTCGCTGAAAGACCACAGCCGCACCCGGAGCGGAGCGCGTGCTCTCCGGAAAAACCAGCACGCGGCTGCCTTGCGCGAGTTCGGCGGCGGCCGCCTCAACCATCGCATGCCCGTCTTCACCGACGATATAGCCGGCCGCGCGGTGCGCAGACCGCGTTGCCCAGTTGCGCGCGAGGCCCGGTTTGGCAATGCAGGTCAGGTTGTCGATCAGCCCCTGTAGCAGCAGCGCGTCGATCAGCGTCGGATGATTGGCAACGATCAGCGCCCGTTCGGTTTGAAGAAACTGCACCCCTGTCATCTCGCAGCGGAACAGGCCCAATGCGTGCATCGTTCGCCAGAACATTCGCGCAGCAAACCGGATGACTCTGCGCGCGCGGCGGCGGCGCTTCGGCGGATCGGTGGTCAAGCCACCGGCAAGGGGCGCCACGATCCCGCCGACGATGAGCGCGGCCACGCCAAAAAGGACAAAGCAGAATCCCGCGGCAAGTTGTCGATAGCGCCGCTTCAAACTGCTTACCAAGACCGCGGTCTTCATGCTCCGGAGTTTGCCGCATGACTCCAGCTCAGCGCGAGGGGAAAGATCCGGCCGGCCGCGACGTACACCGCATCCGGAGGCGCCTGCAAGCCCGCCGCGGCAACGGCGAAACCGCGCCAGTCGCACAACCAGATGCCAAGCGCCGCGGATGAAGAAATCTTTAGCCCGGCCTCACGTTGCACCCACGACCGATACGCATCGATGCGCGACTGCCCACGGCGACCGCAGACCGCGGCGGTGATCGCAACGATGTCGCGCCCGTGGTTCATCGCCTCCACATCGATTCCAGTAGTCACCGAATCGACCAACGCGGCGGCCAGCGACCCCGAATGCGACACGCTTGCGCATACGCCGGCTGGGTTCGAAACCGCGGGCCTGCCGTCCGGTTCAGATTCCACAGTCACCGCCGAAGCCGCCATGTCGCAGCGGTGCGCGACCGCGCGCCGCAGCAGCCAGTGACCGAGCACGAACTGCGTCCGGCGTGCCGCACGCTCGATCGTCGCCAGTCGCGCACGTTCGGACGCCGTGAGCCAGTCCGGTTCACCGTTCGTTTCGAGGCCGATCGCGAACGCATCAGCAAGCCAGAGCGCAGCGGAAAATTTCAATCGACCGCCAGAAAAACGCTCGCACGGCCGCTCACCAGCAAACGCGCGCCTTCGAGCAACGAGAATTCGTAAACGACTTGATTGGCCGACCCGAGGATCCTCGTTGCCCGAATCGTCAGCGCGTCTGCGATCGTGTCCAGACGATCAACGGTCCATGCCAGATCGTGTGCGGCGACGAGCAGACCGACGCGCGGCGGCACCATGCGACCTGCAACGAGCGCGCCATGAATCGCCATTGCCTGCGCGCCGTACTCAAGCCCGGCGATCGACGGCAACGATGCATCGACGCGCAACGGGTTGTCCGGGTCGCGATGCGAGTCCGCGCGGCATTCGATACCCGCTTCGTCCCAGCGCACGACAGCGGAGATCAGGCGCATGCGCCCGGAGTGGGGCAGGAGATCCTGGAGGCAGCGGGTCAGCACGGCTTCACATCAATTGCCAGCGAGCCGCCGGTGGGCAGCGCCAGCGTTACCCGTTGTGACGCCCCACCCGCGATGACACCCAGCAGCGGCAGCAAGCGCGCGGTCGGATTGCCGGTCCGCAGGAATTCGAGGTGCGGATCGGCGCAATGCGCTTCTTCGGCGGTCAACGCGCTCACGGTGAGCTCGAGCGTCGCAAGCGCGGCTGCGGGCGAAGGCAGCAGCGCCAGTGCGATCGCCCAGGACTCGGCAATCGGCCGGGCCGCGACGAGCGATCCCGTATAGGGCACATCGAATGAAACAAAGAGCAGCGGGCCGCCACAGTCGTCCAGTTGCGCGGCGGCTTCCAGCAGTCCGGCCGCCGCGCTCGCGTCGTGCGCGGCAATGCTTGTCGACGACTCGCGACAGCCGACCGCGATGCTGTAGTAACCGGCGGCCGCGTTGTGCACGGAGTTGTGAAACCGGATCGGCGAGATCTGCGTATCGCCGCCCGCGATCTGCGCGCAGATGGGATCGGTGGTTTCCGGACTGCCGGCGCTGCTGGTGAACACGCTCGGCGTGACGACGGGGTCGAAGCCGGCCTGCGTCAGCGCTTCTTCGGCGACGCTCAGCACGACGCGCGTCCCCGTCGTCGCGCGCCGGCGCTCTGCCGGGGGCAGCCAGTTTGCCGGCGGCAGGCCTGCCGGCGGCACATTCGCCGCCGAAATCGCTGTCACGGACCCGAGCAGCCGCGCACGCAACGCCGGCCACGATCCGATCGAAGGCGACCACACGCCAATGCCGACGACGCAGAGTTTCATCAATCGAACCGCCTGAACGCCAGCGTGCAGTTGCTGCCGCCAAAGCCGAACGAGTTCGACAACGCGACATCGAAGCGCAACGCTTCGTTCTCAATCAGCAGGTGATTCGGACAGGCGGGGTCCTTCGCCGGCGTGTTCAGGGTTCCTGGAGCGAACTCTTCGGTCAGCGCAGTCAGGGTAACCGCCGCCTCCGCAATTCCTGCCGCGCCCAGAAGATGACCGAACCACGCCTTGGTCGAACTGGTGGGCACCGCGTCGCCGAAGACCGCATGCACCGCGTGGGCTTCGGCAGCATCGTTGGTGCGCGTAGCCGTGCCGTGCAGATTGATGTAGCCGACCTCGCGCGGTCCGATGCCGGCGCGCTCAAGCGCCGCGCGTATCGCCAGTTGTGCGCCGAGTCCGTCCGGGTGCGGAGTCGACATGTGGAACGCGTCACTTGACTCGCCCCAGCCCGCGAGCTGCGCGACCGCGCGACGCGCCTGTGGTGCGCGCTCGAGGATCGCGAAGCCCGCGCCTTCTCCGATCGAGATGCCACTGCGATCGACCGCATACGGCCGGCACGCTTCCCGCGACAACAATTCGAGCGAGCCGAAGCCGGACAACGTCGTCAGACATAGCGAATCGACACCACCGACCAGCGCCGCATCCGCCAGATTCGCGCGGATCAGCCGCGCGGCCGCGGCAAACACTTTTGCGCTCGACGAGCACGCGGTCGAAATCATGCTGGCCGGACCGGCGATTCCGGTCGCCGCAGCGACAAACGCGGCGGCCGAAAAACAGTTCAGCGTCTCGCGATAGCGAAACGCGCTGGGAAGCAATCCGTCGCGGTTACGTGCGTGATACGCCCATTCAACCTGCATCAGTCCCGAGGTGCTCGTGCCCAACACCAGCGCGACGCACTGCGCGCCATAGCGCGCGCACAACTGCCGCGCGGCATCGAACATACCGTCCTGCTGGAGCGCGAGCCACGCGAGACGATTGTTGCGGCAGTCGTAGTCGGCAAGCGCGGCCGGCAACTGAACATCGTCGACGCCGTCGACCTCGCCGATGAAGGTTTCGATCCGGTGTTGACGGCCGAACGGCTGCAATTCGCGCGGCGCGAACTCGCACGGTTTCAAGGCGCCGCGGCGGTTCGCCAGCGCATCGCGCAGCGCGGCGCGTCCGCGACCCACCGCCGTGGTGACGGTGAAGTCGGAGACGACAATGGCTTTGCTTGAGGAGCGTTCGGTGTCGGCCATCAACGTCGTTCCAGCGCGGCGAGCGCCGCGCTCGCAAAAAAAGCCGCGGTCGCGCCCAGCGCAACCGTCTCGCCAATCATATGCAACACAGGCGTGGCGGACACTGCCAGCAACGCGAAGGCGATCAGCGTCGTGGCGGCGGCCAAGGCCACGGACGCCAGCGTTCCCCGACGCAAGCGCGCATCGGCCGGCAGCCGGCAGAAGAACATCGCATAGTTGGAGCCGACGCCGACGACAAGCAGCAGCGCAACGAGGTGAAAGAGCGTCAGTCCGTCTTCCAGCAGCAGCAGCGTGCCGATGGTCATCATTACCGCGGCAGCGAGCGCGAGCGCGATGCGAACGAGCGCGCGCGCATCGCGCAGGCGCACGGACAGCAGCAGAATAATCAGCAGCGCGCCTCCGAGCGCGGCCCAGACCGCTTTGCGGCGGTAGTCGGCGACCAGATCTTCCACTTCCTTCAGATCGACGAGCGTCGCACCGGCGGCTTTCGTTTCGTCGCGCAGCATTGCTGCACGGGAGCCATCTGCGCCGTGCAAGGTGATCAGCACCGTCGTCGTATCGGCGTTTCGCGCGAGTTGCGCGGCGAGCCGCTGGCCGAGCGCGCTGCCGTCGTAGTACGCGGGCGTTACATCCGGAGCCGCGCGTGCGCGCTCGACCGCCTGCACAAACGGCGCGAATGCTTCGGGTACGAAATTGCTACCCGCGAGCGCGGCATTCATCCGGCGCTGCAGGTCGGCGCCGTCCGGCAACGCTGCGCGGCGCTCGGCTTGTGCGCGAGCGCTTGGCAGCCAGTCAGCCGGCGAATCAAAGCCCGCGATGACACCTGCCGCGCGCAATGAGTCAAGGCGCGGTCGGATCCCCTCGGCGGCTTGCAGCGCGGCCTCCCGTGCCGGCCGCGCGAGCGCGATGACCCAGCGCAATTCCGGCAATGCGGCGCCGGAGCGAAGCTTCACGTCCAGATCGCCGCTGCCGGCGGGCAACGGCGACAGAGCAACCAAATTGTCGTTCCATACCGAAGCGCCGCGTGTCGCAAGCAGAACGACACTTGCACCAACACATGCGACGACGATTAACTGCATCACACGCGGCCAGTTTCGCGACGCCGGCGGCCAGTCAATTGCGGACCCGATGCTCCTGGACGGCGGCAACACGGTCGGCAGCAACCAGCGTGCGATTGCGCCGGCTACGACGATGCCGACGAGCGAGAAAACGCCGAGTTGCGTCAGTCCCTGGAAGCCGGACAGGATCATCGCAACGAAACCGGCTGCGGAGGTGGCAACCGCAAGCCATAAGGATCGCCCCAGCCGCCTTTCCGCGTCCGTATCTCCCGGTGCGCCGCGTTGCAGGTGCGCGTAAACCGCGTAGTCGGCCGCTTCGCCGATCAGCGTCAGGCCGAAACCCAGCGTGATGCCGTGAATCGATCCGTACAGCGCCGCAGTGACTGCAAATCCGGCAAGCGCGCCGCTTGCAACCGGCACCGCCGCCAGCAGCAGGAAGCGCGGACTGCGCAGCGTCACCAGCAGCAACGCGGCGACCAGCACGGCCGCGATAAGCGACAGACGCTGGGCGTCGTTTTCTATGCGCGAACGCGATTCGACCGAGAACACGCCCGGTCCGGCGAGGCGCAGCTGCACGCGCCCGGAAGCGGCGGCCGCGAAGGCGGCTCTTACCGCGGCTACCGCGTCCTGCTGCGCATCGACATCGAAACCGGGCGCTCCGGTCTGCGCAATCACCACTGCCGTCTTGTCGTCGGCAAACCAGACGCCGTGCCGCGTTATCGGCGGCGTGCGCGGCGTGAGCCGCTGCGCGATCGCGAACAATTCAGCGGTCGGATCCGCGGCCGCAAACTGGCGGATGGCCGGCGCGAGCGCCGACGCGAGCTGCCGCTCGAGCCGCGCGAAAGCCGCGCGCAATCCTTCGATGCTGAACGAATCGGCGCTGACCTGCGGGCTCAATAGATAACGCGCGTCGAAGAGCAGCTGCCGTTCGCGCTCGAAAGCGGCAGGGTCTCCATTGGCAACGAAGTTGAAGCGCGCGTCACTGCGCAATGCGCCGGAAAGTGCGCGCGACACCTTCGCCGCAACGGGCGACTCGAGCACCGAGCCGGCCTCGATACCGATCAACATCAAGCGCGATGCAACGCCTTCGCGCAACTGCTGCGCGAGCAGGTACTGCTCCGCAGTGGCCGGACCGGGCAGAAACGCGGTGATGTCGGTAACGATCGTGGCACGCACAACGATGAAAGCACACACGCCCATCGCGGCCGCCCATCCGAGCCACAGCGCGTATCGGGCTCGCATTAACCCGGATATTTCACGAGGTCGCCCCCGCATACGTTGATTCCGTCTCGATGAATAGCATGCGTCAGCAGTTGCCCGCTCAATCCAATCTCGTTCGTCGGGGCTACGCGGGTTTGCGCGGCGCCTGCGGGCGCGGGCTTGCGCTCAAGTGCTCGCGAATGCTCTCGGCATTCGTCTGCGCCCCTCTCGCACAATCCGCATCCCGCATGCATCCGCGCAATTCCCGCGTCCCCCGTGAAATATCCGGGCTAAAGCGGCGCGATCTGGAGTTCGGTGCGATCGCCGCCGGCCTCCAGCATCTCGAAGCGCTCGATCGATGTATCGCGGCCGCTCACATTCACAAGTCGCAACGTCGCTGCTGTGCTTTCATCGAACGGCTCCAGCTGCAGGCGCCAGCGCGGCGGAGGCAGTGACAGCGTCACCCGAAACACACGCTGCAGTCCGGCGAGATCGCCGGCGAGCGTGGCGCGCAGCGCCTCGGCCAGTTGCGCGAGCCGCGGCACGCTGTCGAGACGGAAACGGCGCTCGATGGTTTGCTCGCCCGTCTCGCCGGCGGCCGCCGTTCGAACCGTCACCTGTTCGCCTTCGATGCGTATCACTTCGCGCTGCGGAAAAAGCGTCACACGTTCGAGCGTCGCCGGTGGTTTGAACAGCAGCTCGCCGCGACTCTCCAGCGGTGTGCGGGTCAGCGCCGAATAGCGGCGCTCGACAAAGCGCGCGCGCCGCTGGCCCAGTGCGGCCAAACCCGCGAACAGTCGCTCGAGTTCCGGTTCGGCGGCGCGAGCGAGCGCGGGAAGCGCAAGAAGCATCGCGAGCGCCGTGCGACGATCAGCCACGCGACGCACCTTCGGTCAAGACGAACATGCCGCTCGCGCAGACCACGCCGTCCGCGCGCACGCTGAAACGCAACGACCGCTCCGCCGGCGCGCAGAACACGAGGTCGCACGGCTCATCGGGCCGCACCGGCCGCACGAACTTGGCGCTGCGCACACCGCTCACGATCGCGGTGCTTCCCTGCGACCGCAACCAGTCGTCCGCCCGCATCCGAACCAGGGCCAGCAGATATGCGCCGGGAACGATCGGATTGCCGGGAAAGTGGCCGTCGAATACCGGATGAGAAGCCGGCACGCGCAGCGCAGTCACGTTGTTCATGCGCGCCGCTCGCCATGTTTGCGCGCCAGCGCAACCAGCTCCGCACGCGGCAGCTTGCCGGTTGCGTTGCGCGGAAGCGCGTCGAGCAGCACCAGTGGTCGCGGCAAAAATGCCGGATCGATCTGCGCGCGCAGTTGCGCCAGCACGTCCCGCCGCGTGCGGCCCGGCGCGACGACAAATGCCATCAGCCGCGCTTCGCGTTGCGCGCCAGACCCGCTATCGGGAACAAGAAATGCGCCATCGACCACGCCATCGAGCGCCAGCAGTGCGCTATTGAGCGCGGACAACGATTGACGTTTGCCGGCGACGTTCACGAGATCACCGCTGCGACCGAGCAGCTCGAAACTCGTTGCGCCGTGCAGCCGCAGCCGGTCAGCCAACGGCGCCGGCGGCGCGATGTGTCCGCCGCCGGCCCAGAAGACGCCGCCGCGATCTTCGATCGAAACGCCCGGCAATGCCTGCCAGCGATCACCGTCGATCGTGCGCCGCGCCGCGACCTGGCCGGTCTCTGTGCAGCCGTAGATCTCGAACACCGCGGCTCCGAAGCGCGCTTCGCAGTTTGCTGCGAGTTCACCCGACAGCGGCGCAGTTGCGCAGACGATGCGATCGAGCGCCGGCAAGCGCACATCGCTCGCGACCAGCGCGCGCAAATGCGCGGGCGTGGTGACGAGAACGCGCGCACCGCGCACGCTCGCCAGCTCGGCTGCCACCTGCTCGGGATGCAGCGGATGCGCAGCGCTTATCGAAAACGGTCCGTGCAGCGCGAGCAGCACGGTTGATTCCAGTCCGTACATGTGCTGGGGCGCGACGGTTCCGACGAGAGCCACGTCATGCGCATCATCGGCAAAACGCAAGCCGGCGCGTCCACCGCGCGCGCCGTCGACGAGGCTGCCCCATGACTTGGGCTGCGCCTGCGGCACCCCGGTGGTGCCTGAGGTGAACGCAATCGCCGCCGTCGTGTCGCGCGCGATTCGCGGTGCAGGCCAATGGCGCGCCGCGCCGGGCAAATCGCCCATCGCGACGGCAACGCGAAAGACCGCCAATGGTTCGCCATCGCAGCCGACGACATGATCCGGATAGCGCGTCGCCAAGTCGGCCGATGCCGACGGCACCCGCGACGGCGGCAACAGATTTACCCGACCTGCGACCAGCGCCGCGCCGAACGCCACCGCGAACGCGTATCGATCGGCACAGGCGTTGACCAGGTAGCGGCCCGCCGGCAAACGCGCGGCGAGCTGCACAACGTCGGCGACAAATGTCGCTGCTGCAATCGGCCGCCCGCCGTGAAACGCGACGATGGCCTCGGGCGTCGGGTGGCCGAGGAGAGATTCCGACTCGATCATCAGGCGTGACGCGCGCCGGGAAATGCGAGCGCGCTCGCAATTATCTGCAGCGGGGAATGCGCAGGAAGATGCGGATAAAAAACGCGCCGGAATGCCCACTCGCCGACGAACATCACGCCGACCAGTGGCCAGGACAGCACGTTGGCGAACAGCGACCACCACGCGAACGGTGCGGCAAGGGCCAAAACCAGCGATGCCGCCGCCATCGCGATGAAAAACAGCGCCCACACACCGGTCAACGCGCGCATGTATGCGGCAAACGGAGCGGTCAATATCTCCAGCCCGAACGAGTGCGCGGCGATGCGCGAGATAAGCGGCATCGCGCCGTCGCGCAAGGTGAAGCCGAAGGCCGCGGCCAGCAGCAGATTGAGCACCACCGAGGGCGCGGCGACAAACTGCTGCTGTCGCGATGCGTAGACAAACGCAAAAATGAAAGCGAGCAACAGCGCCACCCGCCATCCGCCGATCGAGCGCGCAACGGCCGCAAACACTACGGCGTCGAGCACCATCAGCGCGATCATTGTCAGCGCCGGATCAAACCAGGCGGCGAGCCACTGCGGAACAACGTGCAGCGATACCGACACGACAAGCACCAGCAGAACCTGTTGCAGCCGCCGCCGGTCGAAGCGCACCGCGCCGGCGTTGTCGTGATGCTGCGCGGTGCTCACCGGGGCCCCTGTTGTGAAGAGCGCGCGAACACGTAACTCGCGCCGATACCGGCCGAAAAATTCGTGTTGCGCCGTACGAGCGGACTGTCGTCGAACACAGCACCCCGCACGCTGTCGAGTTTGACGAAGCCGCCGACCCATATGCGTCCAGCGGTCGCCGACAACGCCGCAATCGCCTGCCAGCCGGCATAGCCGCCGCTCGCCGAATACGCCGGACGGTCGGCGGTCGCGTTGGCGGGCGCGACGCCATAGAAGTAGTCGTGATAGCGCCGGTCGCCGAATTGAACACCGGCCAAGGTGCCGAGATTGAAACGCCGGCCGGCCCAGTCGAATTTCCGATCGAGGTTCACGTGCGGGAAAAAAAGTGTGCCGGCGTCTTTCACGCCGCCGTCCTGCCATGTCAACGCGCGGCGCACTGGAAGTCGCAGCTCGAGTTCGTTGTCGCGTTTTGCGTCGCGAATCACGAAAATCTTGAGAACCGGTCCAACTTCCAGCGTCGGTCGCAGATCCGGCATGCCGGCGCGGGCGCGATTCTTCCGGCTGCGCACAGGGACGGTTGCACCGAAAGACAGATCGAGTTCGACCCGCTCGGAATCAAAAAATCGCGCGCGCACGCCGTCGCGGTCCGCTTTCAGAAAGTCACCCCGATAGATGAAGTAGGGAAACGGCAGCGCATAGGCCCGCGCCTCCTCGGAGCCGCGGTAGTCGGGCAGATACACCGTTGCAAGTCCCGCTCCCGCTTCCCACAGCGGCAGCGTTTCTGCGAACACCTTGCCGGTGGTCAACACGGCGGTCGCGGCGATGATTGCCCCAATGTGGGTCAACTAACCCGACCCGTCGGTGGCGTGAATCGCCTGCGGCACGATCGCGATCCGGCGCCGCCGCCACGCGGCGATCGAGCGTCGCAGATGCGAAATCGACGTCATGTAGTAAATGGCGCGAAAAACCATCAGCCGCCACCACACTGCTCCTCGCCCGTACACGTCGCCGGCCAGCAGTGAAATAACTGCGCGTTTGACGCCGACCACGTCCTTGGGCTTCAGTATCAGCTCGCGCATTGCCGGCGACGTCATTCGGTAGATCATCCAGGAAAACGTGCGCAATCCGCGCCGCACCGTGCGTTCGAAACCGCGATTCAGCCGCGCCGCCGAAGCCGGATCCTTCAGCGCGCCGTCGACGACCTCGGTCGCCAGGAATGAGCTCATCATCGCCAGATAGACGCCGCTGGAAAAAACCGGATCGATGAATGCGAAAGCGTCGCCGACCATGACGTAGCGATCGCCCGCCATGCGCGCGCTCGTATACGAGTAGTTGCCGGTGGCAGTGGCCGGCGCGATCAACTCCGCATCCTTCAGTCGCGCCTGCAAAGCAGGACACAGCGCAATCGTCTGGAGGAAAAACTCCGACGGGCTGTTGCGCCGGGTCTTTAGGTGATACGGCCAGCACACCGCGCCGATGCTGGTGGTTCCGTCCGCGAGCGGGATAAACCAGAGCCAGCCATGGGCGAACCAGTAGATGCTGATGTTGCCTTCGTCGGGTCCGCTGGATCGCAGCGCGCCCCGAAAGTGTCCGTACAGCGCCGCGCTGGTGTGCTTCGTATTTCGGCGTTTGATACCGAAGCGGCCGGCGAGGAAGGTGTCTCGCCCGGTGGCGTCGACCACGTAGCCGGCGCGCACCAGCGGCGGCGTCGTGTCGCCGACCACATCCAGTCTGACGCCGTTATCGCCGAACTCGACATGGGCAACGCGTGTGCCTTCGAATACGCGGGCGCCTTTGTCGCGCGCGTTGTCGAGCAAAATCCTGTCGAATGCCGAGCGCCGCACCTGGTAGGCCGTTGGATAGCGGCGGTCGAACGCATCGGCAAATGAAAAGGAGATCGTGCGGCCATCATCGGATGAGTAAAAATCCGCCGCGCGCTTGACCATGCCGATCGACGCGATCTGCTGCGCAATGCCCAGCTGCTCGAACAGCTCAAGGTTCAGCGGCAGCAGGGACTCGCCGATGTGAAAGCGCGGATGGTGATCCTTCTCGAAGAGCGCCACGCGCCAGTTCTTCTGCGACAACAGCGCCGCGGCCGTCGCGCCGGCCGGCCCGCCGCCGATGACGGCGACGTCGCAATCGAGGATCTCTGAAAGAGGACGCATGTCGTGAGGATGCCCGAGACGGAGGCGAGCTGTCCAGCGGGCGGCGGGCTGTCCAGTTGCCAGCCCCCGGTCACCATAGAATCCCCAGCCTCTTTCCTGGAACAAGCCAATGAACACCAAATCCTACGACCCCCCCTGCCCCGCCCATCGCGTCGCCTTCATCGGGCTCGGCGTGATGGGTTATCCGATGGCCGGGCACCTGGCGCGCGCCGGCCACCGCGTCACCGTCTACAACCGCACGGCGGGCAGGGCGCAGCAGTGGCAAAAGGACTTCGGCGGTGCGACCGCGGCGACACCGCGCGCCGCGGCCGATGGCGCGCAGATCGTTTTTACCTGCGTCGGCAATGACGACGATCTGCGCAACGTCGTGCTGAGCGACAACGGCGCCTTTGCCGGCATGAACGCGGATTCGATCCTCGTCGACCACACGACCGCCTCCGCCGCAATCGCCCGCGAATTGCACGTTGACGCGCGCAAACGGGGGCTGCATTTCATCGACGCGCCGGTTTCCGGCGGGCAGGCCGGTGCGGTCAACGGCCAGTTGACGGTGATGTGCGGCGGCGACCCTCCCGCGTTCGCGCGTGCGCAGCCGGTGGCGATGGCGTTCTCCAAGGCGGTGACATTGATCGGCCCGAGCGGAGCCGGACAACTCGCGAAGATGGTCAATCAGCTGTGCATCGCCGGACTGGTTCAGGGCTTGGCCGAAGGTATTTCGTTCGGGCAGGTGGCCGGCCTTGATATGAAACTGGTGTTGCAAGTGATCGGCAAGGGCGCTGCGCAGAGTTGGCAACTCGATAACCGCGGCGCGACGATGGTCGACGACAAGTTCGACTTCGGATTCGCCGTTGACTGGATGCGCAAGGACCTCGGGCTTTGTCTGGACGAGGCGCGCCGCAACGGCGCGCGGCTGCCGGTGGCGGCGCTCATCGATCAGTTTTATGCGGACCTGCAAGCGGCCGGCGGTGGGCGCTGGGATACCTCGAGTCTGATCAGGAGACTGCGTGACCGGTGACCAAAAACCCCGTGACCAGTGACCAGTGACCGGTGACCGGTGACCAGGAACCCCGCGACCAGTCGTCGATGGCCGTCGGTTTTGCCGGTCACTGGTCACCGGTCACAGGTCACGGTCTATTAAGCTCGCGCCCGCCGATGAACGCCTCCGTCCACCCCGCCGAAGCGGGTCTCAATCGCCCCACCGCGGACGCGCTCGGCGCGCTGCGGCCCGCCCTGCTGAAAATTGCGCGGCGGCAATTGCGCAATGAAACGTGGGCCGAAGATGTGGTGTCCGAAACCCTGATCGCCGCGCTCGAAAGCGCCTCAAGCTTCGCCGGCCAGTCGCAACTGAAAACCTGGGCCGTCGGCATCCTCAAGCACAAGATCATCGATCACTTTCGGCGCTGCGGACGCGAAATCGAAGCCGATGCCCGCATGGAGGCCGCCGATGTCGAAGACTTCGACGAGCTGTTTCACCCCAACGGGCACTTTGTCAACCGGCCGCTGCCCACCTGGGGCGATCCGGAGGCAACGCTCGCGCAAACGCAGTTCCTGGAAATCCTGCAAATCTGCATCGACAAGCTGCCCGCCAACCAGGGACGCATATTCATGATGCGTGAGTGGCTCGAACTTGAGACGGCCGACATCTGTAAGGAACTGAATATCTCGTCGACCAATGCCTTCGTCATGCTGTACCGGGCACGCATGAAGCTGCGCGAATGCCTGGAAATGAACTGGTTTGCCTCCGCGCGGAGCAGCTAGAAAAATGGGAATCTCCTTCATGCGCCTGACCTGCAAGCAGGCACACCGGTTGATCGCCGAACGCATGGACCGCGATCTGCAGATGATGGACGACGTGCGCGTGCGCCTGCACCTGCTGCGCTGCCCCTGCTGCGACGAGTTCGTGCGCCAGATGAACCTGATGCGCAACGCCATGCGCAGGGTCGCGCGCTGAAACATCCGCGCGCGCATCCGGCGCGTATTGATTCCTGTCCACGCGAGGAGTTTTCGTGCACGCCACATTGCCACTGCTCAAGGTCACCGACTTTCCACCGCTGCGGCGGCGGGCGGTGGAAACGCTGCAGGTCAATCTCGGCTACACCTGCAACCAGACTTGCGTGCACTGCCACGTCAATGCGGGACCGAATCGCACCGAGCAGATGGACCGCGAGACGATCGACCTCGTGCTCGACATCCTGGCCGCAAAGGACATCCGGACGATCGACGTCACCGGCGGCGCCCCCGAGATCAATGTGCACTTCCGCGACCTGGTGACGCAGGCGCGCGCCATTAACGTGCATGTAATGGATCGCTGCAACCTGACGATCCTGTTCGAGCCGGGACATGAAGACCTGGCCGAGTTTCTCGCCGCGAACGATGTCGAAGTCGTCGCTTCGCTGCCGTGCTATCTGGAAGACAACGTCGACCGCCAGCGTGGCAAAGGTGTTTTCGAGAAGAGCATCCGTGCGCTGAAGAAGCTCAACGGACTGGGTTACGGACGCGAACGCCCATTGTCCCTGGTCTACAACCCGCAGGGGCCGTCGTTGCCGCCGGAGCAGACCAAGCTCGAAGCCGACTATCGCCGCATGCTCGGCGAACAGTTCGGCATCGTGTTCACGCGCCTGTACGCGCTCGCCAACATGCCGATCGCGCGGTTCGGATCGACGCTCATCAGCAAGGGGCAGTTTCGCGACTACATGCGCCTGCTGCGCAGCGCGCATCACGCCGGCAACGCCGAGAACGTGATGTGCCGCTCGCTGGTGTCGGTCGATTGGAAAGGTTTTCTGTACGACTGCGACTTCAACCAGATGCTCGGCCTGCCGCTGCGCGAAGACGGCAGGGGGCACGGCCGCTTGCATCTGTCCGACTGGCTCGACATGGATCTGACCGGCAACCCGATCCTCGTTGCGGATCACTGCTACGGCTGCACTGCCGGACAGGGCTCAAGCTGTGGTGGTGCGCTGGGTTAAGAGCAGGATTCAGGATGCAGGATTCAGTTAAAGGCGTCGCACCGATGGTAGGTCGAACCGTGATCTTCGGCCTGCTGAATCCTGAATCCTGCATCCTTCTCGTGAATCCTCAATCCTCAATCCTGAAAGCGGGCCGCAGTTGTCCGCCGCACTACGGCTACTCGCCGCGCGTGTTTGCGCGCAGCGCGCAGATCGACGCCGAGACGCTGTACGTGATCGGCGGCCTGTACGGCAATCCGTTCGCGCTCGATGCGATCGACGAACTCGCAGCCGCGGAAAAGGCTGCGCCGCAGCGCGTGTTCAACGGCGATTTTCACTGGTTCGACACCGATGCGCCGCTCTTCGCGCAGATCCAGCGGCGCGTGCTGATGCACAACGCCTTGCGCGGCAACGTTGAAACGGAAATCGCGAGTGACGATGACAGCGCGGGCTGCGGCTGCGCGTATCCGGAGTCGGTACCGGATGATGACGTTGAACGCAGCAACGCGATACTGCGGCGTTTGCGCGAGGTCGCCGGCGACGTGCCCGCAGCGCGTTCGCAAGTCGCCGCGCTGCCGATGTTTCTGACCGCGAGTATCGGCGAACTTCGCGTCGGCATCGTGCATGGCGACGCATGGTCGCTGGCCGGCTGGCGTTTTGCGCACGACGCGTTGCACGGCGCTGGTGATGAATCGCTCGAACCGGCATTTCAGTTGGGCGCCGTCGATGGTTTCGCCAGCAGCCACACCTGCGCACCAGCGCTGAGGGTCGCCGGCGAGCACTTCATCATCAACAACGGCGCGGCGGGCATGGCCAACTTCGAGGGCGAGACGGCCGGCGTGATCACGCGCATGTCGGTACGCGCGTTGCCGGATCGGCTCTATGACACGCGTCTTTACGGCCTCAATCAGAACGGCGTTTGGATCGATGCGCTGGCGGTCCGCTTCGACTGCGCGAAATGGCTCGCGTTGTTCGATCGCATCTGGCCACCGCAATCTCCGGCCGCGATTTCATATCGGAGGCGGATCGAACTCGGACCCGCATTCTCGATCGATCAGGCGCTCGGACGCGCTACCGCCAACTGCGTGATCGCCGTCTGATGCGCGCGTAAGATCGGTCGCGAGCGGGCGACGAATTTGCGCCATTGTCGGCGCATAGCTTGCGCCTCTTCCTTCGGAGACCCTCATGGACAGGAAGCGCCTGCTGCTTCTCGCCGTCATCGCGATCGCGATTGCCGCGTTTTTCTTTTTCGATCTCGGCCGTTTTTTCAACCTTGAGTATCTGAAGAGCCAGCAGGCGGTGATCGCCGAGTACTACGCGGCGAATCGCTGGCAAACGATTGCGATTTATTTCGCCGTCTATGTCGCGGTCGCTGCCCTTTCCCTGCCCGGCGCGGCGATCATGACGCTGGCCGCCGGCGCGATGTTCGGTCTGCTCGCCGGCACCATCATCGTTTCGTTTGCATCATCGATCGGCGCGACGCTCGCCATGCTGGCCGCGCGATTCGTGCTGCGCGACTCGGTTCAGTCGAAATTCGGTGACCGGTTGAAAGCAATCAACGCGGGCGTCGAGAAGGACGGCGCGTTCTACCTGTTCGCGCTGCGGCTGGTGCCGATCTTTCCGTTCTTCGTCATCAACTTGGTCATGGGTCTGACGAAGATTCCGGCGCGAACGTTCTACTGGGTCAGCCAGCTCGGCATGCTGGCCGGTACTGTCGTCTATGTGAACGTCGGCACACAACTGGCGCAGATCGATTCGCTCGCGGGTGTGCTGAAGCCCGGACTGCTGATCTCCTTCGTGCTGCTGGGCCTGTTTCCGCTGATCGCGAAAAAAATCGTCGAGACCATCAAGGCACGCAAGGTCTATGCGAAGTGGCAGCGGCCGGCGAGCTACGACTACAACGTCGTCGTGATCGGCGCCGGCAGCGCCGGGCTGGTGTCGTCCTACATCGCCGCCGCAACCAAGGCCAAGGTCGCGCTGGTTGAAAAACATCGGATGGGCGGCGATTGCCTAAACACCGGTTGCGTGCCGAGCAAGGCGCTGCTGCGTTCGGCGAAGCTGCTGTCGAACATTGCGCGCGCCAAGGAATTCGGTGTCGCGCAGGCGACCGCGCAATTCAGTTTCGCAGATGTGATGGAGCGCGTCGCGCGCGTCGTCAAGACCGTCGAGCCGCACGATTCGGTCGAGCGCTACACCTCGCTCGGTGTCGAGTGTATGCACGGTTCGGCGAAGATCACCACGCCGTGGACGGTGGACGTGCAGACCGCCGCGGGCCGCAAGACGCTGACGACGAAGAGCATCGTGATCGCCGCCGGTGCGCGGCCGTTCGTGCCGCCGATCCCGGGAATCGACGACGTCGGCTACCTGACGTCGGACACCGTCTGGGATCTGCGCGAGCAGCCAAAACGGCTGGTCGTGCTGGGAGGCGGGCCGATTGGCTCCGAGCTGACGCAGGCGTTCGCGCGGCTGGGAAGCCAGGTCACGCAGATTGAAATGCTGCCGCGCATTCTGATTCGCGAAGACGCGGAAGTTTCGGAACTGGTGCGCAAGCGGTTCGAGTCCGAAGGTATTGCGGTTCTGGTCAACCACAAGGCCAAAGCGTTCCTGATCGAAAACGGCGAGAAGATTCTGGTTGCGGAGAACAACGGCACGGACGTTCGCATTCCATTTGACCAGGTGCTGGTGGCGGTCGGCCGCGTTGCGAACACCCAGGGTTACGGACTGGAGGAACTCGGTATCGGCACAACCAAGACGCGAACGATCGAAACCGACGAGACGCTACAAACCATTTATCCCAACATCTACGCCTGCGGCGACGTTGCCGGACCGTATCAGTTCACGCACACGGCCGCCCATCAGGCGTGGTACGCGGCGGTCAACGCGCTCTTTGGCACGTTCAGGAAATTCAAGGCCGACTATCGCGTGATTCCATGGGCGACGTTCACCGAACCCGAAGTCGCAAGAGTCGGCTTGAACGAGCAAGATGCGAAGGAACAAAACATCCCGCACAAGGTCACGGTCTACGGCATCGACGATCTGGACCGCGCGATCGCCGACGGCGAAGCCCACGGTCTGGTCAAGGTGCTGACCAAACCAGGCACCGATCAGATCCTCGGCGTGACGATCGCCGGGGAACATGCGGGCGATTTGCTTGCCGAATACGTGCTGGCGATGAAACACGGCCTGGGCCTGAACAAGATTCTCGGCACGATTCACACCTATCCGACCCTGGCGGAAGCGAACAAGTACGCGGCGGGAAACTGGAAGCGTTCAACCGTCACGCAGGGGCAGTGGGCGTTTCTCGCGGCGTTCCAGTCGTGGCGCCGCGGCGCGGGCGGCTTTTCGAACGTCTTCGGTCGCCTGGTTGCGGTCAGTGGTGACAAACGGCCCGCATATGCGGAGCAGGCGCATTGAGGACAACGATGATCAGATTGCTGCTGGTTGCCACTTTTTTCGCCATTGCGCCGTTGACCGTGGGTGCGCAGGGCTTCGACCACAGTTATGCGGCGTGGAACGAACTGCTGGGCAAACACGTCAAGCCGATCAGCAATGGCCGCGCAACGCAGGTCGACTACAAGGGATTCGCCCGCGACCGCGAGCCGCTAAAGGCCTACCTCGCATCGCTGTCGGCAGTGACGCCGGCCGAGTACGCGAAGTGGAGCAAGGCGCAGCAGTACGCGTTCCTCGCGAACGCGTACAACGCGTTCACGATCGAAAAAATCCTGACGCGTTATCCGAACCTGAAATCAATCCGCGATTTCGGCACCGTATTCGGCAACCCATGGAAGGACAAGTTCTTCACCCTGCTCGGCGAGAAGAAACACCTCGACAACATCGAACACGACACGATGCGTGCGCCCGGCGCATTCGATGACCCGCGCGTGCACGTGGCCGTCAACTGTGCGTCGATCGGCTGCCCGATGCTCGGCACGCGCGCTTTGACCGCGGCGACGCTGGACGCGCAGCTCGACGAGCTTTTCCTGCGCTTCGTGTCCGATCGGTCGCGCAATCGCTATAACGCGCAGACCAAGACGCTGGAGATCTCGAGCATCTTCGACTGGTACGGCAAGGACTTCGAGCAGGGTCACAAGGGCTACAAGAGCGTGGCCGATGTCGGCGCGAAGTTCGCCGAGCAGCTGGCCGACAACCCCGCCGATCGCCAGTTGCTGAAGGAAAAGCAGGCGCCGATCAAATTTCTCGAATACGACTGGTCGCTCAATGATGTCAAGTGAAGGATTCGGGATTCGGGATTCAGGATTCAGTTCAAAGCGTACCGGTGGCGAAACGTTGCGGCGCAATCCTGGGCCTGCTGAATCCTGCATCCTGAATCCTGCATTCTGCTCTTGAGTCCTGAATCCTGCCCTTGTGCGTCTCGCGATCATCGTCCCGACGCTGAACGAAGCCGCGCAAATCGAATCGGCGCTGGCGCAGCTTTCCGAACTGCGCGCTCGCGGTGCACACGTGGTCGTCGTCGATGGTGGCAGCGTTGACGGGACGGCCGTCCGCGCGGCCGCGGGGGCCGATCAGATCGTCAACGCGCCGCGCGGTCGCGCGCTGCAAATGAACGCCGGGGCGCGCGCCACCGCCGCGCAAGATGCCGACGTTCTGCTTTTCCTGCATGCCGACACGCGGCTTCCGCCGGATGCGGACCGCATCATCGCGCGCGCACTGGCCAACTCGCCGCGCGTGTGGGGACGGTTCGATGTCAGCATCGAAAGTGAGTCGCGCTGGCTCAACGGGGTGGCGTGGCTGATGAACTGGCGTTCGCGCGCGACCGGCATCTGCACCGGCGATCAGGCGATCTTTGTCACGCGCGGCGCGTTTCTGGCGCTCGATGGCTTCGCGCCGATAGCGCTGATGGAAGACATCGAGTTCTCGCGGCGTGCGCGGCGATTGTCGCCACCGCTGGCACTTGCAGAACGCGCGACGACGTCGGGTCGACGCTGGCAGCGCGGGGGCGTCTGGCGCACGATCCTGCTGATGTGGCGCTTGCGACTGGCCTACTTCTTCGGCGCCGATCCCAACGAGCTCGCCCGCCGCTATCGCGATGCGCGCTGACGCCCGCTCGCGGGCGATCGCAGTTTTTGCGAAAGCGCCGGTCGTGGGCGCGGTCAAGACCCGTTTGATCCCGCGGCTCGGTGCAGCCGGCGCAGCGAGATTGCACGAGCAACTCGTCGATCGCGCATTGATGGCCGCCTGCGGCGTACCGGATGCAACCGTGACGCTGTGGATTGCCGGCGACACCGAATGGCGGCCCGCCGCGGCGGCGAGCCACGCGGTGCCGCGGCGCTCACAATCCGGTGCCGACCTGGGAGCGCGCATGTTGCACGCCATCACGCAGTCGCTGGAAGAGGCCGCGGAAGCTGTCGTCATCGGTGCCGATTGTCCGGCGCTCACCTCTGCGCACATCGCCGCCGCGTTCTCGCAGCTTCGGTCCCACGACGCGGTCGTCGTGCCTGCGACCGACGGCGGCTACGTGTTGATCGGCGCGCGCGCGCCGCACCGTCGCCTCTTCGAAGACATTGCGTGGGGAACGCCTGAAGTGATGCCGGCAACACGCGCGCGTTGTGCAGAACTGCGTCTTCGCCTGGCGGAAATGAGCGCGCTTGATGATCTCGATACGCCAGATGATCTGCAACGCGCGCTCGACGCGGGCGTCGTTCGGCTGTGAAACGCGTGGCGCTGAGGCAACCCCCACCCCAACCCTCCCCCGCGTACGGGGGAGGGCGAGATCAGCGCGGCGCTGCTCGCGGCGCGGTGTTGGGACTGGCAGTGGCGGCGTTCTCGGCCCTGGCTGCCACGACTTCGCTGACACCGTTCTCCGTCGCAACCGGTGCGACACCACCGGCTCCGTGGCGCCTCGTCACCGCGCCGAAGATCGCACGGCACACGCTGTACCGCATCGTTGAGCTGGACGGGGCCCGCGTGCTGCGCGCGGAAGCGGACGCGTCGTACGCAAACCTGCTGCATCCGGTGAGCGGCATGCCGTCGGCTGCAATCCTGCGCTGGCGCTGGCGGGTCGACACCTTGATCGAGCGCGCCGACCTCACACGCAAGGAAGGCGACGATGCGGCGGCGCGCGTCTGCGCGCTGTTCGATCTTCCTTTGGACCGGCTGTCCACCGGCGATCGCATGAAGCTGCGGCTCGCCCGCCTGCTGTTCGATCGCGACTTGCCAGCCGCCGCAATCTGTTACCTCTGGGACAGCAACACGGCGCCCGGCACCTGGCTCGCAAACGCCTACACCGATCGCGTGCAAATGCTGGTGCTGCGCCAAGGCAACGCAGGACGCTGGTTCGACGAGCAGCGCGACTTGCGCGCCGACTTCGCGCGTGCGTTTCCGCGCGAAGCCGCCGGCGGTGTTCCGCAACTCGCTGCGATGGCGGTGTCGTCGGACGCCGACAACACGCAAACGCGCGCGCTCGCGTATTTCGGCGACATCACGTTATCCGCCAAGTGAAGCGCCTGCTCCTTGCCGGCGGCGGGCACGCTCACGTCTTTGTGCTGGAAGCGCTCGCGCGCACGCGACCCGCCGGCGGGGTCGAGGTCACGCTGGTGACACCGTTTCCGCGCCTGTTTTATTCGGGGATGCTTCCAGGGTGGATCGCCGGCCACTACGCGCTGGACGACTGCGCGATCCCGCTTGCGCCGCTCGCCGAGCGCGCCGGCGCGAAGATCGCTTTCGCGCACCTGGCGAGGCTTGATCTCGACGCTCGTACCGCGTGGACCGAAAGCGCCGAACCGTTCCCGTTCGATCTGATTTCGATCGACACCGGTCCAGTGGTCGATCATGACCAGCTTCCAGGGCTGCGCGAGCACGCGATCACGGTGCGCCCGATCGAATCGTTGATCATCGAATGGCAGCGGCTGCTTGCGCACTGGCGCGAGTCGATCGATCCGCAGATCTTCACCGTCGTCGGCGGCGGAGCAGGCGGTGTCGAGCTTGCGCTGGCCGTCGCGCATCACGGCCACGCCGCTCGTTTCCCGCTGCGCGTGCAACTGGTCGCGGGTCACCCGGGCCTGGTGCCGTCGCTGCCGAAACCGGTCGCCTCGCGCGTCGGTGAAGTTCTGCGGGATCGCGACGTCCGCGTGCTGGAAGACGACGTGACCGAAATCGCCCGGCGCACGGTGATGCTTGCCGACGGCGGCGAGTTGACCACAGACACGACGCTGGTTGCCACGGGTGCGGCAGCCGCGCCGTGGCACGCGGCGGCGGGTCTCGCGGTCGACGAGCGGGGATTCATCGCGGTCAATGAATATCTGCAATCGCAGTCGCATCCATTCGTGTTCGCCGCCGGCGACTGCGCCACGATGATCGAACATCCGCGTCCCAAGTCAGGCGTGTATGCAGTGCGCGCCGGTCCACGACTTGCCGCTAACCTGCTGCGCGCATTGCAGGACCGACAACTTCGAGCGTGGACACCGCAGACGAGCGCGCTTTATCTGTTGTCGCTCGGCGAGAAGTGCGCGCTGGCGTCGCGCGGGAGCCTGCGAGCTGAAGGTCGGTGGGCGTGGCGGTGGAAGGATCGGTTGGATCGGGCGTTTGTCGGGCGATTCAAGTGAAGGGTGAAGGGTGAAGGGTGAAATGTGAGAACTCGCGTGTTGCTCGTTGCAGGCCTGGCGCTTACGGGTTGCGCATCGGGGCCGACGATCGTCGCACCGCCGGCCGCGCTGCTGATGAATGGCGTGCCGCCGGTGCCGCAGGATCTCGCAAAGCGTGTCGGCCGCTATACGGAATTTCGTGGCGTCGGCCTGCTCGACTGGCGGCCCGACGGCGGTGAGCTGCTGGTGACGTTTCTGCGCGGTACGCGTACGCAATTGCATCGCGCGCCTGCGCCCGGCGTTCCGCTGGTTCCGGTCACCGCCGGCGCGGAGCCGACCCGCAGCGGCCGCTATGTGCCGGGCAATTCGAAGCAGCTCGTCATTGCGCGCGATGCCGGCGGCAATGAGGTCGAACAGATCTTTCGACTGGATCTGACGACAAGCGTCGAGACGCTGCTGACCGACACCGATCGCCGTCATTCGGCCGGACCATTTACTCGCGCCGGCACCGCGATCGCGGCTACCGCCGTTCCGCTGGATCGAACCGCGGCCGGCGGAACACGCAGTGAACTCACCACCGAGCTTGCATTGATCGACATCGCCAGCGGCGCGCGGCGCGTGGTTGCCGAATTGCCGGGAACGGGCTGGTTTGCGACCGACTTCAGCGCGGGCGATCGCACGCTGCTCGTGTCCCTGTTCCGCTCCGCGGCGGACAGCGAAGTGTGGCGCGTGGATGTCACGACCGGTCAACGGGTGCGACTGCTTCCCTGCGCGAACGAGCGGGCCGCGTCTTATACCGGCGCACTGTTCGCACCCGATGAAAAGCGCTTGATCGTCGGCACCAACCGCAGCGGCGAATTCACGCAACTCTTTCGCGTGGATACCGACGCTTGCCGCTTCGAGCCCGTGACCGCCGATATCGCGTGGGACGTGGAGAATCTGACGATCGCACGCAATCGCTCGCGGCTGGCGTTCACGACCAACGAAGGCGGCCGCGGTGTAGCGCGCTTGATCGACGCGAACACGCTGGCGCCGATTGCGTTGCCGCCATCGACCGACAGCGCAACGCGCGTCGCGCTGTCGCCGGACGGTGCGCGACTCGCGGTTTCGTACTCCGGCGCAGCAACGCCGTCCGGGGTGCGCGTGCTCGATCCCGCCAGATCCGTATCGACGCTCTGGGCGGCGGGCGACACCGCCGGTATCGACACGCGCGCTTTCAGCGCCACTCAGATCATCGACTGGCCGAGCTTCGATGGGCGTCGCATCAGCGGCTTGATCACGCGTCCACCGGCGCGATTCACCGGCAAACGACCCGTTCTGATCGACGTGCACGGCGGACCCGAGGTGCAGGCGCGGCTGAACTTCAACGGTCGCCTCAACTCTCTGATCAATGAGCTGGGCGTGGTGCTGATCGAACCCAACGTGCGCGGATCGGACGGCTTCGGCAAGACGTTTCTGCAACTCGACGACGGGCGGCTGCGCGAGGACGCTGTCAAGGATCTGGGCGCCCTGCTGGACTGGATCGGCCGCCAGAATGATCTGGACGCTTCGCACGTCGTCGTCGAAGGAGGAAGTTACGGCGGCTACATGGCGCTGGCGGCGGCGGTGCATTACTCGGACCGCTTGAACGGTGCAATCTCCGCGGTCGGCATTTCACACTTCGTTAGTTTTCTCGAACGCACCGAGAGTTACCGGCGCGATCTGCGCCGCGTTGAATACGGCGACGAGCGCGATCCGCAGATGCGTGCGTTCCTGCACGACATTTCGCCGCTGACGCAGGCGGCGCGCATCAAGACGCCGCTGTTCCTAATTCACGGCCGTAACGATCCGCGCGTGCCGGTGCAGGAAACCCTGCAGATCGCACGCGCGGCCGCCGCTAACGGCGTGCCCGTATGGACCTTGATCGCCGACAATGAAGGACACGGCTTTGGAAAAAAGGAGAACGCCGACTACGCCTTCTACGCGAGGGTGATGTTTTTGGAGCGGTATCTGCTCGGTGATCGATAGCGCGCCGGGATCGGACGTTTTCTGAATGCCGATCCGGCACACGTCGTGCCCACGCTCAGCGAGCGATCTGCCCGAATCGTCCCGATTGATAGTCGCGAAACGCCTGCTGGATCTCGTCGGCTGTATTCATCACGAACGGTCCGTAACGCGCCACCGGTTCACGCAGCGGTTCGCCTGCCAGCACTAGCGCACATGCACGGTCGGTGGACGATCGCAGCTGAAGTCGATCGCCGCCCGTGAGCAACGCCATGTCGCCGTCGTTCACAGGACGCCCCGCGTCGCCCACGGCGAGCGCGCCGTTGAAAACGTAGACGAACGCCGTTTGCGCGGACGGAACTTCAAGCTCGATGCTGGCGTCGCGCGCGAGCGTCAGGTCGAGGTAAGTGATCGGAATGCGCGTCTGCGCGGCACCCTGCACGCCCATCGCGGCGCCCGCGATCACCTTGATCGTCGCGCGGCCGTCGTCGCTCGCCCACGTGGGCATCGTTTCCGCGCGCACGTCCTGATAGCGCGGCCCGACGCGCTTGTCGCGCGCCGGCAGATTCACCCAGAGCTGGAAGCCATGCACGCGCCCACCCCGCTCGCGCACCCATGCGGCCGGCATTTCCGAGTGAATCACGCCGTCGCCTGCGGTCATCCACTGCACGTCGCCGGGGCGGATCGAACCCCGATTGCCTGCGCTGTCCTCATGCTCGAACTCACCGTCGAGCATGTAGGTGACGGTCTCGAAGCCACGGTGCGGATGGTCCGGCGCGCCGACCGCCTCACCCGGCTTGTAATCGGACGGTCCCATCTCATCGAGAAGCAGAAACGGATCGACGAGCTCCAGCCCCGGCGCGGGAAACGGACGCCGCACGGCAAATCCGCCGCCTTCGCGCAGGCGCTGGGAATGGACGATGCGATGGACTTCGCGTGCTGACATTACGATCTCCTGCTGATGAATCCCGGCAGATGGCGGCTGGCCGCGGGATTACAACCGGCGCGGTCGAGCGCTCGGCTATCGTTGCGGCCAAACATACAGGAGAGTTTTCATGGCATCAGAATCGCATACAGCCCCGGCAGTGGATCCGGCCTACGAACGCGCGCTGAAGAAAGTGCGCGCGATAAAAGGCCTTTATATCCATACAACCACGTACTGCGTGGTCATCGCGGTCCTGTTCCTGATCAACCTGGCTACCGGGCGGCCGTGGTGGTTTTTCTGGCCCGCGTTCGGCTGGGGCATTGGGCTCGGCGCGCATGCCATGAGCGTGTACGGGCTCGGCGGCTTCCTCGGCGAAGACTGGGAGGAACGCAAGCTGCGTGAAGTCCTTGAGAAGGAAAAGCGGCGCGCTTCCTGAATCCGGCCGACGCCGCCGATCATGCGGCTTGCGGTGCGACCTGCGGCGCGTCGTTGAAGACGTAGAACAGGTTGCGATCAACGAAATCGTGTTCGTTCAGGCAGTGCCGGATAAGCCCGAGTTCAAGCAAGCATTGGCCCAGCGTGACTGCTTCGCCGATCGTGAGCCGATAGCGCTCGCGCATCCAGGCGGCCGCTTCGGTGCCGACAAAACAATGCGAATAAGCCCTCGCGAGGTACGTGCGATCGCGCACCTCCACACCACTGTCCGAGCGCATGGCAGCGGTCACCCCGTTGGGCGACAGCGACTTGAGTGAATCGCCCACGGCACTTAAGCGGTAGAAGAAATTTCCGTCCTGAAACGGCTGCTCGCGCACAACGTGATAGAGCCGGCCGCTCGCCATCAACAACTGGCCCAGCGCGACGGCATCGGCCCGGCTGCCGTCGAGCCAGGGCTCGAGCGCATCGACCGCTTCGGTGCCTACGAATACCTCCGCGTACGTTGTGCCGAGATACGACTTGTCGCCAATTCCAACCTCGTCGCGCAGGAAGTCGGCGGCGCGGTCGAGCGAACGATCGCGTTTTTCGAATTCGGCGATACGGCGGTGCATCGTGTACAGCGCGTCGTCTGAGTGCTGGACGAAATTCGATGACGATAGAAACGCATGCAGCCGAACATGGTTGGCTTCCGTTCCCGCGGCAGCCATCAATGCAGCAGACGCCGGAACCACGGTCGCTTCAACGCGCGCGGGCGAAAGGCTCGCAAGCAGCCGTGCTGCTCCGCTTTCAAACGCCCAGCGTGCAAGTAGCGGATGCGTCCACAACCTGCGGCTTGCGGACAACACGACCGCCAGTTGAACGCCGCGGGTGCGCTGTCGCGCGACGACTTCGCCCGGTGCCAAACCCGTAGCGACGATCCAGTCGAGTTCCGCGATCAGCACCGACGCTTCGCCCGGTAGAGCCCATTGAAGCGCGCTCAGCGATTCGCGGTCGGGAATCAGCCGTACGCCGAAACCTTGAGAGCGGCCGATCGCGGCCAGCAGCTCTTCCTGCAGATGGTCGGCAACCGCGATGTGAAAGTTTCTAACGTTGGCGGACGGCATGCGGCGCGAAAGATAGCTCGCCGCGCCGCCGTCCGCCGCGAAGGCTTACGCCGAAAAGCGGGCTCGTTTACTTCAGCGCCGCGTCGATCAACGCGGTCAATCCAGCCAATGGCTTTGCCACGTCGTCGGGGACCTTGTGACGTGCGGCGAGCCAGCGCGGGTCGTTGACCGTCACGACCGTACTGCCGCCCGGTTCCTGCCACACCAGTACCTTCAGCGGTAGATCAATCGCGCTACTCGGCGCCGACTGCATTATCGGGGTGCCGGTCTTCGGGTTGCCGAGGATCAGCAGTTGTGTCGGACGCATTTCGAAGCCGGCTTTTTTCGCCTCACCACTATGATCGATACGACCAAAGATCATCAAGCCGCGCGCGCGCGCGGTCGATTCGATCTTGTCGATCGTCTCGGCCACACTGAACTTGCTGACCGCGTTCACAAGTCCCGGCTCCTGGCTGTAGGTCACGGTTGCTGTCATCCACACGAAAAGTCCAACGGTTGCGTGCTCAAAAAGTCGGGCAACGGGTTGCATCGCCACCTCCAACAACATCGACGCACGAAGAATAGGTTGCGCGAGTGACGCTGTATTTCGCGCGAAGCAGTTTCGCGCGAAAGAGCTAGCCGACTCGGCGTGCCGATTGCCCCGCTGCGTGTGCATCGCAACACGCGTCGTTACAATCGCTCGGTCACGCAGTCGTCATCCGCATGTCCACCGAGCGCAAGCCCCAACTCGCCGCGAAACCAGCCGACAAGGCCGACAAGTCGGCCGGGCATGTGACCAATTTTTTACGCAACATCATCGCCGCCGATCTGACGCGCGGAACCTACGACGACCGGCGCTGGAGCGGCACTCCGGGTTTATACGAACGGCATGCCGATGCACCGCCCGATCCCGCGCGCATTCGGACTCGCTTTCCGCCTGAGCCGAACGGCTACCTGCATATCGGGCATGCGAAATCGATCTGCTTGAACTTCGGCCTGGCGCGCGATTTCGGCGGGCGCTGCCATATGCGCTTTGACGACACCAACCCGGTAAAAGAGGATCAGGAATTCGTCGATGCGATTCTCGACTCCGTGCACTGGCTCGGGTTTGACTGGGAGCACGGCGGCGAATCGAACCTGTACCACGCGAGCGACTATTTCGACGCGATGTATGCGATCGCCGAGTATCTGATCGAGACCGGTTATGCGTACGTCGACGAACAGAGCGCGGATGAAATGCGCATCAGCCGCGGGACGCTGACCGAGCCGGGCACCGACTCACCGTACCGCGCCCGCCCGATCGCCGACAACCTGCGCCTCTTTCGCGAGATGCGCAACGGCCAGCATGCCGAAGGCAGCATGGTGTTGCGCGCGAAGATCGACATGGCGTCGCCCAACATCAACATGCGCGATCCGGCGATCTATCGCATCCGCTTCGCCGAACACCACATGACCGGCACGCGCTGGGTCGTGTACCCGATGTACGCGTACGCGCATCCGCTCGAAGACGCGCTGGAAAACATCACGCATTCGATCTGCACGCTGGAGTTCGAAGACCAGCGGCCGTTTTACGACTGGGTGCTTGAACGCGCCGCGCCGGTGCTGCGCAAGCCGCAGTTCGAGGCGGCGCGACAACTCATCGAGCGTATCCGCGACGCCGGCGAGCATGCGCGTCGCGATTTCGCGTTGCGCTGTCGCGACGTCGGCGACAAGCTCGGCGCCAGCCGCCCCGAACGCGTGGCCGCTGCGATGTTCGCGGCGTGGGGCAAGAACCCGGACCTGGCGGCGCACGACAGCGATGAGTTCTTCAAGCTGATCAGCGAAAACACTGCGCAGTTCGCTCCGCTCCTTCAGCACGCCCTGGACGAACACAAGCCGAATCCGCTGCTGCTGCCGCACCAGCACGAGTTTTCACGGCTGAGCTTGACTTACGTCGTGATGAGCAAGCGCAAGCTGATTCAGCTGGTCGAGGAGAAGCACGTCGACGGCTGGGACGATCCGCGGATGCCCACGATCGTGGGACTGCGCCGGCGCGGCTATACGCCCGAGGCGATCCAGCTGCTGGCCGATCGCGTCGGTGTCAGCAAGAGCGATTCGTGGACCGACTATTCGATGCTCGAGCAGGCGCTGCGCGACGATCTTGACGCACGCGCGCCGCGCGCAACCGCCGTGTTGCGTCCGCTAAGGCTCGTCATCGACAACTATCTTGTCGGCCAAACGGAGGATTGCATATTCCCGGTCCACCCGCACAAGCCTGAACTCGGCACGCGCACGATCGCTTTCGCGCGCGAGTTGTGGATCGAGGCGGACGACGCGATGGAAAATCCGCCGGCCGACTACTTTCGCCTGTACGTCGGCAACCTGGTGCGACTGCGCCACGCGTACGTGATCCGCTGCACCGGCATCGACAAGGACGCCGCGGGCAACATCACTGCCGTGCACGCCGAGTACCTGTCCGACACGCGCAGCGGCACGCCCGGAGCCAACAGCGTCAAAACCCGCGCCGCGATCCACTGGCTGCCGGTTGCGGCGAGCCTGCCCGCCGAGGTGCGGCTGTACGAGCGCCTGTTCACCGATCCGCACCCGGATGCCGGTGGCAAGGACTTCCGCGCGCTGATCAACCCGAACGCAAAGCGGGTGCTGCGCGCCTTCGTCGAACCGTCACTCGCCAATGCGCGACCCGATGACAGATTCCAGTTTGAACGCAACGGCTACTTTATCGCCGATCGCAGGGACCACGTGCCGGAAAGACCCGTGTTCAATCTGGCGGTGACGTTGAAGGACGCGTGGGGGAAGTAGTTAAGGGTTGGCGCGCAAGCTCGCGAGCCGCGGCAACGCGTCGGTCGCAAGCTTGAAGTAGTCCGCATCCCTCTCGACGCCGATGCTCGCGTAGCCCACCGCGTGGGCCGCGGCGAGCGTCGAGCCGGAACCCGCGAATGGGTCGAAGACAACACCAGTTCCGAGCGGCAGCACGCCGCGCACGAGCTTTCGCAGGAATGCCTGTGGTTTCAGGCTCGGATGCGGCGCGATTCGGCGTTCCGCAGTACGGGTTGGCGCTGACTCGATCACGTCGCCGAAAGGTCTGTCAGCCGAAATCCGCCGGAAGCCACCGGTTTGCCAGCGACGCAAGTTGTCCTGCACCCGACCATCGAGCGGCTTGCGAAAGACAAGCCACGGCTCCCACATGGAACGCGGCATCACGCTGACATCGGCGAATTCGACGTGCGCATGCTTCGGCCGGTCGCCGCCTCGCATCGTCATGACAAGACGGACGATTTCCCCGCGCCGTTCCAGTCCGGCGCGCGACAACGCGCCCGAGACGAGGTAGGACAGTAAGGGATTGCTTGCGACAACGACGTTGGCGCCCGGAACCAGAATGCGCGTCACGCGACGCGCCCAACCGAGGAAAAACTGTTCAAGCGCGTCGAGGTCGGTCGAACGCAACACCGTGAAACGGGGTAGGGGTGAGCGCCGGGCGCCATCGAACGATGGCGGAATGCGCCAGACGCCGCCGCGTCCGGCGCGCAGCTTCTTCTGCTCAAGCTCGGCGTACTCGACAAGTCCGTACGGCGGATCCGTCACAACAGCATGCACCGAATTCGGCGGCTGCAACTCCATCCACGCCAGACAGTCGTCGTGAACGAGGCGCGCTCTTCCAAAGACGAGTTCCGGCGCGCGACGATCGCGTTCCTTTGCTTGAACCGCCGGTTCGAGACCGTTAAGGACGTACTGCGCGCGGTCGGTGCAAGCAAATAGTGCCGGTGTATTCAGCCTCAGATACGAGCGAATCGACGAGGCCGGAACGTTGCCCAGCATCGACCCTACCGATGAGGTGATGTCGCCAACCGATGCCCCGTCCGGATTCGCCTCCAGAACACTGCTGATTGCGTCCCGTACTTCGCCAGGTCGTCTGCGCATAGCGCCGAACGCTAGACGTCCAGACGTCGCGCGTAAAGCGGCGCGTCACTTTCGAAGCGATCCGTGCGATCTTGCGTGTCCCCGACAGGGGCGAGCGCGTGTTTATCGCACTCCCGCGGCGCTCGCCGTACGCGCCACCGGCCGTTGGCGCGGCTTCTGATCGAAACTCATCGCGCCATTTGTCTCGCCTTCGAAACGCAATCGTTGCATCAACGGTAGGCGCGGCCGTGCGCCTGGTTCGTACACCGGAAATTCGAAACTGGCCGTCATGCTGAACGACTTCAGATGATGCGCAACGCGGTCGCTCTTCGGAAACACGACCGGCGTGCCGCACATCGCCGGCAGCACAAACGGCTCGAACACGAGAGCGCGCTGCCGAATGATCGCCAGTGAACGTGGGAGAAATTCACCCCCGGCAAGCGCCGCGACTACTTCGAGTGGATTGCGGACGCAAAGCAGGAGGCGACCCGCACCCGCCGCATCGCAACCGCGGTCGAGTGGATTGCTGCGGGCAAGATTAGAAACCGGAAGTTCGTGACCGGTGACCGGTGACGGGTCACTGGTCACTGGTCACTGGTCACCGCCTCACGCCTCGCCCCTATCCACCGCGCGAGTGTCGCGCGCAGATTGTCGGCATCGATCGGCTTTGCGATGAAGTCGTTCATGCCGATGGCGAAACTCTGCTCACGCTCCTGCACCAGCACCGCCGCCGTCACCGCGATGATCGGTAATTCGCGCGGGCTGTAGATGCACCGCAGTTCGCGCGTTGCCTCCTGCCCGCTTTTCACCGGCATGTGCATGTCCATCAGTACCGCATCGAAGCGCGCCTTGCTCCGTGCCACCGCGGCGACCGCCTGCGCGCCGTCAGACGCGACTTCAACGTCCACGCCCCATTCCCGCAGCAGCGCTTCGGCAACCAGCACATTGACGGGGTTGTCCTCGACCAGCAAGACGCGCGCGCCGGCGAGCAGCACCGCGTCGTCGCGACACGTTCTCGCGGGATCGGGTTGCGCCGCCTGTGGCAATGGAAGCTCCGCCCAGAAACTGCTTCCCTTGCCGGGCTCGCTGTCGCATCCGACCGCGCCGCCCATCAGTTCCGCAAGCTGGCGGCAGATCGACAGGCCAAGCCCGGTTCCGCCGTACCGGCGCGTCGTAGAAACATCGGCCTGCATGAACGGCTGAAACAGATTCGATAGTGCCGCCGGTTCGATCCCGATGCCGGCGTCTTTCACGAGGAGGCGAACGCGTTCGCCGCCGGCCGGGCTTACGGTCACCTCGACACCGCCGGCTTCGGTGAACTTCAGCGCATTGCTGACGTAGTTGCCGAGAATCTGCCGCACACGCACTGGGTCGCCGAAAACGAATCGGGGCAAGCGCGCATCGATTGCAAGTTCGAAATTCAGCCCTTTCGCCGCTGCCAGTTCACCGTAAAAACTGCGCACAGCGCCGAGCATGTCGCGCAGATTGAACGCAACCGCGTCGATGGTCACGCGGCCGGCTTCGATTTTCGATATATCGAGAATGTCGGAGATGATGCTCGCGAGCGACTCGGCGCTTTCCACGATCCGCCGCAAATAGTCGTCGCGCTTCTCTTGTGTCGCATCCGGTGCGAGCGCCAGTCGCGCCAGCCCCAGCAATCCATTGAGCGGCGTGCGTATTTCGTGGCTGGTATTGGCAAGAAACGCGCTCTTGGCGCGGCTCGCTGCTTCGGCCTGTTCCTTCGCAGCCGCAAGTGCATCCTGTGCGCGCCGCCGTTCGGTGATGTCTTCGACGATCCAGATTGTTCCGGCCGCAACGCTCTGCGGTACTTCGGAAGCGCTTAGCGCCTTGGCGCGCAGGCGGCACCAGATCAGGCTGCCGTCGCGGCGTTTCATCAGGCGTTCGCAGTCGACCGTTTCACCGGCGGCAAGTAGCGGGACCACGTAGCGACGCAGTTCCTCGTTGCTTTCGACGTCCGGCGACAGCGCGGCGTCCGTATTGCCTAGGAGCAAGCCGCGGGGCCAGCCAAAAATTTCGTCGAAGCGCGGATTCGCGTGTTTGAAAACACGATCGCGCGTAAATGCAATGCCAACCAGCGCGTTGTCGAGAATCGGTTCGTAGACCTGCCGTTCGCGTTCGGTTTGCGCACGCGCCGCGGCTAGCGCTTCGTCGGCCGCACGCTTTTGAGTGATGTCCTCCAGCAGCCACACGGTGCCGCCGCGACTGGGATGCGAGGCATCGAGCGCCTTGGCGCGCAGATGGCACCAGATTTCGGCGCCATCAGCGCGTCGCAGCCGGTGTTCGAACTCGACGACTTTGCCGGCACCCAATTCCGGCCCGTACCTGCGGCCGATTTCCGCGTAATCGTCGGCGTTGCACCAGACCGTAGAACCGGGTTTGCCTGTCCCTGTGCCCCGCTGCCAGCCGAACATCTGTTCGAAGCGCGGATTGACATGCTGGAACACGCGATCGCGGGTAAATCCGATTCCGATCATCGCGTGCTCGAGAATCGCCTCATTGGCAACGCGGGTGCGCTCCGCCGCGGTGATGTCGCGACAAATTGCCATCATGTAGTCGCGCCCCTCGACATCGACAAGCGATGCCGCCAGCAGTACCGACACAGCCTGCCCGTCTTTTGCGCGCAGCGTGATCGGCACGTCGCGTAGCTCGCCCGACTCGCACAACCGAGCCACCAGCCCCGGCCTTTTCGCCGGGTCGTACCAGAGATTGAGCTCGAGCGCCGTGCGTCCGATTGCCTCGCTGGGCGTGTATCCGGTGATGCGCGTGAAGGCCTCGTTGACGAGCACCAGTTTGTTGCTGGCAAAGTCGGTCAACGTGATGTAGTCGGGACTGGCCGCAAACAGGCGCGCGAGCATCACCTCCGAGTGGCGAAGGCTCATTTCGGAGTTCAGCGGGTCGGGCAGTTCAAATTCGGATCGTCGCGGCAACATCTCGAGCGGCGCGTGGCGGTCGAGGGCTGCGGTTATCGTACGAAGGACATTGCCGGGCTCAGCCTGCGAATTGCGGGACTTTCCCGGCGGAGGAACTGACATGTCTTTAGGGGCGGAGCGCCCATCCGCGGCGAGACCTTTCGTATACCGCTGTGCACCCGTGATCGCGAGCGCCGCCTGGCTTGCGGCGTGTGGTAGCGGCGGAGGCGGCAGCGGGATCTCTTCGTCGCCGGCACCGCCACCCCCAACACCGGCGCCGCCACCCTTTGTTTTTCCGGCGCCCGAGGCGCAGTTCCGCGTGTCGGGACCTTCCGGTTTCGCAGCCGGCTGCGACAACACGCCGGCCACCGGCACACTCTTCGCCGACGCCGAAGTTGAACCACACATCGCGGTCAATCCAGCCAATGCGATGAACCTGATCGGCGTGTGGCAACAGAACCGCTTCAGCAACGGCGCGGCGCAGGGGCTGGTCGGCGCCTACTCGAACGACGGCGGCGCCACCTGGACGCGGACAACAGCGCCGCTATCGCGTTGCACCGGCGGCAACGCCGGCAATGGCGGCGACTACGCGCGCGCCACCGATCCCTGGGTCACGTTCGCACCCAACGGCACCGCGTACTGGATGTCGCTATCGATCAGCGGCGCGTCTTTCAGCGCCGGCTCGACCAACGCGATGCTGGTTGCGCGTTCGATCGATGGCGGACAAACCTGGGGCAACCCGACCACGCTGATCCGCGACGGTGCGGCGTTCTTCAATGACAAGAACGCGATCACAGCGGATCCGATCGACGCCAATTTCGCCTACGCGGTGTGGGACCGGCTCGGCAGCAACGGCGGCGGTCCGGCGATGCTCGCGCGCACGAGCGACGCCGGTGCGGCCTGGGAAGCGGCGCGCGCGATTTTCGATCCCGGCGCCAACGCGCAAACGATCGGCAACGTCGTCGCCGTGGTGCTTGCGGGCGCGGCGCGCGGAACCGTCGTCAATTTGTATACGCGGTTGACCTCCACCGGTCCCAGCACGTGTGGCAGGACGCACGATTCACCGGCGGCCAGATCGATGCGATTGCGCTGTCGCGTTCGACCGATGGCGGCTTGACGTGGTCCGCCCCGGCGCGCGTCAACAGCGTGCCGAATTCGCAGGCGTTTACGCCGAGCGTGACGGTGCGGGCCGACGGCACCGTCGGCGTCAGCTACTACGACTTTCGCAGCGACACGAGCGACCCGTCGAACTTGCCGACCGAATACTGGCTGGCGCGCTCCATCGACAACGGGCTTACTTGGTCCGAGGTGCGCGTCGCGGGACCGTTCGACCTTGCGCTGGCGCCCAATGCGCTCGGTCTCTTCCTCGGCGACTATCAGGGGCTCACCTCCAGCGGCACGAATTTCGTGCCGCTGTTCGCACAGACAACGCGCGACGGCCCCGCCAATCGCAATGACATCTTCGCGAAGCCGATCAGTGCATCGTCGTTCATGACGGCGGATTCACAACGCGTCTGGCGCGCCGAAACAGCCCCGCCCGCTGAAGGGGATGGGGCTTTCCGCGCGCGGGTAAGCGCAATCTGAAGCGGATGCTCGACGCGCGTATGGCAGAACGAAACGCACCGCTGTCGAAGTTTCCTGTTGACACCAACAGCCCTTGACGCCAAGCTCGCGGCCCCGCTCGAACACCCATTCGTTCTCGAGGAGGTGACTATGGCTACCAAGGATATTGCCGCCGCCGAGTGATCGGCCCCGCGTCGCCTGACGCGCATCCTGGGTCTTCCCGCGCGCCGCAATCGCGGCCGTTTCACTGCGAATTTTTTGGTCCTGCGCCGGCGACGCAGGCAGTGACCAGCACCCAGCCCGACAGCATCTCCGCCGGGCTGGGCGCCGTCAGCAGCCAAAGCACGAGCAGCAGCAGGCCCACGCCGAGAAACATCATTGACATGCCCCAGCCGCGTGTGCGCAAACTGC
>Ga0187893_10002734_pt1 | contig 37913 bp, 19 predicted proteins | sample MA1701074metaG_FD_139574 | JGI IMG/M metagenome (GOLD analysis project Ga0187893, IMG submission 139574) | White microbial mat communities from a basaltic lava cave in the Kipuka Kanohina Cave System on the Island of Hawaii, USA - MA170107-4 metaG ... | reverse complement strand
CGTCGTAAAAAGGTTCTCGAAATCACCCGAAGACGAGCTGTACTTCAAGGGGGTGGGCAAGCCACCCCCTTTGCGCTCGCTCCGCTCGCTGACCCCCTGGGGGGTCCCTTGCCGGCCCCCCCCCACCCCCCCGGCACGTACCGCGCTCCAGGCGGGCAATTCGATAACGAACTTGTAACGCGCGGTACTAAGGATCAATCCGCCTGCCGCTCCACGGACAAGGCCGAGACCGTCGGGATTCCGCGCCGCGCCTGGAACTCGATGTCGAGCATGCCGTCGCGGACTTCGACGTCGAAGCTCTTTTGATCGGCGGCGGCGAAGCCCGCTTTGAGCGGCTCGTACTCGGTGAAGACCTGCTTCCCCTCGATGGAGCCATCAAAGACCCTCTCGCCGCTCGCGCGCTGGACGACTTCGGCGAAGTGCAGGATCACTCGATAGCGGCCCGGCGGGACCGGGATCGCGTAACCCGGGGATCCCCTCTCCGCCAGGAACGAGCGCTGACTCCGGTGGATCGGCGCATCGACCGCTCCCGCGATTTCGAAGTAGGTCAGGCTCGCGCCCCCGCGGTAGAACCGATCCTTGCTCCAGACGACGCCTCCCGCGCCGCGGTACTCCTCCCCTCCGGCGTTGATCCGCAGGATCCCGCCGCGGTCGATCTCTTCGAGCGACCAGAGAATGTCGGCGCCGCGGTCCGACTCGTAGCGCGCTCGAGGAAGGGTCCGCAAGGCCCCGCGCGCATCCATTTTGAGGTCTTTGAAGACCGTCTCGGCCCAGAGAACCCAGATCGGGTCGGATTCCGCCGCATCCATCGCCAACCCTTTCCCCAGGACCTCGAGGGCTCGTTCCGGCTTCGAAGACCGGCGTAGCAGCTCGGCGGCGCGCAAGCAAGGCTCCGGCGAGGTGGAATCCTTTCGGTCAAGCAGTCTCTCGTAGCGCGCGATCGCTTCACCGCTCTTGTCTTCCAGCTCCAAGAGCCTCGCATCGATGTACTCCAAGCGCGCGGCGATGTCGGCCCCGGAGGCGGCCGCCCGGAAGGCATCGAACCGCTCACGGCCAAGTGAGAGGGCCGCCTGCGGCCGAACGAACGCTGTCAAAGCAGGCAAGAGCGAGAAATCGGAGCTTGTGAGCTGCCGGTTGATCCCCTGGATCGCCAGGACGTTTTTTCCCGGGCGCGCGAGCGAGACGTCGACCTCGATTTCAATGGTCATCGCGGGCTCGGCCACCTCGCGGTCGGCGACCGCATTGAAAGGGAGGCGTGTCCCCTTCGCTCCGGCGAGGTTTCGACCCACCTCGGAACCGTTCACGTAGGCCACAAATCCGTCGTCGGCCAGGACCGACAACAAGAGCCGCGCGATCTTCTCGGGCGATGAGAGATCGAAGGAGCGGCGAATGTAGACCGTAGTGTAACGCCCCTGCATGTCGTCGAGGACCGTCGTGTCGTCGCCGTCGCCGTAGCCGAACCCGCTCGGTCCTTCCTCCCACTCGCCGTCCGCGAATTCGATCGTGGTCCACTCGAGCGCCGGCGAAGGCTCCCGAAGGCCGCGGAAATATCGCCACGACGCCGCTTCGGGAATCAGCAGGTCTCCTCCATCGAGCGCCCAGTCGATCGAAGCGAATGAGGCGAGATCCGGAAGGAAGAGCCGGCGCCGCCGATCGAGCTGGCGAAGGACGGCTGCGCCCGCGCCGCCGAGCCGGCTGGCCCGCTCGAGCGTCAGGATGGCCGCCGGGAGTTCGCCACAGCGGGCCTCCGCCTCCGCCAGAGCTTCCAGGATCGACGGGTCGCGATTAGCGGGCGATTTCGCCGCCCGGCGAACCACCTCCAGCACCCTCACCCGCTCGCCGTCGTCTTGTGGAGCCCCGAATACCCGGACAAGAATGCTCAAGCTCGAAGCGAGCTCCTGGAGGTCGAGCGGATCGGTCGAGCCCGCTGTGACGGCGCCCGCCTGCGTCTCGACGACCTGGATGGCTCGCTCCATCGACCAGGTTCGCGTGAACCGCAGTCTCTCCTCGACCGTTCCGATCTCGAGGCGCTCCATCTCGGCCGGACTCAGCTTGCGGTGGATGCGCCTCCGCGACTCCGGGAGCGGATCGAGAGGCCAGCGGCGCACTTCGCCGTCGGGTCCAGAGATCGTCAGGACTTCGGTGCCCGCGGCGGAAAAATCGGCCCACGCAACCGGCCGGCCGTGCGGGAGGGTGACCGCTTCTTTTCCCGTCGCGGCATCCCAGATGCGCGCCGTGCCGTCGTTCGAGGAGGTTACGATCCACCGGCCGTCGCGGCTGGCGGCGATGGACCGCACGGGCCCCAGGTGCCGCAGGACCGTCGAGGTGAAGGGGGGCTCGACCGACCAGATGCGGGCGGTGTGGTCATCGGAGGCCGAGAGGACCGTTCTTCCTTCCGGTCCGAAGCCGAGGGACTTGAGCATGGCGGAATGCCCTCGAAGCGTCTGCCTCTGGCGGGTCGTTAGGGAGAAGAAGAAGAGGTCGGAGGACCATGCGTCCAAGGCAACCGCGCGTCCGTCCGGGGATAACCGCACCAAGCGGCACGCCAAGTCCGCCTGCTTGTAGACCGCTTCCCCGGAGGCGGTCTCCCACACTCCCTCGAGGCCGTTCACGCTCTGGATGAGGAATCGGTCGCCTGCGGCGTCGAATTCGCAGAACCGTATCGGCAGATTGCTGAGCTGCACGGTCCGCATGAGCTTGCCATCGACGGCGGACCAAAGCCGCGCCGATGCGCCGACGGGGACGACGAACGCGACTCCCGGATCGCGCACCGTCACGATGGACTTCCCATCCGGACTGAATGCGGCGCTCGCGAGCATGAATCCGCCCACGACGGCGTCGGCGGTATCGAGGTGGAAGATGTGCTTGCCCGACGCGCTTTCGATCACCTGGGACTTGGCTCCCTGGATCGTGAGGAGCCGGCTTCCGTCCGGGCTGAAGACGCCGCCGAGCGGCGGCGGGGGCGGGCCGAACCCCACCGCGAAACTGCCGAACGGCTTTGCGAACGCCTCGACGGGCGCCATCTCAGCCACCCTCCGTCCGTTCGAGAGGTCCCAAATACCTCCCGGTTGAGCCGAGGGGGGGATGAAGGCCCACTGCCCGCCTGGGGAGACGATGATGCGCTCGGACTTGTCCGGGCGGCCGGCGAGCTCCACGGCGAACGGAGACCTTGTGGACGCATTCCAGATGCGGACCGAGCCGTCATCGGAGCAGGAGAGGATCCTCCTGCCGTCCGGACTGAAGGAAGCGTCGACGATCGGCCCCTCATGGCCTCGCAGGGTCGTCACCGGCTCGCCGGTCCCCGAGTCCCAGATTCGAATCGTTCGGTCGCTCGAAGCCGTCGCGATCCGATCGCTCGCGGGGGAGAAGGAAGCGGTCTGAATCGGGCCATCGTGACCACTGCATGTCTTCACGAGCTTTCCCGAGACTGCATCCCAGATGTGAAACCGATGGCTCCCCTGCCCGGATCCTGCCGGCGGTTCGTCGTTGGCCACCGACAAGAGGTGCCCGCCATCGGGGCTGAAGGCCAGACGGTTCGCCGTTCCATAGCCTCGGGATGGGTTCATCGAGGCGACGACTTCGCCGGTCTTGGCATCCCAGATCCGCACTCCGAACGGCGTCGGAAGGCGCGATGCGGTGGCGACCCGTGTCCCATCGAAGTTGAAGACCGCCACGCCGCCGCCGACGTGACCGGAGAGCGCCTGGAGGAGCCGCCCGTCCTTGGCGTCCCAGATACGCACCGAGTTATCCCCGAGAACGGCTCGAATGCTCCGCCGGAAGCCCCCGGACGCTCGTACCGTCGTGTAAACGAATCCATCCGAAGCGGTGAGGATCTTGTCGCCGCCGGGACTGAAAGAGACGGTCCCCACGCCGCCTTCATGCTCCTTCAGCGTGAAGAGAAGTTCGCCTCGAAGGGAGTCCCAGACTCGAGCCGTCCGGTCGGTTGACCCCGTGACGATCCTGCGGCCCTCCGGGCTGAACGCCGCCTGGATCATGGAGTCCTCGTGGCCGGTCAGGACCCTGAGCCGCATTCCGGTCGCCGCCTCCCACAGACTGGCCACCGGAAAGGACGCCCCCGCGAGGAGGACCGTTCGGCCATCGGGGCTCAGACGCCCTCGGGATTGTCCCTCCGGATTCCTGCCGGCCGACAGCAGTCTGCCGGTCGTCGTCTCGTGGAGTTGCCAGCCGAGCCAGGAGACGGAGAGGACCGACGAGCCATCCGCGCTGAAGACAGCCGATGAGACACTCGCGCCGTGATCGCTCATCCACTCCTCGCGGAGCGCGTCGAGGGCCTGGATGAGGATGTTGGCCGTGACAAGCCCCCCCTGTCGCTCCCCCTGTCGGCTGGCACCCTCCATCGCGAGGGCGGCGGAGAGGGCGGGGTTGGACGGAAGGGCGATCGCCGCCTGGGCGATGAGGAAATTCCCTTCGGCGCGCTGGAGCGCCTCCTGCTTCTCCACGAGCGCGCGTGCCTTGGCGTCGCGCTCGGTCTGGACCGCCGAGAGGGCCTGGGCCTTCGCTTCGCTCTCCCGGCGCTGGAGGTCGAGCGCCGCCAGAGTCTCCCCCCTCCCCTGGATGACCTGCTGCAGGAAAAAGAGCGAGACACAAAGGCCGGCCGCGAGGCAGAAGAAAGCGGTCGCAAGGACCGGGTTGCGCTGGGTCCAGCGCCTGAATCGCAGAATCGGTCCCGCGGGGCGCGCCTTGATGGGCTCGTAGCATCGGATGCGCCGCAGGTCCTCGGCAAACTCGAGCGCGGTCTTGTAGCGGCGGTTGCGGTCCTTGTCGAGGGCCGTTTCGATCGCGACCCGCAGGTCGCGGGGGATCGATGGGTTCGAACGCGTCGGGTCGGGCAGGTGAGCGGCGAGGATTTGCTGGTAGAGCCCCTCGCGGGACGGAGCGTCGAACGGGCGCTTCAGCGTCAGGCACTCGTAGAGCGTCACGCCGAGCGAGTAGATATCCGTCCGGCGGTCGAGCGGCACCCGCTGCGCCAGGAGCTGCTCCGGCGACATGTAGGCCGGCGTGCCGAGGAGGTCCCCCGAGTGCGTGAGCGTCTTCACTTCGCTCGATTCGTCGCGCGCCAGGCCGAAATCAAGGATGACCGGATCTCCCTCGGGCGTGACCATGATGTTCCCGGGCTTGACGTCCCGGTGGATGAGCCCCGCTTCGTGGGCTGCGTGGAGGGCGCGGGCGGCGCGCTCGATGAGATGGACGACGCTCATCACCCCCGCGCGGCCGCGGGGCGTCGCCGGGCCCCTCGCTGGACTCTTCTCCGGGGGCTGGTTCGATGACGCTGCAGATTTGGGAGCTTGAGCCGCGCCCGGGCGGGGAGAAGCGAGCGTTTCGCCTCCGGCGGCGGACTCCGATGCCGGGACTCCCTCGCGAACCGTGTCGATCCGCCGCGCGAGAGTCTCCCCTTCAATGAAGCGCATGGCGATGTAGTGCGCTCCGGCGACTTCTCCAGCCTCGTAGACGCCGCAGATGCCGGGATGGTCGAGCCGCGACGCGGCCGCGGCCTCGCGCTGGAATCGCCGGAGCGTCTCCGGAGACGGCGCAAAGGCTCCGGAGAGGACCTTGAGCGCCGCCCTCCGCTGGAGGCGGACGTCCTCGGCGAGGAAAACCTGGCCCTGGGAGCCTCTCCCGAGCTCCTGGATGATCCGGTAGTGACCGAGGACGCGATGCTTCGATGGATGATCGGACATGTCTCTCGCGACCCGGGAGCCATTAAACACGAAGCCCCGGGGAGCGGGAAGGGGCTCTACAAGCACCTCGGGTGGAACGCGCAGCCCAGGTTCGGGGGCGAGCCTGGAACATCGGCGTCGGCGCCGCAAGGCGGGCCGGGCTAGGCGGGAGCCGGCTCCCCGGGGAACAGGTACTCAAGGAGGCCGCGCCGCCTCCGGCGATCAGGCCGCGGCCGCCTGCATCTTTCGAAAGGCCTGTCCGGCCAGGACGCCCTTGTAGAGCGTGACCGCAATGAGGAACTTCAGGATGAGAACGCCGTAGGAACCGTCGGAGACGATGCCCGGGAGGTCGATGCAGATTCCCAAGATCCAGAGGATCAGCGCGGTCAAGGTCGCGCCGAAGGGATTCTCCTTCGCCCAGAAGAAGAGGCCGACGAGGATGGCCCCGTAAAGGAAGCAGAAGACCGCCGCGAACCAGACCTGTCCGACGGCCCCTCTCGCCGCCGCCGCTGCATCGATCGGGCGATCCCCCTCGCCGTTCGCCATCTCGGCGGCGGCGACATCTCGGCCGGCGTCGCCGGCTTCTTCGTCTTCCTCCCTCTCCTCGTCGACTTCGATCCCCGCCCGCCGCTGGGCGTCCCTCACGGCCTCTTGGAACCGCCAGACGCGTTCCTCCGGTGCCAGGTCCTCCCTGGCCGCGGCGAATTGAGGGTTATTCTCGAGCGCCCGCGCCGCCAGCCCCAGGAAGCCCCCGAGGAGGAAGAGGAGCACGCCGGCGATCAAGTTGATGATCGCCACGACGAGGATCGTGATCCGGGCCGTCTTGATGGGTTTGAGCTCCTTGGAAACGGCCTCGCGCTCTGCGACTTGCCCGAGCTTCGCGAGGGCGGCCTGGGCTTGTTCCGAGCCCGAGTAGCCGCTGGGCTGTGTGTATCCGCTCTTCTGTGCGGCCATGGCGCCGCCGCAGCGAGAGCAGGTGGCCGGATTCCCATCCCACGAAGCGCCGCATTTCGGACAGAGAGCCATCGTTGATTCTCCTCCCCCATCCGGGAGAGTACGACGCCCGCGCCGGGGAGGCCAACCGGGCCGATAACGCCGGGCCCGCGGTCGCATCCGGAACGGGCGAAGACCCTGGCGGACCCTGCAGCTCCTGCGTACAACTGGCGCCATGGATGCTGCGACGCGCCTCGGGCTGTCCGTCCTCCTCCTTGCGGCCTCGCGGTCAGGCCTTGCGGATGGTTTCCGCGACGACTTCTCCCTCTATGGAGAGAATTCAAGCGGCGAGCCGAACTGGACCGTGGTGCGCGGCGAGTGGAAGGTGCAAGGCGGGAAGTTCGTCCAGAGGGCCGAGGGTGAAGCGCTCGCGGCCTCTACGCGGGGGCTTCCGGCCGGCGGCTTCCGGATCGAGGTCCGATTCAGGACCGCTTCGGGTATCCCAGGCGAGGGGATCGTCTTCGGCTTCCGCGATTCCGGCCGCCCCGGCGCTTGCCACATCGTGCGCGTGGACCCCGAGGGGCTCTTCTACGGCTCCCTCGACGGCGCCGGTGAGTTCCGCGGCGACGGCCCCGTGCCCGCCCTCGTCGAGGGCGGAGTCTGGAACACGCTCGTAGTGACTGTGAGCCGGCGGCGGGGGACCTACCGGATCGTGTTCAGCGGCAAGACTGCCGCGGAGGGGATGCCCCTCGAGCACACGGGCAGGTTCCTGGGGCTCGCGGCAGGCGGGAGCGGGGCCGAGTTCGCCCTGTGCGCCGTCACGGAGGTTTCCGAGGAGGCTGGCGAGGCGAAGGAGGGTTCTTCCAAGAAGCCATCGGGGCCGCTGTCGCGTCCCGTGGACATCGCGGCGTCGCGCAACGGCCACCTCGTCGTCCTCGACCGCGAATCGCCGCCGGTGCGCGTTCTTCGCGCCGACTTGACGGTGGCGTCCCGCTTCGGGCGGCTCCTTGAAGGAGACAGGCCCGTGGCCGTCGAGGTCGGCCCCGCTGGCGAGGTCTACGTCCTCGACGGTGCATCGGGGCGCATCGACCGCTACCCGCCCGAGGGCGGGCCCGAAGGAACGGATCCGTCGAAGGTACGGTCCGATGTCGCACCGCGGGCGATCGTCGCCTCGCCTCCCCTGAAGGGGCCACGGGGGCTGGCGATCTTTCCCGACGGGCGCATCCTTGTGGCCGAATCGGAGGCGGGGCGCGTCGCCGTCCTCTCGGCGGTAGGAGACCGCCTTGGCGAGGTTGGACCTTCCGGGGGCGAGCCCGGAGGGCACGAGCGGCCTTCGGATGTCGCCATCGATCCGAGAGGCAGGGTCATTGTCGCCGATTTCAGGGCCTGCAGAGTTCAGGCATTCGCCCCCGATGGATTGGGGAGCTTCAAGCTCGTTGCGCGAAGCCCGTGGATGGCGCCACCCAACCGCCTCGCGGTCGGCGCCGGAAACTGGATCGCCGTTCTGGGGAGATTTGCCTACTACGAGACGGGCGGCGCCATCCGGTACCTCGACTCCGAACTCCGTCCCAAGGGCTTCTGGGGCGGCTTCGCCGCAGGGAACATCTCGGAGGAAGGCGCCATTTCATACCGGTGGCTCGACGGAATCCCGGCGACTGGTGCCATTCCCGAGCCCTCGACCCTACCCTCGGATCCAATCGCCAGGCCCAAACCAGAGGTCAGCTACGAGTACCTCGATCGCAAGGATGGCCGCTTGTTCCGACTCGGAGAAGCCTATCTAAGCGCTGCGGACGTCCGGCCCGGCATCCGTTCTGAAGAGAAGGCCGTGACCATCGAGTGGGGGCCGCATATCGGCCCAAGTAGTCTTGAGTATCGCCGAGAGGGCGAAACCGCTTGGCGTGAAATCCGCGTCGACCGCCCTGGTTTTTCCTCGCGAGTTTCCATCGCGGACTTCGACGGCCAAATCCCCTACGAGTTCCGCTTCTGGCTCCATCACGACGTCCGCCAGCTAACTCCTCGGCCCGAGGGCGGCGACGCGATCGCCTGGTCGAAGCCCTACCGCTTCTACGGGCCTCCCCCGGCAGGAATGACGCGCTATCTCGAGCTTTCGGTCGTCTGCGCGGTCTATCTCTCCCACGAGGACTTGAATTCGAAGCGGACCTTCACCCTCCCCCGCGAGCGGCTCGGCTCGAAGCTCGAGCGCGAATACGAGGTCGCTCGGGCTTTCTTCGCCCGCAATTCGGGCCTCCGGCTCCACGTCCGCGCCGAGTTCGAGGTCGTCGAGGGAACCGCCGCCCGGGTGAAGAACGGCTGGATCGACCCATCGCAGGCCCGCCGAGACCTCGCGCCGCTCCTCGAGCGCCGAAAAAAGCGCGTCGAGGACTTCGACAGCGTCATCGCGATGTGGGCCGAGCCCTCCTGGCGCGCCGATCTGCCCGACGACCCCGGCCTCGTCGGCGGCGGAGGCCTCACCTCCTTCGGCTACTCCACCTACGGTATCGGCGGCGCCGCGGCGTGGCTCTTCTGCCACGAATACCACCACCAGATCGATGCCTTCTTCAACCGCTCGGGCCACCTCGACTACCCGCTCAACCATCCCGATGCCACCGTGCAGCCGGGCCTCTACGGCCAGCACTGGGACTGTAACGCTTTCTTCCTCAGGAGCTGGGGAAGCTCGCCGGAGGGGGCCGAGTGGTTCTTCTGCCGCTACGGGAAGGTCCTCTTGACGGCCGATGCGGACGGGGACGGCGTGCCGGACAAGGATCCCGCGCTGCCCTTCGACGAGGCCCGCCTGGGCACGGATCCATCGAAGATGGACACCGACGGCGATGGCCTCTCGGACCTCGCCGAGGTCACGGCCGGCACGTTCCACGGTGCGGATCCCTTGAAGCCCGACACGGACGGCGACGGTATCCGGGACGGCGACGACCGTTTCCCCCTCCTTCGGGCGTTCTCGAAGGAGGCGATCCTGCGGCGCGGGTCGCCCGTCCTCGATGGAAAGATCGCCGAGGGCGAGCGGCAGGAGCTGGGGACGATTCCCGAGCCGGGCGCATCGATCTTCGCCTGCTGGAGCCCGGAGGGGCTTCACTTCGCGGTCCAGGCTCGCAGGCCGCTCCGCATCGCCTTCGAGATCGACGGCGCCGCCGACGGTTGGTTCCTCGAGGAAGACAACCTCACGGTCGAGCTGGAGGTCGACGGGAAAGAGAAACTCGGCGGCCATCTGCCTCCGGGAACCCTGGTCGCCGGCGCCGGCGGCTCGGAGGCCCCCTGCGCCGAGGCGACGATCCCCGCAGCGGCCCTGAAAGCCGGCCCGCCCGCCCCCGGCCGCCGCATCGCCCTCTGCGTGCGCGCGAGCTACCGCGAAGGCGACTCCGCCCGCCACCGCGAGCTGTTCCTCGCCGAGCCGTGGCAGCTCATCGAGCTGCGGATGGGGGAGTGAGCGGCTACCGCTCGCAGTCGAGCGCCGTTCCGCTCGGGTCGGCCGCTGCGCCCGGGAACGGCGATCTCGGCGCCGGTCCATTCCGGAAGAGGTACTGTAAGAGATAGAGGGTGTCCGTCACATCGATCGCCTCCGTGTCATCCACATCGAGGGCATCCAGGCAGTCGGTCGGCGAGCCGGCGAATTGGTGGAGGAGGATCTTCACCGCGTCGGCGAGGTCGATGCGGGTATCGCCGTTGGCGTCGCCGCGCACGAAGGTCGGGACCGGCGGCGGGTACGAGAAGGAGAGCGCGTTCGAGTTCTTGTTGTCCGCGTTCCGCACCGTGAGGTTGACCGTGCCTGTTCCCGCCGGGACGCGGGCCACGATGATGCCAGGAGTGGGACCGGCCTCGTTGTAGACGACGGTGGGGGATTCCGAGGCTCCGAAGAAGACACGCACGCCGTTGTGGAAGCCCGTTCCCTCGATCTTGATGTCGACTCCGGCCGCCGCGGTCGAGGGGTTGAGGAGAGTGATCGACGGCGCCGGCCAGTTTGCGGTCGAGGTGACCGTGATCCGGTCGTCGCCGACCAGCTCGTCGTTCAGGTCCAGGCCGTAGAAGACGAGGTTGTTCGCGCCGGGGCCGAGCGGGATGGCCGGGATCGTCCAGGTGGTCATGGTGGGGTAGCTCGGCGTGTAGACGGACCCCTCATCGCCGTTTTGAGTCACGAGGAACTTCGCGACTTCCACGGGGGCGGTGCCCGCGAAGTTGGCGGTCGCCTGCGCGGTCGTGAAGTTGGCTCCGCCGTTCGTGGTGATGGCAACCGCGACCTGCGCGGCGAGGACGCCGTTCAGCCGCGGCCGGATGAAGTTTGCGCGCTGGTCGATATAGCCTCCCGGCTGCCCGAGGCCGGTGTTGGTCATGCCCAGGGCCGCCAGGCGCGTCATGTAGGGCGAGACATAGCCTGAATTGAACCAGGCGTCCGGCCCGTTCACCATCTCGTTGAGGATCGCATAGTACATGCGCCGGACCGCGGGGCGGTTCATGAGCCGGTTCACCTCGGCGAATCCGCCGGGGTTGAACGGGTCGGTGGGGGCCGGGGGGATCGCGAACGATGTCGTGTTCCCGTAGGTCAGCTCGAGGTCCCAGGCCATCAGGTGGAAGCGGCCATCGAAATCGGGGCGATAGAAATAGCAGTTCTTGCCGCGGCTCTGGCCCCAGGAGTCCCAGTCGTCGATGTTCATCTCCACGGCCCAGATGCGGAGCATCTCCTCCACGTTCATGAAGTCCCAGATCTGCTGGTCCAGGAGCGCGTCCGGCGTTGCGCCGGGGGCGAGGACCTTGGCGAAAGCGATGAAGTTCGCGTACTCATCGGCCCCGTTCTTGGCCCGCAGGCCGAAGAACCAGCGGTAGTTCTCCTTGTTGTCGCCGTTCCCGTCGCTGCGGCTCGAGGTCGGCGGGTAGAGAACGCGCGCGTCGGTGTTGCCGACTCGCCCGCCGGTGTCGTTGATGACGAACCGGTCGTCCATCTCGAGGAAGTCCCCCTCGTCGTCGCTCGGGAACCAGAGGGAGACGAACTCGCCGTCCGGGACCCAGTAGTGCTCGCGCGTGAGGGGCGAACGCGCGTTGACCTGCCAGCGCGTCATGATGAACACATCGGAGTACGGCACGCCCAGCGCGCCCTGATTCTGGCGGATGAGGTAGTGCGAGAGCCGCTCGCGCGCGTCTCCGCCGTTTCCGTGGTGGTCTTCCAGGCCGAACTTCTTGATGCGCCCGTGGAGCGGGTTGTCGCGCGGCATCCGGACCCTGAAGCTGCCGTTCCAGCCGGCGCGCGCGAACGGGCTGCCGGAGAAACGAGTCTGGGACTCGTAGTAGACCTTGCTTCCGCCGAAGACGAACGAGCCGTCGACGGGGTCGTTCGAGAGGAGCCTCCGGTTCGTCAGCTCCGTCTCCGCGGCCGCCGTCATGTAGAAGCGGTAGCTGTGGAAGCTCGTCGCCGGGTTCTTCACGTCGTGCGCGTAGATGCAGTAGCGGTGGTCGTTGAGCCCGGCGGCGGGCGGGTTGAGGAGGAGTGGGTGGCTCCTCTTGGTGATGTCGATCGGATAGCGTGCGGCGCGTCCACCTGCGTCGGTGGCGGTGATGAAGAAGACCACCCGTGTGCCGAGCGCTTGCCCGGGGATCGTGCCTTCCCAGCGGTCGGTTCCGGTCACGCGGGCCATCACAACGGAGGCCGGCGAGGCCGACGGGTCGTTCAAGGAGTAGCGGAGCGTGACGGTCCCGACTCCGTCGGCGTCGAGGAGTCGCGCGGAGACCTTGACGGCTTCGCCCGCCCCCGGCACCTGCGGCTCGTGGCCGACGCTGGTGATCACCGGCCCGAGGTTCGAGCCGCCGGTCTCCGCGATGAGGCGGCCGGTCCCCTGGTTGCGCGCCCCCGGCGTGCCCAGGTTGAGAGGGATCCCGAGGTCGTGGGACTGCGCCATCTCGTGCTCGTAGCCGTGGGTGAGGATCGTTTGGGAGCCGACCACCCAGCGCGCCTTGAACGAGATCAGGACATCCTCGTTCGCGGTGAGGATCCCCATGCCCGTCCCGGCGGTGTCGGGTGTCTCGATCCGGTTCACCTTGTTGTCGCCCCGTGCGGCCGCGAGGATCTTGAGGGAGCCGGCGCCCGAGATCGGGCTCTGCGTCGTTCGCCCGCTGCGGATGTGGGTGCCCTCGATGATCCAGCCGGTCGTGTTCGCGTTGAAGTGGCCGTTGGTGAGCTGCTCGGAGCCGCCGCTCGTCGTGGTCGTGCGGTCGAGCAGGCGCGGGTTGAAGCTCAGGTCGGTCGACCCGATTCCGGCGTTGTGGACCTGGATTGCGAGGACGTTGGTGCCGTTCACGAGCTTCGCCTTGCGGGCCGTGATGTCCTTCTCGACGATGGTGGGTTCGCCCGCCGACGGCGCGTCGGCATCGAAGGCCGGGCTCGTGACGTTGTGCGTGGCCACCGGATCGGGATTGCCGTTCAAGTAGGCGTAGAAGCCGTCGTCGATGCTCACGCTGAGGATGAGCTTGTCGATGTCGTTCACGTTCGCGATCGTGAACATTTTTCGGCAGAAGATCGTCCGGTAGCCGTTCTGCATGTCGGTCAGGGTCGTGGCGTCGTCGTTGTCGCCGTAGCCGATGCCGGTCGTCCCGCTGAGCCAGCCCGTGTCGACGAAACCGACGGTCGTCCAGTTCGCGGGCGGCGCGACCGTCCCCTTGAAGTACCGCCAGCTCGTGCCGGAGTCGATGAGGACCGTGTCGTTGTTCGTGATGCCCCCGCCGATGATGGAGACGTCGTCGACGAGCGTGATGCCCCGGTCGAGGAGGACGACCGCCAGCTCGGACTCGCCGCCGATGTGCCGCCCGACGTAGGAGAACGTCCTCGTCGTTGCCTTGGCGGAGTCGTCGCTCGCGTCCCAGGCCTGTCCGTAGCGGTTGTCCTGCCGCGCATCGATCAGCTCGAGCGAAGAGCCGTGGCCGTCGGCCCAGCGCGGCCACTCGCCCCCCTCGCGGAAGCGCACCGTGTCGACGGTTCGGCCCATCTCGTCGCTCAGCGTGAGCCGCTCGCCGCTGTTGCGCAGCCCCCCCAATGCCGCGAGCGCCTCAGGAGTCGTCGGACCGAAGACCTGGCCGGCCGGGAGCTGGTAGATGCTCGCGGGGCCCGTGTAGAGGGAGGGGTCGCGGGCGACGATCAAGTACGCGCCCGCGGCGATCATCGTCCCGGCCGGAAAGCTGAAGTTGAGGCCGTCGGAGAGGCTCCACCCGGTTAGATCAACCGCTGCGCCCCCCCGGTTGTACAGCTCGACGAACTCCTTGCGGTTGTCGTTGTCGGGCGGGTGGTACATGATCTCGTTGATCACCACGCTCGTGTTCACCGAGGTCGCGTTGGCCGCGTCTCGGGTCGGATCGCACGCGTCGCTGAATTTCTTGTCGTCGCCGCCCAGGCGGGCCTCGCTGAAGTCCGTGAACTGCGGCTCGAAGTTGAAGGCATCGAGGACGCGCTGGCCATCCCCCGAGACCAGAGCGATGAACACCCTCCCTCCGGCGAGGGCCGGCGAGAAGTCGAGCCCGAGCTGCGCGTCCGTGAAGGAAACATACCCTCCAGCCGCGATCGATGTGCCGCCAGGGATCGTTGCCTTCGTCAGATTGGCCGGCTCATCGGTCATCCGGTAGCCGGAGATGTCGATCGGCCCGTTCGAGCGGTTGTGGATCTCCACCCACCGCTCGCCCGCCGTCCGCAGGAGCGCCTCGTTGATCACGACCGGCGACTCGCCGGCACCGGCGCCGGGTGGTGGTGGGGGCGGCGGGTCGGTGGGCTCGATCGGCGTCCCTCCGCCGCCGAAGCGGAGCCCCTTCGTGTGGTCGGTCATCACCTGGATCGCGGACGGGAGGGTGATCGGGTTCGTCGTCCCCCGCTGCTCGAAGCGGAGGCGGAAGGACCAGCCACCCTGGTTCTCGAAGACCTTGACGACGACGAGGTTCTTCCCGACCGCCAGCGTGGCCGGGGCGCGGTCCTGGACCTCCCCTGGAGCCCCGACGCCGCGGCAGGCGTCGTTGACGTGCACGTAGGAGCCATTGATGAGGACAGAGATCGCGTCGTCGCTCGCCACGCCGATATCGACGAGGAGCGGAGCGGCGGTCACGTTGTCGATGTAGACGAAAGCGTAGGCCATGACGAAATCGGGGTTCGGCGGCCAGACGACATCGTTGAAGTTGATCGTGTCCGTGGCGCCGCTGTAGGTCTTGATCGTCGGAAGGGCGGTTCCGGCGTTGGCGTGGAGGCCGTCGGACTCCGCGAGCGAGTAGTTCGTGTTCACGACTTGCCCGTTCGTCCAGAGGAGATCCGCTTCCTTGACCCCGCCGGCGTTACCCCGGAGCCAGTCGCCCGAGAGGCGCGGTCCGAGCGCGCACGATGAGCCGGTGTAGGGGCCCAGGACGAGCCACTTGAGCACGAATCCGGCGCCATCGAGCCCCTGGGCGGGCTTCGGGCCTCCGGTGTCCTCCGTTTCGTGGCCGTTCGGCTCGCCCGGCGTGCCACCGAGGGCGAGGCTCAGCGTCCAGCTATCCGGATCGTCGGGCTCGAGGAACGGGCTGATCAGGGAGAGTGAATGACCGGTCCCGTCCGCCCCGCTCGGCCACTTGCCGCGGTCGTTGTAGCGCACCGTGGCGACCGTGCGGCCCCCGGGGTTGCAGATCTCGATGCGCTCGCCGCCGTTCGAGAGCGAGGGAGACGTCGCCGGGTCCGTGTACCAGTCCCCGACGGTGTTGGTGATCCCGTACGTGGATTGGATATTGGCCTCAATGGCGCAGACGACCAGGTACGAGCGGCCTTCGATCCATGTGTCGGGCGGGAAGGCGAACTGAACGCCTTTACAGATCGTGTAGCCGGTCAGGTCGAGAGGATCCGCGTTCTCGTTGTAGATCTCGATGTACTCGTAGGGGTTATTGTCGACCTCCGGAGGATGGTAGAGGACCTCCGTGATGACGAGCGCCTTCAGAGGCACCGCCAGCGAGACCAGAAGCGCGGCGACGGCGGGCCTGCCGAGACGAGAGGCGAAAAACGGCGTAGAAACCGGCTGCATATCGACTGGACCTTCCTGATGAAGATTCTTTCAAGATCGCGTTAAGCCGACCCGAACGTTTCCCCAACCAGCCTTGGAATCGAGAATTATAGAGCCTCGGTGGAGCAGGCTGGCGGGGAAAAAGATTTCCCGCCTTGGGCCGGCACGGTGAATCCATCGCCGGGGACGGTCATTCCGACCGCCCCGACCACGATTCGCCCCGCACCTGATAGTAAAAGAGCTGCTGGACCTGATTGAACCCCCTTCCCTGTACCGGGGGAAGTCCCGCCAGGCCTGAAGGAGAGCCTCCTGCAAGGCGTCGTCGGCATCGCTCTTCCGCCGGAGGAGGCTCCGGCCGACTACCAGGAGCTGCTTACGATGCGGCGCGAGGAGCGCAAGGAAGCGTTCCGGTTCCCGCAAGGCGAAATCCCTCCACTCCAATGATGTGTTGAGGGGATCGATTCCTTGCAGGAATCTTGGTGCGCGCTCCGGGCCTCCTGTCCGGAGCAGGGCCCGGGGTACGCCTGAAGCCGAGGCGCGACCGACCCGGTCGCAATCTCACTTGTCCTCCTCGTCAACTTTTCCTTCCTCCTTCGCAGACTTCTTCTCCTTATTCTCTTTTTCCTTTTCCTTCTCCTTTTCCTTGCCTTCCTTTCCCTTCTCCTGCTGCTCCTTTTCTTCGGCCTTTCGCACCGCCCCGCAGACGTCCTTCAAGGGCGGGAGTGTCGTCGACTGTTTCTCTCCCTTGACCGCCGGTAGGTGGAAGTCCTTGAGCTTGAGGTCGCATTCGATCATCCGGGCGCTCATGAGCCGCAGCAGCCCCATGGCGTCGCTCTTGTAGACGAGGAGGCGGGGCTTGTCGGCCGAGGTCGAGAGGACGAAACAGAACGCGGAGTCGCTGTTTCCTTGCTCGGTGGCGACGATGAACCCTTCGCTCGGGCTTGCGGCCTGTCCGTGCGCCTGCGGGGCGCTCCGGGAAGTTGCGATGAGCGCCGCGAGAAGCAGATTGACGCCGAGGGAGACGGCGAGACCGGCGTAGAGGGGGAAAGAGGGCCGCTGCGACATCCTGGGGACTCCTTTCGAGCCGCAGGCACGGGCCTCTCTCTCGCTTGGTTCGTCCGATGATACGGACGGGAGGCAAGAACCGTTGGCCGCTCTATTTCCTGTGACGCTGGATGTAGTCCTTCGCCTTGTCTTCGAGGGGAGGGGCCTTGAGGCCGACCGTTCGCGCCTCGGCGGCGGCCGCATCGTAGTCGAGCCCTCCGTCGAGCACTCGATGGGCGAGCCAGACCGCGCCGACGCGGTTGGCCGATGCGCAGTGGAGGAGGAGCGGCCGCTTCGAGGAGTCGTTCAGGAGCTTTCGGACCGAGTCGAAGACCTCGTCGGTCAGCTCGGCCGGGCCGCCGAACGGGACGTTGATGTACTCGATCCCGAGGTCCTTCAGCGTCTTCTCCTCGTCGAACTTGCGGTCCTCATCCCTTTTGCGGAGGTCGACGACGGTCTTGACGCCGCCATCCTTGGCCTTCTCGAAGTCCTCGGACTTCGGCTGGCTCGCGAGGAAGACGCCCCCGAGCGTGTGGAGGCGCTCGATGGTTCCGCACTGGTAGGGCTCGAGCTTCTCTGTCACTTTCTCTGGCACAGGCGGCTTGCGCTGTGCGGCCCCCGAGCAGCTTCCGGCGGCGGTGGACAACAGCGCTCCGAGCGCGGCCGAGATACAGATTCTGTTCATGGCGTGCGACCTCCATTTCGTTGGAAAAACCGTAGTGTGAATTCTCCAGCAGATCCTGTGCCACCGTTCGCATCGCCGAGACGGCCCGGCGAGGCGCCATAAAAATCTCCCGCCTGCGCTGGAAATTCCAGGGGCTGGCGTCGCAGCAGCGAGGCTATACTCCTGCCCCGATGAAAAAAACGGTGAAAGGAACCCCCCTTTCATGAGCCCCGCCGCCCCCGCGCGCGCCCGCTGGACCGTCGTCGCGCTCCTCTGCGCGATGTCCTTCATGAGCTACTTCGATCGGACGATCATGGGGATCGCTGGCTCGAAAGCCATCCAGGCGGAGTTTCGTCTCGAGGATGCCGAACTGGGAACCATCCTGACCGCCTTCTCTCTGGTCTACGCGATCTTCATGATCCCCGGCGGCCGCTTCGTCGATCGGCTGGGCCCCCGCCGCGCGCTCGCCTACGTGAGTCTCGGCTCGGGCCTCTTCACCGCTCTCACGGCGATGGGCGGATGGCCGGCCCTCGGGACGCTTTTCGGCGCCCCGCTCGCCTTTCTCCTGGTCCGCGGCCTCCTAGGAGCCTTCACCGCGCCCCTCTATCCCGGATGCGCCCGGGCGAACGCTCTCTGGGTCCCCTTCGAAGGCCGAAACCTCGTCCAGGGTCTCATCGCCGCCGGCGCCGGCCTCTCCAGCGCGGTCGCCCCGGTCGTCTTCAATCGGATGATCGACCGGTGGGGCTGGCGGTTCTCGTTCGTCTACGCCGGCCTCGCGACGCTGGCCCTCGGTCTTCTGTGGGTCTGGCTTTTCCGCGACCGGCCCGCCGAGAATCACTCAATCCGGACTCGATCCGACCCGCCGCTCGTGCCGCCGGAGGAACCCCTGGCGGTTCATGCCTCTCCATCGGCTCCATGGGGGAAGCTCCTGACGAGCCCCCATCTGCTCCTCTTGACGACGAGCTACTTCGCGACGAGCTACGTGATGTACATCTTCTTCTACTGGACCTTCCATTACCTGAAGGAGCTGCGCGGGCTCTCGGATGGCCAGAGCGCGCTGGCCACGCTGGCGGTCAACGGCGGGTGGATCGTGCTCTCGCCGCTGGGGGGCTGGGCGTCGGACCGGTTCACGCGGCGGTACGGGCCGCGCACGGGCATGCGCGTCGTGCCGGTCGCCTCCCTGATCCTGAGCGCCGTTTGCCTCGTCCTCGGCGTTCAGTGCGCAAGCCTGTGGCTCGCGGTGGCCCTCCTGGCCTTGTCCTTCGGATTTGCGGGCTCCGCCGACGGTCCTTACTGGGCGGCCGCGATCCGCCTGGGCGGGAGAGACGTCGCCGCGGCGTGCGCCATCATGAACACGGGCGGAAACCTGGGGGGCATCGGCAACTGGTCGACCGCGAAGATCGCCGATCGATTCGGCTGGGACTGGGGGCTTTACTCCGCCGCCGCCGTGATGGTCGCCGGCGCGCTCCTCTGGCTCTTCATCGACGTCACACGGGCGGCCGGCGGATCGGACCCTCGCCTTGACGTGTGGAAAACGGAACCTAAAATCGTGCCATGAGCATCGACGAGATCCGTGGCGCCCACCGAGCGCGCCCGTTCCGGCCTTTCTGGATTTGCCTCGCCGATGGACGAGAGATCCGCGTCCCGCATCCGGAGTTCCTTGCCATGGGCGATAGCCCGAGGACCGTCATCGTGGCCCTCCCGCGCAGGGGGTTCGAGATCATCGACGTTCACCTCATTACGGGGATCAGCTTCCGCCGACGGCAGCGAGCGTGACGAATTCCTTTTCGAAGGCGGCGAGGCGCTCGGAATCTCACACCCACCCGCGGAGCCAGTACCAGGCGAGCCCGATCCACTCGTGAAAGACCCGTTCGCAGGCGGCGAGCGCTCGTGATGTCGGCAGGAAGCTCGCCGGGCGCATCGTGAACTCTCGTGTATAGAAGCGGCAGGGGGCGGGGATCACCTCGAGGCCGGCGCGGCGGAAGCAACGCTCGGCCCGCAGCATGTGGTAGGCGTCGGTCACGAGCACGACGCGGCTCACGCCCTTGCCGTGGAGCACTTCCGCCGCCCCCGTCGCGTTCTCCCGAGTGCTCCGGGAGCCGCTTTCGGCCCAGATCCGCTCCGGCGGGACTCCTTCCGCGGCGAGGAACTCCCGCATAGCGTCGGCGTGGGAGATCGTCTGGCGGCCCGGTTCCATGATTCCGCCGCAGGCGAGAAGGGGGAGAGGCTTCCAGTTCTTGTGGAGCCACGCCGCGTGGCGCGCCCGGGAGTACGTGTCGCTCCCCAGGTAGACCGGCGGCTCACCCGGGCCCGAGAAGCGGACCGCGCCCGAGAGGACCACGATCGCTTGCGCTTCGCCCTCGGCCGGCGGCTGGAGGCCGGCCTCGTACCACCACTCGAGCGTCCCCGATGCCACGAAGGCCACGGGAGGCCACAGCGAGAGGAGAAAGAGCCCCAGACAGACCATGAGGAGCCTCGCGCGGGCTGTTTTCCGCCTCTTCCACGCCCGGACGAGCGCGACGGCGGCGAGGACGGCCAGTACGGGCGTGAACTGAGCCAGGCTGGCCATTCGAGTTGCCGCGGAGCCTCGCGCTACACGAGGATGTCCTTCACTACGCTGCCGTGTACGTCCGTCAGGCGGTAGTCGCGCCCCTGGAACCTGTACGTGAGCCGCGTGTGGTCGATGCCCAGGAGGTGCAGGATGGTGGCGTTGAGGTCGTGGATGTGGACCGGGTTCTCTTCGACGTTGTAGCTGAAATCGTCCGTCTCGCCGTAGACGAAGCCGCGCTTCAAGCCGGCGCCCGCCATCCACATCGTGAAGCAGCGCGGATGGTGGTCGCGCCCGTAGTTCTCGCGCGAGAGCGGCCCCTGGCAGTAGACCGTGCGGCCGAACTCGCCGCCCCAGACGATGAGCGTGTCGTCGAACATCCCGCGCATCTTGAGGTCTTTGATGAGGGCCGCGCAGGCGCGATCGATGTCCTGGCACTGCTTCTTGATGTTGGGGACGAGGTCGCCGTGGTGGTCCCATCCGCGGATGTAGACCTGGGTGAACCGTACACCGCGCTCCGCCATGCGCCGCGCCAGGAGGCAGTTGGCCGCGAAGGTGCCCGGCGATTGGACGTCCGGACCGTAGAGGTCGAGGACGTGCTTCGGCTCGGAGGAGAGATCGGTCAGCTCCGGCACGGAGGTCTGCATTCGGTAGGCCATCTCGTACTGTGCGATCCGCGTGTTGATCTCCGGGTCGCCGATCTCCACCTGGCGCTTCCGGTTCAGCGTATTGAGGCCGTCGAGCATCTTCCGCCGGGTCGAATCGCCCACGCCGGGAGGATTCGAGAGGTAGAGGACCGGATCGCCGCTCGACCGCAGCGCCACTCCTTGGTAGCGCGTCGGCAAGAAGCCCGAGCCCCAGAGCCGCGAGAAAAGGGCCTGCGAGCCGGCGCCGCTCGACCATCGCGAGTGGAGGACGACGAACGCGGGCAGGCTCTGGTTCTCGCTGCCGATGCCGTAGGAGAGCCAGGCGCCCATGCTGGGGCGCCCCGGGAGCTGGCTGCCCGTACTGATGTAGGTGATCGCGGGGTCGTGGTTGATCGCCTCCGTGTGAACGGTCTTGATGATGGTCAGGTCGTCGACGATGGAGGCCGTGTGGGGCAAAAGTTCGCTGACCCAGGCCCCCGCTCGCCCATGCCGCGCGAACTTGAAGAGCGACGGCGCAACGGGGAGCCTTGCCTGCCCGGAGGTCATCGTCGTGATCCGCTGGCCGCGCCGGACCGAATCGGGGAGATCCTTGTCGAACAGCTCGGCCAGCTTCGGCTTGTAGTCGAAGAGGTCGATCTGCGAAGGTGCATCGGCCATGAAGAGGTAGATCACGCGCCGCGCGCGCGGGGCATGGTGGAAGGCGCCGAGAGAGCCGAGGGGCGCCCCCGCCGGAGCCGAGGCGGGCGCGGTGGCGGCTCGAGCGAAGAGGTCGGGGTTGAGAATCGAGGCCAGCGCCGCGGTCCCGAGGCCCGTCGAGAGGCGGCCGAAGAAATGCCGGCGCGTCAACAGAAGCTGTCGTTCTCTTCGTGGGTCCACGCTTCCCCCCTATCCTCTCGTGATTGTTTCGTCGAGGTTCAAGATCATGTTGCCCACCATCGCCATCGCGGCGAGGCGGGCGGGATCGATCGATTCATCGCGGGGCGTCTCGCCCTGTTTCGCCACCTCCATCGCCGACTTCCCATCGGCGCGGTAGGTTTCGAGGAAGCTCCGGTAGGCACTCGCGAGCACTTCCAGCTCGTCCGGCCGCGGCCGGCGGGCCGTTGCCAACCTAAACGCGTGGGCGAGCTGCGCCTCCTCATCCGCGCCGCCCTCTCGAATCGCCCGCTGGGCGAGGGCGCGCGCGGCTTCGAAGAACTGGACATCGTTCATGAGGGCCAGAGCCTGGAGCGGCGTGTTCGTGCGCGGGCGCGCGACCGTGCAAGCCTCCCGGGTCGGGGCGTCGAATAGCGCCAGCGTCGCCGGAGGCGATGTACGCTTCCAGAACGTGTAGAGGCTCCGCCGATAGAGCGACTCGCCGCGGTCCTGCTTGTAGACCTGGGTGTTGCTGCCGACGAAGGCCACCGCCTCCCAGACCCCGCTCGGCTGATACGGCTTCACGCTCCGACCTCCCGGCCGATCCACCAGAAGGCCGCTGGCCGCGAGCGTCGAATCGCGGACCGCCTCCGCATCGAGGCGGAAGCGGGCGCCACGGGCGAGAAAGCGGTTCTCCGGATCCTTTTCGAGGTGCTCGGCCGTCACTCGGGCGGACTGGCGGTAGGTCGCGGAGGTGACAATGAGGCGTTGCATCGCCTTGAGATCCCAGCCGCTCCGGATGAACTCCGTGGCGAGCCAATCGAGGAGCTCCGGATGGAGGGGCCATTCGCCCTGCGAGCCGAAGTCCTCGGAGGTCTTCACGATCCCCACGCCGAAATACTTCTGCCAGTACCGGTTCACGGCGACGCGCGCCGTGAGCGGATGCGAGGGATCGACGAGCCATCGGGCGAACCCGAGGCGGTTTCGCGGCGCATCGACCGGCAGGGGCGGCAGGAAAGCGGGCACGCCTGCCTCGACTTTTTCTCCCCGGCGGTCGTACTCGCCCCGAACGAGGACGAAAGCCTCGCGCTTCTGCGCCCGCTCCTCCATGACCATCGTGCCCGGGATCTGCCCTTCGATGTCCTTTCGCTTCTTCTCGAGGTCATCCATCCGCGCTTTCAGCTCGCGCCAGCGGGGCGAGTGGTTCGAGCGATAGTGATCCCGGAGGCGCTGCTTCTGGGCCTCCGTGCGCTGCGGCTCCGGTACCGCAAGGAGAGGGCCGACGTCGAGGACCTCGCTCGCCGCGCTGTCGGACGCCGTGCGGAAGTAGAATCCGTAGCCGCCGATGTAGTTGACGACCTTCATGAGGAGTTGGCTCTCGCCGGCGGGAAGGTCGAGGGCGACCTTGTCTTGGTCCGGCCCGGCTACCCGCACGCCGTCGCGCTCGAAGACGAGCTTTTGGTTGAGCCAGACCTTGAGGCTGTCGTCACTCCCGAGGAAGACCTCGAGCCGCCGGGGCTGTGGGACCACGACCCTCCGGTAGAGGTACGTGGCGCAGCTCTCGCCTGTGAGCCGATGGACTTTGCCGTCGACCAGCTCGGGATTGCGGATCCACTTCAGCTTGCCGTCGAGGAACGTCTCGTTGAGGTCGACCGGCTTCACCTCCGGAGGGAAAACGGCCTTGAAGGCGGCCTGCCCGTCCGACTCCTGGAACGGCCCCGCCACGCTCCACGTCCCGAGGGTCACGGGGGCGAGGGACGGTTCCGCCGTCACCGAAAGCCTGAAGCGGCCGATCGTGTGCCGGCCGCCGTGCTCCTGGCGGATCCGAACGCGGATCTCGGTGCCATCGGGGAAGCCGAAGGGCTGCGCGGGAAAGAAAACCGCCGTGCGGTCTTCGCGGGCCGGGGCTCCGTCGATGGCCCATCCGGTCGCCGGGTTCCCGTCGATGGCCTTCGCGATTTCGAATTCCTTCTGGGAGTAGTCGGCGCGAGCCGACGTGAAGACGATTTTCTCTTCGGCCGCCGGCTTTCGATCGCCCGCGGGGCCTGAAATCTGCCCTGCGATCGGGGAGGCGCCCGCCTCGAACTCGCTCAAGACGAAGTTGGCGTTGTCGGCGCGCCCGGGGCCGCCCTGCGGATGCGGCTCGTGGCGCAGGGCTTCGAGTCGAACGGCGGTGATGCCGGATAGGTCCGTCCGGGCCGAGATCTCGTACACGTCCTTTTCGGGGCTAGTACCCTCGACCAGAAACGACCCATCATCGTTCCGGCGCAGGTTCGCGCCGCCCGCCGACGCGGCGCTGATGGCCTCGATGGGCCGCCACAGGTCCTGGAGGCGACCCGAAAGCTCGGCCGCCCATTGCGTCTGGGCGGCATCGACTTCCGGCATCGGCGCCTCGATGCTTAGTTTCTCGGCCTCGATCTCCTTCTGGAGGTTCGTGATCCTCTGCTTCTGCTCCTCGCTCGGGACTTGGATGGCGGGCGCGGGGAGGAGGACGTTGCCGTCCATCGCGTTCTCGTTCAGGTTGTTGAAGAGGGCGAAGAGGCTGTAGAAGTCCTTCTGGGTGATCGGGTCGAACTTATGATCGTGGCAGACCGCGCAGTGAGTGGTGAGGGCCATCCAGACCGTGGAGGTGGTCTCGACGCGGTCGACCGTGTAACGCACGTAGACCTCTTCGTCGATGGAGCCGCCTTCACTCGTCGTGATGTTGCAGCGGTTGAAGCCCGTCGCGATCCGCTGTTCGAGCGTCGGCTCGGGGAGGAGGTCCCCAGCGAGCTGCTCGATCGTGAACGTGTCGAACGGTACGTTGCGGTTGAAGGCGGAGATCACCCAGTCGCGGTAGGGCCAGAGGGAGCGCTCATTGTCGAAGTGGAGCCCGTGAGTGTCGCCGTAGCGGGCCCCATCGAGCCAGTACCGCGCCATCTGCTCGCCGTAGTTCGGAGATTCGAGGAGGCGGTCGACCCATCGGTCGTACGCTTGCGGGGACGGGTCGGCCAGGAGCGCATCCACCTCGGCAAGCGAGGGCGGTAGGCCGGTCAAGTCGAGCGTGACGCGCCGGACCAGGGTTTCCGGGTCGGCGGGAGGCGAGGGCTCCAGTCCTTCCCGGGCCAGACGCGCCCGGATGAAGCTGTCGATGGGGTTTCGGGGCGGTTCGGCCCTCCCGGGGCGATCCGAGGAATGCAGCTCCGAGATGGGAGGCACCTCCGGGCGTGACGGTGTGATGAACGCCCAGTGGAGGCGCCACTCGGCCCCTTCGTCGATCCAGCGGCGGATCAGCTCGATCTGCGCAGCCGTGAGCTTCTTTCCGCTCGATGCCGGAGGCATCCGGTCTTCCGGATCCTGCGCCGTGATCCGCCGATAGACCTCGCTCTCGCCGCTCTTTCCGGGGGCGATCGGGAATCTCCCCGGCCGCAGCTCCCGCTGAGCCCCGCCGGGTGTGTCGAGGCGCATCTTCGCCTGGCGCCGGCCCTCGTCGGGGCCGTGGCACTTGTAGCACGTATCGGAAAGAATCGGGCGGATGTCCCGGCCGTAATCGACCCGCGACCCGGCGCTATCGGCCAACGCGACCCCACCGGATCCGGCGAAAGCGATCGATCCAGCCAAAGTTAGTAACCACGTGTCGAAGCGCGTCATCGAGCCCTTTACCTTCTTCGTCGCAAGAGCCTCCGCCGAGAACCGTCAACGACACCGGAGCGGCGATGGCGAACGGATCACGCGGCCTTTGAAGGGCGCCATTCTATAGGAAGGGGATGGGTGTGGAAACCCCGCGCCTGGCTTCGCCGGCCCCGCCGCGAGCTCCGATTGAACCGTGTCCCGGCCCTCGAGATCGCCCGCAGAATTGAGCTTGAAACGGTGGCCATCCGGCGAGTTATAATTTGCATTTGTGAAGGGGGTTTCTTCCGGGGTCATGGCGATGGGCCGCGTGGACTGGAGGGCTTCGGGAAGAGGTCTGGGTCTGGCGGCGGCCACGGGGGCTGTCATGTTCCTGGCGGCCGGTGCAGGGCTTGTCCTGTTGCCGGGCGAGGACGGTTTTCCCACCATCTGGCCTCTCAGCGGCGTCCTTCTCTCCGCCTTCCTCCTTCGGGAGGTGCGAGTCTGGCCCTCGCTCTTTCTGCTGGCGCTCGCATCAAACATGGCGGCTTTCGTGCTGGTCCAGAAACCCCCGTGGACGGGTCTGATAGTCGGGTTGGCGTGTTCGGCGCAATCCGCTCTCGGAGCGTGGCTCCTCCGGCGGTTCCTGGGTGCTCCGCCGGCGTTTGAAAACCTTCGGGAAGTCGTAGGATTCGTGGTCTGGCCGGTTTTTCTGGCGAACTTGGCCGCCTCCCCGGCGGGTGCGTTGGCCTTTGGGGTCGGGTTTGGTGGATCCATCTCGACCGCCTGGATCGCGTGGCTCCTCGCGAGCGGAGTGGGAATTCTGCTCCTGACGCCCTTGATTCTGACTTGGGGTCCGGTCCTCCGCGGTTCTGCGGTGCCAGCGCTCCACCGCGGGCTCGAGGCTGCAGCCTTGGCGGTTTCGCTCGCGCTCGCGACTGCGTGGGTGTTCGCGGACCGAGAGGACTCCTCCGGCCTGAACTTCCGCCCACCTTTCGCCATGTTCCCCTTCCTCCTTTGGGCGTGCTTTCGATTCGGACCTCGGGGTGCCTCTGCATCGATGTTTCTGCTTGTGTCGCTGGCCATGGGCCTGGTTTCGCTCCAAGGCCGTCGCTTCACTTCCTTCCTCCCCGTCGGTGATGGAGGCGCGCTGGGGCTGCAAGTGCTGTTCTGCCTCATCGAGATCTGTTGCCTCTCGATCGCCGCCGTCGATCGGGAGCGCCGCAGCGCCGTCACGGGCCTGGCGCAGGAAGCGGGGCGGTTCCGGCTCCTCGCCGGAGTCATAGATGAGAGTTCCTTTTGCACCCTCGACCGCGATGGACGTGTGACGACCTGGAGCGAAGGGGCCGAGAAGCTGCAAGGCTACCAAGCCGCGGTGATCATCGGCCGGCCGTTCGAATGCCTCTTCCCTCCCGAGGATTGTCAGCGGGGAAGGCCCTCTCGGATCCTGCGGCGGGCCGCCGGGTCCACGCAGCGGATCCGCGAAGAAGGCTGGCGCCTCCGCCAGGACGGCTCGACTTTCTGGGCCGAGTCCGTCATCACCCCTCTCCGCAACGCCGGCGGAATGCTGACCGGCTATTCCGATCTCACGCGGGACATTTCGGACCGCCTCCGCGCCGAGCGCGAGCTGCGAATGAGTCACGAGCGGTTCCGCCTCTTGAGCCGCGCGAGCTACGAAGCGGTGTACGATCGGAACTTCAGCACCGGCCAGTTCTGGTGGAACGAAGGCATGAGGGAGATCTTCGGCTACGTCTTTTCGGAGGTGAATCCCGATCTCGCGTGGTGGAGCGACCGGATCCATCCCGAAGATAAGCAGCGCGTCCTGGCGGGCCTCAATCGGTCGGTAGGCTCCGGCGAACAGCGGTGGGAAAGTGAATACCGCTTTCGTCGAGCGGACGGCGCCTACGCATACGTCCTGGACCGCGGGTATCTCATGCGCGCGGATGATGGGAAGGAGGTCCGGATGATCGGAGCCATTCTGGACCTCACCCAGCGGCGCAAGGCGGAGGAAGAGATCCGCAGTTTCAAAGAGGAGCTTGAGGCCCGGGTCGAGAAACGCACGGTGGAGCTGGCGAGGAAGAACAAGGACCTCGAGGCTTTCACGTACTCCGTGTCGCACGACCTCAAAGCGCCGCTGCGGGGGATCGACGGGTATGCCCGGATCCTCCGGGAGGAGTACGCTGGGTCTCTCGGCGAACCGGGGTGCAGGTACCTGGACAACATCTGCCAGGCCGTTCGGCAGATGGCCCGGCTCATCGAGGATCTCCTCCGCTACGCCAGGCTCGACCAAGGAGACGCGCAGTTCGTTTCGCAAGATGTCGTGACCCTCGTCCATCAGGCTGTGGCGGAAAGGGAGAAGGAACTGAAGCTGAGGCGGATCGAAACCATACAGGATGTGATCCCCGCCGAGATCCAGGTCGATCCCGAAGGGCTCCTTCAGGCGCTGCGGAACATCCTCGACAATGCCATCAAGTTCACGAGGGAGAGCCCGGCTGCGCGCATCGAGATCCAGGGCCGTCCCAAAGACGAGTCCTATCTCCTCTCCGTTCGCGACAACGGGATCGGTTTCGACATGAAGTTCCACGACAGGATTTTCGAGATCTTTCAGCGCCTGGAGAGAAACGAAAATTATCCCGGCACCGGCGTCGGGCTGGCGATCGTCAAGAGGGCGATTGACCGACTCGGGGGACGCGTCTGGGGAGAGAGCTCGCCGGGGCAGGGAGCGACCTTCTTCATGGAGTTGTCGAAGTAATGATGGCATCCGCGCTCTTCCTGAAACTCCGCCGTGGTGACGTATGAGGGTGCTCTATGTCGAGGACAACCCGGGCGACGTTCTCCTCGCCCGCCGGGAGATCGAGAAGGCGGATGAAACCATCCGGCTCGATCATGTACCCTCGCAAGTTCTCGCCATCTCGCGTCTGGTGGCGGGTTGTCCCTTCGACGTGGTCCTTTCGGACATTCGCCTGCCGGATGGCGATGGTTTCTCCATCCTCGCCCACATCCGCCAGACCAACCTCCCCCTGGCGGTGGTCCTCATCACGGGCGAAGGGGACCAGGAGTCGGCGGTGGCCGCCCTGAAGGCGGGCGCCGATGACTACATCATCAAGCGCGCCGATTATCTGAGCCGCCTGCCGATGACCCTGGCTCATGCGCTCCACAGTTTTCGGACCAATCTCGAGTCCCAGGCCCATCCGTTGAGGCTCGTTTACGCCGAGCACAGCACGCAGGATATCGAAATGACCCGCCGGCACCTTCAGCAGAAGGCGCCGCACATCCAGATGGACGTCTGCCGCTCCCCCGCGGAGCTCTTGCGCCGGCTTTTCGAAGACCGTCGCGCGCCTCTTCCGGACGTCCTACTGGTCGATTACCGGCTGCCGGGAGCAAGCGCTATCGACCTCCTCAAGGAAGTGGTGCAGCGCGGGTGCATGGTTCCGTTTGTCGTCGTCACGGGCCAGGGCCAGGAAGAGGTGGCCTTGCAGGTCCTCAAGCTCGGCGCGGCGGATTACCTCATCAAGAACCCGGGCTACCTCGTCAAGCTCCCGAGCGTCCTCGAAGGGGCCTATCATCGGGCTCGAGCCGCTCGGGATGCAGCCGCCCTCCAGGCGAGCGAAGCGCGGCTTCGGACGCTCGTCGAGCAGCTTCCCGCCATAGCGATCAATTCCCCTCCGGGGGAGTTCTTCAGCCCGAGCTACGTGAGTCCGCAGGCGGAATCCCTCCTCGGCTATCCGCTTTCGGATTGGACGGGTAAGTCCGGTTTCTTTTGGGATCTCATCCATCCGGACGATCGGGTCCGGGTTCGAGAGGAAGCCGATCGAGTGCGAGCCAGCGGCGAGCCGCTCTCGACCCAGTATCGCCTGCGGGCGCGCGACGGACACGAGACCTGGTTCCATCACCGGGCGGCCATAGTCACGGACAGCTCGAAGCGCCCACTCTCTTCGCAAGGAGTGCTGGTCGACATCTCCTGCATAAAGCGGCTTGAAAAGGAACGCGAGCGGCTCAACGGGGAGCTCCGGATGGACCGGCAGATGCTCCACTATCTCTCCCAGAGGCTCCTCACCGCCCAAGAAGCGGAGAGGCGCTCGATAGCCCGGGAGCTGCACGACGAGATCGGGCAGGTCATAACGACGCTCAAGCTCAGTTTGCAGGGAACGCTGAACTGGGCCGACGCCCTCGGCAAACGCCCGCTCTTTGAGGAGTGTCTCGCCATCGTCGATCGGACCCTGGAACAGGTCCGTAACCTTTCTCTCAACCTGCGGCCTCCTCTTCTCGACGACCTCGGGCTCGAGCCCGCGCTGCGATGGTACCTGGAGAAAGAGGGCAAACGCGCAGGCTACCGTTTCAGCTTCCGCTCCAACTTGTCGGGACAGCGGCCGTCGCCGCCGATCGAGACCGCCTGCTTCCGGGTTGCCCAGGAGGCGCTGACGAACATCGCCCGCCACGCGAGCGCTCGCGTGGTGACCGTGGAAGTGGTTCGCGAAGGCGACGACCTGCAGCTCTCCGTCCGCGACGATGGCAGCGGCTTCGACCTGGAGGCCGCCCGATTCACCGCGTGCCAAGGTACGAGCTTGGGGCTCTTGAGTATGGAGGAGCGGGTACGGCTCACCGGGGGGCGGTTCGAGATCCTCACCGCTCCCGGTCGCGGCACCCGGATCCAGGCTTGGTTTCCGTTCCAGTTCGAGAGCTTCGCCGACGGCCCCCGCGTTGCGGAGGAAAGCGTGCGAAACTCAGAATTGGAGAAGGGGTAGCCGTCCCCCTACGGGCCGTGAGGCCCGTGCGAAAGTCGTTCCCTAACAATCCAGGGAGACGGCTTCGGAAAACTCAAATCCCATGCGCTCCCCCCAAACGAACGCTACAGCTTGACGCCCGAGTCGGCCGGCTTCGCGCTCGCGGAGCGGGTGATCGTCGTCGTCGCCTTCCGGTGCGACCGCGAGGTCTGTCCGTCCCGCTCGAACGAAGTTTTGGATTCGGACTTCATCTCAAGCTTGGAGAGGATGCCGTCGTCGCTCGACACCAACGCCGAGCCGTCCGTCTTGACCTCCGCGCGCGGCCCGTCACCTTGTTCCGCAGGGGGTTCGGCAGCCAGGCTGAAGCGGAGGACCTTCTTCCCGTCGGCCTGATCCTCCCCCTCGAACTTCAAGATCGATCGCGTCTCCCGGCCTCCTCCGAAGAAACCGCGGCCGCGCCGCCGGCCTTCCCCTCCCCCTTCAGGCGCCGCGACGGGGGCGGGTTTGTACTCTTTGCCCTTTTCCAGGCTCTGTCCCTGGATGGCCGTGCAAAGGATGATGTCGAGATCGCGCTGGAGGGCTCGCTGGCCGGCGGTGTTTCCAAGGATCTGCATGCGCCGGAAGGCTCCGCGATCTCCCTGCTCGGGTCGCTGGACTTCGGGGAATCCCTCGATCTTCGTCACCTTGCCGCCGCTGAAGGTAGCAGTGATGGGCTTGGCGATCGTGTTTCGCAGCGTGGTGGCGATCTCGTCATCGCTCTTCGCCTCTTTCGCCGAGTCGAACTCGAACGTCTGGTCGCGCATGGACTGCTTCGTCTTGAGCGTGGCGTAGGTGACCTTCAGGGACAGGTCGCCATTGTCCTTCTTGTCGGCTACCTCGATCTTGTAGGCGATCTCGGTTTCATCGTTGGTGGAGAACTCGTTGTCTCCGAACTGGCTTTCCGAGGAAGCGTTCCTCTTGACGGTGTAGGAGAGCGTGGCGCCCTTGTCCACCTTCAGGGCGACCTTCGGCCCCTTCGCATCGTCGGCGAGTGTCAATGTACACGGGAAGATCAGCGTGCAAACGGCCAGAAGGGAAGCGGAAAGCATCCTCATGGGCTTGTCTCCTTTGAGCACCTGGAAGCGGGACAGGTAGCGGGAGGGACGGGCAATCCTTCCCTCTCCAGCGGTTGGATCCCGCAACCCGGGATCTTCTTACATCTTTTTCTCCTGCCAGGCAAGGTCCCGGTCGTTACGATGCGCCCCGCAAGCTGGACCCATGAATCTCCATCAGTGGCTCAGATCCTCCTTCGAAGACGCCGATCGGCGCGGCCTTTCGTCCCTCAAGCCGCTCCTGGAGGGGTTTTTCAAGGGGACCGAGGAGCTGCGGGCCGCCGACTGGGGGGACGACCTTGCGGCTGAGCTGCTCCGCCAGGCCACGCGGGCCGGACAGGATCTGCTCAAAGGCTCCGAAAGTCGCTCGCCGCGATGACTCCTCCTCTCCATACGCTTCCCATCACGCAGATCGCTCCCCTCATCCGCTCCCGGGCGGTCGCCTCGGCCGCCCTCGTCGAGGCTTGCCTCGGCGAGATCGAGCGCCGGGGCCGCGAGCTGAACGCGTTCACCCTCGTCGCCGCGGAGGCAGCCCGGGAGGCCGCCCGCGAAGCGGACCGGGAGATCGCCGCCGGCCGCTGGCGGGGGCCACTCCATGGCGTTCCGGTCTCGATCAAGGACCTGATCGACCAGCGCGGCCTTCCGACGACCGCCGCATCCCGGGTGATGGCGGGCCACGTGGCATCGAACGACGCTCCGTGCGTGGCGGCGCTGCGCGGCGCCGGGGCGGTGCTCATCGGCAAGTGCAACCTCCACGAGTTCGCCTACGGCCCCACGAGCGAGGACTCGTGCTTCGGCCCGCCGCGTAATCCCCATGATCCCTCCCGGACGCCGGGCGGCTCGAGCGGCGGATCGGCGGCGGCCGTGGCAGCCGGGATGTGCGCCGCCTCGATCGGCACCGACACCGGCGGATCGATCCGGATCCCCGCCGCGGCGTGCGGAGTCGTCGGGCTCAAGCCCACGATCGGCGAGCTTTCCTGCGGCGGGGTGATCCCCCTCTGCCGTTCGCTCGACCACATCGGCCCGCTTACGCGGTCGGTTGAGGACGCGTGGATCGTCTACCGGGCGATGGCGGGCGATCCGTCGCCGTCGCCGCTCGATCCACCGTTCCAGGACGGATCCAAATCCTCGGTTCGCGTCGGAATCCCCCGCCGGCATCTCCTCGAACGCCTCGATCCGGGCGTGCGGGCGAGGTTCGAGGAGGCGCTCGGCCGTTTGAGGGCCGCCGGGATCGTCGCGGAGGATGTCGAGATCCGGCACGCGCCGGCTGCAGCCGCGGTCTACCTCCACATCGTCCTCCCCGAAGCTTCCGAATACCACGCGCGGCTTCTTGAGGCGAGGCCGGAGGACTACGCGCCTGCGGTGAGGTTGCGCCTCGAGATGGGACGCGCCATCCTCGCCGAGGACTACATTCGGGCGACGCGGGGGCGCGAAACTCTCCGCCGCGAGGTGGATGAGGCCTTGAACGGGCGTGACGCGCTCGTCCTGCCGACCCTGGCGATCCCCGCGCCCCCTCTCGGAGCCCCGACGGTCGAAGTGGACGGCTCGAGCGAGCCGACGCGCGCCGCCCTGCTGCGCTTGACGCAGATCTTCAACCTGAGCGGCAGCCCGGCGATCTCGATCCCTTGCGGGCAGACGCAAGGGCTCCCCTGCGGGCTACAGATCGTGGGCCATCGCGGAAGGACGAAAGATCTCATGGCCCTGGCGCTTGCGTGCGAGAGAGCGCTTACCCCCTCATCCGCGCCTCCACCGCATCCAGATAGCCGTCGGTGGTGACATAGGAGCCCGCGGGCGGATCGTTCGTGCCGTGGACGGCGGCCGCGAGATCTTTCGTCATCGTCCCTGCCTCGATCGCGTCGACGCAGGCGCGCTCGAGCCGCTCGGCGAAGGCTCTCACATCGGGAGTCTTGTCGAGCGCGGCTCGGTGGGATATCGCGCGCGTCCATGCGAAGATGCTCGCCACGGGGTTCGTGCTCGTCGGCTTCCCCTTCTGATGCTCGCGGAAGTGGCGCGTGACCGTGCCGTGGGCCGCTTCGGCCTCGATGGTCTCCCCATCGGGGCAGAGGAGGACCGAGGTCATGAGCCCCAATGAGCCGAACCCCTGCGCGACGGTGTCGGACTGGACGTCGCCGTCGTAATTCTTCAGGGCCCAAACGATCCCGCCGGCCAACTTGAGGACTTGCGCGACCATGTCGTCGATGAGGCGGTGCTCGTATGTGAGTCCCGCCGCTTTGAACTTCGCCTCGAAGTCCTTCTTGAAGATTTCCGCGAAGATGTCGCGGAAGCGTCCGTCGTAGGTCTTCAGGATCGTGTTCTTCGTGCTGAGATAGACGGGGTAGCCTGCCTGGATTCCGTAGTTGAAGCACGAGCGGGCGAAATCGGCGATCGAGTCGTCCGTGTTGTACATGCCGAGCCCGACGCCGCGCCCCTCGAACTCGTTGACGACCCACTCGTGGCGCTCGCCGTTCGCCCCCTCGAAGACCAGCTTGAGCTTGCCCTTTCCGGGGATGTTGACGTCGGTGGCACGGTACTGGTCGGCGTGGGCGTGGCGGCCGACGACGATCGGCTTCTGCCACGCCGGGACGAGGCGCGGGATGTTCTTGCAGACGATCGGAGCGCGGAAGACGGTGCCGCCGAGGTGGTTTCGAATCGTGCCGTTGGGGCTCTTCCACATTCTCTTGAGCCCGAATTCCTTCACCCGGGCTTCATCGGGGGTGATCGTAGCGCACTTGACGCCGACCTTGTGCTCCTTGATCGCCTTCGCGGCCTCGAGCGTGATCCTGTCCTCGGTTTCGTCGCGCTTCTGAATCGAGAGGTCGTAGTAGAGGAGCTTCACGTCCAGAAACGGGAGAATGAGCTTTTCCTTGATCTTGGCCCAGATCACCCGGGTCATCTCGTCCCCATCCAGCTCGACGATGGGGTTCTGCACGCGGACCTTCTTCATGAGGGCTGGCGCTCCTTGCGGCTCGGGATGCGGCTCGGCTCGCGCTGCGGTTCAGTGTCGCGGTTCCGATTCAACAAAGCGCGGGATTTTAGCCGGGCTTGAGGGGCGGGGGAAGTCCGGCTTCCCGCTCCGGTCGAGGTTGAAGCCGTGGCAGAAGGACTTCTTCGCGTTGGGGTGGAGGATGTCCACTCTCACCGGCCCGGCGTTCCCGTGAGCAGACAAACCACTTCTCCGGCGTAGCTGCGACAGTAAAGCCGGCCGTTCGACACAACCGGAGCCGTGGACGTCATGGGCTCCCCTTCAAACGGTTTGAACCGGCGCAGCTCAACGCGGCCTCAACCTCCTGGCGGTGACGGGGATCGGGGGAAGGGAGTGAATCTCACCTCGCGGCCTCCTCCGCCTCCTTGCGGAGCATCTCCAGGTCTCGAAGGTCGCTGATGCGCAATCGGGTGGCTCCCTTCTCCCACTCGAGGGCCGCTGCCATGGAATGTCGGGCCAAGTCGTGCCGGCCCTGACGATCATAGATCATGGAGAGGAGATAGGTATCGAACGCCCTCCCGCCTCCCGGGAGGACCAGCGCCTTCTCGATGGCGGCGCGGGCGGCCGGTTGAGACAGACCCCAGGAAGGCTTGAGCGAGCGGATCGGACGGAAAAATCGGTCCGCCGCCGCCGGAATCCTCCCACCGCCGCCGGGATTCGCTGTCTCTCTGGATAGCGTCAGGGTCGAGTTCAACATTCCTGGGAGGTTTTCCCATGGCTCGTCATTGCATCCTTCTGGTCCTCTGCTCCTTTCTCATCGCAACGTCAGCCCCGGCGGCCGACATCACCAGAGTCACCCCGCGACTCGTCGTCGCGGCCACCCCCGGCGGGGTAGGTGGGACGCTTGTGACGGTCCAGGGGCGCGATCTTGACGCCGGAATGCTCGTCGCCTTGACCACCGACGGCGGCCGGACGCGCAAAGCTCTCCTTTCTCCCGCGTTCGATGATCGCGCGGGGACGATTGCGGGCCGCGTGCCCAACGTCCCGGCGGGGACCTACGACGTCGTTCTCTACTCGCGCCTCGATGTCGAGATCGACACTCTCCCACGCGCGCTGGAGGTCGCTTTGCCGCCGCGGTTGCTCTCGGTGGAGCCCGACCGCGTCTCGCGACTCGGCGGAACGCACGTCATCATCAAGGGAGAGAACCTCGACGCGTCGACCGAGATCCGCTTCGGGCTCCACCCGATCGCCAACGGACAGGTCAACGCCGCCGGGACGGAGATCTCCGGCATCGCGCCCGCCCTGGCCGCCACCGAGCCGAACGGCCCGTACATGGTCGAGGGGGAAGACTCGCGCGGCATGGCGCGCCTGCCGAACGGCGTCACGTATGAGAACCCGACCGATCCGCGTACCGGGGCCCTTGCCAAGCTGCGGGGCAGCTCGAAGAAGCCGCCGAAGGTCGATTTCTCGCACGGGCTCATGCGCCACGTGCGCGGCCGCTTTCCGTCTCCGGGATCGAGCGCCCCGGAGCGCGCGAAGAACTTCATCATGGCGCACGCCGATCTTTTCGGCCTCGTCAAGGAGTCGGGGGATCCCCATATCCAGCGGGTGAGCGCGCTCGACGGAGGCTTCGATCTCGTGAGGTTCGGCCAGAGCTACCGGGGAATCCCGGTCCGCGGCGGCGGGATCGTCATCGTCCTGAACGGAAGCGATGTCCTCTTCACCGTGGGCCGCATCGTTCCCGCGAGCGCGCGTCTCGACGCCGTGCCCAGGGTGACGCAGGCCGAAGCGGAGACGATCGCGCGCAAGGCGATCCGGACCCCTTCGGCGATGGCCATCGGCCAGACTCAGCTCCAGGTCCTCGACGTGGGGCAAATCCGGACCGACGAGAGGCCCGAGCCGACGCTCGCCTGGCGGGTGAGCCTCGCCGCGGCGATCCCGATGCGCGTCTACGTCGACGCAATCTCCGGCGACGTGATCCGCACCCACGACCTCGCCTACGAGAGCGGGGGCGACTTCCACGGCTTCGACTACGACCTCTACGACGCCGAGAACGAGGCCACCGCGCCCTGGACGAGCTGCTTCGAGCTGGCCTCGAACCCGCACGCCGCCAGCGAGAACGGCTACGACAACGGCTACGGGAGCGTCACGGAGGCCAAGGTGGCCCACACCGCGGTCCGGGAGACCTACCGCTACTACCACGAGCGCATGAACCGCCACTCGTACGACGACGACTCGGCGTACTTCGAGGCCTACTTCAACTCGACGGCGCCCAATGCCATGTGGGTTCCGTGGCCCTGCAATCTCTTCGAGATGCGGAACGGCTTCGCGGACCAGGAGGTCGTCACCCACGAGCTGACGCACGGCATCATCCGCGACGAGTCCGACCTGACGTACGAGTTCCAGTCGGGCGCCCTCAACGAGCACTACGCCGACGTCATGGCCGTCATCCTCGACCGCCTCCTCGATCAGGCGGCGGGAAACCCGCCGGACTGGACGCTGGCGGAGAACCGGACGAGCGGCGCCGGGGCGATCCGGAACATGAACAATCCGCCTCGAAACCACTGGAGCCTCCTCGACCTCACCCAGGGCTGTAGCGGCACGTACGACAACGGCGGCGTCCACTGCAACAGCGGGATCGCCAACCAGTGCGCGTACCTCATGGTCGAGGGCGGCACGGTGCTGGGGAACTTCACGGCCGGTGGATTGAACCTCTTGAAATTGATGCACCTCAAGTACATGGCGCTCAAGGTACTCCCCGACGACGCGACGTTCATGGATGCTCGCAATGCCGAGGTCGCCATCGCGGATCTGTTCGTGGAGTGGGACCTCCACGGCGTTACCCCCCAGGACGTCTGCCGCGTCAAGAGCGCCTGGGCCGTCGTCGGGCGCGGCGCGGGCGACTTCGACTGCGATGGGGACGACGAGTGGACCAATCCGGACTCGGACGGCGACGAGATCCCCGACTCGTACGACAACTGCGACGGCGTGCAGAACCCCACGCAGGCGAACATGGACTACGACATGTTCGGCGACGCGTGCGACAACGACATCGACGGCGACGGATGGCCGAACGACCAGGACGGATGCCCGACGCGGAAGTGCCTCTTTCAGTGGGCGCCGTGCTGGGACTACGACTTCGACGGCGTGGCCGACGGCGACGACAACTGCCCGGAGGTGCCGAACGCTTCGCAGGCGGACTGGGACGAGGACTTCCTCGGCGATGCGTGCGAGCCGGACACGGATGAAGACGGAGTGGATGAGGACCACGACAACTGCCCGAAGACTCCGAATCCCGGCCAGGAGAACGCGGACGGCGACTTCTTCGGCGATGCGTGCGACAAGTGCCCGAACGTCGAGGAGATCGGCGCCTTCACGCCGTGGGGGACGCCGTTCCAGCCGGATTCCGATGAAGACGGGATTCCAGACGCTTGCGACACCTCGTACCGCGTCAACGGCCGGCCGGGTTGGTCCAAGGACGCGCTGAAGGACGGCGGAAGCCAGCTCATCTCGATCGAAGGACTGGCCGGCAAGATCTCGGCGGTACCCTTCGATCTCTGCCCCGGCGGCGACTGCCCCGAGTGGTACGACCCGGCGTTCCGATTCCAGCTCCATATCGAAGGCGGAAAGGGCGATGCCGCCTTCTGGGTCTCGGACGGAGAGGGAAACACGGTGGCACGCTCCGCGAAGGGGGCGATCGACTCCGATCTCGTGTTCCAGCCCCGAGGCGGCGAAATCTACACGCTCAACGTCTACTTCAAGAAAGCCTACGCTGGAGGCCTGCTGGACCTCACAGCGCACCTCACCGAGTTCAAGGAGCCGCCGGTGGGAACGCAGTTCCGCCGAGCCGACTCGAATGGCGACGGCGTCGCGGACATCACGGACGTCGTTCGCACCTTGGGCTACCTGTTCCTCGCGGGAGCCGAGCTGTCCTGCAAGGATGCAGCCGACTCGAACGACGACGGCGTCGTGGATATCACCGATGGAGTCTTCACCATCTCGAACCTCTTCCTTGGTGGATCCCCAATCCCCGCCCCCGGGAGCGATGCGTGCGGACTCGACCCGACCCCGGGCCTCGGGTGCGACGCCTATCCCGGCTGCTAAGTGCCCCCATTCATAAGTCCGTGTAGGGTTTGTTGCGCCCTGAATATTCGAAGACCCAAGACTCGTGGAAGTTCATCCGGGCGCAACCCTGCGGGCCGGGCGCTTTTGGCGCCATGCT
>Ga0187893_10002733_pt1 | contig 37918 bp, 25 predicted proteins | sample MA1701074metaG_FD_139574 | JGI IMG/M metagenome (GOLD analysis project Ga0187893, IMG submission 139574) | White microbial mat communities from a basaltic lava cave in the Kipuka Kanohina Cave System on the Island of Hawaii, USA - MA170107-4 metaG ... | reverse complement strand
CATTCCCGAAGGCGCGATTCCGAAAGACGGCCCGTCAGCAGGCATCACGATGGCGACGGCGCTGGTCTCGGCGCTCTCGAACCGCCCGGTCAAGAAATATGTGGCGATGACCGGCGAGATCACTCTGCGTGGCGACGTGCTGCCGATCGGTGGAGTGAAAGAGAAAGTCCTGGCGGCCCATCGCGCCCAGATCAAAACCGTGATCCTGCCAGTTCAGAACCGCAAGGACATGGAGGAGGTGCCGAAGGAACCTCAACGCGAAATGGAATTCATCTTTGTGGACAACGTGCGCCAGGTCTTCGATGAAGCGTTGATGCCCGCCGTCATTCAGCCGAAAGCTTCAACCAACGGGAAGCAGGTCCTGAAGACTTCAGCCATCGGCAAAACCAGACCGAAGACAAACAAAAAAGCTCGCGCCAGAAAGATTCACTGATTCACCGCGGCCCGAATAACTGTAAACCTTTCGCCTACGCCGCGAAAGAAATTCGGCTTGAACCTCTCAGCGCCGGTGTGTAGAATCCGCCTTCGTTAAGATTCAATCGGAGCTAATTGGAGCAAGGGTAGAACGATGACAGCAGCAGCCGGAAAATTCATACGAGGGTTCATTGATCAACACCGCGCCCAACGCCAGTTTGCGGCGCGTTTCACTCCGCTGACCGCCCTCTCCCTTACGTTGCAGCGCAATGCCTGAAGTTGCGCTGCGCCTTCCCATCGCGATTTTCCCCGAAAAGTTTTGTGAGTACGCCACGGCATTGCGCGACGATCTGTTCGTCGCGGCTTTAGGTATTGCCAGGCTCAATCGAAAAGGACACGACCATGAACGAAAAGTATTTTCCCGAAGAGATCGAAGAGCGCCAACAGCGGCGCTGGGCCGAAGCGCGAGTGTTTGAAGTCGAAGTTGATCCGCAGCGCGAGAAGTTTTACTGCCTGGAGATGTTGCCGTACCCGTCAGGCCGCATCCACATGGGCCACGTGCGCAACTATTCCATCGGCGACGCGCTGTCGCATTTCAAACGGATGAATGGTTACAACACGCTGCATCCGATGGGCTGGGACGCGTTCGGCATGCCGGCTGAGAACGCCGCGATTAAGAACAACGCCAGGCCGGACCAGTGGACGGTTGAAAACATTGACGCGATGCGCGCACAGTTGCAGCGAATGGGATTCAGCTACGATTGGAACCGCGAGATCGCTTCCTGCACGCCCGAATATTACCGCTGGAACCAGTGGTTCTTCATCGAAATGTGGAAGCGCGGCTTGCTGTATCGCAAGAACGCGACGGTCAATTGGTGCGTGAAGTGCAATACGTCTTTGGCCAACGAGCAGGCCGAAGGCGGTTTCTGCTGGCGCCACGAAGACACGCCGGTCGAACAGCGCGAGTTGGAGCAATGGTTCATCCGCGTGACGAATTACGCCGACCAGTTGCTGGACGATCTGGACACCCTGGAAGGCGGATGGCCCGACCGCGTGATCACGATGCAGCGCAACTGGATTGGGCGAAGCCGTGGCGCCGAAGTCAACTTCGAGATCGCTGGCGACCCGGCCAGGAAGATTCGCATCTTCACCACGCGCATTGACACGATCTTCGGCGCCAGCGCCGTGATCGTCGCGCCCGAACACGAGCTGATTGACCAGATGATCGCCGCCGGCAAAGCGGGCGACGAACTGAAAGCCTTCGTCGAGAAACAACGCGCGGTTTCACGAGAAGACCGCATAGCCGAAGGCGCGGAAAAACAAGGCGTGCCGACCGGCGCCTTCGTCATCAACCCATTCAGCGGCGAGAAGCTGCCGGTCTGGGCGGCCAACTTCGTGGTCACCGGTTATGGCACGGGCGCGCTCATGTCCGTGCCTGCGCACGACGAACGCGACTTCGAGTTCTCGAAAAAATACGACTTGCCGATTCCACGCGTGATCAAGCTGGTGGGTTCGGCAGAAGCAGACGACGCTCCGGTCGATGCCGCCTTCACGGCGAAGGACGAGACCGGCGAGTTGATCAATTCCGGCCCGTTCAACGGAATGAAAGTTCCCGCCGCGATTGAGGCGATGACGGCGTATGCCGAAAAACACGGCTTCGGCGCGGCGCAGACCAATTTCAAGATTCGCGATTGGGGCGTCTCGCGCCAGCGCGCGTGGGGCACGCCGATCCCGTTCATCCACTGCCCGACGGACGGCATCGTCCCCCTGCCCGAAGAACAACTGCCGGTCGAATTGCCCGCGGACCTGAACTTCAACACGACGGGATCGCCGCTGGCTGAAGCTCCGGCGTTCGTCAACACGACCTGTCCGAAATGCGGCGGCGCGGCGCGGCGAGACACCGACACGATGGACACGTTCGTTGATTCGTCGTGGTATTACTTCCGTTACTGCGACCCGAAAAACACCAAGCTGCCGTTCGCGCCGGAGGCCGCGGCATATTGGACGCCGGTTGATCAATACATCGGCGGCATCGAACACGCCGTGTTGCATCTGATCTATACGCGGCTGTGGACGAAGATCATGCGCGATCTGGGCCTGATCACCTTCGACGAGCCGGTCAAAAAATTGCTGACGCAGGGAATGGTCTGTCTGGCGACCTACCGCTGCGAAGAGCACGACTGGCTGTACCCATACGAAGTCGAGGACGGCAAGTGCAAATTCTGCGGTCGGGAGGCCGAGGTCGGGCGCATCGAGAAGATGTCGAAGTCGAAGAAGAACACGGTTGACCCCGACGAGATGATCAAAATCTACGGCGCAGACACCGTCCGGCTGTTTATGCTGTTCGCCGCCCCGCCCGAAAAAGATTTGGAGTGGAGCGAAGCGGGGGCCGAAGGCGCGTCCAGGTTCCTGAACCGCGTCTGGCGCATAGTGCACAAATGGCGCGACAAGCTGGGCGTCGCTTCCGAAGGGGAATTTTCTTCGGAAGCCCGCGCGCTGCGCCGCAAGACGCACCAGACGATCCGCCGTGTCACGCACGATGTCGGCGAGCGTATGAACTTCAACACCGCCGTCGCCGCGATGATGGAATTGACGAACGAGATTTATGCGTTCGACGGTTCGCTGAAAGGCGAAGCGACTGACGCCGACCTTTTCGCAATGAAGGAAGCGATGGAGGCGTTGGCGAAGCTGTTGGCGCCGTTCACGCCGCACATTACCGAGGAACTATGGCAGTCGTTGAGCCACGGCGAGATTGTCGTCGCCTCAGCGTGGCCGCAGTTTGACGCTGAATTGGCGAAGGAAGAAGAACTGGAGATCCCAGTTCAGTTGAACGGCAAGCTGATTGCGCGCGTGTTGGTTGCGGCTGATGTTTCGGACGAGACGATGAAAGAGGCCGCGCTGGCCAGCGACCGCGTGCAGGCAAAGCTGGAAGGGAAACAGATCGTCAAGACGATTGTTGTGTCGAAACGGCTGGTCAATTTGGTGACAAGATGAAGCTCGGGAGCTGTAAGAAAAAGGGGACGCAGCGAATGCGCCCCCAATGCGTGAGATAGTAGGCCGAGGCCCTCAATAAATGGTCACTTTCTTGCCATTTGAGGTCTTACCCGATGCAGAGTTGGACAGGTAGATATGATACGTTCCCGGATTGTTGATTGTGATCGGCGCTCTGATACGCGTGCTGCTTCGCTCAGTCAAGACATTATTCGGAACTATGCAACTTCCGAAGCTGCTGCACCCGCTGCCAAGAACGATTACCCGCACACTGCGAGCATCGAACCCCAGACCGTTAGCGGTGATCGTGATCTGACGACCTACGACGCCTGACGTAGGCGAGATCGAGTCGAGACGTGGGGCGCTTTCGCTGGGCCGATAAGCCGGATCGAAGTAACCTTGAATCTTTAAAGCCTCCGGCGTGCCGGTGCGCCAAGTAATCTGACAGGAAGTGTAGTTTGCTTCCTGTATGGTCACATTCAAGCTACCGTCGTGGTTGACAGCGACGTTGCGGACTACTGAAACGTGACCAATGCTGTTGCCGGTGTTATGTATCGCTACCGAGCCTACTCTGGCAAACCTGTGGTTGATAATCGCCAATTTGCCACTGTAATAAGTTAATCCCGTAGGTAGTGAAGGCGCTTGCGAGCGGGCCCAAAGCACGCAGTTGCACTCCAGTCCCTGTGATACATACGTCTGGGCTGCTGACAAGGCTTCTTTAAGGAAAGGCTTGACCGCCTCACCCAAGAATTCGTCGGACACCTCACGGTCTGTCGTCTGGTGGAGCAGCACTTTTCCCCCGCCAAGGTCAATTGCCACTCCGCGTTGATATTCCCCGTCCAGGTTGATTGAGAAGATCAAAGCGGGATAACCATCAACGTACGTCAGTTTGGGTTCGTCTTCCCGGGAAGAAGAGAATGCGGCGTACCAGTCCAAGAGCGTTTCTGCCGGCTCTCCCTTCTCCATCAGCGTCGTCGTTGTGGCCGGCTGACTGATCGCCCGCGCGGCCTTGCCGGCTTGATCGCCGAGGTCGGCCACTACGCCTCGCCGATCAACAGCTTGAGCCGTAGCGGACATCGTAACCACTAGCGACCAGACCAACGCTGCGCAAAGATGAATCAACGCAAAATTGATTTCTCGTTTCATACTGATACTCCTTAGTGTTTGAGTCTTTGTGTCTGCGTCTAACAGCAATTGCTATTATTCGGTCGACACGAAGCCTCCAGTTTGAGTTTACTGGCAAGCGGCATGCTTACCGCTGCCTTCACCCTCATCTCCCAGAGGCGGAGCAAAAGTTACGGGAAAATTTTTGAGCTAGGCTTTCAGTTAGGGAGGGTAATTGCGCGAGAGTCTTGCGAAGTCTATTCGCCCTGAGAATGCATTCTAGCTGCTGACGGCTTCGAAATGGATTCACTTTCGACTAATCCTGAATGTGTAACGGACGACATCTTCCTCTATGCCTGAGGAAGTCTTGGCCTTCAAGGTGATGGATGCCGCCGCTTCGGGGCACGCAGTGTTTTCAATTGAACTTTACGCAGCGCCTCGGCTCGCCCTTCGCCCTGCTTCAGCGCCGTGTAGTAAGCGATCATCAAGTCCTTTGTGGCGTCGTCGTTCACCTTCCACAAGCTTACCACCTGGCTCTCCGCCCCTGCCAGCACCAAAGCCCGCCGCAGCCCGTAAACGCCTTCGCCATTCTTGACCTCTCCAATACCGGTATCGCATGCCGAAAGCACGACCAGCTTGGTTCCCCACAAATCGAGTCCGGCGACTTCGGCTGCGGTCAAAATACCATCGTCGTCCGCGCTCTTTCGCTGGTTGGCCCAGGCCAATGCCAGTCCTGAACGAAGCAGGGGGTTTTCGATCCGCCCGATCGCGACTTCAGACCCAGCGCCAGATCTAGTCGCTGGCAATCCAAACAGACTGAAGCCGCGCGAGTTTGTGGCGCCAGGATCGAGGCTCTGCAGGAAGAAGCCGTGCGTGGCGATGTGAAGGATGCGTGGGGCGCGCGCCTGTTTCACCGCAGTCTCAGTCGCCTTATCCCTTTTCAGCACTTCCGAATCAGGCATCAGCCTTTTGATCGCGTCTGCTTCAGGGCCGGTCACCAGCGGATTAAAGTTAATTTTTGCAAGCAGGTCTTCACTACCTGATTCTGCCGGTTGAGCCGCAGCGGTCCTTGTTGCCGGCTTCTTTCCATAAATTGGATCGGCGATGACCAAAGAGCTGCTTTTGCCCGCCCGCGCCACCTGCAACCGCAGCAAGTCTCGCCCACTGGTCACATAGCTCAGTGAATACTGCTCAACCAGATACCGCCCGTTCTCATCCACCAGCGCGGCAAACGGAACGAGGTTAAGGTTACTATCAGGCGAGATTAAGACGTGGCGTGTTTCACCAAGCAGCTTCCGTACTGGCCGCATCACTTTTTCCTCAAGCGCCTGGGCCAGTCGTTTAATTTCCTGTTCAGAAACTGTAGGAGCGCCCGTCTTCTCATCCAGCTTTTTCAGCGCTTGGCGCAGTGCATCTACGGATTGGTCAATTGCCTTTGCCTCGCCTAACTCTACCCACTGCGCTTCGCCCCGCCGCTGCAACACATAGGCAACATAACGTTGATTACCGAATGCTTCATCAGGTTTGGCAGGTTTGGCGTTGAATGGGCGATAGACAGTAAACTCAACCAATGCCACGTTGTCTGGCAGCGCCGACCGAACGGATTCCAGCGTGACCGGCTGTAATTGCAGGCGAAACTCGGCGCTGCGGTTGCTGATATCGGCTTCGAGTTTTTCTTTCTGCTCTTCAATCGCCTTGATCTGTTTCTGATGCTCGGCCGGGGTAATTCTTTGCGATCCGCCGAACACGAGCCTGGCTAATTGTGTGTTCGTGTCTTTGAACTGGCCGAGTAACGCTTGATCCTGCGGGCTGGAACGGCGACGTAGAGCCGCAATACTGTCGGTCATCGCATCGAGCGTGCGACCTTTAGTCCTGAGCAGAGCCGTGAGCGCAAGTTGCAGGGCTTGTGGGTTGTTCGGCTCAAACTGCGTGTGTATTAACAACGCATCGTTTACCCTAGCAGTAAAAGTCGAGAGGTAAATGAGCTTCTCGCGCTCGGAACCAGCGATAATATTATGGCTGAGATTATATTCGGTGACCTCAATACTACGTGTAAGTAGTGTGATCGCTTGTTGAAACCTCCCCTGATCCCGGTGGAGGTTCGCGAGGTTATTTAGAACGCCTGCAACCGCAGGATGCTTAGGTCCGAACTTGTTCTCCACAATTGCTAAGGCCTGTTGCAGAAGCGATTCGGCTTTCGTGTGATCTCCTTTCTTTTCATAAATTCCAGCAAGGTAGTTAAAACATTGGGCAATGCCAGAATACTCCGAGCCAAATCTCTTCTCAAGAATTGAGATCGCCTGTTGCAAGAACCGCTCAGCCTTCGAATAGTCTCCTTTACGCTCATAGACTGCCGCGAGGTTGGTGAGAGAAAGAGCAACAAATTGGCGCCCTGGCCCAAGCGCCTTCTCGAAGGTTGTCAAAGCACGCTGCCAGAACGCTTCTGCCTTCAGATCGTCCCCCCTGCGAGCATAGATAGCTGCGAGATTGTTAAGGGTAAGCGCGACATCGCGGTTCTCTAGACCATATACTTTCTCGTAGATTGTCAATGCACGCTGAAGCAGCAACTCTGCTTTTGCGTCGTCGCCTCTATTACTATAGATCGCTGCGAGATTACTAAGCGAGCTAGCAAGGTCAGGACTCCCCGGGCCAAATACTTTCTCTTCGATCGCAATTGCACGTTGCAAGAACTGCTCAGCTCTCACATAATCTCCTCTACCGTTATGGACTAAAGCAAGGTCATTGAAAATCCTTGCGACATCGAGATGCTCCAGGCCAAATGTCTTTTCCAGGATAGCAAGGGCGCGTCGGAAGAACTGCTCCGCTTTCACATAATCTTCTTTTATAAAGTTAGTTCTTGCGATGTTAATGAGTATGTTGGCAACGCGCGGGTGTTCAGGGCCAAAAGCCTCCTCAAAGATCACCAGAGCGCGAAGGTCAAGCTGTTCAACCTTTGCATAGTCACCTTTAGAGTGATAAACAGAAGCTAGGTTGGAAAGCGCTGGGACTACTTTTTGATGGTTAGCGCCAAATATCTTCTCTAGGGTTATAACCGCGCGCTCTGCCGGCAAAAGAGCATCGTCAAATTTGCCCTCTCCACTTAATCTCAGGGATTCGTCACGTAACTTCAATGCCTCCATCCAAGCGCGGTCTTCCTCAGTGGCAGTTCGTAATTCTGTGATTTGCATCTCATATCGTCCTGCCTTCGCGTCTTTTTCTAAAGAACGCACTTCCAAACGGTAAACTCCAGTAACTCTCGTGATGACCATAAGACGTTCCGGCCCCTGCCTCCGTTTGGGCTATCTACCTCAATCAGTTGTTTGCTGTCGGGCCCCAGCAGTCGCACCACCACATCAATTCCTCGCTGCTCGACCACAACATTTAAGTATTGGCCATCAGCGAGCGCGATTTCATAATAGTGATTTTCCCCACCAACCATTTCGCGTTCTGTGGGCCTACCAACTTCAAGTTGGCGTACTTCCTTCGGTTCTTGCGCTAAATACACTGAATGCGCGTTAGTTTGTATCGGCTGCAAAACGAATAAGACTTGAGCCACAAGGAGTGGCAGGACTATGAGCTGAGCGAAGCCCGGTTTGCTAGATGAGATGTATCGTGAAAGGATGGAACTGCGAACGAAATGGCTAGTCATGGCCGATACCTCAATTGAAGAAGGAAACGCTCTTCACCGAAGACAAAGCTGCCGGTACAGGAGACGGCGCGGCTTACGAGGCGTTATTCTTTCCGCTCGACGGGCCGCGCTTCGGTGTAAACGCCGAAGTCCCAGATCGGCGGGGCGAAGGAAGGATTGGCCGACATATCAGCCAGCTTCGGCACCTGCACCAGACCATATTCGCCGTCGGGCAGCGGCTTAGCGGGGCGAATGGCGTAGACGCCGTCGGCCATCTTCTTGATCTCGACTTCAATTTCGTTGTCCACGCGGCTGACGCTGCCGAAGAAGCCGCCGACGTCATACGTGCCGACGATGCGGCGGTCTTTACGCATACCGCCGGTCTTGACGTAAAGCCAGCGGAAGGCCGGGACGCCGGGGATGACTTCACCCAAGCCAGAGACCAGAATGGTTGGCTGTTGGTCTTCAAAGACCGCTTTGGCGTTCGCTCCAATCAACTGCAACTCCATCTTCTTTTTGACGAACGGCGTCATATTCCGCCAGAAGTTGCTGCCCATCGAGGGGACGGTGCTTTGGTAGAGCAGATGCAGCTTCTTCCCGTCCCAGAGGTAAGCACCCTTCTCGGACGGCAGCGGCAGAGCGGACGTTTTAGCCTCGGCTGCCGGGTTCGTTGCGACGGCGTTCTTCTCGCTTGCGGCTGAAGCAGGCCGAGTGGGCGACGAGGATTTCGCCTGCATCGCCTTGATCACTTCGTTGGGGACTTTATTTTGCGCGAGCGTCGCCAGCCCCTCGATGCTCAGATCGAAGTTGGCCGGCGATTCGGCAATCTTGGTGGTGATGATCTCCGTGCTCAAACCGAGCTTGACCAGCCTGATCACATCCTGATTGGTCAATGGCTTGGTTTCCTGAGCCGTCAGCGACGGCGCCAGCGCCAGACTGAGCAGCGCCGCGCAAAGGAAGAGAGAACAGGTATTTCGCAATGGCATGTAACCTCCTTGGGATGATATGGCTTCTATTCCGGGTTCACCTGTAGACCGGGACGCGGCCTTGTTCCCGAACATCAGAATCCGCATCGGACATTTCTAGGGAATTATATCTATTGGCCCCGGGCCTTTTATTGGCAACTTGTCATCTCTGGTGGCAACAACAACGATACCTGCGACAATCATCGCCGCTGCAGTTGCAAAAACTGGAACTGCGTTTTTCTTGGTCCAGAATTCCTTTTCGGCTTTGGTCACTGTAACCACATTGCTTTGTGGCTCACTGGCGCCCTCGACCGCAGCGCTAATTGAAACTGAGCCTGGCTTACTGCCGGCTTTGAAAGGCACTGTTGCAACCCCTTGGGCATCGGTAACTACAGTAAAGCTGTTATCGGCATTCTGGCCATAACCAAGCGTCCCGATGCCCTTACCATCAATGTTGTTTAGGATGAACGTTACGGGCAAACCGGGCGCAGGCTGAGAACGCTCATCCGCCACTCTGAATTTAAGCTCGCGGGTTTTAGTTGCCTGGACACTTGTTTGGTAGCCCGATTCAACCGGGATAATGAAATACTTGCGAGGAGAAGCTTTTGCCGTGGCGCGAGGAATACTCACGAGCAGTTCGGCTATTTGTGGCGCCATTTCGATTATCCAACCGCCAATCGAATGAACGTCTCCTTTCATCACTCCCACCGTCGCACCTGATTTATCTGATGATAAACGAAACTCCGAACCACCGCTCGCGACAAATGCTTCGCCTTTGGATTGAATGTACGCTTCCGAGCCGGAATCCAGTAAGACGCTGATCTTACCTTGAATGAGCGACGCAACAAGCGCACGGCGCTGATTGCTACCGCCGCCCCCGGCGACGGCGGCGCTCAATTTCACCTCCGCTCCACTCGACAGCATCACTTTCCCAATACCATTCAGTGTGACTTGAGTAGCGGCGTTCGGAGACTGCAATACCTCTCCGTCCCAGAGCCATTCTTTGCCACGAACTGATCGTCTATTGATGATCATATCTCCGGATGATTCCGCTACTCCGATCATTCGAGCCATCGCGTTCGCGTGCAGCCTGGCCGTCGAGTTTGATCCTTCCCCAAAGCTGTTAGAGAGAAGCCTGATGGATTTGACGAGCGATTCGCGCTCAGCCAAGCTGTTTTTCTTTCCAACAGTCGCTAAGTTTAACGAGTTGGAATCGTTGACCGGTTTTCGCGCGTTGATTGTCGGGTTGCTGGCTGTCCCAGGCGGCGCCGTAGGCATCCTGATCGCCCAATTCCCAATCTCCAGCACAGCGCCATTGAGCGTATGGAGTTTCGCTGCGTCATCATGTACTGATACGTGGAAATTAGCGCCTGCATTCGCCAGGTATGCGAATCGTCCTGCCTGCACAAACGCTATAGCCTCGCCATTGAGTTTCACATCCATCTCGCCGTTCACGACTGAAGCCGAAAGAGCGCGGTGGTTGATTTGGTCCCTCAGTTTTGTCGAGATCGTGGCAAGTCTGACAACAGACCCGCCTTTGAGCATTACTTGGCCGATGTTCTCCAGTGACACGTTGGCGTTCGAGTTGGCGGGAATCTGCAGCAACTCGCCGTCCCATACCGCCTCTTTGCCGCTCGCAACCCGCCCGTTGATTATTATCTGGCCAGCCGCTTCGATTTTTCCTATCGGCTCAACAGCCGGCCCGGCGTCAAAAGTCGAAATTTCGACGTTGCCGGCGGATGCTGATTGAGGCGTCAAAATTTGACCTGAAGCTAAAATCAAGCACAACGCGATGGTCAGAGGCTTTGAGATATTCATGGTGACTACTCCTTCGGATTGCCTGGCGCAGGGCCGGTTCTGCCAGGGCGTTTCTACTCAATAAATATTGACCTTGACGACATTGGACATCTTGCTGTCTACGGTCAGCAAGATGTCCACTTCGCCGCGCCCTGCCAGGCTGCGCGGCAGTTGAAGATTGACCTGGTCCAATCCCACGAACCCTTCCTGCGAGCCGGCATACAACACCGGAACGTCAACGCCGCCAATCCTGACTGTGGCATTCGAAAGCGCGCTTCGATTTCTTATTCCGGTTCCGAACAACACCAGATAGACCTGATCGCTGTCCGCGCCCAGAGAGATTGGACGCGAAACAAACCTGCTTTGAGCTTGATCGAAGACCGAGACTGGTTCGTAACTCTGCGATCCATCAGCCCTGACTCGTAACGCCACCGCCGCGGCGACGCCTTGTCCGTTCGCATTGGCCGCAAACAAGCCGGGAGACGCCGCCGCAACCTGAACAGTTGCGGAAGCCATAGCCTGGTCATTGAGAGCGACCGTCACCGTAGCAGGGCCGGTCGAGGTTCCTCTTGGAATTTGGTAGTTGATCTGGCCCGGAGCGACAAAGAAGAGCGGGGCAAGACGCTCAATATTCGCGCTGTCTCTCACAAAAACGCGGGTTCCCGCCAGCGATGTCGGCAATGGCGAAGAAGTCGCGGCTTGAGTTGAAGCGGCGAGGCCGGACCCAAAAGCGGTTGTAATCGCTTCGCTGGCCAATCCCACTGCCTGGAAGCTGGCTGCGGAAACGTTGACTACTCGTCCAATAACTGTGCCGATTTCGCCCGATAGCACGGATTCATTGCCTTCCCGGTCATACAAGGTCACGCGAACTCTGTTGACTTGCGGAAGGCTCGATGCTCCGGTGAAGCGTTTGACTATCGTAAAGCTCTGCCCCCTGAGCATCCCGCTCTGCCTGATTGGTTGCTCAAGATCGAAGTTGAGAGCATCGCCGACATTTCGCCCCAAGCTGTCGAGGAATTGATAAACCGCCAAATAGCAATCCAGGTTCGAATCGAAGACCGAAAACTCGACCACAAACTCGTTGCCAGATCGCGCAAGCGCAACCAGCGGCGAAAGCCTAGTGGCCAGTGGATTGATCATCTTCGCTGCGGTAGAAATCCGGCCAATCAGCGGAACTGTCGTCTGAATACCGTTATCCTGCCTGATTGCGAGAGCCGAAGTGATTTCGGGCGGCAGCACATGGCCGGCTGACAGATTGCTTACGCCCCCGGCAGGGGCCGGAATCAGCGGGCTGAATGCGATGCGGAAACGCAATTGCTGACCGCCATTGATCTGCAATTGCGCGCTTCCCGCGACAAAAGCCAGCGGAATTTCCGTCCCGTTACTGTTGATGAGGGTGATGGGGAAAGTCGCGCTGTCATCCGGATTGGTAATCTTTCCGCTGCTGACATCGGCGCCGGTACGATTGATCGCGAGAGTCACAACGACCGGCGCGCAACCGGTATTTTCAAGCGTAAATGTGTGGGATGGCGCAGACGAATTGGGTTCACGGTTTATCGTGACCGTTCCGAAGTCGAGCGAACTCCCGCCGTTGCTGAGCGTCAGCTTCGCCTGCCCGGGAGCGGCATTAACCGCTGCTGTTGCGGAGTTGTCGGTTGTATTCGGATCCGGAATCGTTGAACTGGCCGAGACCGTGTTGCTGATCCCCACTATGCTCACGTTCGCGCAATTGACGGATGCTTCCAACCTGATTGTGGCAGACGTTCCTCGCGGGAGCGATGCAAATGTCACCGTGCGGCTATTGCCCGACCCACTGCAAACGCCGCCATTCGTCGCCGAACACGAGATGAAAGAGACTGAGGCTGGCAAATTATCCGTAACAACAACTTGTGTTGCGTCTCCCGGCCCCTTGTTGGTAACCGTGATGTCATAAGTAACTCTGACGCCATTTGAGACCGTGCCTGGCGAAGCGGATATGGCAACAGCCAAATCTGCGTTCCCCGGATTCACAGTTTGCTGCAACGCCTGCGATGCGCTGCCGGTAAAGTTACCATCGCCGTTGTAAGCGGCGGTAATCTGATGAGTCCCGATAGCCAGCGTAGAAGTATTGCAGTCTGCCCGGCCTGCCATATTAAGGTTGCTAGTGCAGATTGTTGTCGCCCCGTCCTTAAAAGTCACCGTCCCGGTCGGCGTTCCTTTGCCCGGAGAAACTGCGGAAATCGTCGCGCTGAAAGTAACTTGCTCGCCCTCAACCGAAGGATTGCGAGATGAAGTAAGGATTGCGCTGGTACCCGCTTTGTTCACGGTTTGCGTGAGCGGGTTTGAATCGCTGCCATTAAAATTATTGTCACCGCCATAAACAGCGGTGATCGAATGCGCGCCAACCGCAAGCGTTTCGGTAACGCAGGTTGCGCTCCCAGAACCGTTAAGTGTGGAGGTGCAAAGTGTCGTCGCGCCATCTTTGAAAGTAACCGTTCCGGAGGGCGTGCCGGTCGCTGGTGGGTTTGCCGCCACGGTCGCAGTGAAGGTCACTGACTGGCCAAAGACGGATGGGTTGACTGATGAAACAACGCTCGCAGTGGAATTGGCCTTGTTGATTATGAGCGTGTATGAGCGAGTGCCTGTGCAGTTATTAGCGTCGGTCGCCTTGACAGTGAAATCGAAGCTGCCGCCTTGTGTCGGCGTGCCATTGATCGAACCGTTGGCAGCCAAGGTCAATTCTGGAGGCAACGCTCCGCTCATCAGCGCGAAGGTATAAGGCGCAGTGCCGCCGCTCGCGGTAAGCATTTGATTGTAGCTGATGCCTACCTTGCCATCGGGCAAGGTCGCCGGGCTGAGCATGAGCGTCGGGCACGTGACGGTCAGCGTGAATAGAGAATCGGTTGTTGCGCCGCAATTGTCGGTCGCGCGGATCGTGATGGTGTGCGTACCGCTCGGCTTCGCTCCACTGAGCGAGATGACACCGGTATTGTTGTTGACCGAGATCGTCCCGGTGTAGCTGCCCTGACTCTGCACGACAATAGAACTGAGCGTGCCGTTGTCGCTGGGGCCGGTGGCCGGGTTGATCGTCAGTGAGCCGCCTGCCGCAACCAACTGATTGGCGTAGGTCAGCGTCGGCGGAGTGTTGGCCGTAACGTTGACCGTCAGATTGCCCGTCGCCATCCCGCCGTTGCCGTCGGTCACTTGCAGCACGATGGTGTTCGCGCCGATTGTCGCGTTGCAGCCCGCCGCGACGTTGGCCGTCACTGTACCGCTGCTGTTGGTGATGTTCGTGATGGTGATGCCGGTCGGGACGCTTGCCGCCGTCACAACCAAGCTGCCCGCCGCCGTCTCGATGTCGCCGACAGTGGCAATCGTCGAAACTGTACTCACGCTGCCTTGCTGCCGCGAGACTGCCACCAGACTGATTGTCGGCGGATTGTTGGTGACCATTGGCGCGATAGTTCTCGCGCCTGAAATCTGCACATTGACACTATCAAACGACGCAGTTCCTACAAATGTCTTGGTCCCGGTTTCTCCAATGGGTGGAGTAACAGTGTAAGTGAGTGTGCGTGGGATATCATCGAGAAACAGCCACCTGATTGTGCGATCTGCACTATTAAAGAACCCGGAATTGCTGATATTCGACACAGTCCAGCCTTCAGGGATCTGATCGGCTACGGCATAATTGTTGGTGGAAGCATCCGGGGTAACTACAGTACTGACATTTACACCGATTCCTGGCGTATAGCTGGTTGGATTGAAGCTTGAAACAGCCGTCCCTCCAGCGACAACGCTGCTTTCTCCTGGCAGCGCCAACAAATTGGCATTGAGCAGAGAAGCCTGCGTAGCGGCTGCTCCTGGTACCCAAGGCGGTGTTTGAGCAGGATCGTAATGATATATTTCCCCGCGTTTCCAAATTAAACCTGCGTTCGTGACATATTGAATAGGGATGGGGTTGGGAGGGCGAGGCCAGACAGCCCCGGTCTTCCAGGCTGCTCCATATGTAGTCACCTCACTAATCCCTATTCGAAGGTCATTATTGGTGTCAGCTTGATGGAAGTTTGCAGGCTCAATGGTTGATGCGCCGCAAATGGGGGTATTAACTCCGTCCACTGATATTATTCCGGCGAAACTGTGAGTCCCCGTCGTACCTAGTGGTGGCGTTACTGAATAATGCAACATCCGAGCTTGGTTATCCAAGAATAGCCACCTCACCTTGCCAGTGCTGGCGTCAAATTGGCCGCCATTGTCAATGCCAGATACTGCCCATCCCGAAGGCGGCACATCTTCTACCGCATAAACCTGTGTATTGGATGGTGGTAACACTTGAATAGTCACCTGCAAGGGCTGTCCAGCAACATAACCACTTGGGAGAAGCCGTTGGGGTGCCCCCTGGCACTGACCGTTAAAGTTGGCGACCAGGTTGCGATTGCCGTTCAATGTGAAGGTGTAGCTCGCCGAGAAACTGACGACACTCCCGTTCTCTGTCCAGTTGGCGAATGTGTAGCCGCTGTTGGCCGTCGCGGTCACCGTCCGCGAGCTGCCCGCCGCGAATGTGCCGCCGCCGCTGACCGTGCCGCCAGCAGTGGGTGACGCGCTCACCGCGATGGTGTAGTTCACGGTTGTAAAGTTGGCGACCAGGTTGCGATTGGCATTAAGCGTGAAGGTGTAGCTGGCTGACGAACTGACCGCGCTCCCGTTCTCCGTCCAGTTGACGAATGTGTAGCCGCTGTTGGCCGTCGCGGTCACTGTGCGCGAGCTGCCCGCCGCAAATGTGCCGCCGCCGCTGACCGCGCCGCCAGCAGTGGGGGATGCGCTCACCGTGATCGTGTAGTTCACTGGGGTGCTAGTGAAATTGGCGATCAAGTCTCGATTGCCGTTCAATGTGAAGGTGTAGCTAGCCAGAGAACTGACCACGCCACCATTCTCCGTCCAGTTGGTGAATGTGTATCCACTGTTAGCAGTTGCTGAGACTGTGCGCGAACTGCCCGCTGGGAATGTTCCACCGCCACTGACCGTGCCGCCAGCGCTCGGCGATGCGCTTACCGTGATGGTGTAGTTCGGTAAAGTGGTCGTTAAGCTGATCGTACCCGAATTGCCGCTTGCGCCTCCGATGTTGTAAGCCCGCACCTGATAATAATAGGTCGTGTTCGCAATCAATCCGCTGACATTGCGGCTCAATGTGTTGCCCACGTCTAAGTCTTGATAGCCAGGCACGTAGCTGCTGAACGAACTGTTAGTGGACACATCCAGGCGATAGCCCGTCGCTCCATTGCTACCGCTCCAGTTGGCCGTAAAACTGCTGTTGGTTATGTTCGTCGCCGTGTTTGCTGTTGGCGCGGATGGGGGAGGTATTGAGCTAACCGTGATCTGCCTACTTCTTACGATCCCCGGGGGGGCCAGTACACTTGTGGCCCAGTGTCCGTTGTTCTCTTGATATGCCGCGAAGAAATCATAAGTTCCGGAGCTAGTTAATTGACGAGGCTGCGAGCTATATGTGTAAGTTGATCCAGCAGCCAACGTTGTCGAAACAAAATTCATATCGTAGACAGTCGTTCCATTTAAGCGCCCACCTACACCAAGACTGGAAAACGTAATTGGCTGGTACCCGACGTTCTTAATTGTGAAATCTCCTGTTATATTTTGGCCTGCCGTATAGGGCCCTGCTGGGCCCAAATTAAGGCTTGAGGTCAGCATTGGCATTGCATCAACTGGCGGGCCGGCGGGATAAGAAGTATATTCTGCTTGGGAAACATTGACTACTTGACAAAAGTTAAATCCCAGTCCTGTAAATGTGCTTGATGTAACGAAAGGCCGTCGCTTCCCGCTCCCAGTTACAATTGACACTTCACCGTTGTAGCCAATTAATTTCCCATCAGGAAATGGTTTTCCATTTCCTGATAGAGCGTTAAAGATGCTCCCTCCAGACTCATAGAGATCAAGCTCATCCTGGCCGACTGTGATCACCCAATTATTGAAGTTTGTACTCGTTCGAGCGTCTGTCGATTGATTGTAAAGCTGACTTAAAGCACTGGCACTAAGAGGACGCTTTCGGTTATCCGAATCAATTAAATAGACCGTTGGGTTTGATGCAGTTTTTACCACACTTCCCGGCGGGTGAATTGGGGGGCCGCCATCTCTGTTGCGAAGTGTTGATGTTCCGGCGCTACACAACGACCGATGGGAATTCAAATAGTCAATAGGATTATTGTATCTATCAGTAACGTACGTTTGACTCTGACCACATGGAAAGGCATTTGCTGCTAGAAGGACTTTGCGAATCTCGAAATGTAAGTGAGCCGACAAACTACCATCGCCCTTACCGACTCTACCAATCTGATCTCCTCTTGCAACAATAGCCCCAGTCTGTACAAACCTGTCTTCCAAATGGCCGTACTGAGACCATACCTTAGAACCATCAGGTAGAATATGCTCAATCAGAATGACATTTCCCCAAGTGGAACTGCCATAATAGGCGGAATCAATCACCGTACCATTTGAGACCGCATACACTGGTTCGTAACGGTCTCCATCACCACTTGTCCCATCCTTGTTGAAATCGTTGCCAGGGTGATAGGTAAGTCCACATGTACCTCCGTAGTTATATAGATCCAAGAATCCCAATCCGTTTTGATTGTTGAGCCATCCATTACCATCTGGTTTTCCCACTGGGTAATCGAACCCATCCGAAACGGAAGCTACGGCTATGCTCGATCCAAAGTTGAAAGTGTTGTACCAGAGATCCCAAAAAAGATAATTGCCACCCACACCTGCCTGACCGCCACCGCCTTGCCCAATCCAAGGTGTGTAAATGTATAGACCGGCGGTCGCGATGTTGGCAGCGGTAACTGTGCCATCACTAACGGCATGAGGCTGTCCGGCTGTCCATCCATATGAACCAAGGTTGTCATAGTAGCGTCTGAACTGGCGAGTGCCGTAGTAAATTTGATTCGCAAAATCAGAGGTACTGGGGTCGTTTGTGTTCCAGCCCATTGCAAAACTGTTGGGATTAGCGGTACTTGACTTAATGAGGCCTTTTTCTTTCTGTAATGTAGTAAGCGTGACGTATGGGCCAATTCCGTGCGTTTGACAGTCATCATAAATACGTTGCGCGGCAGTCTTGCCCCCGCTCGAGTAGTTAGCCAGAACACTTCCCTGGCCGGCCAGAAAGCCTTGAATCTGGGCCGCGCCCACTGCGCTGGCATTAATGAGCTGTTGGTTAGTAATGATGTTGTTCTTATCGTACGCCAAAAGAGCTTCAGGCTGAGCAAATGCGCTAACTGCGCTCGTCCTAATTTCAGCAACTGGGCCGGTCGAGATATCTTCTCCGTTTTCGTTTATGTAGTTAATCCGATAGAAGACAACTTCAGACCTAGGCGCGGAGTAATCAACGAAAGTTGTAGAACGGAAGGCTGTTTCATTCAACTTTTGCCAGCTATCAGGTGTCTTCAATGAACGGTAGATGTTATAGATCTGTGCTGTCGCTCCAGGATCGGCATCCCAATTGAGTTGAATATATCTTCCGCTGTCCCAGGCTACAGGATTGGATGGCCCTTGTGACGCTTTGGCCGAAGTTGACCATCCACGGAGGATAGCTGAACAAAACATACAACCGGACAACAGGATCAAGATGATGAGCTTTTGATTCAATTTCATGTCATTTTCCAAGAGTGGTAGGGCGTCACCGATACCGTATTGAATGCAGTCTCTCGTGTGGGGCTGAGAACTGTTTGCGGATGATGGGGAGCACAGTTGACAGGAAAGCCGGAAAGCGATGCCGGGTAGCTTAACCGGCGCGGCAATCAAAAATTGACTCGCGCGACGTTCTCAGAGTAAAGCGCCGCGCGGCCTCTCAGCCATAGCTTGAAATCCCGGCGCCTGATGAGATGTGACGGCTTCGCTGCTCTGCTCGAAGCTGCTGGTTGAAGGATTCAAGTCGGGACACATCAGAAAAGTTCGTTCAAGGCGCCTTACAATATCGTCGCTCGGAGAAGCGTTGACTGAGGCATAGATTCAACGCCCTCACAGTGTAGTGATCCGCAAAGGCGGGTTCTTTCATGAAAATATCCGGCTGGATGGAGAAAAATTTGAAAGGCAGTCATCAGCTTGGGGATCAAGGCTTCAACACAGTGAAATAGAAATCTCCAAGCTCCTCGCCTTCGCCGCCATCAGCGACACCGAGCAGCGTCAGCACGTAATCGCCCTGCGCTAACAATCTGGCAGGAAGCTCCACAACCACAGTCTGGCCATCGCGGTCAGGCTTCAAGCGCAGATTCGCCGGGAGACTGATCATTTGCCCTTCCGCCCTCATCAGGGTGACGCGATAGGTTGGGTATTTGGCCGCGTCCCCCAGCTCCAGCCGCAGCCGGATCAGGCGCGCGCCTGGTGGGATGGAGAGAAGACCGGGACGCTCGTTCTCGCCGGGTTGCGCGCCTGCATCCCGAACGCGGCCAGGCTTGAGTGTTTGTCTGACGATGATTGAATGGCTGGGAGCGCTTGTGAAAGACTTGGCGGACGATGGTTTGGCAGGCGCTTGTGTTGTCTCGACATTTGGAGATGGGGCGCCGGCTGTTGGTTGAGGCTGGGACGCTGATTGGCTGGCTTGCTCGCGTTGTCGTAGAGCCGCCAACTCGGATTGCAGTCGCGCTTGCTGTGCGCGCAGCCGTGACATTTCAATCGCTAACCATGCGCCGCCGATCAGGATTAAGAGAGTCAGCGCTGCAAACGCCAGGCGCGGCGCGGTAAGTCGCTCGCGCCAGGACAACAGCGTTTGGCGCCAATTTGCGGGTTCGTGGCGCGCTGGCGTGGGGAGTTCGGCGATTGCCCGGATCAGTGTGCGGACGAAAGCGACCTTTTGCCGTCGCCGCTCGGAGACGAGATAGCGCGTCTCAAAGCGTTCCCGCCGCTCGGACGAAAGCTGGCCACGCACGTAGTCTTCGATCAAACGTTCTTCGACGATTTGCAACTGCGCATAGCATTCGGAATCGGTGAAGAGACGCCCCTCGAAATGCGTTTGCCAGGCTTCGGGCAATTCTCCCAACAAATATTGAATCATCATCTGCTCACTAATCCGGGTTGGTATTTGGTTATTTTGCTCGCTCATAAGGTAGTGATCAAAATGACGGTTTCTTTCGTCCGACGCAGATGTGCGCCGCTGATTTTTCCACAGGGCTTCAAGCTTGCCTGAGGCAATCTTCCAAACAAGAGGCCAGCTTTTCACGCAAGCGATGGACCTGAAGATATAAGGCATTGGGGGTCAGCCCAAGCCGTTCGGCCATTTCCTTGTGGTGGTCAATCCTGGCGCGTTTCTCATCCTGGTAGTATTCGATCAGCAAATCACGTTGATCGGCGGGCAACTCATCCAGGCAGCGCCGCATGCAGTCCAGCCGCCGCTCTTCTTCCGCTGCGTCTTCGCCTGCGCGTTTGGCTTCCCAAGCTGCCTTCAGGTCGCACTCCGGCGGCGCCTCGTCGAGCGAAAGCGTGGCGCGCGCCGGCTGGCGATAGGATTCCTGCAATATATTGCTCGCCACGCCCAGGGCATAACGATTCGGATCCACGATGGGCGCGCCTTCTGCAAGTTTGCGCGCCAGCCGATTGAGCGTCTCATCCGCGAGTTCTTCGGGAAAGGCGCAGCGACGGCCTTCAAAAAAGACGATCACTTTGCCGCGTAGCTCCTGATAGGCTTGCCCGGCCGACTCCCGGTCGGGATGCAGCCGGGCGAGCAGACAGTCCATCGCTTCCTGGGTGAGAGTCCAAGTAGGTTTGCGGGCAGGTTTGCGGGCGCTGGGGCGAACCAATAATTTTCTGGCCATCAGAACCTCCAGTATCTAATGTGAGGAACAGTGTGGATGGGTGGACCCACACTGAGGGGCGCTGCTGTCATTGCCATTCGCCTTGCAGCGCGAAGGCGGCCCAATAAGCCGGATCGCGCCAACGTTTCTGGCGCCACAAGGCGATCTGCGCGGCGCGCAAGGCCGCCGCCGGGCGCAGGCGTTGCTCGCCGAGCAAGGCCTGATAGAAATGCTTCATTAGCTCGGCGGTCGCTTTGTCATCTACTTTCCACAGAGTGGCGACGACGCGCGGCGCGCCGGCGTACATAAATCCGCGCGTCAATCCGACCAACCCTTCGCCTTTGACCTCTTTGCCCAATCCGGTTTGGCACGCGCTGAGCACGACCAGGTCAGCGTTGAGCTTGAGGTTGTAGATGTCGTGCAAACGCAGAAAGCCGTCTTGCGGCCTTCCGCGCTCATCCACCAGCGAAAGCGCGATGCCGGAAAGTTCCGGATGTTCCTGGTTGAGCAAGCTGTGCGTGGCAAAATGAATAATGCGGTATTGGGCAAGCTCGGCGTTCGTCGCCGTTACGCGGTTCGCCGCAAAGTCGAGCGCGAGCAACCGCTGGTCGGGAGGCGCGAGCGGAAAGACGGCGCTGGCCTCCTGGCGGGTGAAAGGCAATCGTGGAAGCCGGGAGGGTAACAAATCTGCGTCTGTAGTCATTGCGCTGGTCTGCCTGCCCCGGCGCCCATTGGTCCGTCGGGGCTTGCCGGAATCAATTGGGTTGACGCGGGCATCGGTCGATTCAAAAACCGGATCGGCAAACACGGCGATTGCTTTTGGGGCCATGCGGCGTCCATCAAGCTGGCGGCGTAACGAAGCAAGCACGGAAGCCGAAGGCAAGCTGGTGATTTCGTGCTCGACGATCAGAGGGACAGGGAGAGGGGGAGAAGGGGAGAAGGGGAGAAGGGGAGAAGGGGAGAAACGTCTCCTTGTCTCCTTGTCTCCTTGCCTCCTTATCCCCTTGTCCCCTTGTCCCCTTGTCCCCTTGTCCCCTTGTCTCTCCATCTCGGGTTTCGGCAGCGCCGCGAACGGCAGATATTGCAACGCGCCATCGGCGACAACTACCAGGCGTTTGTCTTTCAATTGCTCTGCGACTGGGCCGAGCAGTATTTGACTCAACGAGGCAGCGGCTTCGTGGAAAGACCGATTCGCCTGATCGGACTTCACAGATGGTCGTGTGACTCGCTCCTGAGCGTCGCTCAGCAGGCTGTGGAAGCGGCGCACGGCGGATTCGATTTCCGCGCGGCCAGGCAGGTCGTAACTGTCGAGAGAGGCGCCCGTGACGGCCCAGAGATAGCTGCATTCTTCGCCCAGCGCGTATTCGAGAAGTAGGGTGTTGTCGTCGAGCAGTTGTTGCAACTCGGCGAGGCTCAACGTAGGAGGTTGAGTAAGCATGGCGTAGCGTGGGCTGCTGGCGCGCATCTGCGCCTGTATCTCTTCGCGCTGATTCATCAAAGCCTCGAGCTTGGTCGAATCCGAAGCATCCGCGCGTCCGCGGCTACGTCGCCGGTCAGCGACGAGGTTGATCTCCTGTCGCAACGCCCGCTCGCGTTCCAACAATTGGGCTGGGACGTCGCTTCGCAGTTCGGCGTGGGCTTCAGCCAGCAAATCGAGCAGGCTGCGCGCCCGGGCCCGTTCGCTCATCTGCAGCGCCATTGCCGCGTAACCAGATGACGGTTCCTGTTCGTGCAGCCGCATCAGGATGCGAATTGCGAATTGGTAGTAGTTGACGACTGACGCGAAGAACGAAGTGCGGAATTGCGGGCTGGATGCCTCTGCGCGCGAGGATTCAATCAGGGTGAGCGAGGCTTGCATACGGTCATGCGCCGCCGGTAAGCGGCCCTGGCGATGCTCGGTTTGCGCCAATCCATAGAGCGCCGCCGCTTCGCCCATTCGATCTCCCGCCTGCTGTCTCATCGGCAAGGCTTGCAGAAAGTAATCGTGCGCGATTGAGATTTCATCGAGAGCGAGATGCGTCCATCCCAGCCGGTCGAGCGCATCGGCTTCCAGATAGCGATCACCGAGTTCGCGCACGATGGCCAGCGCGCGATGCAAATGTGGCAATGCTTCCTTCCAGCGGCGCAATTGACCGTAAATCTGGCCTATGCCAACCAGCGTGATCGCTTCTCCCCGGCGGTCTCCGAATTCCCGGCGCAACCGCAACGACTGTTGAAAGTAATCGAGCGCCTGCCGCTGTTCCCCCTTGTTGGCGTATGCCCAGCCAATGCCGTAGAGGGTCAGCGCCTCGCCGTTACGGTCATTGACGGTGTAGCGAAGTCGCAGGGATTGGGAAAAATTGTCCAGCGCCTTGTCCGTCGCGCCCAGGTAAAGATATGACCACGACAGGCCGGTCTGGGTGATGGCTTCTCCGTAGCGATTGCCCAGCGAGCGCATAAGGACGAGCGCGCGGTTGAAGTGGTTGATGGCTGTCTGGTTCTCTCCGAGCTGGCGGCAGCTCAAACCGAGGCCATAGAGCGCAATGGCCTCCTCATAACTCTCGCCGAGCGACTGCCAGAGGCCGAGCGCCAGCTCGAATTGATTGATCGCTTCGCGTTTGGCTTCGAGGGTATGATTTGGTCTGAGGCGTTCCCCTTTAGAGACTGCTTGCTCAGCCGCGATGCGCATCCGGTCGAGCGGCAGCGATTGACGTAGCGGATGCGCGATGAGGCGATAATTGCCCGGGGGCGCTCGTTTGGAAGCAGGAATTATTTGAATTCGGTATTCGCCGGTCTCCGGGGCAACCAGCGAGACAGCCTCCGGCCCTTGCAATCCATTAGGGCGATCTACCTCCACGATTGTCTCTCCTCCGGCCTTGGCGATCTTGACTATTAAATCGATGCCTTGTTGCTCAACCACGATGTGAAGGAATTGCCCCGTCAGGAGATCAACCGAGTAGGTGTGCGTCTTTCCGCCGATTAACGACCGGGTTAAAGGCTGGCCTGTGATCAATAATTTTTGCGCGTGGTCATCGGACTCGACTGAAGACTGTGGCCGTAGCGATTGGTCTTTCGCTGCTGAGGCCGTCGGGTGGGCATTTGTGGTTGCCAGTTTATCCGCCGTCTGAGAGGGTTGACACAAAAAGGCACAGGCCGTCAATAAGCCCAGGGCCCCGGTGATTCGGAGGTGAGTTCCATGTAAAGAACCTATCTGTGTTGCTCGAAACATGGCATTGCTTCAACCTTCCGGATGAGATGACAGGGATCGGGTCGAGGAGTTCCGGTCGGGACACATTAGAAAAGTTCACTCAGTTACCTTACACTACGTTTAGTCGTTCGAAGAAGCTTTTTTTGTCGGTTCGCGCGGAAATTATTTTTTCATCGGCAATCCTCTTACTTTCAGTTACTCTTTCGCGTGATCAGCTATGCCCACCCACCCGGACGATCTGGCGCTGGTCGAACGCATTGTGGGCGGCGACGAGGAGGCCGCCGAGGCGTTTGGCCGGCAATATCAAAAACGCTTTGCATACTTGGCGCGGTGCGCGGGCGTGCCTCGGCAGGATTGCGAGGACGTGGCGCAGGAGGTCTGGCTGGCGGCGATTGGCCAGATGCGGCGCAACAAGTTTCACGGCGAGAGTGGGTTGGGGACGTGGCTCGACGGGATTGCGCAGCACAAGATCGCCGATTACTGGCGCGCCCGCGCCCGCGCCAACCGCTTCGCGCCCATTGCGTCGCCGGAGCAAGCTGACGACGCGCCGGCGAGCGAAGACATAGTGGAGGCGGCGCCTGGCAACCTCGAAACCGGGGTTGATTATCATCTGGTCTTGCAGGTGCGTGAGGCGCTCGAACGGATGCCGCCGCCGGAGCGGGCGCTCCTGCTTTTGAAACTGCTCGAAGGTTACACGATTGAAGAGATCAGCCGCGCCACCGGGTTGACGGTCAATCAGGTGGGTGGGCGGTTGTTCAGAGCCGAAGAGCGATTCCGCCGCCTGTTGCGCGGAGAACCCGCTGGCCACCGTCGCGCGGCTTCGTCACGACGATTGAAAAAGGGAGGCCTGGCAAGTGAGCAATGACGACCAGCGGCTGGCTCGCTCCCGGCAATGCACGGCGCCGGAGCTTGGCCGGCTGCTCACCAGCTTCTGTTTCGGTCACGCCAGCGAGGGCGAGCAGGCGCAGGTGCGCGCGCATCTGCTGGAATGCGACGTGTGCTGGGAAGAGGCGCAGAGGCTGGACGCGGCGGTGGGGGTGTTGCGATCGGATCGCAGCCTGGCTCAATCCGTCACGCCTCGCGACATTGCCACGGCGTTTGGAATCTCGTCCAAGCTGGAACTGCCTTTGGGCGGGCATCTGTGGCACGCGCTGGCGGCTGGCGGGCTGTATGCGGCGCTCTATGCGGTGGCGCTCGTAGTGGAGATCGCCTATCAATTCGACCGTTACTCGCATTCGGCGATTCCGGCCGCTGTCATCGCCTGCCTCTGGATTTGGGGGACATCCATCGCGGGGTTGGCGGCGGATTGGAAACTCGCCGAACGGGGCAGCGCGCGGGGTTGGCTTTGTTCGTTTGTGATCTTCCTGGTCTCGGCCTTGATTCTTTTCGCTGGAGCTTCTGTTTATCTGCCGAAGGCGCCGGTCACCGAATTGACTATGCAGGCGATGACGGCGCCGGCGGCCTATTTGAAGACAATCACCTACTTCCTCGTTCTCAAATCGCTCTTCCTGCTTCCAACCTTTCATTTCACGCTGGCGGCGCAACGTGAAATGCAGGCCGGTCGCCACCGGATGATCCTTGGCTTGCTGGCGGGCGACAGGTTGAGCGTCGCGCCGCGCGGTTCGGTCTATTTCAGGTTGTGGTTTCTGATCGGGCTGCTGGTCGTAATGGTTTGCATCGCGCTGTTTTTACATTTCAATCTGGTCAACAACCTGCGCCAGGGGCCGTATATGAACCTGTTTACGAACCTGCTTCAGACCAGGCTGATGCTTTTCTTTGCGCTGGCGCTGGAGTGCGTAGTCTGGTATGCGCGCGCGTTGAATGAAATCAAGCGCGAGTGTCTGGCGGCGGAAAGGAGCCGGTTCGACGATAAGTCATCAACCAAGTGAGGCGCGAAAAAGAGGCTAAATCCCGCCGAAGACGAGAGGTGGCGGTTCCCATAGAGTCTATGGATTTACAGGTTCAACTCTGCCGAACGGCCTCTTCTGTAACGACCTGAATTCAAGGGGAAGGGAGCCTCACGGCTCCCTTCTATCCGATACATCCAGCCCAATGATCGCGGTCATCAAAATGCCGCTCCGAATCTCGATGGCCGGCTGCTCGCGTCGAAATACAAGCGTAACCCAGTCGCATTGCTGTGACCGCCGCAGAAGGCGCCAGCTCCGTTGGTTCCGACCCGGGTCAGGACTTTCAGCGATAGCCCCTGGCCAGTAAAGGTCACCGGTGGGAAAGAAGGGAACGAGACCATGACCTCTTTCGCCTGGTCGGGATTTCTGGTTATGCCCCGGATGCAATAGGTCTCGCCTGCCGCCACCAACGTCCCGTTTTTGTAGACCTCCGCCCGCAGGTCGAAGCGAGTTCCCTGATCGTCACTATTCTTCAATCCCAGCCATACGCGCAGGTCGCTCAGTGTCGTCATGATCCCGGTTGCCGGAGGCGCCGGCCACGAGCCTATTTCCTTCCAGAGATTCCCGCCGTTGAAGTTCAGCGAGGCCGAATCTCTGAATTTGGCCGTCGTGTTGGTGGGAGCGATTTGATCCAGGAAGAGCGCCGGAGGGTTATTCGCAGGGCCTGTGCCGTGCAGGTAGAAAGAGAGGTTGACCGGCGGGAAGGTGAAATACGCGACCGGCATGTCGTGATCCGAGACGCGTTCGGGGCGCGCGCCATCCGCTCCAAACGAATCCGGGAAGTCCGAGTTGTTGCGCGCATAGGCGAAGCGACTCAGACGAGCCAGCATTTCTTCATCCACCAGCACGTGATCTAGAGTCTGCCCGTTGCCCTCGAAATTGAACGAGTAGCGCTGATCCGCCGGAAGCGTGTCTACCAGATTGGCCAGGTTCGGATTAACCAGGTCGTCGCTGGCCAGCGTTACCTGAGCGGACGGCGTCGGCGCGCCCTTGACCGTTCCGATCACGTCCACGTAGCCGTCGTTGAACTGGTAGGCGTTGAAATCGCCCACCAGGATCAGGTTCTCGCTTTGCAAGCTCTGGACGAGGTTGGCGAGGAACTCGGCCTGTTTACGCCGCTTTTCGCGCACGCGGGGGCCGTCGCCCGGATCCTGATCAACGTCGATCAGCGAACGCAGGTGATTGACGATCACCGTGACCGGGAAAGCCGGTCCGACCGGCGCCTGAACGGTCGCGCGCAGGATGAGCGGCGGCCGGTCGTTGAGCAATTCTTGCTGGCCGTTGAGCGGATTTGTATAGGTCGTATCGCGCCCTTCTTGCGTGACGCTGACGACGGTGACCCGCGAGGTCTTGACCAGAAAGCCGACATCTATATCAGCTTCCGCATCGTCATCGCCTTCGATCAGGAATGCCTGGTAGCCGGGGTTGGACGCGCCGGAGTCGGCGTTGACCTTGTCGGCCAGCGCGGTGAGCGTGGCGAGGTCGCCCATCTCCTCGACGCCGATGATGTCGGGCGAGCGCATCACGTTGCGGATGGCGAGCGAGGCTTTATTCAGCCGGACGGCGAAGTTCGTGTTGCTGGAAAAGAAATTCTCCAGATTGAATGAACCGATGGTGAACTCGTTGATGTTGGGCGATGGAACGGGAGTGGCGCTCAGGTTGGCCGTGACGCCCGGCGCGGTGTCGGGCAGCACCTTGTAATTGCCGAAGCCGAATTCGAGCGGCCCGGTGACGTTGGTCAGAGTCACGCCCGAAGTCACGTTCAGCGTTGTCGAACCAGCCTGGCCGTCGCTGTCCACCATCACCCGTTCCGGGTTTTCATCGAAGCGCGGCACACAGCACGGCGCGCCCGGCGGCAACGGCAGCGAAACGTCTACGCCCGGTTCGCGCAGCGGGCGCGTCACCCCGTTGAGCACGGTGAAGATTTCGCCGAACTCGTTGGCCGGCGCGATGGAGACGAGCGAAGACGCCGACATGCGCATCCCCTCAAAACGTTCGAGCTGATCGAGCGGGCCGGCCGGGTTAAGGATTGCGGCGGTGAGCGGGATCGCTGCTGGCAGCGTGTTCAGGCTGGAAAGGACCGTCCGGTGTTTGCAGGAAGAAGCCGTTGCTCTTGCGCGCCGTGACGATGCCGCTGGTGGTTATCTCCTGACCAGCGAGCGGGGAAGCCGCGCCGGGGCCTTGGATGGCGTGAATGGCGAAGACCGGCGGCGGGATTGAGCAGTCGTTGATCGGAGAGGCGGAGTTGCGCGGATTCGGCGCACTCTCGGAAAAGTCGTTCCCATTGTTGTTGGTGTCGCGGCAACCCTTGCGCGCGCGGAGCGCAGCGGTCGTGTTGCCCAATTCCGGCGCGGGACTGCTGCTTTCGGAACAATTGGCCGAGCCGTAGCCGGCAAAATCAACCACGCTGGCGGCGAACGGGCAGCCGCTGCCGCTGAGCGCCGTCGTGCTGCTGACCAACGCGATTTTGCCCGACCCGGCGGCCATTGCGACTGAGCCGGCGGCGTCGGGCGTGGGCAATGGAGTTGTTCCGCCACCGCCGGAGGCTTGCTGCACCAGATAATACTGCCCCGGCGCAAGCGTGCCGGAGAGCGGCGTCACCTGCCAGGATATTCCTGACGCGGAGGCGTATTGAACCGACCAGCCGGCGAGGCTGATCGAGTTCGCGCCGCGGTTGAACAACTCGATGAAATCGTGCGTGAAAGTCGCGCCGCTGTTGCCGCCGCCACCGTAAACCTGGCTGATGACGACTTGCGGCGGAACTTGCACGATGAGTGAAATCGTGGTTGCTCCGTTTCTCCCCTGTCCGTCGGCGATCGCGATGGGGAGCGTCTTCGCGCCGAGTGTTGAGCCGCCAGAGACGGTGGCTTGAAACGAGAACGTATTATCGCCCGCCGCCACATCGCCATTCGTCCCATCGTCAAAAAATTGCTGTGTGGCTGATCCGCCGATGGAAGATAGATCGCCGGTCACGGTAATTCCAGTGCTGGCCGGATTGGCGCCCGGCGTCACAACCACAGTCAGCAGCGTCGTCCCTCCCGGCGCGACCGTGCCCGGATTGGCTGCGCCAGAGCCAGTCGGGTTGGTTGGCGTAGGGTTGTTTGACGGAGTGATGGAGAAATTCTCGACGGCCAGGCCGTCGTCGGCTCCGGAGGCGTCAAAATCGACCCAGCGGATAAAAAAGGTTGCGCCCGGAGCGATACTCAATCCCGTGATCGTCGCGCTGATGGCGGTCCGATTCGCGGCGGCGTTGCCGTCGAGCGCGCCTGTCGTTGTGGTATTCGGACTGGAAAAATCCAGGGCGTCAACGTTGGTATAAGTCCCCGTGGACAAGTCCGTTGCGTTGACGCTGATTTGAAAATCAATCCGGTCGGCTCTTCCCGCCGTGCCCAGGCGCCATTGTTCGCCGGTGTAGGAGACGGCGAGATCGGTGATGACGAACCCGGTGTTATTGGTAAAGGAGGCGCCGATCAGCGGGATCAGCGTTCCGCTTCGCAACGCGCCGAATGCGCGGTCGTTGCTGCCGGTCGAGCCATAGCTGTAAATATCACCCGTGTTGCTGCCGCCGTTATCAGCAGACCGCTGCCTTTCCCGGGGCAGCCGCGACTGCGGAAGAAGAGTGTGAGCAATGGATAGAGATGTTTATTTGAGTCTTTGGAAAGACCGATGGGGTCGCGCATTTTGGGGAAACGAGGTAGGTACGATAATCGCCGCGCGTTAAGCGGCGTTCAGACGAATGTAAAATGGGTGTTACATCGGATGAGTTATGTCATTCACAAAATTCCTTTCAGCTTGCCGGATGTGATGTTACGACCGCAGAGGATAATAACAGAATTTTGCCCCGCGTACTTCTCGCGCTCCTTCAAAAAGCCCGCGACGGCGACACCCGCCGAGCCTTCGACGACCCATCGCTCCTGCTCGAAGATCACCCGCATCGCCTCGTGGATTTCCGTTTCGGAAACCAGAACCTGATCGTCAATCAACCGCTGGCAGAGAGGAAAGGTGACCGAACCTGCTTCGACGCCGCCCGCTGTGCTTTCCGAAATCGTCGGCTCTTCGGGAACTTCGATGATGCGGCCCGCGCGCAAACATTCGTACAGCGCGCGCGAATTTTCAGGCCAGCAGCCGACAATGCGTGTCGTCGGACTGACAGATTTCAAATACGCCGCGATGCCTGCGACCAGACCTCCGCCTCCGACCGCGACGAAGACCGCGTCAATCCGATCAAGCTGTCGCGCCAGCTCGACGCCGATCGTGCCCTGGCCGGCGATGACCTCCAGGTCGTTGTACGGCGAGATGAAGACCTGACCTGACGCTTCGGCGGCCTGGCGGGCTGTGATCTCGGCGTCGAGGCAATCGTCGCTGGACAGGATAGTGTTGCCGCCGAAGTGTTTCATCATCGCCAGCTTCGACTCGGAGACGTTGCGCGGCAAATAGATCGTCGCCTTCGTTCCCGCCTGCCGCGCGGCGTAGCAAACGCCGAGGCCGTGGTTGCCGGTCGAAGCCGCAACCACGCCCCGCCGCAATTGTTCCGGCGTGAGCGAAAGAATTTTGTTCGTCGCGCCGCGGAGCTTGAACGAGCCGGTGTGTTGCAGGTGTTCGAGCTTGAGGTAAACGTCGCTGTTTCCGAGCAGGCTCAGATGAAGCGAATGGTCAACGGGAGTTTCGCGGACGTGGGGCCGGATGCGGGATTCGGCTTCAAGCACGGTTTGGGCGGAAAGCATAATCGGAGTCAAAGGTTATTGAATGTGCGATGGGGCCTTGATCATCGTTTCGGCCACCTGACAGAAAAATGTGAGACAGAAAAATAAGAGGCAGGAGCAGACAGAAAAATGTCAGACAGAAAAATGGCATCTCTTATTTTTCTGTCTCACATTTTTCTGTCAGGTGGCCGAAACGATGATCAAGGCCTGCGATGGAGGATAGCGTTTTTTGCGCATCAACTCACGGCGATGAGTGACAACTGCATCATCATTTATTCGCAACAATTCAACCGTTGCGCGGCCACTCGGCGTCAGACCGGCTACCAAGGCTCCATCCAACCTGAAATGATCGCTCCGGTCTTGCGTTCGAGGATTGAAGAGGAACGCGGGCTGGCCGTCCATAGGATCAATGGCCGCAAAATCAGAGCCTTTGACGGGGATGTGTATTCGAGGCATAGCGATTCAAGCAAGCAAAAGTCGTTTCGGGGTTATGCCTCAGGCCGCGCGTTGGCCTTGAGAAAAACCATCAGGTCGCGCGCCTGAAGATAGGCGTCGAGTTCCGCTGTCTCGTTTGCTGTCAAACCTTCCTCTCGATTTTTGTCCAGCAGTTCTTCCAGCCGCTCTTGCGCCGCCGGGGAAATCTTGAAAGCGACGATCTGCTCCGGCGAAGGATCTGTGGCGAGAAAATCTGTGATCTCGCGGTAAAGCGGAGCGGCCGCTTCAGCTCCATTGGCTCGATCTTTCTTTTCCGCCGGCTCCGATTTTAAGGCTCTGGCCAGCAAGTCGGGCAGCCGCCCATGCAACGCAGCGACTTGAGCGGCAAGTTCATCAGGGACTTCAAGCGTAATGGTTGTCATAAAATGTCGTTCCTCGTATGGTTGAATGCTTGCCATCTTATCACACGGGCAGAATCGTGGCATCGTCGCTGCCGCTGCCAGCTTGCCGGGCGAGTCAGCTCGTGATTGACTTTGCCTGCTTGCGAGCAATAATCTGCGCGCGAGAAAGGAGTGAAAGATGAGCGCCACATTGATTGCACAAACCGTTGCCGCCTCGCATGCCGAATCGCTGTTGGAGCGGTTGCGGCTAGCGGGTATTTGCATCCCGCGCCCAGCAGAGGTGCGTGATTACGTGACGCGGTTTCCTGACATTATTCCGGTCGTGCGCCAAGCCTCTGCTGCGGCAGTGGCCGAGTTCGGCGCCAAGGCGGAGTTCTCTTTAGAGCTTTATGTTGACCCGGAAATTGCTGACCTGCACTTGATGCTCTATGTGCGCCAAGAGCCGTTCGATCCGGCAAGCTGGCCTGGTTTCGAGCGCGTTCAGACATCCTATGCCGATGCGCTGGCCGAGCTGGCAGGCTGGTTGCGCGTTGGCCCTGATTTTCGCGCTGCCAATCGGAGGTAAGCGATGCCTTTTGCCTGGGTGGAATATCTCAGCCTGGCGCAATACATTCAGTAACAGACTGCGGCGGCTGTCAGTCAGGAAGCGTTGCTGCGTTGCGCCATCAGCCGGGCGTATTACGCGGCGTTCTGCCACGCCCGCAATTATGCCCGCGACCGTCACGGCCTCGCGCCGCATTACAACGCCGATGACCATTCGCTGGCGCCCAGACATTTCCGCTCGCGCCGGGAAAGAGGTGTGGCGATCAAGCTCGACAATTTGCGCGACTGGCGCAATGTTTGTGATTACGAAGACAACATCCCCGACCTGCCCAAATGGCTCCCCATTGCGTTGGCTGAAGCGCAAACGATCATCGCCATTCTCAAATAACCTTCAACCTTTCGAGTTCCTCCTTGAGCGCCGCCACTTCGCCGTCGCGCCGGTGGTAGCCCATACGCTCGACCATCGCTTTGGCCGTCGCCCAAGCCCTGCGCGCCTCCTCGCGCTCGCCCATCGCCAGGCAGAGTCGCGCTGCTTCCAGATGGCAATCCGCTAGGTGCAAGCTCATCTGACTGCGCTCAGCAATGCGTATCGCTTCGTCCAGATCGACGCGCGCGCGTTGGTACTCGCCCATCACACGGCGCAATTCCGCGCGCGCTAGTAGGCCGCGAGGTATAAATTCAAGGTATCTTGCTTCTCTCAGCCCATCTACGGCTAGTTGCAAAAACTCCGCCGCCCGTCCGTAATCACCATTTCCCAATTGCTGGGATTGCAGCAGGCAGGCGCGACCCAGCGAGAGATTGTCCAACGCAATGTTGAGCAACCGACCTTCTGCCCATTCAATTGTCTGGGCAGCGCGTTCTTTCACCTCCTGATGCTTTCCCTGACCCAGGAGCAGATCGCAGTACCGAAACCCCCATAATGCACTAAGGAACGGCTGTGCAGGTTGCCACTGCTTTTGTATCTCTTCAGCTTGGAGGAAGATGGCTTCTGCCTCCTCCAGTTGACTTATCTGATGCAGGGCATCCGCCAGCGATGTCCTCGTAGCCACGCGCCAAAATTCATCGCCGCTGCGATCGGCAAATGCCACGCCATGCCGTGCAAATTTCAGCGCCTGTGACGGAGAAGCAATTAGCAGGTAGCATGCGCTGAGGTTGTTGGCGACAGTGGAGGCCCTCGACCAAGCTTGCTGCGAGATATGAGCCTGCAATGCCACTTGCATCGGCTCGAGTGCATCCTTCAGACGCCCCAACGCGCGTAGACGAAACCCAGCCGCATTCAGAACAAATGCTTGATCGGCTTTAGTGATTTCCGCTACAGGGCGTTGCCAAGGCGTTTCAAAAAATCCAGCTAGCGCTACTAGATCAGCGTCAAATGCGCCGAGTTTATATACGCTGAATCCTTCGTCGCCTCTCAGAATTCGCTGACGGAAAACATCATCTAATGCCTGCTGATGCCTACCCGCTGCGCAGCCGTGCGCCACGGCGGCGTAAAGCGGCGACATTTTCTCCACAGTGTCGGGCAATTCTTTGGTTGTGGCAATCAGGTGGTCGTAAAGGCGCAGGTTGGCCTCGCGCCAGGCGTCGATGGAATGGAGTTGCAACCGCTGGCGGAAATGTTCGCGCACTAGCGGGTGGGCGTCTAATTCATCCTCTGTGCTGAGCGCGCCTGGCCTGTTCCGGCTCGGCGCGGCCAGCAGCTTGATGCGGCGCAGCTTCGCGAGCGTCTGTTGCCACCTTGTCTCGCTCAAATTCTGCAAGGCGTCGGTCAAGCCTGGAATGACGGGCGTGGCGCGCAACACCGCGATGGCGTCCGCCGGGGCAGGCCGGTCAAATAGTCCGAGCAATCGCAGCACGGCCAGTTCCGGCCCTTCACCCAGCCATTTTTCGTAAGCCACCATCACGCGCCGCGCGTGGCCGCCGTGCCGCTCGTCCTCTTCCAGAGGGCCAATCTCACCGCTCCGCCGGATGTCGCCCTTGTAGACATCGTCCAGATAACTGCCGAGCAAGGTGAGCGCCAGCGAATGGCCGCCGTACTCCGCCGAGGCTTTTCTGAGTTCCTCGTCTTCGCCTTGCACGCCCTGCGCGCGCAGAATCTGCGCCCCGGCCTGCGGGGCCAGGGTGTCGAGGTCTTCCTGCCGCACGGTGCTCCGCGTATAGCCTTCCAGGTCGCTGATCTTCACCCGCGTCGAGACGGCGCACAACCCGCGCTGCAGCGCCGCCAACTCGCGCAGCAGCGCCTGCAGCGCCTGATCTTTCAGCTTGCCTTCCTGTGGTCCCGGAGGATGTTGCAACGGTTCCAGCCCGTCCAGCACGAGCAGCGTCCGCGTGCGGCGGATGAGGTTGGCCAATCGTTCGCCTTTGTCCCACGGCGAGCCTGCGGTCGGGTTTTCATCGCCGAACCAGCGCAGCGCCGAGTCAATGAACAGGTCGGCGGAAGCGGCGCGCTCATCGCTCGTGCCCTGGCTATAAAACGACCAGGCGTAGACGCGCTCGGCGCTGCGATACTGCTCTTTGGCCATCCGCGCCAGCCAGGTGTTGACCAGCGCCGATTTGCCCACGCCGCCCCAGGCGACGAAGGCGATGACGTTTGTCGAGGGATCGGCCCAGGCGTCGTCGAGCAGCTTCAATTCGGCTTCGCGGCCAAAGAGGTCGGGGCCGGTGACGGGCAGACGGGAGATGGAGACGATTGGTTCCGGTTCGTCCGGCTGGGCGCCGAATTTGAGAGGTTGGCCTTTGGGGCGTGGTTTACGTTTGAGCTCGCCGACCTCGCCTGGCTCAACGCCCGCCTGATCGAGCAGGAAATCATAAAGCGCCTGGTAGCCAGGCTCAGTGGTCAACAAATAATGCGTCGTAGATCGAAGCGGTTCGGGGATGAACTGTTGCTGGTCATCCGAAAACAAGACCGGCGCGAACTTCAACGTCGCGCTCCGGGCATCGTAGAGTTCCTGCGTGATCAGCGCGCCTTCCCAATCAACGCCCTTACCCTTGCCCGGCGCCTCGTGGCCACGGAATCGGCGGTAATAGGTTTCGGTACAGACCACCAGAACGAAGTCCGCTTCGTCCAGTTGATTGAGCATCCAACGTGGCCAGCCTTCAACGGGAGCGCCGTTCAGATAGCGATCAAGGCGAGTCTCGATTCCATCGTCCCGAAGCCGCTCAGAAAGAGCGAGGACCTGATCCCGATGGGCATCGGAGTCGTGGCTATAGCTGATAAAGATGGTGGGTTTGTTCACGAGAAAACCTCCGGCATTCACCTTTCAAAATACAGCGTTCAAAAAAGGGCACGAGGTTGCGGCGAAAAAGTACCGTAGACTGTCCAGTCTGCGGAGGCTTGAGGCACTCGAAAATTGGCAGGAACCGAGGCCTTCGCCAAGCCGCAAGTTTCTTTGAATGCGTTGAGTAACCGAGTCCTCCGCAGACTGGACAGTCTGCGGTACGTTCTTACAGCCTGCGAGACGGCGGCGATTATGGCAAAACTCGCGCCGATTGCGTAGCCATAATTTTGATCGCGATGAGTTGTTCTCTGGTGAATTTCGTCGAAATGCGTTCGGCCAGTTGGCAGGCGTAGTCTAACGCATCTTCGCGGATTTTATTGATGAGGCCGAGGCGCAGCGCCTCCGCGGCGTCAATCCGGTCGCCGGCGCCCAGCAATCTTCGAGCGGCGTCAACTCCGACGATTCGTGGCAATGTTTGCGTCCCGCCCCAGCCAGTGATGATCCCGCGCTTCGCTCCGGGATGTTGGAAGGTGGCGCGCGGCGTGGCGTAACGCAGGTCGCAGCTCATCGCAATGTCCAGACCGCCGCCCAGGCAATGTCCGTCAATCGCGGCGATGGAGACGGGCGCGACTTCGCCGAACGAAGCCAGAATCGCCTGACCGCGTCGTGAAAAATCGAAAGCCGTCGCGGGGTCGAACGCGGCGACTTCGCCGAGATCAGCGCCTGCTGAAAAAACTCCGCCTGCGCCGGTGATGATCAGGACGCGAAGATCATTCTCTTCGCGCAACCGTCCGATGGTTTCAGCCAACTCCTCCATCGTTGCCCGGGTCAGGCGATTGAGTTGCGCCGGGCGATTGAGCGTGATGACCGTGTGATGGTCGGGTTGTGTGAGCAGAATGGCGGAAGACATTTCAAAGGTGCGGTACGGGGAGCGTCAGCAGCCTGAGCTTCGATCAAACGACCTCTTGATCGAAGCTCAGGTTGCTGACGCTCAATGGCATTAAGTTAAGCCATTGACCATTGCCAATCGGTCATTGCCAATTGTTTTGCAGGTAAAGATAGCCAAACTTCCTGCGAAATAATTGGCAATGACCGATTGGCAATGGTCAATTGTCCGCTGCCTCTTGCTTAACTTAATGCCATTGCGCTGACGCTCCCCATACCGCAATTACCTCTCTTTTCGATAATCCAAGCCCCGGACGCGCAGAAGTTGACGGCAGCCATCGTCAAACGACGGCGTGAAATCTACGAATTCAAGCGCTGGAAGCACCTACGATAAAAGCTCAGGATCGCAAGGCAGGTGGAGTATCGGCACGATCTTTTTCTCGAATCGGCGTTGACTCAAGGCATATTGCAATTCACGCCTCACCCACATTGAGGCGGCGGCGTTGGGCGATAGAACCACCACGAACCAGTCGCCATGGCGACGGATTGTCTCGGCGACAGAGGCTGTGAATAAGTGATCTTCGCTTGAATGGGAGAGGAAGACTTCTTTCGGAATCATAAATTGACCTGAAAGCAGAATCAGGAAGTAGAAGCCACGGTGTGATTGGCAGGCATAAAATCGGCAGGCAGGAAATCAAGCGGCCTTTTGAGGACTTCCACTATCTTCTTCATCTCGGCCTCTCCCTTTTCCGGCTCCGGCATAGAGATGATTTGCAGTTTGCGCAGAATCCAGGGGATTTGGTCGTCTTGAAATTTCTGCGGGTCGCCGACCAAAACGGGGATCAACCGCCAGGCGTATTTCTTGTTACCCAGCGCAAACTCGATTTCGCTTCGCACCCAGGGGTTTTCCAGCGATTCAGGCGTGAGCAACACAACCATCGCTTGCGATTCCTCCAGCGCTTTAGCGGTCATTTCCGCCAAATTATCACCAGGCAATCGGTTGAGATAAGCATCCCAAACGTGGAACCCCGCTTCCTCCAAAACGGCTGCGAGCTTGCGGGCCAGCGCGTTGTCTTTCCAGGAATGGCTAATAAAAACTTGCATACCAAATTTGCCTCCTCTTGAGAGCTGGATTCTACCAAGCTGGAACAGGTCAGTCACGCGGCTTCACGTTCTCGCGAATGTATTTGACGATCTCTTCGGTCGTAGCTCCCGGCAGGAAGACTTCGCCCACGCCCGCTTCCTTGAGTTTCGGGATGTCGTCTTCGGGAATGATGCCGCCGCCGAAGAGGATCACGTCGTCCATCCCGCGTTCGCGCATCATCTCGATCACGCGCGGGAAGATAGTCATGTGCGCGCCCGACAGGATCGAAAGCCCGACGATGTCGACGTCTTCCTGCAACGCGGCGTTGACGATCTGTTCCGGCGTTTGCCGCAAGCCGGTGTAGATGACTTCCATCCCCGCGTCTCGCAACGCGCGGGCGATGACCTTGACGCCCCGGTCGTGCCCGTCAAGACCGGGTTTGGCTAACAACACTCTGATCTTGGTTTCAGACATAGTTGGTGGTTGGTGGTTTGGTTGGTGGTTGGTGGTTGGTAGTTGGTGGTCGGTAACAACACTGACACGCCAACCACCAACCACCAACCACCAACCACCATCTTCACTTCTCCTTCTTCGCCGTGAAATCCACGGTCGGAAACGCCGATGAGGTGATCTGACCTTTCATCGTCTCGCCGTCGAGTTTGCCGACGATCTCCACCTCGATCTGCTCTCCTTCCCGTGTAACTTTGACCTTGAGCTTCACGTCGTTGCCATTGACCGTCCCGCCGATGACCGGGAACTGGCCGAACGGCGTGTCGAACGCGCCGCCGATCTCAGCGCCTTTGGGCTTGATCTCGAGCTTCAACGGGAGTTGACCGTCGGGAGTGTTCGCCGTCAGATTCCAAACACCAGCCAGACTCGCCAGACT
>Ga0187893_10002732_pt1 | contig 37930 bp, 37 predicted proteins | sample MA1701074metaG_FD_139574 | JGI IMG/M metagenome (GOLD analysis project Ga0187893, IMG submission 139574) | White microbial mat communities from a basaltic lava cave in the Kipuka Kanohina Cave System on the Island of Hawaii, USA - MA170107-4 metaG ... | reverse complement strand
CATCTTCTGAAGCTTCTGGCTCAGCTTGTTTTTCATCTTCAACACCAGGCATTTGATCAAAACCATCAAGAGTCTGGATGCGATCAATGACTGTATCAGAAATGCCTGCTAATAGTTCTTCTGTCTTATAAATCAATTCAGTTGATGGTTCCTCAGCACTTAACGAAGTAACCATTTGATCGATATCTTGAACTAGTTGTTCATGTCCATCTATGTGCTTTAACACATCTTTAATAACTTTCAGTGAGACTAAATATGCCTTAGCACGTTGAGAATTTATATCTCCACTCTCTTTAAATAGTTCCTCTAAGAATAGATCATAATCTGACCCAAAGTCTTTAGATTCGGACATTGACTTGACGCGAGTAAGCCAATCAGCATTTTGTGCTTTCTGCGCAGTCTTAGTCCAACATTCAACTATGGAATCTTTGTTGACCTTTAAATTAGTCTTATATATTAGAGTTGTAACATCTTCAATTAAAAACGAATTAAATTCCAATTGTGTGGCAAGAGTGGCTTCAACTAATTTATTCATTGCCTCACGATTCAATAGGCAGAACTCTTGCTCTTCTTTCAAAAATTTAGCAGCCATTTCAACAGCTTCCGCTACTTTTTGCTGACTAACTAAACCAGCAATATTCACAACTAATTTTTGGAAACTAGGTGAATTATATGCTTCTACAGCCACATTACGCATATGACGAGCAACAATTCTACGACGAGCTAATTCATCAATAGGAATAACAAATTTATCACCTGTTTCTAAGAATGTACCACGTACTATACGACCTTCAGATAATTCTACAGAATCAGAAACTGCATCAGCAAAAGCTTTTGCAATTCTCTGCATCAAATCACTGTCAACTTGAGGAAGGTTATCACTAACATTAACAAATCTAGCTTCACCGTCGCGAGTAGTAACCCATCCACTTTCTGGGATAACTTTACTGCGGAAACGTTGAGATTCTATCTTTGCAAATGTCTTTTCAGCAGTTTTGAAATCTGATTCCGAAATAGATTCAACTAATTCAGAACAATTCTTATCAAATAGATCTGCTTTCTTCTCTTCAACGACTTTTATATACTTTATATTTTCAACAATATAACGCACTCCATCTTTCTTAATGTCACCAGCATAATAATCATGTGTATTGACATCTTCAAACATTAAGCTAGTTGGATGAAGCGCAACTAATTTGAGTGAACGTTTAGTCTCTTGCCCGAGACGCTTTACGATATTCTCAAAAAATACCACTTTACTTTGTGCTGAATTATTTATAGCACGCAGAAAATTCCTAGCATCCATATTGATCGATGTAGGAATTGGCTTCTGATTTGTGCCCATCAATAGACTCCTTTAAATTTGTTAATTCAAGATTATCTTTGTCCCGAAATTATTCAGGAATGTCATCAACAGTGATATCCTCTAAAATTACTGGCTGAGACTCCTGCTTAATAATAATTTTAGCATCTTCTATTGCACTTTTTACATCTTCCTCTTTTAATACACGCTTCACAAGTTTATCACCAGAAAATGGCAACTCATCAAATTCACCAACGGCCATCAAATAATCAAAAGCACTATTATAGTCTACTTTACGCTTCTTAAATTGATTATGAAATTCCATTAAAACTTGTTTTTCTTTATCAAGATTATAACCTTCCAATGGAGGTTCTAATGGTGCCGTATCTAATCCTTCAGTTTCACCAGGCATAGGCATATCAGTTAATTCAGCTCCTTCACCTTCTCCTGGAATTAAATCAGGCATTTCAGGCATTCCAGGCTTAGGAAGTGAACCACCTAATTTAGGAAGCCCACCACCTCCAGGGCTAGTTTCTTTCTCTTGTTGTTTTTCTTTTTCATCTCTCATTTGTTGAATTTCATCTTCAGTCATTGTACTAAAATGTTCCAGTATCCACTTATCAGTGAATAGCTCAGTATTCTTAAGAGAATCAATAACATCGGCACGAGATGCCCAAGTCTCAATCCTATACAATTCATCAATAGCAGATGAAGCAGTCATAAATAAATCAAATGAACGAATTTCATCAGCAGAAAAACCACGTAAAGCTAAATGAGTTATAGCAACTTTCTTTAACCCGATGGCAATTTCTCGTTGAATCCATTGAACAGATTTAGCAAATTCTGGCGCTACCTTTGAAAGTGGCTCGGAATCTCCATCGGACGGTTCTCCGATACCAACTCTAGAAAATGGAATTTTCAAAGCCGAAACCATTTTCTTTTTAAAATATTCAATATCTGCTATTTGATCAAGATTTTCTGCACCAGGCAAAGTGTCTATTTCGGGACCAGTCCCATCAGCTCTTCTTGGAAGGAATATGTAATCATTCTGAATTAATGGTTGATATCTTTCAGACACATCACCAGAAGCTGGATCGAAAATTTTACGCTTCTTAAATTCACGAGCGATTAATTGCAAATATTGTGGAACTTCTTTGGGAGGAATATTTCCTACTGGGATTTTGAAGATTAACTTCTCCGATGCACGTTCTAAACGATAAACTAATGCTGCATCTTCCATTAATCTTAATTGTTTAAATGTCTTACGTGTACCATCAAGAATACTATTATGAACTACTATACCATCAGCAATAAAATTCGAAGCTTCATGGGCAACCTGGATATCAGCCGTATTAGCACGACCATCATTAGCTATAGAAATAATCGGCTCGAATATGGTATCAGTACCAAATCTCTTCGATTCTTCAATACGAATATCGTAACCATGACAACCATTTCTTTGAACATGTTTGCCAGCTGACTTGAAAATGTCAGATTTATAAAAATATAACAACCATGAACCACTGCGCTCATATTCTTTACTATGGAATATCACTTTACCATTACGCTTGCGTTTTTGAATATGACTACATTTCCAACCAATAAGATGTAATAAGAACTTCACATCTTTAATTAATTCATGATTGGAAAGTTCAATCTGATATCGATCGCAATTCCATCTATCTGTATTGATAGACCCATTAGCGTCAACTAATCCCTCAATAAAAGCAATTTGTACTGATTTTGGACTTGCAAAAACCCATTGAGGAATTCTCTTATTATGAGATCCTTGAATGAAACCACATTTAGATTCTAAGAAATTAGCAAAATCTTTAGAATAAGTATGAGTTGCATCTTCTGTTAAAACACTTAATGATCCAACTTTTTTATAAGAAACAACCTTATTAGGACTATATTCAGCTAATAACGATTTATAATATTCATTTTGAATATCATCTACGCCATTTGCAAATTCTACGCCTTTATTATTTCCATAAGCTCTCTTAATCCATCCATCACCAATTAGAAACCCAAATAACTTGGCGAATTGCTCATCAGCTTTTATAACATTACCTTTAATATCTCCCAATACTTGATAATCATGTTTTTCTAATGGTCTTGGAATAACTAATTCATCACCTGCTTTCAATTCATCAGCACGCTTATAAACAAGATCTGCAAACCACTTACGACCACCGACTTTGGATGGTTTCTTAGTCCATTCACGAACTAGTACTGGATGGTTGGGGCTACAATGATTAGAATAGTGTCGTGTCTTGATCTCTAAAATATCCTTCTCACCACTATGGCAAGCAGCAACAACTTTACTGACAACTAGTTTATTATTACGGTCATAGACATAAACGTCATCACCAGATTTAAAATTCTCAATATTCTTATATCCATTGGGGGTAAGAATTTTAGTACCAAACCCAGCGCACCTCCCATATGGATTATATAAAGATTCATAACTAGTTAATCTTAAATGTAGAACTTGCCATGGATGCAAGAATGTTGGTTGACTAGCCATTTCATCTTGATAAAAGAAACCAACTAAATCACCATATTTAGTTTCTACACGCGTAAAATTATAAATGTTCATATGTCGCAATGATGCTATACCATTACGATTTTGAGTTGGAACAATTTCTGCTGGAAAATCTCCATATTTGCATAAATAACGGATCATAGGCCGAAGCATATTATCAATCATTAATGTGTTATAAAACAGATCTTCTAATTCTGTTTTAACTCGTAATGATTTAGCTTTAATCATTATGCTATGTCTATATTCAGGATCTATCAAACTAGCATAATCAGCATACATATCAAGTGCCGCAGTTATTTCCCCTACATTATCCTCCATGTCAAAATCCTTATAGCGTTCTAGGCGATTGATCTGTAAATTAGTTTGTTCTAACAAGCTAGCATGGCTACTATAATTTACAAATTCCCCACCAGCCGAAATCCGCGCTAAGGATGATTGATCCTGGAAAAGATTTTCAGATCTATATATGTTAGTAGCTTTAAAGAAAGCAGCTAACCTATCAAATAGTTGCCAAGACATATTTTATGACTCCTCCCTTACTTTATTATTCTCTACTCTATTACTCTGAGTAAGGGCTTTCTCGGTGCTGAAAGCAGAACCCCGAAGGCTTCGTCCAAGCCTTAAAATAAGACGATATTTAAAAGCACGATGCATTAATTATTCCTCTAATTTTATATATACTTTATTTATATTTGAAAATTATTTCTTCTTACGAATGATGTGATTTTTAATATTAACAACATTAGATTTCGGTAATGATACCAACTGCTTAGTAAATTTAGAAATTTCTTGACTTATTGTGGGAGATGAATTTATATCAAGAGGAATAGCTGTTGGTAATAATAAATTATTATCAGTCATCATCTTCTGCAATTTTTGCTGTACTACCACAGGATTATGTAATGCAGGATTTATAGATCCTTGAACAGGTTTTAATGCAGTATTATCAATTGACACTGCTTGATTCATACCTATTAATGCCAATGCAAATGACATTACTAAATCGTCAGTATTACCTTTACCAGGTTCAGCTCCAGTGCGACCACCTCTTAAATGCACATAAATAGTAAATTCCTTATATAACCTAGGAGATCTTATTGTAATTCCTTCTTCACCTATATGATCTATTAAGACCTTATTTAATAATGGCTTAGTAGTAACACTAGTATTAAATCCAACATCACCATATTTAGATTCCTTATTATACATATTCTTCTTAGGCCGACGATATAAATTTTGATATAATAACATTTCAGCAAGATCTTGACATATTGTAGAACCAATACCAGTGCGTTCTACTACCATAAAAGCATTATTATACCATCTAGCAATATAATCAGCCATCATAGACAAAGTACGAGGTAATGTGCGAATTTGTAATTCCGCTACTTGCTCTTGAGTAGAAATATCAATTACTTGAATAGCAGAAAAATCATTCCCATCACCTGAACTAGTATCAACACCAACTGAATATATATGTGAATCGTCGCCTTGTTTATTAGAACCATGATATGGTGTTTTCCATATCCACAATTTATCCTCAAAATTTAGTATTGATGGTTCATCCGTTGTTGGATTGACATAATCAACTTCAGCAATTGTTCTATATTCTTTACTGGATTCTTGTATGTTGTTTTGAATATGAACTAATGCAGGACGACCCAAGACAGTATTTCCTGATCCAATAAATTGAGCCAATACTTCTTGATAAAATTTCCTAGGATCTCCTTTTTGTGTCAAATTTCGATATTGCTCCTCGAGCCATGGACTCCAATATTGTCCATATTTATCAATCTCCTCTTGAACTTCACACTTACGCATACTATCAGTAGGCGCTATTATAGTGTTTTTACCAGATAATTCATCAACGAATGAGAGTTTCCAATCCATATCCCACCAATTTATTACAATTGGCTTGAAATCATTCAATCCAGCTTCCGCATCAGTCCATGTTTGCCAATACCAAGTTCCAACACCTGAGACAGTACTAATAACTATAACTGAACCTCCATGAGAGATAGTAGACCAACCTCCAGACCACATGATATCCATTTCAGGACAAAAGGCAGCCTCATCAATGATGTTTAATGATGCGGCTTGTGATCTTAATGTATCCTTAGAAGATGTTAAACTTTTAATGCGAGAATTATTAGCAAATACTATCTCATGCTCATTGCTTGACGTAAGTGGCCATAAATTTTGCATCCACTCTGGAAGATTATTATAAATTGTCTTAACATTCTTATTCAGAAATTCCTTACTATCATCATCACGCTTCGACACAATTAAAATATTCTTATTGCTTGAAAACATAGCATACCAAAGTGCAAAACCACCTGATATGGTGGACACGCCGCAATTATGAGTAACAAAACCATTAGCAACCATACAATGTGTATTATCAACAGTAATGTCAAACACACAATGTTTACCAGCTGGCTCAATTTTTTTAATTAAACCAAATTTATTACTAACTTCAGATAATTCATCACCAAACGGCATTGTGAATGAATCAACTTTAATTTTAAGTTCATCAGCTCTGACCCATTTATCATTAATTAAAAATTTATGATCAGGTGTACAAATAATATCTTTATTTTCTGTACTTATTTTAATACATTCACGTATACCAGTTTCGAAATGGTTACTAACTGCAGATTCAACAACTTTGCCATCTTTATATGAATAGATTATATCTCCTATTTTAAGATCTTCAATCTTTTTAGGACCATTTGGAGTATAAATTATCGTGCCTTCTGCTAAACACTGTCTTGTTTTCTTAAAGATTGTAAATCTATTCTTTAAAAATTCCTTTAAGCATTTCTGCTGATATGAAAACAATTTAAAAGGGATTATACCTAATTTAGGATGGTTAATTTTAGCAAATGTGTCAAGAAAATATGATGGACTTCCTTGACATCGTCTAAGGATCTTCTTCGCTACTTCATCTAAAGCCATGTTTATTTTTCATCCGGAAATCTGGGAACATCCAACAATGCTTTAAGATCTGCTGGTGATGTATTAACTGAAGCTGTAAAAATTTGAGTATTCTTACCAGCAGATAATAATTTTGCAAGAGAATCAAGCAATTTAACTACATTACCGCTAGTCTCAGTTTTCACCCGTAAAGCAGACACTAACATTTCTACATACACTCTTGGTACTTTAGGACCCATTTGAACTATTGAATCTAAATGTTTAATTGTATCTTCAATCTGATCACGATCTGAATTATAATTTGTCAATATAACATCAGCTATTTGCTTAAATCTAGAAACCAATTGCTGTACTTCATCTTTTTGTTCTTCCAAATTTTGATCTGCTGGATTCTCTAATTCATTTTGAACAGAATCTAATGAAGCATTGATATCAGGTTCAAAAGGCAAATTTGTATCAGCATTTATGTCCATATGTATCCCAATTTATGTTATTCTTTTTTGAGTAATCTTTAATATCGTTTATTTTATGTATCTCATTATTTGACACAAAATCTAGAATATCTAACTCATGTATAATGCCACCGAAAAAAGAATGAGTATTACCTTCCCACTCATCTTTATCATGCATCTCCACTACCTCTTGATTAGAAATTCGCTCTGGCCATCTAAAAATTGAACTACATGGGTTATGCTTATTATGCGGTCTACCATTCCATGTCACTCCAGAAGTATCTGGCAATAATTCATCATTAATATAAAATGCATTATCACCAGCAAATCGACCTCTAAATTTAACTAATTGTAATGGCCATCCACGATATTCAAACCAATCACCGATCTTTAATACTTGACCATTTAATAAATCTATAGATTGATTATCCTCATTAAGTACTTTAATTATCATTTCTTTAACTTCATATAACCAATCAAAATTTAAATTCAATTTCTTGCCATTAAGAAGTAGATTACCATTTTCACATGTTAGACCATCATGTTCTAAAATAGTTGTTCCATCTGTAACACCATTTTCTAATTTATTCCATTTTGCCAATGACATCGATAATAGAGCGCAAATCGATTCATATAACAAATTCTTATCAATATTCCTAATAGATTCAACTTCAACTTTCTTACCATTATTATCTATTATAAATTTAGAAACTTCTTCAGATTCCGGTTTGGGTTGATGTCTTGAATCTCGTCTCATATGTGCTTGAACTTTACGGGTAGGATTAGATTTACGATAACGATCACTCCCATGCATATGACGACGTGAACGAGGTGTTTTATGTTTACGAATAGCTCGTGATATTGAATTGTCATGAGAAAGAGGGGAAATACCTTCATTTATTGATTTAGTTAACTGGGCCCCAGACTTTACTAAATCATTAAACAATTTATCAGCAGTTTGAATAAACCAAAGTTCAGCCTTATACCATTCATCTTGATCGTGTAATTCTGTTGGAATCGTTATTTTATAATCACTAACTATAATTTCATCACTAGGATAATCGTATTTAAAACTAGTATAAGTTGTATTTTTATTTATATCAGTCCATTTTAAAATCAATTCTTGATCATCAACACGAAATTCATTTGGTCTAGTAGGCTCTTTAATTGGTTCATTAAGATAAGTTTCTAACCACATTAATTTAGGGCGTATATTGTAAGTAGGATTAGCACGGGCCAAATTTGGCATATCTAAATAATATGAAACATTCTTCCCATCTACTTCAACATGCATAATAGCACCAAAACAATCAATTATAGCCGTTTTAACAGCCCCCTTCATAACCATATAATTATATGAATCATCTCTTAACAAAAAAGAAATTGCTTTTTCTCTATTATATGGTTGTAACTTAGATTGTATTGATTTCAAACTTGATGGTGAAGGAAGTAAACCTTGAGGTAACAATGCCATTTCCATATCAATTGATTCCACTATCAAACTCCGATTTATATTTTCAAGAATTTCAGCACCTTTAGAAATTTCTTGCATAAAATCTTTGTCAGCTTCTTCTATAGATAATCTCCTGAAAGAATTTTCTTCCTCCCATTCATCCTTATCATGTAACTCAGTCGGTTCATGAATCTTAGGATAAAATTTTATTGCTACTAATGAATGATAACTAAATATATATATCTTAGAACCATTAGAAACATGAAGTACAATTTCTTGTCCAATGGTTCTAAAATCACTCGGCCTTTGTGGCTTTTTTATCGGTTCATTAAGATATTGTTCTATTCTAGGTAGAAATTCTTCTAAATCTCTATAAGCATGAAGATCCTTATTCCAAACATTATCATATCCCCATGCTATCCAATTATCATTATTATCATAAACATTAACATTAATATATGGTGAAATATGATGCTCTAACCAAACATTTTTAAACCTACCTCTAATCTTAACAATTCTATCTTTATCATCGCGTAATGTTGTTAACCCACTATAAGTTAACCATTCAATTGCTTTCTGTCTATCGTATGGTTGGAATACTTCATGCAGATCCTCATAACGCCAAATATCAACAAGAGACATTTCTAAATCAGATGTCGATTCCTGAAGCAATTTATTTTCAATCTTTGATGATATATTAGGCATTGAATATAGTATCTTCGCCTAATTATTTAATCAGTGCACGAGCTATATTATCCATCTTCCTCCATATCATCATCAGACTCTTCATCATACCTAGGATTGCCAGTAGATTTAGAATGACGAATCTGATTAAGAGGAGAGTCAGTAAATTCAAAACTTCGTAATCTAACTTGTTTCAAAAACGCTATCACTTTCTGTCTAGACAATTTGCTAATTTTAACAAGTTTACCAATTAAACCATCATATGGTTTTTCATCATTCTGATATAATTGTTCTAACGCACCAACTATCGCCAATGCATCTGGATCATATTTAGCTATCTCTTTAGCTTCATTTACAAATCTTTCAAACATTGCGCTGTTAGGTCGATGTTTATTGGAAAGGTGGCCTTTATACGATCCATAATTTTTCTTATCTCGCATTTCACGTTTAATGTGAGCTAGAATGACAGTTCGAGTTACTTGTGAATTATGAGATATAATACCATTAGCAATATAAGAATGATCTAATGAATCAACAGAAATCTCACAAACAACACTCTTATCATTTTTAATCTTATTAACCGGCAACCATATGACATTATCAGAAATAGCGACGCGTTCATCTAAACGTTCTCTTACAAACTTATAATCGAGATTATCATGGTCAACCTTTGATTCTATAATCGGAAAATCTCTTTGTATGCGCCATAAAGCATTATAATTATTACCTAGATCATATTGCAATTTGCCATTAAGTTTGCATGTGCGTGCCAGTCTATACATATGATCCGAAACGCCATACATACGTCCTTCAGTTTGATTGCGTCTAATAATTTTACTGACATATCCAATACGATCATCAACAAAAACTCTTGATATAATACCAAAATTTAATAATAACATGCGAACTTGATCGAATAATAATTTTGAAGAAGATGAAAAAATATTATAATTGTTAGAACTAAAAATTCCACGTAATAATGAAGCCAATATGGGTTTAGAACACTTTAATAGTCTAGATGGAATAAATTTAGTTTGAGCAGTAAGTTTTTCTGGAAATCCCAACGCCAATAAAAATTCTTTAAACCTTTTTATACATGTATAAAGTTTATTATTGCGTTTATCATAATTAAAAACAATTCCTGATTTATTGTTCAATACTGATTCACAAACTTGTATACCACTATTATAGATACATACCGCATTTGTATCAAATGCACCCTCTGATATAAACAAACCAATAATATATGCCAATTCTTCAGTTAATATAGTAGGAGGATGCCATTTATCCCTAACTTTAGAATTTAGCTTAATATCACTAATATCATCATTATTGACAAAATATTGTTGATTATATTGAATACCTACCAAATCACCATTTTTAAGATCACCAGCAGCCATCCAATGTGGGCCAGTTGACGATAATGTTAAAATATTATGCTCTCTAGTACATTTAATATTATATCCTAATGAAGTAGTAATATCCACTACATCTTGTGGAGCTTTTATTTTGGTTGCTTCTACGTTATGCAACCCACCAATACCATAAGCCTGTCCAAATATATTAGATTCTAATGCAGAAGCAGTAACATTTCCCATTCGTTCAATGCCATTATTGGTCATGAGCATAGTATCAGGACTAACACACCACATATTAAATACTTTAGTATGACCAGGTTTCCAATCAAACTTGTACAATGACTTTTCCAATTGACAGTAAGCTATCTGCATTAAATCCCCAAAACTAGCTGGGTCGTGTCCTGGATATATGCTGTGCAAATTATGGGTGCGAATAACTTGTCTAATCAATTCTGTGGCATGAGACATTATCTCATCTCTCAATTTTACATCTACACATCCACCTTGAACATATTTAGTTAATAATGCTTCTACCACACTATTCTTAAAATAATAACTTTTCTCTTGTTGTTCAACACCTTCCTTAGATGGTAAGGTTGTAGGCTCTTTTTTAATCTTTTTCATGTTAAGGATTACAATTATATACTGACAAATGCCTGAAATTCAGTATTAATTTCCAATTACTTTGGTTTTCTAAATTTAGATTTTACAAATTGTTCGCCATCTACTATTTTATCACTAAATATAACTGATGATTTATACCCCATACTAACTACAGCTTTTAATTGCTCTTTACCATGCTTATATAAATAGTAACTATTCATGAACAAAAATCCAAACACCCTAGCATATCCTTTATCATTTAATCTTAAACTTCTTCCTATCGATTGCTCCAAATTAGACCACAATTGACCTCCACCACACAATATTAAATTATTCATCCCATGACATACGTCTAAGCCCCTTTTGAGTATCTTGCCCCCTATCAAGCATTTCAATTCTTTAGCTTCAAACATTTTCAAATATTTTCTGCGCATTGTCTTAGTAGTCTTACCATAAATGAATTTAGATCCTGGGATTGCTTTTTCTAATGCAAACCCTAAATCTTCAACATTACACGTATCAACCAATATTAACGTACTTTCATCATAAAAATTATTAACAATCTTCGATATTAAATTATGAAAATCTATATTATCTATAAGTTGTTCACGCTCAGCAATATCGAATGCAGTCTTATCACTTTTAGAACCATCCTCACCAACTACAATCATATTGAATTTAATAGGAATAATTCGACCTAATTTTTCTAATTCACGTCTATCAGATTCAAAGATTACTGATCCTAAATGTTCTTTAAGAATTAAATTTTCAACCGGTTTACGAACATCAAATGGAGTAGCAGTAAATCCATAAAGCCTTCTACCATTATAAAAATATTTAAATAAATTTCGATAGTTAGCAGCACTGGCCTTGTCACAATTATGAACCAATAACCCATTCGCCTCAAATAAATGAACATTATCAACAGAAAAGTCAATTAACCTACACACATCACCTTCATTAACAGAACGCACACTTTCAATAGAATATGAATTCAAATTATCAATTTCAATACTTTTAAGTTTTGATATCATGTTGCATGCTAACAATAAATCACCAACTTTAAGGTCTGATGCATATTTATCAACACGCTTACCATCCACGAATGTAACAATTTTATGATTTCTAGAACATTGTAAAGTTCTATAAGTATTAGTGGTAATAATCAATGATTTATCATGTTTATCAGACCAACCAGTTATTGGATAATATTGATTATTTACTCTAGCTTGTATATGATCGTTATTTTTTAATCTCTCAACCAATTCTTTAGCGGTAATTAAACCCTTATCCGTAGATATGCGTGACATTTCATGTACACATTCATCAACCAACAACAAATCAGTTTTTTTCACTATTGCTTGAAATTGACGCGCGTGCTTTAATCGTGAAGCATACATCGTAGGATTCTTCAATCTTAATGAATCAGGAGGTGTACTCAATGATTGAATAGATCCCACTATTACTTTTTGACCATTTGGACGTTCTCCTCCATAAAACATTCCAACATCGAATATATCTAATAATTGAAGACGCTCTTTCAATTGTTCAATAACAATTCTCTGCTCAGCAATTACAACAGTTAGACAATTAAATAATTTAACTATACCCGTCAACATAACACTCTTCCCACTACCAGTAATAGATTTAATTATTCCAACTTCATTTTCAGTAGTTTTCTTGATTGCATCAATTTGATATTGTTCAAGAATTATTCCAGGCAACCAATCTGGACCAACTTGATTTGGATCTGGAACATTGACTTTAGGACGAGTATCACTAATTTCTAATGGAATATCATTATCATTACAAAATTTAATCAATTCTTGAAGTAATGGACGTGCTAACCTTTTACGTTTCGCATCATATTTACGATAATAACCATCCCACGATTGTTGAGAAGTATCAATAAAATATGATCTTGGATGTCTAACACTAAAATGATCAATAAGTTTAGGTTCAATACCTAATGTAACTTGATCAAGATATACCCAATGATTATCAATCAGACGAGCTAACATAAGTCTATACTTAAATATAATTTAGAATTCATATTACTAAAATACATATGTATAATTTAGATAAATTTTGGACGGCAGCAAAAACACGAAATTATAAAAAATTATTCCAATCATTGAATGTCCATCCATTTAGTGCAAAATGTCAAGAATTCCTAAGTCAATATTGTAAAACTATTGGATTCAATAAATATAATAAATTCTGCCAAATTCTACTTCAAAATAAATTAATTAATTTAGCTATATTGGCATACATAATGCTTGGTCATCGCAGTTATGATAAAAATGAAATCAAAACAATGAGGAAAGCATACACCAAAGCAATTAAACTAGCACGAGATAGAAAAAATGCACAAGAATGGTTATATGCCGCATATTATTATTGGGCCAAACACGATCCAGACATAAATATCAAATTAGAATGTGTTCGAAATTCTATTTTAATACCAGATTTCAGCGGTTTCTGCGAAGAATTAGTAAATTCTAAATATAAACGAGCATTAGCATGGCTTATGACATTTGGTGGACCCGAAGATCAATATGTTATTTTGCGTGGGTTAAAATCTCTAAATAGAATGTGTGAATTAGGTAAGATATCATCTAAAAAGTACAAATTATTCCTAAAATCTAGAGATAAATTAAAAACTTGGTTTGATCAGGATACTAATCCTTAGTAAAATAAGTTTCTTTGCCCATTAAACAATTTATTTGCCATTTGGAACTGACTTTTCCTTCTGCTCCACACGCTGCTTGGCCCAATCGCTATCCATCTGCATGTGACATTTCACATCCCAATCCTTTGGAACACGAAATGCATTACCTTTAATTTGCGCTTTATTAGTTTTAATCTTATTTCGTTTCATATACTTATTGTCAATAATTTATTTGCAATTTGTCGTTCAATATTAAATATTGAAATAAATGCTAACACTTGTGCCAATTTAAATTTACAATTATACCGGTCATTATATTTTAACATTCTCTGTGCTGTACGATTAGGATATATTATATGATTTAAATACAATTCAGAAATTCCTGTATCAAATGCCTCTTGCGCTGCTTCAGTTATATATACACCATTTCGATTTAACGTACACATTACATATGATATATCATGTAATTCCATAGGATTATTAAAATACCAACAAACATCAATTTTCCTATTAAATCCAACTAAATTAGCAGCTTCTACGTAAGAATTATCATTATTAAAATAAAAATCAATATCGCGTATTGGTTTATTATTTAATAATGATAATGCTGCACCTCCACTAATTATACCACCTAGATCAAACAATTTCGATATTAAAGTCTCTAATGGGAATGATATTTTATCTGGCGTTATTAACGATTTTAATTTTAAAACTTTATTAGCAGTTTCTTGTCTGAGTTTGGAAATATATCCAATCTTCAAATCGAAACATTGAGAATTCATTTTTCATCAACATCAAAATCTAAATTATCTTCAAAATCTTCACGATCTATATCTACATCCAAATCATCACCCCAAGGTACATTCAAATCGTTATCTGTACCAGCAACAATTTCTTCACCAGATTCATCGCGATTATGTCGGCAAAAAGCTTGCGCTACTTCATTCCAGCTAGTCATAATCTCATGTTTGGCATATTCAATAACTTGTATAGTAATTCTAGGATCATTTTGAAGTTTCACAAAATCATCAAGATATTGTATAGCTTCATCTTGATTCATTGTTGAACAATCGATATCACGGAACGTTTGTGATAATAATTGTGAAGCACTATATGCATCACCCCACACATCATGATCATGTATTCCTTGATCATCTTCATTCAATAATTCTGCAATTCTTTTAATAATATCTTCATTTACCATAATATATATTTTACGGAGAACACCCTCCCAATGATGATCCACATGCATTACATAATTCACATGGGAACTTCTGTAAATCACTAGATCCACATTTGGGACAACCCCTGCCCTTTTGTGTAGTGATAATACTACGTTCTCCTAATACACCATTTGTTTTATGCCCATTACCATTGCCATTACCATTTTTATAGGATATACGTCCACGTCGAACTTCATGTTGTGCTGGTATACGCTTACAATACGTTGTATCGCCTTCATATTCTAGCATGGCTAATTTTACTACCAAATCTGGAACACTAGAACAATATGTTATATATTGATGATCTGTACGACCAGCTGGGCCACCTTCCTCATTTATAAAACTATCAGCAATTTCTGACAACGGCTGTCCATATTGAATAGCATTAGACATTGCTCTACTCATCCACCGCATTGCTAATGTGAAATCTGGATTACTCTTACCAACTTCTATCCATACTTCTGCCAAATTTCCATCCTCATATTCTCCAAACTTTATAATTACTTTATGAGAACCTTGAGGATTAAAAATAGTAATTTCATGAGCAACTAACTCACGTTTCCGAGGTGGTCTACGACGATCACCACGGAAATATATTTTATTATCATCAATTGATGACATCCACCAATTCATATCAGTTGGATTATTAAGAGGTTGAGATTGTTTAGATCCATCTCTATACACTGCCAAACCTTTAATCCCACCAGGACAATAATTAGTCGATCCACGACCATCAAATGACATTAAATAAACCTTCCCGATATCATCTTCTGTTGCATCATTAGGCATATTTATAGTTTTAGATATCGCTCCCGAAACAAATGTTGATGTAGCAGAACACATTCGAACATGAGCCTCCCATCCAATAAATCGTTTGCCATATCCACTCCGATTTGCGCAATCAAATATGTTGAGATGTTCGGGTTTAATATGGGGAGCACCTTCTAAGGTACCAAATCCACATATCCATTTATTAGCTTCAACATATTGTTCTTGAAGAAACCCCATTGCACTAAAAATATTAGCTGTAGTTTTATTACATCCGATAGCATATAATGATTCATCAGATAAATTATGTGGCATTATGGCATATCGTAATTGACACAATCCACTAAATCTAGCTTCTATATCATCTAAATCAGATTCAGTAATACCACGTTCAATCAGTGATTGTCTATTAATATATGGTGCACCATCCAGTGTATTATTTCCAAGAACATATACCATTATATCATCAATTTGTTGTTCAGTATAACCTAAATTACGCAATGCAATTTCAACTGATTCGTTGACAATTTTCATTGATCCGCCACCAGATAAACGTTTAAATTTAACTATGCCGAAATCTGGTTCAATGGCAGTAGTATCACAACCCAATATCAATCCAACAGTGCCACTTGGTTGAATAACCGTCGTAAACGCATTGCGATATCCATGTTTATTACCTAATGATATTGTATTGTTCCATGAAGCAGTAATAGCTTCACTTAAAGTATCAGATATTGCATTATGATCTATTATCCAAGGTTTTATTGTTAAATTATGAAGAGACCACGATTTTTCAGTCTTTTTAAGAGAGCTAACTGCATGATTGTGCAACACAGCATTCATACATTCTTTATTGGCAGCATATCTAGGAAATGTACCAAGATCATTTGCCATTTCAGCACTAATACTATAACTTTCAGCTAACATCAATGATGTGACAGCAGCTAATAAATGGCATGCCTTATCACTATCATAAGGTATACCAGCCCGCATAAGAACTGCTCCAATACCAGAATGACCTAAACCAGTAGTTCTATATTTCACTGTTCCTTCAGCCAATGCCTTAGTGGGCAACTGTGCCGCATTTATCGATATATCCAATACCATCATCCAATGTCTGCAAGCAACTTTAAAATCATCAATTTTCAATTCTCCATTGTCAGTAAATAAGCGCTGCAAATTCAAAGTTGCTAAATTACACGATGTATCATCTAAGAAAACATACTCATTACATGGATTACTAGTCCTAATACGACCATCATTTTTACAAGTATTCCAATCATTGATAATATCATCATACTGAATACCTGGATCACCAGATTCCCATGCAGCTTTCTTAATTGCTTGCCATAATTCGGATGCTTTAATTTGTCTAACAACTTTACCAGTGGTACGAGCAGTCATCTCCCATATTATATCATTTACAACCGAATCAATAAATTTTTTATTAATACGAATTGAATTATTAGAATTTTGTCCAGATACAGTTTGATAGGCTTCACCTTCCCAACCAGCATCAAATCCATTATGTGCTAATGCTTGAACTTTCTTCTCTTCAACACCTTTCCAATTTATAAATTCTAATACTTCAGGGTGGTCAGCATCCACAACTACCATTTTAGCAGCTCGTCTTTGTGTAGACCCAGATTTAACAACTCCAGCGGATTTATCAAATATTTTTAAGAAACTCATCAAACCAGTAGCCATATTACCACTACTAAGTTTCTCAAATCGCGAACGAATTGCCGAAAAATTACTACCAGTCCCACCACCAGACACAAATGCTCGAGCTTCACTAACTATTCTATTAAAGATACCATCACTCTCGAATAAATTATCACCCACTGATTGAAGATGGCATGCATGAACACCTGGATATTCATATGTATTTTCTGTTTCTGTAGCAACACAAGTTTGAGGATCGGCTTTCCAGAATCCTTTCTTTTTACCAGTATATCCATATGCCCAATATATGCCACTATTAAACCATTGAGGAGTATTTGGAGCAGCAATTTGATTTTCTAACATAAAAATTGACTCATCATAAAATGCTCGCGCATCTTCTTCAGAATCAAAATAATTATACCAGAATCCCCAATACGTCCAAAATCCTGCCATTCGATGAAACACTTGTTTAGTACTTATTTCATAACTAAATTGACATCCATCAACCGGGACAGATCGTTGAAGCCATTCTGGTATAAATTTACCACTTGGCGTCTTTTCTGAAATCTTTATAGTTTTAGTTGGTATATTAGTAAGTCTTAAATATTTTGATAAAATTATATCTTGAGATATTTGAGAAAAATGTGCTGGTACTTCAGCATTTTCAATTTTAAAAATCACTTCACCAGTTACTTCATTTTTAATAATTGTATTGGTCTCACGCCAATCAACATAACTAAATGGATCAATTCCAGCTTTAGTGAAGTGTCTTGAAATCTTCATTTCTACTCTCCATTAATCCAATATCTAATAAATCAGTACCCATGATATTATTTATTTTCTCACGCATATTACTATCATGTAATATTTTAATCTTATTTCTCAATAAAGCACAATCATCAGGAAATTCATAACGATCTTCAACACTCAACAAATTAAGAGCTTTTCTACATGAAGCAGATATGGAAATATAACTTAATGAAATATTGCCAGATCTAAACCATTTAGTAATATTAGCATAACCATTTTTATGTTGATTAGTTACAAAAATTTTAACTTTATTAACATTTGCATGTTTACAAACGAATTCATGAGATTTTTTAATTTCATTAATCAATAATTCAGATCTATCTGTTTGACCCTTTAATAAATTATAGCATATCTGCAAGATTGATTTCATATTCAACAATGCTGTACCTTTACTTAACAATCCATTGCGTTTACCATATTGGACTATTTCATTTATCAGCATGTCAATCATAGAATTATCAAGCTTCCATTGTTTGACTTGATCAATAAATTTATTAATTGCACGATATGCATATGTTTTAGAAGGATTAGTATTGGCAGGTAATTTAACTTTCCATCCAACATTTACCATCGCACGTCTATACGAAGCGTACATAGAAATGACTGTATTATAATCGGCCATTGTTTATAAAATACTGGAGTAATATGGAAGAACATAATGTTTCAGAAACATCTCAAGATTCTCTTGATAAAAAAATAAATGATATAATAGGCCCATTATTGGAACAACACAAAATTGAAAATGCCATTGTAATCGCTGCCAAACCTGAAAGTGATGAAATCGCATTGTTTTATCGTGGGCATTTTTATGATGTTACATGTTTATTAAATAGAGTACTAAAGAAGTTCATGAAGCAGATAGATTCTGAATTGTCCTAACGATCAGCTGCACCACGTTCAAAGAAGAATAGAACATTCTTCTCACCAAGCGTTATCAACTCATTCATGCCGACACCAATTGAATCTATTTCTGCAAGGCGTTTAGTAGGTAATATATCATCTGCGGGATCGAATATTGTCACAAATTTAACTCCAGGAACAGATTGAATTGCTTCATATAAATGACTTAAATACAATGCTTGACCCATATCAAAATTCTTAACATTAAAGAAGTCATCTATAACCGTATTCACAGCTTCTCTAACAGTACCAACATCTGCCGATCTACTTATAATAACATTAGCTCTAAAATTTATAGATTTTATAGCTCCGTCTAATACTCGTACTTCATCAGTAAGTACCGCCAATTCAGAGAAAAATTGAGTTAAACCCTTCTTCAATCCAGCACTCGGTAATACCGGGATATTATCAGGACCTTCTGCTAAGATGTACAATTCAACAATATTTCTATTAATAAAATTAGCATCTAGAATAACTACAGCTTCATCTATAGACGAAGCCGCACGCACCTTCGTTGCCAGATCTGATAAAACCGCTTCAACACCAGTTCGCAAAATTGCTATAGCACGAAGCACTGAACCAAATACAGGATGTGTAAATTCTTTGGCTAATTGTGCATAATCCTCACCAGATGTGGCTGATCCCAATGTCGCAGCCTCTTTGGGCGCTCTAGTTCTAGCGGCATCTAAACTTTCTTCATCAGTCCCACCTGAACTTGGAGAAATATTTCTGAAAAATACTTCTATTGGAGCATTTACTGGTGCATCTGGAACTATAGGTCTAGATTCATTGATAGCATTGGCTTGAATGCGTCCACGAATTCCACCACCTATTCTATAACGAACAGTTATTGTTTGACCAGACAATGGTGATTTACCTGCAACATCATCTCCAAACACTATTCTAGCTCTATCAGACAAAAATTTCACTTCAAATACTTCATCATTAGAGTCAAATCTCTCAATGTTCGCAACGCGCTTCCATTCTGTAGTAAAATTACCAGTAGTCACTTCCACAACGATAGGTTCATTCAAAACATTTACATTTTGTATATCAATTATCTGATCTGATCCACCAGCTGATTCAACAACAATTGGATCAGCAAATCTACCTTCAATCCCAAACGCTACAATTCCACGTTTACCAACTGGTATTACGATTTTACTATTAAAATCGCCAGGTGATCTATATAATTCATAAGTTAATGGATTGCCATCGGCACCTGTTAAATTAAATCTAATTCCAGGCGTTATACTAACATTGGCTAATGTAGGGGTGCCTACACTAACCTCAACATCCACAATTGCTGGAGTGGCTCTTTTAATATCTTGATTAATTAATCTTAAATGATTAATGACTGCTTCTTTAGTTTGAGCTGTTGGTAAAAACGATTCATCAGTCAAAATATCACCACGTTGAGATAATATATTACCAACTGCTGCTACCAACTCAGTAAACATTACTACGCCATTACTGGCAACGAAATCATTAAAATCATCCGCAAAATAGGTTTTAATATACTCAATCAACATCCTGCGCATCGTTTGAAAATCTAAAGCACTAAAATTTATACGACGTAACTCCGCAGGAGTCAATACAACTCCAAATTCCTGTGGATCAGTAGGCAAACTAAAAACAGTTTCATCAACCATATTAAATCAATTGCTCCTGTGGAATAGTATTATTTAGAGGAAGAGATAAATCAATTTCTAACGTTTTATTTGGTGTATTTATTAATGATCCAAATAATTTTATAGATAATTGATTTTTATTTTCTTCAGGTTGTATTAATAATTCTGAAACTTTCACTCTAGGTTCAAAAGTGTCTATGGCTTCAAGTATCGATGATCTCAATGAATCTATTGATATATCATCGATCTGTTCAAATAACGTACTACGTACAGCAGTACCAAAATTTCCTCGAAATACACGTTCACCTGGCGATGTTAATAATAATTGTAACAAATCATTCTTAATTAATCTCTCATCAGCCTGCACAGGCATTACAGCAATATCCGATAAGAATGGTGGATTGAATCCAAAAAATAATGATTTCATTTATTTCACCAAAGTTGAAACTTTAATTAATTCATCAAATGCTTTGGAAGCCTCATCATTTAAACTGTTAACAGTAGCTATCAATGTATCTCTTTCATTAGAAAGTTCTTCAACATGTGCCAATAACTTTAACACTATTGGATTAGATGCATCGTTAAAAGCAATTTTAACGGCATTCATAGCTTTATGGGTCTCATTTAATTTCTTTTGATTCTCTTGTATAAGAGTTTGATTATTAGAAATTAATGATTGAAATTCTGCAACTTTATTTTCAAGTTCTTTCTTACGATTTTCAACTTGAGTAATTACACTGTTTATTTCATCAACAGATAAACCAATATCTTCTAGATCCAATAAATTAGTATTATGTTGAATATCAACCTGTTTTGGAATTTTCATTTGATCAGGAATTACGATATCATCATCATCAAATTCTAATATTTCTCCCACATCAAATAATTTCCTATTTGTTCCTGTTTCTGTTCTATTAGCTTCAATCAATGTATATATTAATTCGCCAAATGCCACCCGACGATCCTTATCATTATACACTATACCAGGACGTTTCCTTATTTCTTCTGCTACTGGTAATTGTACGACTAATGCATTTGATCTCTTAGGGTCTTCATTTGATATAGTATATATCACATTTCCAACGTCACTCGGTGATTGAGGCAGTTGGCCAGCATCTTGATACAATCCAGTTGGAAATTTAATAATAATAGTAATGATCCTTTAAATTATATTTGAAAAATTGGCGTAATAGAAGCATCAGGGCCAATTTCAAAAATTTCAAATGATTCTGCAGGTATATCTCCAGCATATGTCGCAATTTCCTCTGATAAATTATAAACTAATTTAGTTGGATCTGAAACGCTCAAAACACGATATATTATAGATTGTCCACCATATCTTAATTGGGCTTCAGTAGCCACTTCAGCAGCTTGTATAGAATTAAAGAATAATGTTATAAATTTAGCATTTGTATTTGGTGGTATATTATTATTATTCGCAAATGAATCCAATTTTAATCCAATCGATTTAATTTCACTTTCAAATTTTGTACTAGTACCATAGAACAATACACCACCACTAGGATCCAATGGATCAGATGGTTGAGGTGTCGGTTTTACAACGACATCAGGTTCTGATGGTGGTGCGAAAGGGCTAGAATCTGGAGGTGGTTCAATTGATGGAGGTGGCATATCAAATCCTCCTCCTCCACCAGGGAATGTTGAAGAAGGAAGTGGACGTGCTTGTAATTTATTAGTTGTACAATTTCGTTCCATATTAAATGGTCGTGGCTTACGTGGTGTAATATCAGTTGATTGTATATTATCAATCGTACAATCAGTTGCAACGCCAGATGGCGCAGATGCACATCTAGGGTCTGGACATGATTCATGAGTGCCAAACATAGTTCTAACATTCAACCTATTCCCACGAATTTCATTATTAGTACCAACATGTCCAGATTGAACCGTCCATTTAGTACCAGCTGCTTCCATACAAATGTCATTACCGGCCTTTATATTAATACTACGACCAGCTTGCAAATTAATATTATTCTGAGCTATAACTTCAACATCAGTTTGAGCTACTATTTGAATCTTCTTATCATTATTACGAATCATTATTAGTTGTTGTCCATCATCAAGTGCAATATACATATTATTATTCTTGCTACGCCACACTGCTCTATTATGGTCACGAGACATCCAAATTCCTCTGTCTTCAGGTCCAGTAGTTTCATGAAATGAAGCACATGGAGCATTTCCATCTCTCATTTCAATACCTTGCCCCTCTGGTGTTTTTAAACTTATATATTTATTCTTACGATCCAATTTCAAACAATAACTGGTTCGTTCTGGATCGTGAGTTAATGCAACCGTTGTTGCAAATTCATTTCCTTTGACACCTTTATATTTCTCAGATATTTTGCCTGCTGTATCTGTAGAAACTATTACATATCCATGACGATCATTTAAATCAATAATTTTAGACTGTGGAGTATAAATCATTAATCTATTAGCTGGGTCTTTATCATTTATATCAATAGCAAATCCTCTGCGACTCTTCATTAAAAATCCATTACCACGAGGATCTTCTTTAGAAGATGCATCAACTTTATCAGAACCACGGTCATCTATTACAAGCTTGTTGCCATGCCTAGAAACAAATCGAATTTGCCGAGCGTCTTTTTTAAATTCTTCTTCATTCTCACCATCTAAATCAGATCCTTTATCAGTTTTTAATAATTGTTTAACATATACATCTTGTTTTGGATCATTACCCTTGTCAATCGATTGAATCAAATGCCCACCCTTAGTACGTAATTTAATCCAACGTTCATCAGATTCTTGATCTTTAGAAATATCAACTTGTTTATCATATTCACCAGGACGATTCTTAATCCAACCAACATCACGCATTTCTAATTTATGACCATATCTCGTGCGCATTTCGATACGCCGTTGATCACGATCCTTAGGTTTATCCTCATTAAATAATTTTATCAAATATTTATGTCTAGCAATTTCAAATTTTTCATCCTTAGTATGATCACCATCAAATTCTTTCTTCCAATCATATCCAACATCATTTAATAATATAGTATGACCATACTTAGTATGCAAAACAGCATATTTCACATCAGGATCATTTTCTTTAGGTTCATTTCTAGAAGATTTAAAATCTGATCTACTAATAGCATCAGTACCAGCAGGAGCTGGAGATTCAGCATGTTCAATTGGGAAAAATCCAACAGAATTCATCATAAGAAACGTACCATACCTATCACGAATACCTATACTCATAGGACGTTCATCTTTAGGTAAATAATCTTTTTCAAAATCATTCGGAGAATCAGCCGGTGATCCATCAACACTTACTGCCAGAGGGGTAATGCCATGAACTGATTCTAATGGATAAAACTTCCTACGAGTAGGATCGGCTGCACCCACCCAAACCGGAGCATATGGATGGTTCTTCTCAAATTGTATAAAAACAACATCGCCAATTGAAGGATTACCCCACCATCCAGATCCTTTACCACCTATAGGGAATGCTGGTGCGGCCCACGGCAATTCATCACGTTTAACATCATTGTTATGTAATTCAGGAATACGCACTCTAACACGTCCAATACGCAATGGATCATTAGTTTCAACAATTACAGCTCGAAATAAACCATCAAATCGACTAAATAAATGTTTAGTACGTTCTTCGAAAAATTTTTGGAAAACACGATCGATATTATCTTTAGACATTTGGTAGTACTATATTTATCGATGGAGCTTTAATCACCGTGCCCATATGAGGCCAATTTACTGGATTTAATGGCTTATTAAATAAAACAATCACCCAATCTAACATTGGTGATCCATATAATTTTTCAGCTACTGCCCATGGCTTGCCAACAAATTCATGAGTAATATTGACTGAAACAATATCATCTTCAGTAAGATTTTTAGGATCTAAAAAGTTATGTTTCATCATCAATCCAAATGTCTCAATATTATCACGAACAATTGGAGTTGAAAATCTAAACCTAGATTGTGATTCACGAGATAATGACATAATTAATACCAATCCTGAATTGGTGCACTAGGAAGTTTAGGAATATCCCACACATCTCCAGCATTTGTTGTTAAAACTGCTCCAATGCGAATTTTAGTTAACAATGGAAATTGTCCTTCGTCATCTGAAATTATTGTATCACCATGTGTTATATTAATATCAGTAAGTCTAAACGTGGCATTCCTACCACCTTTAACATGATCATAAAATTTAATTTTAACAATTGGGATATCTACAGAACCTTTTGCTACTGACCTATAAAAATAAGCTTTAAGTTGTTTCGTTGTGCGTGCAATTTTTGCTGTGGTAAATTCACGACCAGTAACAATATACATTAATTCTATCGTAATTTTCCTAGGTGTTGATCCCATCCATACTGGATATGGTTCAAATGTAAATTTATCTTTTTCCTCCCAATTAGCTGATTTAGTATCATCAGTAATTCTTGGAGGAAATTGAAATTTTACATCTTCGCCATTTGGTAAACCACTAACCGGTTCTGGATCAGAGATAATTTTAATAGATACTTTCTTAATTAATTCGTTATCTACAGATTGAAGTATAAAAGGCATGATTATATCCATTGATTGGCAGCACTTGCCAATCCACCATTATCTTCGCCTTTAGCAATTTTTGGCAACCATGTTTGCAATAATTTAATTAAATCACTCAAACCCATGTTATCGCTTATCTTATCACTAATCTTATCAAGTGAACCTTTAACATCTTTCGTACCACTTACTAATAATTGTTGATTACGCTCTTCACGAAGTTTACGCGCAGTATCTTCAGTAATAAGCGGCTTCCTAACTGGGTCCGCTCTTAAAGTAAATGTTCCAGTAGGAATACCAGCAAATATATTCTCTTCACCAATTGATTTCTGTATAGCTTGTATTCTAGCAGCCATGTTTTCTAGAATCACAACAGATTGCATTAATTCATCTTTATGACCAAGAATACTACTTATAAATGGTCCAAAAACGTCAGTAATTTTTCCTAACTTATCTAACGCACCAGCCAAAATATTGGCTGGATTAGCAATAGCAATAATTGCATCTGCAATACTGCGTGCTTGTGATAATGGATCTTTAACTCCAAATATTGATGCTATACCCCCAGCCGCACCAAGCGCAGCAGTTCCAAATAATGCCATCATAAATGCTGTAATACCAGCTGCCAAATTAAATAAAGCTAATCCAGATGTTAATCCAACACCAGATAATGCAGTTGTAACTATAGTTAATGCAGTACCAAATCTTTCTAACACTGGATTTATAAACAATCCTAATGCTGCAGCTGCTGCCAATGCCACAAACCCTAATAATATCATTGGGGCCGCTATCGCAACAGCACCACCAAATAACATCATACCAATTGCTAATCCTGGAAATACTATAGCCATCACACCTAAAACTTTTATAAACATTGGGCCATTAGCTAATATTACCTTAAATAATTCAGTAAATCCTTTAGTAATCAACATAATGCCAACACCAGCTAAAGCTATAGCCACACCAAATGCTAAAAATAAAACAGCTAAAATTGCTAGAGGTTTAACTGCTATCATTCCAACTGTACCAAGTATTGCTATCGCTTTAGCCATTATAATAAATGCAACAGATGCAATTACCAATCCTGAAGCAGCTCCAATAATATCAGTAATGCTTAATCCTAATTTATTCATCGCATACGCAGTAAGTAACAATGATCCAACAACTATTACTGCAAGCAATCCCAACACTAACACTCCCTTAAATGCTGCTGGTGTTCCTAATGATTTCAATCCTTCTCCTAGACCAGTTAAAAATGATCGTATACCTACAGCCTTTCCTGGATCAACTGTTTTAGCTGCTTCATTAACCTTCATTATATGTTCAGATGTTTTACCAAGCGCACCCATCACACCGCTTGCTACGGTTTTAATACCACGTAATACACTCGTAAATATACTAAGAGCACCAGTAGCTTTTAATGCTGCAACCACTAAAACTCCAACAAACGTAGCATTAAATAAACTACCTAAAACTGGTATTTTTTGAATCCACGCAACAAATTCCGAAACCTTTCCAATTAAATATGCAAACCATTTAACTATTTCAGTTAATGCAGGAACCATTAATTTTAATGCTTCAGCAGCTTGAGTTAGTAATGGTAAGAACACACGCTTAAGTTGTTCTGTTAAAGTACTAATAGATTTCTCAAAATCTTCATTTAAGTTTGCAACTTCTTTTTGTTCCTTTAAAAATTCTGGCCATGATTTCCCAAGTCTTTCAGATTCTTTATACATAGCAGCAAGAGATGCTGCGAACTTAACATTATAACCCATTGCTTTTACCAATATTGGAGATATTCCTCCAGTTTTCTTCTGCATTTCCGCAAATTTAGGCCCTAAATTAATTATGGCTTTCTCTGTGGCTGAACCAACATCAGTTAAAGCTTCACCAATATTAACACCAGCATAAGCCCATGATACAGCATTATCTAGTACATCCTCAGACATCTTTGCAAATTGTGTACGCAAAACATCAGCATTAACACCAGCACGTTGAGCAGCACCACTCAAATGACTCATAGCTTCTACATATCGTTCAACTTGAGCAGCATCAAACATTAAACTCAAATCTAATACAGTTTCTGACAATTCCCTAAGCATAGATTCAGCTTGTTGAGCCGATAAACCACTATCACGAATAACTGCAGACATTTTAGCAAGAGCTAATGTAGCTTGCTTCTCATCACTAGTTAATTGTACTATTCTACGTTGGAATATTCCAGTTGTTGCTTGTGATACTCCAGTGGCTTTTGAAAATTTGTAATTAGCAGAAGCTAATTCATCCAAATTATGATGTAATTGGAAACCAGCATCTGCTAATGCATTTAAAGTCTTAGTACCTTCCTCATATGTTGCACCAAGTGAACGTCGTAAATCTAATGATACCGAAGTTAATCTTTCCACACCACCAATAGCTTGATAATTTACCCTAGAATATTCATTTTGCAAATTTATAATTAATTTAAATCCTTGGCCTAAATATGCTAACACTCCTGCTAGAATACCAAATTGACCAACTGCACTACGAATGATACCTATTACTGGTCCAAGCCCTTCTTTTTCAAGATTTTCTAAAGATGTGCCAATCTGAGATAAAGCCGTCCTCTGTATATCTAATACTTTCTTAGATTTTTGATATTCCCTTTGTAATTCTCTTACCGCATCTATATTTTTATCAAATTTTACTACTAAATCTCCTAATACTTCTCTATGTTTCTTATGATCTGCAAAAAATGCACTTGCTGCGCCTCTAGCATCATTATATCTCTCAACAGCAATTTCAATCATTCTATTATGTTCTTCCAACGCTCGTGCATTAGCAAAAGTTAAAAATTTCCCCTGATCATATGTTGCTTGTAATTCTCTATGTCTATCATTCATTAAATTCAACAATTTACTAACATTCCAACGTAGATCAACCTCCTGTTGTAAACCACTCACCAATTCATCATTATTAGCAGTTTCTGCTGTTTCTTTAAGCCCCTTATGAATATTACTAATAGCATCATTAATGTGAGATAATTCCTTAAGCACTGGGCCTAATTGTAGATCCAATTCTAATCCAAGAGCATATGTATTAATATCAGCCATTACACCTTCTTTGCACTAGCATCATGATCCAGACGACTTAAATATATGTCTGTTACCCATCCATCAACAGTCACAATATGATGAAAACCATACACCAACCATCTACCACCAAGAAAATATGGCTCATTATCTTTCCCAATCCACTTTACAGTTGCAGTTGCTACTCCTAATTTACTACTGTCATCAGCTTTAACTTCACCATATACTCTAAGTTTCATGCGCATCACCAAATTTAACATATTTAAAAACATGCCACGCGCACGTCCATCAATGTATTGACTGTATTGTAATCCTAAATCTCCAGCATTGTGTTCTGGAATAGCCATCACACTCGTAGCCCATTTTTTATCAGGCTTGCTAAATCCTTGAGATTGAGTTATATTAACATTGACCTTATTGGCAGTATTTTGATCTTTAATATGTACTTTATTCTCACCAATGTCAGTTATTTTATCTAAATATTCGCCTGAAATAGATGATATTCCAGAAGTTATAAGTTTAGTTTGTAACGGACTAACAAAATTATTAGCTAACATTTCAAATGACAATATATCAGTGCCACCAGAATTGGTCTTTTGATTGACATGATATATTCCAAAGTCAAACGGTTGCAATTCAGCTTGTTCTTTTATAATTAACTTATTATCAACACTAGCGACTATCCAATGTGTTTTATTTGGTGTTACACTAGAAGACCAATCTAATAATGATCTGATAAACGTTTTAGGATCTTGCCTCATCATCCACCAAATATTTTCTGAATTGTCATTAGTTTCAGTAATTTCAACATTAGTAACCGCTGGTGCAAAATCATTTATAACTTGACGAATAACTGTACTAACCTTACCCTTATATGCTCGACCATCAGCTGTACCTTCATTTAAATAAAAGCTAGGTGGATCTATTGCTATAAATTCCAATTCTCCATCTGTAAAACTTCCACGACTATCTAAAGTAGTTATAAATGCCGTCCGCTCACTTGTTGATTCACCAGCAGCCCATTTAGCTTTAAATTTTACTGGAGTTTCTTTTTTACGCCCATCTTTTAAATATTGTTTAGTTGCCAAGTCAGTTAAAATATTAAAATGATAATCAGTAATCTTAGCGCGTATAATATACCCACCATTTATAAAACTAGCCCATTCAAATTTAGTGAATTTATCACCTATATCAGGTCCACCATCTACAGATATTTCCACTAGTGGTCGATGTGTTATTTTGGGTTCGCCCATATTATTTCTTACTTAATGCAAATGTTTTATCTATATGTGTACGACTTTTTAAGAATTCTTTAAATGCAGTATTATAACTAACATTAGTTTTAAACCAATTCAATTTCTCTCCAATATTCATACCAATTAATTCATCTAATGCTTTTCTAATACGATCAATTTGGTCATCTGGAATACGATCGCATTCTAAACCAAGGTATCTATCATCCAATTCAGCCAATAATAAAATCAAATGATAATCAACCTTGGAGCCTTTCTGATATTGTATCCACGCTAAATGCATATGATACAATATATTTGGCTATTGAATTGACATGACAGCCTTATTAATATTTACAGCATTGGCAGGTTTAGCATTTTGATCAACATATAACCGTGGATTTCCCTGCCACATATCATTCCAATCTTTAACTTTTGGAGGTATTACAAATTGTATATCTGCATTCACAATTGATCGCAAAGTTGAAGCGTTCTTAGAAACAGACATTATACCAGTATTATCTCGATCAGGCGCTAATATAATTATAGATGGATTTAATGCTCTAATCTTCCTAGCTTGTGCCATACTCATATCAGCCCCACCAGTAGCTACAGCACCATCGCCCAGAGTTATAGCATTGAATATCGATTCAACTACGATTAAAATTGATAATGGTTCAACATTATCAAATCCATACAGAAATTTTTCTTTACCAATTCCAGCACCACCTAACTCAGGGAATTCAAAAATCTTATCATGTATAGCTCGCGCTTGCCAATATACTTGTGCACCATATTCATAATATGGGAAATATATCTTACCACCACCATGATGAATATCAAATTTATAAGCCAATTCAAGATTTACACCACGCGACATAAGATAAGCAACAACCATCTTAGCCATTTTAGAAGTATCATCACGTAATGATTTAACACCATCTGGTAACGATACATCAATAATCTTTTCTTCTTCTGATTCTACATTTTGAGTTTTAGGTTTTAAAATATCCCTAAGATCAATATCATTGCCACATATATCTTTTAAAGCTTCTTGAAATGTTAAATTTTTATATTTCTGAACAAACCGTATAAATGATCCATCATATTGTTGATGTCCAGGTCTCCAATCGTGACATTTGGCTTTAATTGTATTAATATTAAAATGTAGACCATCATCGCCATCAAATGGATTATTAATCTTCAATTCCACTCCGCTCTTACGTGATTTAAATTGAAAATGTCTAATAACCCATGTTGTGATCTGCTCAGGAGTTGGTTGGAATAATTGCGCCATTGTATATTACATACTATGATGAACCTATGAGAACTACATATCAAACACAATCTGGTCAATTATTGACATTCATCGATACACAACAATGGCTTGGCCCATATCCAGAATGTTCATGGGATAAATTATATGATGTTGATATGGCCAAAATAAGACCCATTAATTCAATTTATTATAAAATACCACAAATTATAATAGGCCCACCACAACCATGGTGTAGAGCACTACTTGTGTATGATTCAGATCAATTCCATAAATTAATAAAATCTAAAAAATTTGACGAGGCAGATGATTTAATCGCCGCAGAAACTTGTTACGACATACAGGAAAACTACCAATATTGTTCTAAGCAATGTTGGTATATCGACACCGCTTCAGAATTAATACACAACATACGCATATCATCAAAAGTCAATTGCAACACCGCTAATAAATTTAAAATGATGTTATCAAATCTATATAAGCATTTTCATGATACCATTAATTGGAACTCATATGTCAAAGAATTATAAAAATCTTCTAAACGATCAAAATCACATCAAAGGAAGAGATAGAGATGGGCATCGCTGGCCAATAAAAGAAGGATGGCGTTGTATGTATTGTGGAATTATCGACCCACGCATTATGGCTGTTTTACGAAATGGGTATGAACCAGAAATTCTATTAGCAACAATAGATTCATGTATATCAACTGAAACTGACAAAATTGAAATTGACAAATTGTTTCCAATGCCTTAATATTGGTTAAACAACATGATTTCAATCATTGGTTACATCGCCGCTCTCCTTACTACCATATCATTCATCCCACAAATTATTAAAACAATCAAGACCAGAAATGCATCAGATTTATCTTTCGGAATGTTAATATTTTTATTTGTTGGATTAACATTATGGTTAATTTATGGCATATTACTAAAATCCATTCCAATTATTATAGCTAATGGTGTATCTATAATATTGGTAGTATGTATGATATTTCTAAAATGTCTTTTTGATTAAACTACCATCTCGAAGATCTTGGCCACCAACCCTTATTGCCTCGTATACGAAATTGAATTGCAATTTCATCAATCCATTCATCAACATCATGAATACCATCGATATTTGATGTAAATAATTTTGGATCTGGATTTACACGAAATTCAATATCAGGAAATTCAATTTCAAATTGTTCAATATTTGGGAAAGAAGTAAACCCTGCTACATATCCACATCCATCATAACGAGTAGATCCATATAGATTATTAAACTCATCAGAATACCTATTCTTAATTTTATCATAGACATCTGACACGTTTGATTTCCCCTCAAAGAGTGTCTTCAACTTCATTCCTTATCTTTGATACTACTCAATTTCTACTTAGAACTAATATATCGTAAATCTTAAGTCGTCTGATAATCTAGTAGTTCCATCAGGTAATTGTACCTTTATTCTATATAAATATGTTCCAACTAGAAATTGAGTAGTATCAAGTCTATATTGAATTGAAAATGGATTAGAACGATAAGATCCTTGTCTAATCCCAATCCTGCATGGGTCCTCACTAACTAATAATTCACAATTTTCAGTAGATATACTAATAAAAGCTTTTAATTGTGGAATTATAGGAGTTATTCTATTAAAATCATAGTCATAGAGAGGCAACGGCATTATACCAACTTCTAAATCCCTAATTTCAGGTTTGCGAAATACTTTATCTAAAGGTTCAAAAGCCAGCCGTGGCACTACTAATCCATCATCCAAATAAAAATTATCTGCGAAAACGAAAAATCTATTACATTGTGAATGCCATAAAGTTTCATCATCAAAATCCACGTCGGTACCACCTGGATCTGTTCCAATAAATCTCCATACATCAACATAAGCTGATGGTGCTATAAAATCAGCTGGTACATCAAAAAACAATGTAAACATTCCTGGTCTAGGATTGCCACTTTCATCAACATCCTGGATTACTGGCGATGGATAAAAATCATCATCTGAATTTACTACTGGCACTTGTGCTACTAAGTTTTCTGGTTTTTCTGACCCTTGATATATATCAATACGCCTAATAGCAAATGGATTCTCAGGAACTCCATTGTGTAAAAACGTCACATTTAATGCAACTGTACCACCAGTATGAGTAGAAATCCTTGAATCTGCCATATACTATATTTGCTATGTTGGTGGTTTACCTGGAGAATTGGGCAACCTATTAGCATCTGGCATATTAGATTTCTTAGCGCTATTTTCTTTATCTAGTCGTTCTAACCACCAAATTCTATCTTCCGCAGTCATCAAATTCTGTTCATTAAGATCAATATTACCATAATATTTCAACAGGAATGATTGTTCCATTAAATGGAAATACTCATTCTCGAAGACTTCTGGAGGTTTTAGGACGAAAAAAGCTTTCTGTAATCGGTAGCTCCATCCGCATCTCATTGTTACATGTAGAACATGTAACATTTAAAGTTGTATCAACACCTGGAGAATTTTCACGTAAAAATTCTCTAATAGTAGCAGTATCTAAAGCATGCATACGGCTAACCAAATTACTTATCTTAGTCCTATCAGTTGAACCCATTGCTTCAACAATTAACATATTGAGATTTTCTTCTAAAGTCTCATCAATAGTCTCATTTGATTGTATTCTAGTTCCCATTATTTTACGCGTAGCACGACGTCCATTTAAAATTGATTGCATATCATAACCACGCATGAAACGAACTTTAACCCAAAATTCCGAATTTGAAACTTTTGATAGATTTGGTAATACAACTTTAAATGGTTCTGTGCCAAGCTCTGGCTTGGGTTTAGTTATTGTAGTTGATAATTCATTTAAATCATATTCGTGAGTACTGGATTGTTTACAATCTTCATTAGTGCATTTAACTATAAATTCATACATATTACCATGTGTAATACCACGCAAATAATATAACAGAAAAACACGATCACCAGCAAGCAGTGATAATGGATCAAACTTTCCATCAGGAAATTCCACACACTTCTTAAATAACCAATCTAACGATTTACCAGATTGAGCCAATCTCTGCGTAGCTAAAATTTTCTCAGCTGCCAACCCCATAGGACGAACTTTAACACGTCCATCTGGAATAGCTCCATCATAATATAATCCTTGGCTAGGAAGAACTACTTCCTCCCATGGCATGACTGCATCTTCTGGCATTTGCAGTACGCGATCAAGAACATCTTGTGGCTTTTGTGATTGAGATTCATTAATATTATCAGGCATATATTACCTCTATTACAAATTATTTATTAGTGAAGACTATTGAGATCTGGTTGAAAAGAATATTTCTGCCCAATCATATGACAATGTCAAATTCAACAATTTTATTTCACTATTATCATATGACAGAGCACTATGTGAAACACTTTTAGGCCAACTATTTTTAAGAACGAATTGATGACTTTCAGCACCACTACCATCAGTCAATGCAAATGATGATTGCCTTTTATATGAATCAGCTGGTTTAATACCAGCTGATGGAGTATAAACATCATTTTGCCAATTAATTAAATTATCATAAACTCCAACGGTATCATAAAACGTTACTACAACATCTTCCCAATTGACAGTTTTAGCAAATTTGTATTTAATAGCTCCACCTATTACAGTTTCTTCTTCAAAAGTAAAAGATGGTAATTGTAAACTCTTAACATATATTAATTTATCAGCTAAACCAGCTCCTCCAGATTCTCCACCAAGAGCTATTATCCGCCATCTATGGGAGCGAAATATTTCCGTATTGTTAGAAGGTTCAATACGATTTCCAGCACTATTGATTGAAAAACCTGGCAAGAATACCTCAATATAAGTTACTACAATAAATTTGTAGTAACATTTGAATGATTGAATTGATTATGTATTTGTTCTAATTGCACGATCAAATCGCATTGTGACTTCAACTAATTGGATCTCTGTATTTGTATAATCAAGATCTTGCCAATTAGTCTGTTGTGGCCATACCCCCTTAAGAGTCCATCTTTCAGAAACACTACCATCACCCTTAGTCATTGTGAGTGAAGCTTCTTTCTTATAAGCACTTGGAACTGCAACAGTTACTGGACCAGAACCACCTAAACCACTAGTCGTAACTGTAGTAATCCACTTATGCATTTGTTCAGAAACGTTAGGATCTTGCTCAGCATCATAAAAAGTTAGTGTAATTGGTTCCCACGATTGTTTACCAGCAAAATATGCTTGTTCTTGATCATGGTGCATTACAGCTTCCTCATATTTAAATTGGGGCCGTGATGCCTTTTGTAAAAATAAGAGGGCTTCGTGCTGAAGTGGCTGTAATACAGCAAATACCCATCTGTGCTTTCTACGTGTTTCAGTGAGGTTTGATGGCTCATTACCACCACCGCCACCACCAATATTAAATCCAGGCATTTTAACTCCTCATTGTATCTGCATTATTTTTGATGACAAAATTTTAACAACAAATTCATCTTTTGAAATAAATCTCAATTCTTTATCACCAAATATCTTATTATAACCATTAATTATTTATCCGATCCCCATAATTTCAAATCCTCTCGGATAAAACAACACTGAATAAACTATTACCAATCCCATCTATTGCCCAATCTGCACTATCAATATATCATAAAATTTCTCAAAGAACTCAGGATCTGAAGCATCGAGACGTACTACTTTATTCATATGATAATATTGAATATAATTTTTATAAATGTGAATTACTTCAGTAAAACTTATGGCGTTGAACGGCGGCGGCAACAATTTAGAATAAATATATAATGTCCCTATCTGATCATCAAATGATTTATCCATCAATGTGGATCGCGCCATAGATAAATTAGTATCATTAAAAATATTAATCCATTCTGTTAAAATATCAAACAAATCAACGTCATGACTCGCTACTGAATCAAGACCTAATTGTTCTTTCCAAGTCAATTCAAAGGGCGAGCTTTCTCCAATTTTTGGCATAATTATAAACTATTTCTCCATTTTACTGCTTCTTCTAATTTTTCAAAAAAATTTGGATCAATCGGGTTTAAACAAACTGATAATCTATTATCACCAGGCATGTAAGGAAAAAACCCAATTTTAACTTCATCATCCCAAATACATCCAATCCAAATATTATCACTATTAAAAATAAAAGAAATCAGATCTGGCAATATCCAGAATCCAGTGCTGATTTCAACTGGTATCGGATGAAGCACCTTAATTTTTAATTCTTGATGCTCTTTAATCCATTCTATTATAAAATCGTCAAGATATTCTAAACTCATTCTTTACCATTATTCAGCACACTTAACACGTCTGGGACACCCATATTGTTCTAACGCACGAATAGCGATTGCTGCCACTTTACGCAAATTATCAAGAGCTGCATTATCACCAGCATTCATAACCCAAGCTTCCATAGCTTTCTGCGTATAAACTTGTAATGTTACAAGCTGACCTTCCACTCCATGTTCTAGTGTATCAGCACGACCAGATCTAGATAGTGTGCTCTGATAAGTCAATTCTTCATTGATAGCAGAAATTACCGCTTCACTCATTTTAATATCCGCCAATTTTTGCGTATTACTCATAAATTCTCCTTTATTAATTATCTATTATCAAGAATTTCTTCCAATTTTTCCATACTTCTAAAATACAAAGTTACAATATGAAATTAATAGCCCTAACAGAGAGTCATCGACATATTATACAAACATTCGGAACAACAATCGACCCATTAACTTATAACAAACAAATTGAAATGCATGATGAAGATATATGGGAGAATGAAACAGAACCTATTGCTTACATTATAAGACTCAGTGATGGTTCAAATGCATATCTCCGATATACATACACTAGTCCAATAACATTAGAATTACTTGATACAATTTGGATCGATACCAATGGTGAGAAATTTAAATTCAAGAATGGCATTCACTTAGGAATTGCCCTATTTGGCATAGATAGAGGAACTAATTGGGGAGTAGTACCAAGCCACAAGAAACTCCAACCATTTACCGATGCAAATTTTGATGAATTTAACAAAGCACTTTTAAAACCAACAGATCACTTAATAACACAGTCCCCATTTCCCAAGACCCCCACAAAATAAGAACGAGCACCCAAGCAAATAGCGACCAGATGATTTTGAGGAATATTAAATACAAAGTCGAAGCGATAGTGCCAATCTAATTATAGAATGCCTCATATCTAGCCATCCTATCCAATAATTCACGTTCTAATTTATTAAAGAATTCTGGATCTGCAGCATGTAGTATAAATGTATATAACCCATGTCTACGTAAATCTCTTATTATATAATCTGTTTCTACGTGATAAGCAGTATGTGGTGAACACAATTCCTGACGATCATCATTAAACCACCATCGTTTATATAATTGAGGATGGTTTGCTATCCAATCTTTAATTATATCAAAAAGAGAAGGTAGCATCACATTTAAATACGCTTAAAAACAAATTTCAATTTCTTGTTACCATGTATTTTCTTATAGCCATTCTTCTCAGCAAAATCTTTTTCTATCATATTCATTTTCCTAGCATGATCATATAACGACTTTTTATGCATCACCCATCCATCTTTATCAACATACCAATAGTCTGGTTTTATTTCACTATCTAACTTAAAATTTAATGCTTTATAGACTGTTCCATTATGATTGAAAGTAGTATCTGTGTAAGAGATAATTGTTGTATATTGGTTTGGAAGTAATTTTATACATCTACTAACAAACCATGATGCAAAATTTCTCTTCT
>Ga0187893_10002731_pt1 | contig 37958 bp, 30 predicted proteins | sample MA1701074metaG_FD_139574 | JGI IMG/M metagenome (GOLD analysis project Ga0187893, IMG submission 139574) | White microbial mat communities from a basaltic lava cave in the Kipuka Kanohina Cave System on the Island of Hawaii, USA - MA170107-4 metaG ... | reverse complement strand
GCTGCCTATCACAAGGCGGATCACGCGATTCAGAGTATTATCGATCTGCTCGATGCGGCCTGATGTCGTCTGCTCAAATGTTGAAGTATTCTTGTTTACGATCTTCGATCTAAGAATCTAAACGAGCGCTACTTAGACTGGAGCCCGTTTTCAAGTCATACGCCGTCTTCTGTGGGCGTCCCGTGGATTTCTAATCCCTGCTCCTCATATGGGCAGTCTGCTACCCAAACACGTTCCACTTGTTTCAATCGTCCGCGTTTCCGTAAGCTATGAAATTGCCCGCGTGTGACAGACACGAGCAAACCGGGCGCCCTAAGCGGCTGCTGATCCAGTCTTTCTCTGTATTCACCCTCTAAGGATGCCGGCAACACTTCAAAGCCATCGAACAGGTCTTCAAACATCTCCTCCAATTTCTCATCCGACACGAATGGACGGCACGAAGCCAGCACGTCTCGCTCAAACGAAGCCATTCCCAGCTTTAGTTGTGACGCGAGCAGATCGCCTAATCCGTTGCTATAGATGGCGTCGAGCATCTCTCGTAAAGAGTCCTCTTTAAGTGGCCTTCCACTCCACGGGGCTAAAGTGTCAATAGCCTTCAACACCAGCCTGGCATCGTACACGGGAGAGCCGGCTGGAATCCGGCCACAGACATTTACCACCCGGGTCGGCGCGAAGCAGGCGCGGTTTACCCGTCCGAATCGCTGCAGGAGGGCCTCCAGCGGTGCCGGATCGGAATAAAGAACATCGAAGTCCACGTTGAGGCTTACCTCGACGACCTGAGTTGCAACCAGGATGATCCCCCTTCTGGCTTGCCGTTGGCCCACGCCACACCGAGCCTGGAGATCGCGTTCTTTCTCCGCCCGGTCATCGCCGTGAAAACGGCCGTGAAGCAGGTCGATGCGGCAAGAGGTCATGGCCGACAACCGTAATCTGATCCCCTGCGCTCGGCCAACAGTCGTCGCCACTACCAGCACGGCCATGCCGTTGCTGGCATCGTCGCAGATAGCTTGCAGGATCGGATTGTCTGTGAGATCCGCCTCGAGAACGCGGATTTCATGCCTGCAGAACTGATCCAGCGTAGCCGCGTCGGCCCTGATATCGAAAGTTCCTGGAAGTAGGTCCTTGAGGATGCCTGCCAGATACGTGGGTAGCGTGGCGGACATGAAAAGCGCGCGTCCACCCAAGGAACTGCACAAGTAGCGGAGCGTGGAGAGGAATATCGCCAATCGCTGGGTTTCGTAGACGTGTATTTCGTCGAGAACGAAGAGGGCCGCGGCCGCACCGGTCCAGATCATTTCGTGGCCGCGGAGTTGGAAGGCTCCCTTCAGAAGTTGATAGGGCGTGGAGACTCGAACCGGAGTTACCTGAAGTGAGGCGACGTTCCGCTCTCGCCGGGCGAGCCGCTGAGCCTCCCGCGGATCGCCGGTCTTGTCGAGCAACTGGTGGTAGAGAACTTGCAGTGCGCGCGAGTGCTGCAGAGTGACAGCAGAGTCTCCTAACGCTTTCCGAAGGCGGTCTTGCATTGCATTGAGGCTCGCCTGGTACGGAAGCAGATAGAACACCACGGGGTGGCCGTCCATGGAGGATCCCTGCCGGGCCGCCCAAAGCATCGCGGCCTCTGTTTTGCCGCTTCCGGTCGGGGCAATCAAGATCGCGTTTCCAGTCACCGCAGCCGATTCTCTTTGATGTGGCCAAAGTCCCTCCTTATTCGGAAGCTGGAAACGAAGGAGCAATTGATTCGGGCTTTTTAGTTCAGCAACGATGCGGAAATCCTCCATGGCGGACCCCGAATGATCGGCGAGCATCAGCACCCCGCGGAGGAGCGTGCCCGCAACCACCGAAGGAGCCGGAAGTCTTTGCCCGCTCAACCGCCGAATCAGATCCTGCGCGGCATCAATGACGGTTCGTAGTGATTCGACTGGATTTTCGGGTCCCCAATCGTTGCAGACCGCTTCCGTCCAAGGCTGTGGAATCATCCAATCTGATGCCAGCTTCGGCCAGATCACCTCGTGCAGGACGCGCCTTCCATTCGAAACGAATTCCGTTGTTAGCTCAGGCCGTAGTTGTTCAAGGCCATCCGGGATTCCAAGCAACGGGTCCGCTGGGCTGTATTGTTCGTTGATCTTCGTCCAGTCCTTGTGATGGGTAACGATCGCGGCTGCCACCCAACAAAGATCGCCCTCTTTGTCGCCAGACAATACCCATGGCAGAAAGAGAAGCGACAGCACCTCGTGCCGATAAGAAAACCTCGGCCCGCCGCGGACCACTTGCTGGAAACCGTGGCAGCACTTGCCTAGATCATGAGCCGCGGCGGCGAGCGCCGCGCGAATCCAGAAGCGCGGATTCCCGCAGAGTTTCGGCAAGTGCGGGACACGATTTCTGAGCTGAGCAAGATTGTCGAGCACACGAATTGTATGCGAGCCCACATCTTCGCCCGTGCTCTTCGCCCAAAGATGCGATGCGTCAAACACACGAATGGAACACGACCCCGCGATGAACTCCACGGTCCAGTCGGCTATCCGGGTCCACCCACCACTCCTCCTGGACGTTGTTCCCTAGCATTCGCCTGGACCACGCCAAACCATCCGGATTCTCGTACGTCCCGCCGAACAGCCGCTCCTGATGCAGCGCGATGAAACGATCGAAACGTGCGCGCCGTTCCGGAGGCGGGCTGATACATCTCGGCATGAGCAACGTTGTCCCTAATCCTACATAGGGTCGGTACGAGAAGGGAAGCAAGGTGTGCTCAAAATAGGCCCCATTGCTTTGTTCCAGTTCGGTTTCTTCAACTTTGGTGACGGTAGCAAGATCTTGAGACCGTCCAAGGATCACGCAAAACACCGGCGACCGAAACGCGCCTGCCCAGTCGGTCCGGTTCAGGTAAAGTATCAATCTTGGCCTGAAGAGGAAGTCGCGGAAATGTGGCTGGATTGTGGCTTGCACCGAAGTTCTATGTTTCTTGCCGTTTGCTTTGAATGCCCGCCCCCCGGCAGTGATGATGTGTTGATGCTCGAGATCGGACGAAAGTCCACCAAACCGGAAGTCGTACGCGAACTGAAAACTTACCGGATCTGGCAACTCTCCGAGCGCACTGGCAATATGGCCGTAGATGGTGGATGGCGGCGGCATGCTGTAGCTGGGTTGGCGCCCTACCAGGAAGTGCGGGTGCCGGAATGAAGTAGCAGGCGCTTCGATCGAAATCCGAAGAATTGGCAGCCTAGTCATACCACCCTGAATCCTCGGCAGTGCCCAAAATACTCGCGAAGCTGACAATCTGCGTAGCTGGGTGACCTAACTTCAGCTTTCCGTTCATCATACTCGCCGCGTCCTCCAGCTTTTTGCGCTCGCCGTCCAGAAATCCCTGTGCCCAACCCACATAAATGTCCGTGAGGAACTGGTCATCATATGCGGTCATCAACTCTTGAAAGGCGCTCGTGTGGAATTGGGTCGTCCTGGTTGAAGAAGACGTAAGCATCCGATAGAACGGATTATTCCCGTTCCGCGTGACGGCTAGGAAGACGATGGCGGGCGTCAAGTCCGTGTAGTGTATCGTTTGCTTGGCTCCTCCGTCGAGAGTAGCCAGGCTCCCAATCAGTGTCGCAACCCTCTCCGCACGCTGTAGTGTTGGCAAACGGAACGCCATCTGTTTACGTAGCGTCACCTGCAAGAGTGCTGCCTTCTTGGCGGCCTCTCGTCTGAATGAGTCGAGATTCTTATAGCCGACCCGCGCTCCATCGAAGAAGGTACCGGCGGCGGACAGATCCAGCGACAGCAGCCCCAGTAAGTGTGCTCGGTAAAACTCGTGTTGGTATGGGACTGGATCTCCCTCCTGACGGGTCATCGTTCCGAAATCACTCACGATAGGCGAGGGAGAGATCGACACAAATGTACTCACCCGGAATGGTGCGACACGAGTGATCTCTCTGTCCTTCTCCAGCGGGCTCGCCTTTTCGTCCTTCGCAGCGTCGCCTTTCCTCGATGGCGCACGCATGTATCCAAACAGATCGTCGTCCCAGTATTCAATCGGATTCGCATCGGTGTAGGCGATTTTCCCCTCTCTTCGGACCGGCGCGGCCTTCCAACGAGAATCGTTCAACTCTAGATTTGTGCGAATCCAATACCGGACGGCTTGCGCCGATACATATGGATGGGCGCCTCCTTCGGGAACTCGGATTTTCTTGACTGCAATGGTGTTATCCGTCCGAGCCCCCTCGTCCGTTCCTGCATTATTCAGCGCAGACGCCGGAGCGTCTAACACGAGACAGCCTGTTACAAAAGCCACGTTCCACCTTTTCTACGCCGTTTGTTCTTGCTCGGCGTCCTCTTCGTTCACTCTTTCCGGCGTCAGCCAGCCGGATTTGTACAACTGCTCAACTGTGCGAATGCAGATCAGATCGCGCACCAGCGACCAGTCTGTTACTCCCGTGCTATCTTCGGCCTCGAAGACCCTGAGGTAGTCCTCGAAGGAAAACAACAAGTCCGTCTTTACGGATGCCCGCTGAGCCTTTACCAAGCCTGCACGAAACTCCCAGAAGTATTTGGCGTACGTGAGCCGGCGGTACAGAGATGAGTCATTTCGTGTTTCGATATATGCGGCAAGGGCATCCGCGAATTCACGGATACGCTGCACTCTTTCCGGGCTCATAAGGAATACCTCCTTCAAAAACACCGCCGTCAGGTCCCAGCAGCAGTCTTCCGCGCTGGCCGCGTTGGACCGAAGATCCGAGAACAGATGCCGCCTCACGAAACGATGTGCGGATGGCTTATCGATGAAGCCATATTCATAGATTGCAAACAAATCCTCCAGCACGGCATTTTTCGACCGTCCGGGACCAGTGAGTATGCCCGTCCTCGATGCAGATGCCTTGGTCGATTCGCCGGCCCATCCACGCATGATCGTACGCTCCCATGCGGTACTCGTTGATGCCCGTGTTACGAGGGCTAGGAAACGAATCAGGTGAGAAGGCACGGAGAAGAACTTCAGGGATGGTCCCTGTCCGGAGCTGCTTAACCAGTAAACATCAAGACCGGCGGTTGGAGCGTGATCGTCCTGCGCATCGCGACGAAGTCGTAACACCCCAAGCAAGTCTGAACCGATCAATGTAAAGGCAGCCTTCGAATCTGGATACTTCGGGCGCTTCTTCGCCCTATCATAAGAAGCCTGCTCGCGCAGCAAACTTTCGTCGGGCCCTTCGGTATTCGGAAGGCCTACCGACATCGCCAAAGCCAGTAGCCGGCGATTATCCTCCACGAAGCTACTCGCCATGGCGAGCGTAAGCGCTGGGGAATCTGAGTGGGCGATAAGTAGTTTGCCTTCGGATCGACGGCCGCCAAGAGGAAGAGCCTGGAGAGCGGTCAAATAGGGTCCGGCGATGAACAAGCCGCCAGCCGCGGCCGGAAAGAAGTTCAACACGCCTTCCCCCGTCAGCAAGGGCATCTGTCCCCGGTGAATGCGATGCGTCGCCGGCAGACCGGAAAAAACGCATGTCTCACCTTTGGCTGAGGGCTCCGGTTCGGCTCGATGCGCCCATAAAATGCGATTCGCATACCGTCTTCGCGATTCGTCTTTTTTCCTGCCCGTTCCGGGCTGTACGTACTCCGAGTTCATGAAAACGCATGTTAGATAGCTGTTGAGCGCTCCGCCGAAGTAATACTTCTCCATTTCCTTAGCGGCGGCGTCCAACTCCCCGAAAGTGAGTTGAACGGGGTTGTCCTTGTCTCTCATCGCACACAAGGCCGCGATGCCAACATCAACAAGGGCGTGTCCGGTCCAATCAAGCATCTAACTCAGAATCTCCGTTTACAGTCTGCCAGTCTCTAGGGCAAATATATACTCGTCCCCTGCCAGAGTCAAGCCTAACTGGACCTTCCCGCATCCCCTAATTGCCGGCACATGTGCGATTCTCTTTCGCGGTTCTCTAGACCTTTAGTAAGGTGGCAATGAAGGAGACCTTAACACCTCCATCTCCCCCTTCCCCCAAACCGTCTGCCGCCCCCCGCCCACCCATTTACCCAGCCGCAAATACCCCATAAACTCAGTCAATTCCCCTTCATACTCCACCTCCCCTACAAAACCTCCCAAAGGATGCCGCTGCCCTGTCCGCGACGACCGTCGCTCTACTTCCGCCCCTCGCAAATCGCACCGCGCCAGCCGAACCGCCGCCGCTCGTTCTCCCATCCTCCGAAAATCAATCTGCAGCGGACCTCCCCCATATAACGTCCGCAGCGTGCTGATCCGGTCCCGCAATCGTGCAAACAGAATCCCGAATTCCGGTCGTGCCACCACTTCCCGCTGGCTTTTTAATTCCGTCGGCGTTACAAACCGCACCCGCACCCGCTCAACACGCTCATTTCCTCCACTGATATCCAATGCAATCGGCGCCTCCAATTCACAAAGCTGGAATCGCGCGCCATCGAATATCTCCGCCAACTTCGAATCATTCACGTCGAGCTGCTCCACGGCAACCAACTCTGCCAACCCTCTACCAGGCCCCAAACCCTCGCGCGCCAATTGAGCGAACGCCAGGACAAAGTAAGCCAGCGCGGGGTCTTCTGTATCAAACAGGTGCACGTCAAAATGGAAGGCCTCCCCCGCCCTGACTGTTCTTCCATCCAGATGCGCAGCCCGAAACACAAAGGGTCGCGGCCAATCCGCCAACCCGCTCGGCCCCTCCCCACGCGAAGCTTGCGGCTCGAACACACGCGCGTAAGGGCAACTGGCGCGAACTTCGCACGTTTTGACCTCCTCGCAATCGGGAATGCACACCAATTTCCGGAAGATGCTTCCAAATGCCCCGCGCACGATGTTCCCTGATTTATACGGCGGAAAACACACCTCTCCTCGGGCGTGAAACCGAAAGCGCAGCCGGTAAAACTCAAACGTCAATGCGCCCAGCATACCACCGGCTCCTGCCGGGCACAGTCTGGCCTATCCCCCGGCAACTTGCGCGATGCTGCTCCCAACAAGCGGCTCGCAATCACACCGCCTTCAAATCCCTCAACTCATTCAATCCAAATCACTTCCGCCCCGCCGCTCACCCCAGCCCAACCACCTCTCTGCCATAATCCCACCAGGAGGCGCCTAAACATGTCAAAAAAACCAGACCCACACAAAAAACGCACCCGCGGCGAAGCTTCCCGCCACAACGGAGCCAAATCCCGCGGTCCAACAACTCCCGAAGGTAAATCCAAATCTTCGCAAAACGCCTTAAAACACGGCTTGGGGTCCCGTTCACTTGTCCTTGCCAGCGAAAGTCCCATCTTATTCGCCGAATATAAGGAGCATTATTGGAAACATTTCCGCCCCAGAAACCTCGTCGAAGCCGACCTGGTCATCGAAATGGTTGGCGCGCGCTGGCGTTTGCGCCGCATCTGGTCCCATGAGACCGCTCTGCTCGACACCGAAATCGACAAACGTCTCCCGCCGGACCCCGACCCGGACGATCCCGGAATCGATGTCCTCGTAGAGCAGGCCCTCGCCTTCAAAACTCTCGCCGACGAATCCAACTCCCTCGAGATGCTCCACCGCTACGAAACCCGCTACCGCCGCTGTTATGAGCGCGCCCTGCGCAACCTGCAACAACTGCGCGAAAACGACCCGCCAGACCCCAAAGCCACCATCTTCGACAACATCCCCGGCCCTCCACAGGAAGAACCCACCCCTCCAAAGCCCCCGAAGCAGGCCTCGGAACCCCAATCCCCAATTTTGCGAAACGAACCCAGGCGCACCTCAAACCTAAGTCCTCTAATCTACTTAGCCATCCTGATCGGCCTCTTGCTCCTCCCCCGAACCGCCACTGCAAATTGTCTCCTGCCTGCTGCCTCCCAGACCCTATCTCCCGGCCCCCGGTGCCTCCGCGTAGTAGCGCGCCACAGTCTCGGCGACACAAGCAGGCTTGTCCTGCCCATCGATTTCGATCGTCACTTGCCACCGCGTCTGCCAGCCGCCTTTCACCTCGCTAACCTCCAGAAGCTGGTGCCGGCTGCGAATGCGCGCCCCTGCTCGCACCGGATTGATGAAACGCACGCGGTTCAACCCGTAGTTGATCGCCATGAAGAAACTCTGCCGGATCGACAGGGTCTCAAACGAAAATTGGGGAATCAGCGACAGTGTCAGAAAACCATGCGCGATCGTGGTTTGAAACGGCGATTCGCGCCGGCAGCGCTCGACATCAACGTGAATCCACTGGTGGTCCCCGGTCGCCGCCGCGAAGGCGTCAATACGCTGCTGCGTCACCTCCAGCCACTCGCTCACGGCGACTTCCTGGCCGGTCAGGCTTTCCAACTCGGCAATATCGGCTATTTCTCTTTTTGGCATTTGCCCTCCATAAGGATATAATCCTAAGCAAGAACTATTATGTCTGCGCAACGGATTCTCTTTAGCCTTTTCGTCCTGGCCGCGTGCGCCCCCGCGCCGGCGCAGCACCCGGTCTCCTTTGAAAAGCAGATAATGCCTATTCTCGAAGCGCGCTGCGTCAAGTGTCACGGCGCCGAAGTCCAGATGGGAAAACTTGATCTGCGCAGCCGTCAGGCGGCCTTGAAGGGCGGTGACAAAGGTCCTTCGCTGCTGCCGGGTAACCCCGCCCAGAGCATCCTATACAAGCGCGTGGCCGGCCTCGAAAAACCGGCGATGCCGATGGATGGCAATTTGAAGCCCGAGGAAGTGGAAGCGATCCGGATCTGGATTAACGCCGGCGCGCCCTGGACTGCCGAGATTGGAGCCGTGGCGCAGAAGAATCCGCTGGCGGAACTGGAGAATGCCACCGTGCCTGAAGGCGCGCGCGGTTTCTGGTCCTTCCAAAAGCCGGAGCGCAAACCCGTGCCGCGGATTAGCGATCCAAGGTGGGCCGCGAATCCGGTCGACGCGTTCCTCAAAAAAGAAATGGACGCGAAGGGTTTGAAGCCCGCGCCCAAAGCCGATCGCAAAACTTTGATCCGGCGCGCCTCGCTCGATCTTACCGGCTTGCCTCCAACACCGGAACAGGTGAGGGCGTTTGAGAATGACAGCCGTCCCGATGCCTGGCAGCGCGTCATCGATGGCTTGCTCGCCTCCCCGCACTACGGAGAGCGCTGGGGCCGCCACTGGCTCGATATCGCCCGCTATGCGGATTCCAACGGCTATGAACACGACTTTGACCGGCCCAATGCATGGCGCTACCGCGATTACGTGATTCGCGCTTTTAACCGCGACACGCCCTATGACCGGTTCCTTCTCGAACAGCTTGCCGGCGATGAGTTGGAAGATACCAGTAATGAAACGCTCATCGCCACCGGCTTCCTTCGCAGCTATGCCAAAGTAGGATTCCGCGAAAAAGACAATCCCCAGTTCCGCTTCGATTATCTGGACGACATGATCGCGACGCTGGGGCGCGGCGTGATGGGGCTGACCGTGCATTGCGCGCGCTGCCACAACCATAAGTTCGATCCCATCTTGCAGAAAGACTACTACCGGATGCAGGCGTCGCTTTTCAGCTACGTCGAAGTGGATCATCCGCTGGTCCCGCGGGAACAGGCCAACGAGTTCTACCGCAAGCAGGAAGAGGTCAACACGGGGATCGCCGCGCTGCGCGTAAAGATCAACACTATCGAAGAGCCGTACAAGAAGCCGCTGCTCGAACAACGCTACAAACGGTTCCCGCCGAATGTGCTGGAGGCGATCCACACGCCGGAGGAGAAGCGTACGCCGGGTCAGGTGCTGCTGGCCAACCAGATCATTCGTACGACACGCGTATCAAGCCAGGAAGTAAACAAGTATTTGAAGCCCGAAGAGCGGGCGCAGGTCAAGCAGTATGAGGACGAAATCGCGGCGCTTGAAAAGCAGCGTCCGGCGCCGATTCCCGTAGCGATGGGCATTACCGATGGAGACTACAGGTTCACTCCGGACGGACCGGGCGATGAACCCGCGCCGGGCAAGGGAGTGAAACAGGAGGTAACAGAAGGATCGTACCTGCATCGGGGTCCGGATCCCTATAAAGCCCCGCCATCCTATTTCTTATTTGGCGGTGACATGTCCAGCCGCGGCTCCATCATGAAGCCCGGGTTCCCAAGCGTGCTGACTCAAGGCAACATAGAGGCCGAGATGCCACCGCCGCATCAGCGTACCTCGGGCCGGCGGCGCGCGCTGGCTGAATGGTTGACTTCGCCCGGCCAACCGGTTACGTCCCGCGTGATGGTGAATCGCATCTGGCATCACCATTTCGGCCGCGGCATTGTAGCCACCATCGACAACTTTGGCCACACCGGCGACCGCCCAACCCATCCCGAACTCTTGGACTGGCTCGCGGTCGAGTTTCGCGAGCGCGGCTGGAGCTTCAAGCAAATGCACCAACTGCTCATGACATCGGAAGCCTATCAGATGGCGTCCGCCTACGGCCATCCGGAAAACGTACGCATCGATCCGGAGAACAGCTACCTGTGGCGATTCCGCCAGCAGCGTCTCGAAGCCGAGGTGATTCGCGATTCCATCCTGTTCACCGCCGGCACGCTGAATACGTTGATGGAAGGGCCCCCCGTGTTCCCCAAATTGCCTCAGGACGTGCTGCGGTCGATGAAGAATGGCATATGGAAGATCCAGCCCGACGGCGCCGAGACCTGGCGTCGCAGCGTCTACGTCTACAGGAAGCGGGGCTTGCCGTTCCCGTTCTTTGAAGTGTTCGACCTGCCGGATCAGACGATCACCTGCGGACGGCGAAACGTGTCCACCGTGGCCACGCAAGCGCTCACGCTGCTCAATAACGAATTCGTGCTCGATCATTCCAAGCGCTTCGCCGAACGGGTTCGCAAGATGGCCCCCGACGGCGTCGATGCGCAGTTGCAAGTGGCCTATGAGCTGGCTTTAAGCAGGCCCCCGTCGGCCGAAGAGAAAGCGTTGGGACTTTCCTTCCTCGAGAAAAACTCGTTGGACGATCTCGCGCACGTGCTGTTGAACCTCAGCGAATTTCTTTATTTGAGGTGAACCAATGGATAAGCGGTATGTGAACCGGCGCAAGTTTTTGTTTGAAGCGGGCGGAGGGCTGAGCGGCCTCGGCTTGGCGTATCTGCTCGGACAGGATGGTCTGCTGGCCTCGACCACCGCTTGCCCCACTGGCGTTGTCGATAGCCCCTTCGCCCCCCGCAAGCCGCATTTTGAACCACGCGCGAAGAGCGTAATCTCGCTGTTCATGAGCGGCGGTGTCAGCCACATGGATACGTTCGATCCGAAGCCGGATCTGCTGAAGTACGCCGGTCAGCCACTCACGGGCAAAGGCGATGTTGTTGTAAGACAGGGCCACCCCGGTCCGCTGATGCCGTCCCCGTTCACGTTCAACAAACACGGCCAATCCGGGCTGCCGGTATCGGAGATCTTTCCGAATATCGCAAAGCATGTCGATGAGCTAGCCTTCGTTAGATCGGTGATCGGCAGATCGAACGATCATGTGATGGCGCATTATGAGCTCGCAACCGGCACGGTGCGCATGGGTGCGCCGAGCGTGGGCGCCTGGGTGACCTACGGGCTCGGCTCGGAGAATCAGAACCTGCCCGCATTTGTCGTGATTTATGACGCGCGCGGCGGCCCATTCGGCGGTCCGGCCAACTGGACCGCGGGCTACATGCCCGCGGTGTATCAGGGAACGATCTTCCGCTCGGCCGGCGACCCGATCATCGATTTGCGCCCGCCCGAGTCGGTTAGCTCGGATCAGCAGCGGGCGCGGCTCGATCTGCTCGGCAAGCTGAATGCGATCGATGAGGAGCGCAATCCGGCGAATTCGGAGCTGGCCGCGCGCATCTCTTCCTACGAGCTGGCCTATCGCATGCAAGGTTGCGCTCCCGACGCGGTGGACTTGGCCAACGAGTCCGCGGTCACCAAAAAGCTTTACGGAATGGATGATCCCATCACCGAGCCATTCGGACGCCAGTGCCTGATGGCGCGGCGGCTGGTGGAGCGCGGCGTGCGATTCGTTCAGCTTTATCATGGCGGGCTGGGGAATCAGAATTCCGACACCTGGGACGCGCATGACGATGTCCGATCGAACCACACGCGGCACGCGGCGGCGACGGATCTGCCGATCTCCGGCCTGCTCACCGATCTCCGCTCCAAGGGGCTGCTCGATTCGACGCTCGTAATCTGGCAGAGCGAATTCGGCCGGATGCCGATCTCCCAGCGCGGCGTGGGGCGCGACCACAATCCCGGCACGATGACCATCTTCATGACCGGGGCGAAGATCAAAGGCGGCCAGGCCATTGGAGAGAGCGACGAATTCGGCTATAAAGCGGCGGTGCAGCCGGTGAACGTGCATGACCTGCATGCAACGATTCTGCACCTGCTCGGCATGGATCACACCAAGCTGCGCTACAGCTATCAGGGCCGTCAGATGCGGTTGACCGATGTCTATGGCGAGTTGATCCCGCAGATCTGAGCAAACTCAAGCTAAACTGTCTAAGAACCCCCGTGCCCGGGTGGCGAAATCGGCAGACGCAAAGGACTTAAAATCCTTTTTCCGGCAACGGAAGTGCGGGTTCAAGTCCCGCCCCGGGCACCAGATCTACTTCTTGCCGGCAGCCGCCTTGTCAGGTTGGGCCGAATCCAAGGAATCGAGGGCCTGCGCCTCCACCTCGTTCACCTTAACTCCGGGGAGTCTTTCGGTCCGCATTCTGCCGATGCGGAACACCTCGACGGTCCAGGGGCTGACCTGGCTGCGCCCGATCACCTGTACCGACTCTCTCTCGCTGCCATCGGCGGCCGTGTACTTCAGCCGGGTCCGGTAGCCTTGCACCTGCTCGCCGGAGGCCTTCAGAAACACCAGCACGCCCTGTTCCTCCACCGGCGGGCAGACAAAGGGGATTCCAGGCGGCAGCGGACTCGGCTCGCCGGGCTCGCAGGGGATGCCGAGCGGAGCCACCTTCACTTCCACTTCAACGGCCTCCTGCGCCAAACCGGGGCCGCTAAGCATTAACCACAGAGCCAATACTCCCATACGGCTATTATCGAACGGTCCAGCACGCCGTGTCTCAATCCGCGGTACAGTGTTCTCCATGACGCGAAGAGATCTGGTTGGCGGCGGTATGGCGATGTTGGCGGCGCAGCGGGCCGCCGGCGCGCGAAAAGTGAACATCGGCATCGTCGGAGGCGGTTTCGGCTCGACGTTTCAGTGGCATCTCGACCCAGGCTGCACCGTCGCGGCGGTGTGCGACATTCGCCCGGACCGGCTCCAGCGTCTCTCCGAGGTTTATCGCAGCAATGCCGTGTACAAGGATTTCCGGGCCATGCTGAAGCATCCTGGTTTGGACGCGGTGGGTGTTTTTACCCCCGCTCCTCTGCATGCCTGGATGTCGGTCACCGCGATGAATGCGGGGAAACATGTCATCAGCGCCGTGCCGGCCGGTCTTAGCGAAGCCGAACTCGCCTCCATCCTTGAGACCGTCAAAAGAACCGGCGTGAAATACATGATGGCCGAGACCAGCTACTACCGGCCGCAAGTCATTACATGCCGCGAGTGGGCCCGCCAGGGGCGCTTCGGGACCATCTTCTACTCGGAAGCCGAATACCACCATGAAGGACTTCTGGCCCTCATGCACGATGAGCGCGGCATGCCCACCTGGCGTCACGGGTTCCCTCCAATGTTCTATCCGACGCACTGCACGGGCCTGGTCATTCCCGTGATCAAGGAGCGGCTGACCAAGGTCACGGCCTACGGCTGGGGCGACGGCCACGAGATTCTCAAGACCAATCAGTACCAGAACCCGTTCTGGAACACCGTAGGCTTATTCGAGACCAGCCGAGGGCACAGCTCGCGTATATCCGTGTTCTGGCACGTCGCCGCCGGAGGTACCGAGCGAGGGGCGTTTTACGGGGACCGTTTGAGCTATATCATGGACCGCCCCGAAGGGTCCGCCAACGTCGCCTTTGAAATCTCACGCGATGGCAAGACCACGATCGATGAAAACGGCTATCCGGAGGGTAAGGTGAGCCGGCAGGAGCAAAGAGACCCGGGGTATCTGGACCGGCTTCCCGAACCGCTGCGTGTGCGCAGCGGCCACGGCAATTCTCACGCGTTTCTTACGCATGAATTCATCAGCGCGATCCTCGAAGACCGCCATCCGGAGGTGAACATCTGGGAAGCGATCGCCTACACACTACCGGGACTGGTGGCGCACCAATCGGCGCTCAAGGGCGGCGAAGCCTTAAAGATACGCGACTACGGCGCCGCGCCCGTCTGAGGGCCGGCGGCAAATTTGCGTCAGCCGCGGTTTCCGGACCCACCATCTCACCGATGAGGAGACTAGGGTGGCAATCCGGACCATGTTCGATCTGAAACGGTACATGAAAAAGCTGAGTGGCGGCGGGGACGCATCCGTTTCGTCTTCCATTCAGACCATGGATGATCTTACGCGCCTGCTCGGGGTTACGCTGGAATGCTACGTAGCGGCCATCGATGGCATGGGCGAGCATGCGCCGGATTCTCCGCGCCCGTTACGCGAGGAGTTGCGAAAACAGCTCAAGCGCTTGCACGGGCTGGTCAGCGACGCACCTGACGTCCAGACGCTTCCCGAGGTGCGCCGGCGGTTGGATGCGGAGTTGCGGGCCTATGGCCGCCATCTGGAATCCTACCTGCACCGTCAGGAGCACGACGTCAAGGAAGTGATGGGGATGGTCGCCTCTCTGGCCGATTCCATCGCGGCGCGCGACAAACAGTTTTACGTGCGTTTTCGAGGAATTGCCAAAAAGCTTCGCCTGCTGACCACGTCCGAGGATCTGGCGGAAATCCGGGTGCGGCTGGCCGAGGAACTGGGGCAACTGGAGCGCTGCGTCGATGATAACGAACGCGACACGCAGGTCGCGCTTGACCGTGTCCGTACAGACCTGCAAAGCCGTAAGAGCACGCCTGGCCGCGCCGAGACGTGGCTGGGTGAGCCCACCGATAAGCTCACGAATCTGCCGGGACGCAAAGAGATGCTTACGATCCTGGAGGCCAGGCGTGGCTCCGACTCCCGGTTCTCGATTGTCTGGTTCGGCATCGACAAGTTCAGCGGTTTGATCGAGCGCCACGGGGCCATTGTCGCAGACCCCGTCATCGCCGAGTTCGCCAGGAATCTCAAACATCTGCTTCAGACGCCCACAGCGCTATGCCGTTGGGCGGAGGCCGAATTCATCGCCTTGCTGGAGGGCAACCTGCCCGCGGTGGTTACACTTGCCTCTGAAATCGAGCGCAAGCTCTCGGCCGGCTACCTGATCCCGAACCGCAATGAGAGGATCGTAGTCCGTTGCCGTTCCGCCGTCGCCCAGCCATTGCGCGGCGAGTCGGTCGAGCAGATGGTTCGCCGGCTCAGAACCGAGGCGGGCGTGGAAGCGGCTTCCGGGTGAATTCATGTTGCGCGGACTACTCATAGCGCCCCATGCGGATTTGAGCAAAGGGCTCCGGGCCAGGATCGCCGACAGCGGTCAAGTCGTCCTGCTGCGCACGTTTGAACGCTATATGACGGCCGAGGAATTGTATCGCTTCGGCCGGGCCCACAACCCACAGGTGCTCTTTCTCGACATCGAATCCGATCCGGACGCGATGGCGCTGGCCGGCCAGATCGACGATCTTCTGCCGGGCGTGCAATTAGTGGCGCTCCACCATAAATGGACCCCCGAGTTGCTGATGAAGCTCATGAACGTCGGAGTCCGCGAGCTGCTCTATCCCCCATTTGCCAAAGAGCCGTTTCTGGAATCCATCATGCGGCTGGCGCGCGCCGTTCGCGAAACGCCGGTTGCCCGCGATTCCTCCGACTTGTTATACGCGTTCCTTCCGGCCAAAGCCGGATGCGGTTGCTCCACTTTGGCGACGAATCTGGCCGTGGCCTTGACGCGGGCAAACCAGGGCGGCGTTGTGCTGGCTGACTTCGACCTTCCCAGCGGCATAGTCCGCTTCCTGCTCAAGATCGCCCATTCCTTTTCCATTCAGGATGCGCTCGAAAAAGCCGGCGAGCTTGACGATGCAATCTGGGCCGAACTGGTTTACCCGGTTGGCAAACTGGACGTGCTCGCCTCGGGCCCCGTTCAAAGGGACTTTCGCGTTGAACCGGGCGCGATCCGCCGGCTGTTCGAATTCGCACGGCGGCGCTACAAAGTGATCTGCGCGGATCTTTCCGGCCAGCTTGAAGAATTCTCGATCGACGTGCTCCAGGAATCGCGCCGCGTGCTGCTGGTGGTCCAGCCCGATTTGCCGGCCGTTTATCTGGCGCGCGAAAAACTGCGCCTGCTCCGCATGCTCGATCTCGAGGACCGGGTCAGCATCATCCTCAACCGCTGGTCCCGCAACGCCTGTCTATCGATCGCGGACATCGAAAGCGTTGTCGGCCTTCCAGTCGAATATACGATCAGTGAAGACCACGAAGCCGTTTACAAGGCTCTGCTGTCCGGAACGCCGCTCGATCCCGCCTCGGAAGCCGGCAAGGAGTTGGCGCGGCTGGCGGCGACGCTGGGCGCGCCACGCCCGGAAAAAACCGAAGTGACGCCGAAGCGGCGGATGGTGGAATACTTCTCGTTACTGCCGGCCCGCTATTCGCTCTTCCCGGGCCAAAGATAGTTGGGGGGCTTGTTTAGCCCCGGTAATGGAATGCGCAGCCCTCTCAGTTCGCCGGCAGGCGAACTTCAAGCGTAAGCCGAGTTCCTTCGCGCGACAGACGGAAAACGCCGCCGTGCACTTCGACAATGCGCCGCACGCCTGCAAGAGCCAGACCGCTCCCGGAGGAATGTGGGGAATAAAAGGGAGCGAATAGCTCGGGGGAACGATCGAGAACCTCCGCCCGAACAGCGCAGGCGCATGTGAACACCGTGCTCGGACCTTCCGGAACCAGAGTAATGAGGACCGGCTGTTCAGAATCCGCCATCTGACGGAACACCACAAGCACACTGCGAACCAGGTGCAGGGCTTGCGAAGGATCCATATAAACCAATGGTGCAACGCTGGTGGCGCTCCAACTGACGGTTGCAGCTTCCTTCGACTCGTATCCAGCCAGGATCTCTCCGATGATCTCGGCCAGATCCATCTGGTGCGGATGCGGCACCGAAGCCTGCAAGTAATGGACGGCATCGCTGAGCATCCAATTCATTTGCTCTACCATCTGCTGAATCTTCTCGACTTGACGGAATACGCGCTCATCCGCTTTGCCTAAAACCATCTCCAGGTAGTAGGCGGCTGTTTCTATCGTGCTTAGCGGTTGCCGCAGCTCGTGTGTGAGTTGGCGAACAACATCGCCGGTCTCATTAGTTTCCTGGCTTGCTGGCGAAGCCATTTTCGAGTCCATGACTACGGAGCTTTGAATCATTTTTGATGTGAATGGGGAACAAACTCTCGGGGGGGGAACTCTATGGCTTTATAACCTGCTTTTGCCGCCGAGTCAATCGGAATCGGCGTCAGGGAAGAAAAAATGCGTCAGCCGGTAAAGAACGGAAACTGAATGGTTCACGGAATCCAGTGTCCGACAAAATTAGGTGAAGCCAGTCCTACCCTGCCGGCTTGCGTTCAGACGCGGCGACCCGAGCCTGCGCGCGCTTCAACGCCGACTGTGCCCGGGCGTAGTCCAGAACTTCCTTGGGAGACTGGAGGCGTTCGGCGGCGCGTTTCATCGCCGCCTCTGCGCGAGTGGTGTCTATCTCTTCCGGCTTCTCGGCCCGTACAGCAAGCACCCGCACCTGGTCCGGCAGGATCTCGACGATTCCGTCCGCGATCACCAGGAAAGACCGCCGGCCACCGGCGACGTAGCTCAGTAAACCGATCCCCAGCCGGGAAAGTAGCGGGGCATGGCCGCGCAGTACGCCCATCTCCCCTTCGGCGCCGGGGATTTGCGCTTCTGTCACCTGCTCCTTGACGAGCAGGCGCTCCGGCGTCGCGATTTCCAGTTCGAATGTCTTCGCCATGATGGCTTACAGGCTCTGTTTCATCTGTTCGTACTTGGCAAGCACTTCTTCGATCGTGCCCTGCATGAAGAAAGCCTGCTCGGGAATCTCATCATGTTTACCATCGGCGATCTCGTTGAAGCCGCGGACGGTGTCCTCGAGCTTTACGTATTTGCCCTTGATGCCCGTAAACTGCTCGGCCACGTGGAAGGGCTGGGAAAGGAAGAGCTGCATCTTGCGGGCGCGGGCGACCGTCAGCTTGTCGTCCTCGGAGAGCTCGTCGATGCCGAGAATGGCGATAATGTCCTGCAAGTCCTTGTAGCGCTGAAGCACCTGTTTAACGCGCTGCGCGGTGTCGTAGTGATCCTGCCCGACAATACGAGGATCGAGAATGCGGGAAGTGGAGGCCAGCGGATCGACGGCGGGGTAGATCCCGAGAGCCGCGATGTCGCGCGAGAGGTTGGTGGTCGCGTCCAGGTGGGCGAAGGTAGTCGCCGGAGCCGGGTCGGTATAATCGTCAGCAGGCACATAAATCGCCTGCACGGAAGTGATCGATCCGGTCTTGGTCGAGGTGATGCGTTCCTGCAATTCGCCCATCTCGGTGGCCAGGTTCGGCTGGTAACCGACAGCCGATGGCATGCGCCCAAGCAGCGCCGATACTTCCGAGCCAGCCTGCGTGAAGCGGAAAATATTGTCGATAAAGAGCAGTACGTCCTGCCCTTCTTCGTCCCTGAAATACTCCGCCACGGTGAGACCGGTCAGACCCACGCGGAGACGGGCGCCGGGCGGCTCTGTCATCTGGCCGTAAATCAGGGCGCATTTTGATTTGGTGTAGTCGGTGGGGTCCACTACGCCGGACTCCTGCATTTCCAGCCACAGGTCGTTGCCTTCCCTGGTGCGCTCGCCGACGCCGGCGAACACCGACACGCCGCCATGCTTCATGGCGATGTTGTTGATCAGCTCCATGATAATGACGGTCTTGCCCACGCCGGCTCCGCCGAACAGGCCGATTTTGCCTCCTCGAAGGTAGGGCTCGAGCAGGTCGATCACCTTGATGCCTGTCTCAAACATCTGCAGTTCCGTGGACTGCTCTTCGAAACTAGGAGCGGGCCGGTGAATCGGATAGAACTTGCCGGCGCTGACCGGTCCCATATTATCCACCGGCTGGCCAATCACGTTCAGTACGCGGCCAAGCACCTCCTTGCCGACAGGCACCGTTACCGGTACGCCGAGGCTGGCGGCTTTCATCCCGCGGACCAGACCTTCGGTCGGCTGGAGCGCAATGGCCCGCACACGCCCTTCGCCAATGTGTTGCGCCACTTCGGCGATGATGTCGATCGGGTCCGGCACGTCGAAGCCCTCGCTGGTGATGCGGATGGCCGTCCGAATGACCGGCATATCGCCCCCGGGGAATTGCAAATCGACGGCCGGACCGGCGACCTGAATGACTTTACCAATGATTTCCGTTGCGGTTTCCATCGTAATAAATTACTCCAGTGCGGCGGCGCCGCTGACAACCTCGATAATCTCTCGCGTGATGCTGGCCTGCCGCACGCGGTTCAGCTTGAGCGTCAACGAGTCGATGACTTTGCTGGCGTTGCTCGATGCCGCGTCCATGGCCACCATTCGGGCGGCATGCTCGGCGGCTGACGATTCCAGAATCGCGGCATACACCATCACGCCCACATAGTTGGGAAGCAGATCGCCCAGAAGCTGGTCCGGCGGTTGCTCGAAAATATAGTCCCAGCCGGGCTCCCCTTCGGGTATGGGAACGGGAAGAATGCGTGTCAGTGTCAGCTTCTGCGACATCACGCTCTTGAACTCGTTGTAAAGCAGGTACACGGCGTCGGCTTCGCCATTGGTGTAGCGCTCCATGGCCAGCCCGGCGATACGCTCGGCGTCGGCATACTTCGGTTTTTCAAATATGCCGACATGCTCGCCGGAGATCGCCGCCTTGCGCCGCCGGAATGAATCGCGTCCCTTCTTGCCAAGCGCTTCGATTTGAATCTGCGCGTCCCTTTTCCCGGCAAGAAAATCAACTGCGCCGCGAATAAGGTTGGCGTTGAACGCGCCGGCCAGCCCGCGATCGGAGGTGAGAAGGATCAACTGAATGCGCTGCTCGGGCCGGACGCTCAGAAGAGGGTGATTCCGGATGCGGTCATCGCCGGCCGAAGCCGCCACCACGTTGGAGAGCAGCTTGCGAAAGCTCGACGAGTACGGCCGCGCCGCGATCACGCGATCCTGGGCGCGGCGCAGCTTGGCCGCCGCCACCATTTTCATGGCCTTGGTGATCTGTTGGGTGTTGCGAACAGATCGAATACGCCGGCGCAAGTCAATCAAGCTCGGCATGGGTCAGCCCTTCTGCTCGGTAAAACGCCGTTTGAATTCCTTGATGACGGAACCGATCTCACCTTTCAGTGCGTCGTCAAGTACCTTTTTCTCACGCAATGTAGCCAGCAGTTGCGGATGGGCGTTTTCGACAAACTGGTACAGGCCTTCTTCGAATTTGCGGCAGCGGTCCACGGGAAGATCGTCCAGATGGCCGCTGGTGCCGGCGAATATGATCAGAACCTGTTTTTCCACGGGCAGTGGCTCATACTGGCGCTGTTTGAGGATCTCAACGAGCCGGGCGCCGCGGTTTAATTGGTTCTGCGACGCCTTGTCGAGTTCGCTTCCGAACTGCGCGAAGGCAGCCAGGGCGCGATACTGCGCCAGCTCGAGGCGAAGGGTCCCAGCCACCTGCCGCATCATCTTCACCTGCGCGTTGCCCCCCACGCGGCTGACCGAAAGGCCGACGTTGATCGCGGGACGGATGTTGGAATTGAACAGGTCGGCTTCCAGGTAGATCTGGCCGTCGGTGATGGAAATGACATTGGTCGGGATGTATGCCGAAACGTCGCCGGCCTGTGTCTCAATGAACGGCAGCGCCGTCAGCGAACCGCCGGTCTTCAGCTTGGAGGCACGCTCGAGCAGGCGGCTGTGCAGGTAAAACACGTCGCCGGGATACGCCTCGCGCCCAGGAGGCCTGCGCAGCAGCAGGGAAATCTCGCGGTAGGCGGCGGCATGCTTGGACAGATCGTCGTAGATGCACACCGCGTGCATGTTCTTGTCGCGGAAATACTCGCCCATGGCGCATCCGGAGTAGGGCGCCAGATACTGCATGGGGGCGGGATCGGAAGCCGTTGCCGCCACGACAATCGTGTATTCCATGGCGCCGAATTCTTCAAGCGTCTTCACCACCTGCGCCACCGTAGAGCGCTTTTGCCCGATGGCGATGTAGACGCAGATCATGTCGCCGCCTCTCTGGTTGATGATCGCGTCCAGCGCGACGGCGGTTTTCCCGGTCTGCCGGTCCCCGATGATGAGCTCTCGCTGCCCGCGGCCGATGGGCACCATGCCGTCGATGGCCTTGATTCCGGTTTGCAGCGGCTCTTTCACGGGCATGCGGTCCACAACTCCGGGCGCCTGACGTTCCACCGGAAGGTGGGCCGCCGCGTCGATAGGGCCCTTTCCGTCGATGGGCTCGCCAAGCGCGTTCACAACCCGTCCCACCAATCCTTCTCCCACAGGCACCGACATGATGCGGCCCGTGCGCCGTACTTCGTCTCCTTCGCGAATCTCCTCGTAGTCGCCGAACAGCACGACGCCCACCTGATCTTCTTCCAGGTTCATCGCCAGTCCGGTGACGCCCTTGGGAAACTCGACCAGCTCACCGTACATGACGTTTTCCAGACCATGGACGCGGGCAATTCCATCGCCAAGCGAGATCACCGATCCCGTCTCGGCGACGCTGACCGTGCTTTCGAAGTTTTCAATCTCTTCGCGGAGCAGCCGCGTGATTTCATCCGCTTGAATTTGAGCCATATGTTATGCGATTTCCTGTCTCGTTGAGCGGGGCCTACTGCCCGGCAGCCATTTTCCTCCGCAGCGCGTCCAACTGCCCGCGCACCGAACCGTCGTATACCATCGAGCCGATGCGAGCCACAACGCCGCCCAGCAGATCCGCGTCCACGGAATAGCGGCAGCGTACACGCCTTCCGGTAATCCGGCCAAGCTGCACCTCCAGCGAGTTGCGCAACTCCCCGGTCAGTTCGGTGGCGCTTGCCAGCTCCGTCTGAATCACGCCGGTACGTTCGTCAAGCGCCTTCTCAAACGAGCTCCGAATCTGTTCGAAGAGTCCGACCCGGCGATTACGTACAAGAATATAGATGAAGTTCCGGATATAAGAGTGCAGGCCCATCCGGTCGCTCAACCGCCCGATGACCCCGTTTTTTTGCTTCAACGGCACGGCGGGCGAAAGCAGAACGCCCCGTAGATGCGAGGAAGAGGCCAGGACGGATTCGAAAGCCCGGAGCTGGCTGGCAGCTTCGCCGGCGGTTGCTTGAGATCGTGAGCCAAGCACCACGTCGGCGAGGGCGTTGGCGTAGCGTGAAGCGACTGCGAGCGACATATTGGATTAGTGACGGCTGGCCTGGGAGCCGAGCTGAGCGGCGAATTGTTTCACCAGGCTGGCTTGCGCGGCCGGAGTCAGTCCTTGACGGACCTCGGAAGCCGCAAGCTCGACGGCCAGATTGGCGGCTTGGACACGCAATTCCTGCTTGGCCAGCTTTGTGGCGGAGGCGATTTCCTGCGCGGCCTGCGCTTGAGCCTTGGCTATCAGCCGCGCTGTCTCGGCGTGGATGCGCTCGGCTTCCGCCTGCATCTCCTGCCGCGAATTCTCGCGCATGCGGCTGATTTCTTCTTCGATGCCCGCCACGCGCCGTTCAATTTCGCGGATGCGAGCCTCGGCATCTTCTTTCATTCTGGCCGCCTCTCGCAGGCCGGATTGGATCGATTCACTGCTCCTTTGCAGGTATGGACCCAGAAATTTTTTCCCTAACTTCCAGAGCACAAAGGCAAGCAGCGCAAAATTCAGCCACTTCCACGCGATGCTGACCTCGGGAACCGCGCCTCCGGCGGCCATCAGCGGCAGCAGCGGGAACCATGCCAGAAATGCCAGCCGCCTCACGAGGGCCTCCCCTGCAGAATCCCCGCGGCAATCCGCCTCGCCAGCATGCGGCTTTCCGCTTCCAGCGATTTGCGAACGGCAACCGTTTCGGCGGCAATCTCAGCCTTGGCCGATTCCACAAGCGTCCTGGCGTTGCCCGCGGCTTCGGCTACCTGCGATTCCTGCTCCTGCCGCATTTGCCGCCGCAGTTCCTCCTGCTCCCGATACAACTCGCCACGCCGTTCTCGAATCGTTTCGTCGAACTGCCGGGCCTTCTCTTCGGCCCGCGCCAGGCTCTCCTGGGCGCGCTGCCGCGCCCCGCGTGTGGCTTCATCTCGTTGCTTTAGCGCATTCTCGAGCGGCTTAAAGAACACAGACTTTAAGTAGAAGTGGAGAAGCAGGATAAGCAGAAATGTTGGGATCGCGTTCAGCAGTATCGCGCCGAGCGCCTTTAATGTTTGATCCATTGCAAGCTTGTGGAAAGGGCTGAAGCAGAGGCTTAGCGGCCTTGTCTCAAACGCACAGGATAGCATGGCGGCTTCGGGCTCGGCAACGTGTTCCACCGCAGGCCGCGCCGGGCGAGAATGGTGGGAAGCGCGAATGCAGGGAATTCTCGTCCACGGCTCCAACCATTTCATCGTCAACGGCCCGCGTCCCGGCATCGATACCGCATGTGCTTTGATCCGCCGGTGGGAGTTTCCGCGCATCGGATTCCAGCCGCCCGCCGAGGATCCGCTATCGACTTGGGCCATTTGCACGAAAGCGTTTCGCGAGAACTTGCAATGGGCCGTTGTGCTGCGATCGCCGGATACGAAACCCACTCCGGCCGTCACCGGTCTGCTCGGCGAACTTCAAGTTCGCGGAGTAACGATCGTCGAATCCAGCGGCCCGCTGTCTTACAAGTACCGGAAGTAGATGTAAACGTGGCTAATGGCGATCGACAGGATCATCAGTAGAAAAGCCGATTTCAGAAACGGCAGAAAACCTACCGGCTGGCCGGCGCGGTCGGCCAGACCGGCCACCACCAGGTTGGCTGACGCCCCGATCAAAGATCCGTTGCCCCCTAGACACGCGCCCAGCGAAAGGGCCCACCACAATGGACGCAATCCTTCTTCTCCTCCGAATGTAGGCGCCAGGTTTTCGATCAATGGAATCATCGTGGCGACAAATGGAATGTTGTCGACAAAAGACGACAGGATGGCCGAACCCCACAGGATGGAAAGAACCGTCGTCGTCTTATCTCCGCCGGTGGCCTCCAGCAGTTGCTTCGCCATGGCGTGAATCACTCCGGCTGCCTCCAGCCCGTGGACCAGCATGAATAGCCCCGCGAAAAACATCAGCGTCACCCACTCCGCCTCAGCGAAAGCGTGATGCACGCGACGGGTCTGTTCCTCCGACCCATGGCGATAGTTGTCGAGCAGCAGAAGCGCCGCGGCGCCGAACATCGCAATCGTGGCGGGCTGCAAGTGCAGTGTATGGGCGAGTATGAAGCCAAGCGTGACTAAGGTAAGCACCAATAGCGATTGTTTCAGCAGCCGCGGGTCGGTAATCGCCTCTCTTTCGTGAAAGTTCATCACCCGGTTTCGAGCCGACTCGCTGGTTACCAGCTCCTTGCGCCAAATCAGATAGACCAGCGGCAGGCTCACCACCATTACAACCACGGCGGCGGGGGCGGCGTGAAGAATGAAATCGTTGAAGGTAAAACCTACGGCGGAACCGATCATGATGTTCGGAGGATCGCCGACCAGTGTCGCCGTGCCCCCGATATTGGAGAAGAGAATCTCGGAGACCAGAAACGGATAGGGTTTCACCTTGAGCTCTTCGGTGATCAGCAGCGTTACCGGAACGATAAGAAGCACCGTGGTCACGTTGTCCAAAAGCGCCGACAGCACCGCCGTAACGAGGGACAGCATGATCAGCACGCCGGCCGGCCGCGCCTTAACTTTTTTCGCCGACCAGACCGCGAGATATTGAAATACGCCGCTTTTGCCGGTGACGCCGACGATCACCATCATGCCCAGCAGCAGACCGATGGTGTTGAAATCGATCCCGCGAATCGCGGCCTCCTGGGTGATCAGCCCTCCCAGGATCATGAGCCCGGCGCCAAGCAGAGCCACAATCGCACGGTTCATTTTTTCCGCGATGATCAGGACATATACGACGGCGAAAACGATCGATGCAAACCAGGCCGCATTCCAGCCGAAGATCACCTGTGGCACGGCGGTTTCGTGCATTTCAGCCCACACCTCCAATTAAGCGCGCAGTAATTGTAGAATCTCCCAGGCCGTGATGACCCCGCGCAGCTTACGATTCTTGCGGTCCACAACCGGAAGAGGGGTGCTCCGGCGGTAAAGCAAGAGAATTGCCTCCTCAACCGGTGCGTCCGGGTGAATGATGGAGGTTTTATCGTCGTCCAGAAACTCGGAGATGGGCCGCGGCCCGGCTTCGTTCAGCTTTTCCACCAGAAGTTCGCGTGAACCGGACAGGAAGGAGAGATCGGGAACTGAGTTTTCTTCGAGCAGCGCAGCGCGCGGCAGCAGAATCTCCCATATGTCAAAAAGATCGAAAGTCCCGCGGTAGATGCCCTTGTCATCGACAACCGGCAAGCTGCGTATCCGCTGTTCGGCCATGGTTTTCAGACCGCCGCCGAAGGTGTCATTCATCGAAAGCGTCACGATATCCGTGCGCATGATGGATTCGACTGTCACGACACTATCATAGCGGTCCAAGTCTGCGGAATACGAGGTCGCTGACTGCGGACCGGTTGCGCCGTGGCGTCCTACAAATACAGCAAATAGATGTAGACGTGGCTAATGGCGATGGACAGAAGCATCAACAGAAAGGCGGATTTGAGAAACGGCAGGAACCGGATCGGGTGACCGGACCGGTCGGCTAATCCCGCGACTACCAGGTTGGCCGATGCCCCGATCAGTGTCCCATTTCCTCCCAGGCATGCTCCCAGCGAAAGCGCCCACCATAAGGGCATCAGCGCCTGTTCTCCGCCAAAGCTGGGCGCCAGGTTCTTGATCAGCGGAATCATTGTCGCAACGAATGGAATGTTGTCGATGAATGCGGAAAGGATCGCCGAGCCCCATAGAACAGCCAGCACGGTTGTAGTCCTGTCGCCCCCGGTCGCCACAAGCAATCGTTCCGCCATGGCGCGGATGACGCCTGCCGATTCCAAACCATGCACAAGCATGAACAGCCCCAGAAAAAACAGCAGCGTTACCCATTCCACATCCGCGAGCGCACGATGGACGCGCTTGGATTGCTCTTCGGAGCCGTGGCGATAATTGTCGAGAAGCAGCAGCAATGCCGCGCCGAACATGGCGATGGTTGCGGGCTGCAAGTGCAATGCATGCGCAAGAATAAAGCCGGCAGTCACCAAAGCCAGCACCGAAAGCGATTGTTTCAACAAACGCGCGTCGGTTATGGCCTCACGTTCATTGAACTTCATGACGCGGGCGCGATTCGCCTCCGTCGTCACCAGATCCTTTCTCCAAATAAAATAGATGCACGCGGCTGTGACCGCCACCACAACCAGGACTGCCGGGGTGAGATTCATGACGAAGTCATTGAAAGTGAGCCCGACCGAGGATCCGATCATGATGTTAGGCGGGTCACCCACCAGCGTGGCGGTCCCGCCAATGTTGGAAAACAGGATTTCGGAAACCAGATACGGATAAGGCTTCACCTGTAGTTCCTCGGTAATCAGCAGCGTCACCGGAACGATCAGCAGTACGGTTGTTACGTTATCCAGCAGCGCCGATAGAACCGCCGTAACAAGCGAGAGCATAATCAGGACGCCGGACGGCCTCGCCTGAACCCTTTTTGCGGACCAGATGGCTACATATTGGAAGACGCCGCTTCGCCCCGTCACGCTGACGATTACCATCATGCCCAGCAGCAGGCCGATCGTGTTGAAATCGACCCCGCGAATGGCGGCTTCCTGGTTCAGCAGACCGCACAGGATCATCAGACAGGCGCCCAGCATCGCCAGGATGGCCCGGTTCACTCTTTCGGTGACGATCAGCGCGTAGACCGCCGCGAAAATGAGGGAAGCAAGCCAAGCCGGGTTCCAGCCGAAAATCACTTGAGGGTCCGTGTTCATTGTGCTTGCCCGTTCCCGGCCAGCCGAGCAGATTCATTTAGCCGCCGAAGCCTTCTTCCTTCGCCGGTACCGGCTGTGTCTTCCAGCCGCGTGCCGTGCAGGGGCTTTCCCGGGCCCCGCGGTTTTCCCGTCAGGAATCATCATAATACTTCTTCTAGCCGCCGGAAGCGATCAGCACGCCGCTAATCATCGGACGCTCCCGTCTGCCTCCTTTATGCTTTTCTTGCATTCAATTCTCCTCGGGTCCCCAGATCCACAATTGTTACGAATTCATGTTAAACTTGTGACCATCGTTTTAGTGTGTGTGCGCTGGTCTCCGGATTGGCGCCTGATTTCAGAAATAGGGGAAAGTCCATGTCGAACGTCTTCTTTCGCGCCTTCAGCCTCGTTTGTCTGTGTTCGTTCGCCTTGTTCGGTCAAGGCTTCTCTTCGATAACGGGAACCGTCAGCGACCCTCAGGGAGCGGTGGTTCCCAACGCTAAACTTACCCTGGAAAGCACCCTGCGGGGGGTTGTGCGTGAACTCGTCGCCGACGGGATGGGCCGTTACATGGCGGCCCAGGTTCCGCCTGGCCTCTACAAACTGACGGCCAAGTCGCCGGGGTTCTCCGACGTCATTGTTAACAACGTGACTCTGGCTGTTAACCAGCCCTCCACTCTCGACATTCGTTTTGAGAGAGTAGGCCCGGTCACCGAGACGATCTCCGTTACCGCCGAGGGCACGCAGATCAACACAACCGACGCCTCCATTGGAAACGCTATCGGCACCAAACCGATTCTTCAGTTGCCGCTGTTCGCCCGCAATCTCGCGGCGCTTCTTGCCTTCCAGCCTGGCGTGACCAGCTTCGCCGAAGTCGGCGGATCGCCCCTCGACGACCGCTCGGGCGCCGTGAACGGAGGAAAGAGCGATCAGGCGAACATAACCTTGGATGGCGTGGACGTCAATCAGCAGACTGCACGCACCGCCTTCACCTCCGTGCTTCGGGCTACGCTGGATTCAACTCAGGAATTCCGTTCCACAACTTCCGGCGCCTCCGCCGACATGGGCCGCAGTTCGGGGGCACAAATCGCGCTGATCACCAAGAGCGGCACCAACGCCTTGCACGGATCGGCCTACTACGTTCGCCGCGACACGCGGTTTTCCGCCAACAGCTTCTTCAACAACGCCTCTTCGGTGAAACGGCCTCCTCTCAAAATCCAGGTCCCCGGCGGTTCCATAGGAGGACCCATCAAATCCAATAAGGCATTCTTCTTCCTGAACTACGAACACCGGCGCGATCAGTCGGAATCCAACCAGTCCAGAACCGTCCCTTCCATGCTGATGCGACAAGGTTCGGTGCAGTACCTGAACACAGCCCGCCAGACGGTCACGCTTAGTCCAACCGACATCCGCACTCGCATCGACCCGGCCGGCATTGGACCGAATGCCGCGGTTCTTCGCCTTTTCCAATCGTATCCCGAGCCAAACGATTTTGCCCTCGGTGACGGCTTCAACATCGTCGGTTACCGGTTCACCGCGCCGGTTGGACTGACCTGGCGCACCTACATAGCCAGGTTCGATTACTCCATCAACAGCAAACACAACGTTTTCGTGCGCGGCCAGATGCAGAACGATAAATCCTTGGATTCCCCCCAATTCCCAGGCGATCCGCCGGCGCGCGTTTTTCTCAACAATGCCAAGGGCTATGTAATTGGCTACACAGGCGTGCTTACTCAACATATGGTCTCCACGTTCCGCTACGGACTGACGCGGCAGGCCTTTGAGAACACCGGCATCCAAAACGCTTCCGCCATCTCATTCCGGGCCATCAGCGACCGCTTTGCGCTGACTCGGGGCGTTGGCCGGCAAATCCCGGTCCACCACGTGACCGAGGACCTGTCTTTGGTCAAGGGTGCGCACGACATTAAAATCGGCGGCACCCTGAAGTGGGTCGCCAACCGTTCCCGCAATTTCAATAATTCGTTCAACTCGGCGTCCACAAACCTTTCCTGGCTGCGCGGAACCGGAGCCGATCTCCAGCCGGCCGACTTGCTTTCAGCGAACCGAATCGCCTACGGCGACGCCATGATGGCGACCCTGGGCCTCGTCAGCCAGGTTAACGCCCGCTTCAATTTCAATGTTACCGGCGAGTTGATTCCTACTGGAAGTCCGGTCCGCCGCGATTTCCGGAATGAAGAATTCGAGTTGTACGTGTCGGACTCCTGGCGCGTAAAGCGCAATTTTACGGTCACCCTCGGCGTGCGCTATTCGCTGATGCCGCCCATTTATGAGGCAAACGGCCAGCAACTTTCGACCAACATTCCGCTCGGCGATTGGTTCAACTCCCGCGGCGGAGCCGCCGCGCAAGGTCTGTCCCAATCCACAGCGGGCGTCGTCAGCTATGTCACCCGCGAAAACGGCCGGTCGATTTACCCCTACCATAAGAAAAACTTCGCCCCTCGAGCGTCCATCGCCTGGTCGCCCGGCTCCGACGGCGGCTTCATCAAGTGGCTAACCGGCGGCTCCGGTAAGTCGACGATTCGCGCCGGATGGGGCATGTACTACGATGTGATCGGCCAGCCGCTGACGATCACCTACGACGCCAACGCTTTTGGACTCGCCACGGGAGCAACCAACCCCGCAGGCCAGTTGACTTCGCTAACGGTTCCCCGCTTCACGGATCTGTTTGCGCTTCCAGCCGCTCTGTTGCCCGCCGCTCCCCGTGGAGGTTTCCCAGCCACTCCGCCTTCCCGCGGAATCGGTAGCTTCGCCATCACCAACTCCATCGACGATACGCTAAATATGCCCTACGTGATTCGCATGAACTTCTCCGCCGGCCGGGAATTCAGAGGCGGACTCTTCATCGAGGGGTCCTATGTCTCCTCGCTGTCGCGACGCTCGCTGATCAACCGCGACCTCGCCATGCCCACCAATCTAATCGAACCCAATTCCAAGCAGAGCTACTTTGAAGCCGCCTCTTACCTGGCCCGCGCCCTCAGCACGACTACTCCCGTCACTGGCATTCAGGCGCAGCCGTTCTTTGAGAACTTCTACCGCGGATACGCCGGAGGCGGGCGCAACGCTACGCAGAACATTTATCAGAACGTGGTCCGGTTCTATCCCAACGACTTCACCTCCGTGCTGGCCGACGTCGATCACTTCTGCGACCCTGCTTGCGGAATCAGTCCTAACTTGATGATGAACCCACAATTCTCCGCTTTGTCCTCTTGGAGTTCCATCGGAAGCGGCAACTATCACGCCATGCAGTGGGTTGTCAGGAAACGGTTTTCCACCGATCTGACGCTCGATTTCAATTATTCCTGGGCCAAGTCCATCGACTTGGCGTCGCGCGCCGAGAACCAGGGCTCTTTTCAGGGATTCATGGTCAATTCCTGGGAGCCCAGACAGCGTCGCGCCGTCTCCGACTACGACCAGCGGCACGTCTATAACGCCTTCGCCATTTGGGAACTTCCTTTCGGTTCCGGCAAACGGTTTGGCTCCGGCGCCGGAAAGCTGCTCAACCACTTGATTGGCGGTTGGCAGATCGCCCCTACCTGGCAGCAGTCCACGGAACTGGCCACTTCCGTTGGAAACGGCCGCAACTGGCCCACGAATTGGAACATTACGGGTACCGCAACTCCCACGCGGACCCCGCCGGCGCCAACCAAGAATCCCACCATGACCGGAATTGACGGGCGTGTCACCGCGGGCCTGTTTACCGACGCCCGTGTCGCACGTGACTCCTGGGATCATACGCTTCCTGGTCAGAGCGGCTCGCGCAACACGGTTCGCGTTGATGGGGTCATTAACGTGAACCTCGGGATCGGCAAGACGATTATCCTGCCGTTTGAAGGTCACAGGATCCAGTTCCGCTGGGAGACGTTCAACCTGACCAACACCAACCGGTTCAACGGCGTCAATCTTGACCTCGGCAATATCGGGGCATTCGGCCGCTATACCAGCTCTCTTAGCTCGCCGCGGCAAATGCAGATGAACCTGCGCTACGAATTCTAGATCAGCGTCCTGATCAGCTTCCAAACGGCGTCCACGTCCGGACGCCGCTGGTGGATGTTGCCGAGCGCGAAGCGCAGCACAAACCGGCCCTCAAGCACGTTGTGCGAGAAAAAGCCCTCTCCGCTCGCGTTGAGCCGGTCGAATAACCGGCGGTTCGCTTCATCGGAGTCGCGCAGCCGGAAGCAGACCAGCGACATCGGAACCGGGGCGCACAACTCGAAGCGATCGTCCGCCGCCACCTGGTCCGCGAAGTAGCGGGCTAGCTCGAGGTGGTGGCGGATGATGGCGGCGATGTGGTTCCGCCCGAAATAGCGCATTACGAACCAGAGTTTCAAGGAACGGAACCGCCGTCCCAGCGGCACGCCGTAATCCATGAAGTTGATCGCCCGGGGATCATCCGCCGACCGCAAATACTCAGGCACGAGAGACAACGCGCCGCGCAGCACGTCGGGCCGCGTCGTGTAGAACGCGCTCAGATCAATCGGAGTGAAAAGCCATTTGTGCGGGTTGACCACGAAGGATTGCGCGCGATCGCATCCTGCCAGAACGTGGCGCCGCTCCGGCAGCAAGCCCAGGTGTCCGCCGTAGGCGGCGTCCACATGCAGCCACAGCCCTTCCCGCTCGCAGATATCCGCGATCGCGGGAACCGGGTCAATTGCGGTTGTGGCCGTGGTTCCCACCGTCGCCACCACGCAGAACGGCCGCAGTGCCGCCGCACGGTCCGAGCCGATTGCTTCGCCCAACGCTTCCGGACGCATCTGGAAAGCTGCGTCGCAGGGGATTCGGCGCACGTTCTGCCGGCCGATGCCGAGCGCCAGCGCTCCCTTCTCCACCGAGGAATGCGCCTGCTCGGAAGTGTACAAAACCAACCCGGGCGCCGACCCTCGTTCGCGCGACTCCGGTTCCGCCATCGCGCGCGCCGCCAGAATCGCGTGAAACGTGCTGGTCGAAGCCGTGTCGTGGATCATCCCGAAGAACCTTTCCGGCAACCCGAGCCATTCCCGCAGCCACCCCAAAGTCACCTGTTCCAGTTCGGTGGCCGCGGGCGAGGATCTCCACAACATCCCGTTCATGTTGAGCGTCGCGATGAGCGCTTCGGCGAGAATCCCCGGCCCGCTCGAGGACACCGAAAAATACGAGAAGAAGCGAGGATGATTCCACAGCGTGCAGTGTGGCACGATCAGATCGCGGAAGTCGGCCAGGATGCGCTCCATCGGCTCCCCCTCGCCGGGGCCGGAGGCCGGGAGAGCGTCCACGAGGTGGCCGGGGGAAAAGGGGGGAAATACACGCATCTGGCCCGGGTCCGTCAGATAATCCGCGATCCAATCCACTACCTCGTGGCCGAAACGGCGGAACTCTTCGGCGGGCATATCGCCCGGCGGCAGGTTCAAAGACATGTAGCTATCTTGCGGGCGGCACAGTACGCGCTGCAACTGGAGCCAACGTTACCACTCGCTCGACCTCGGGCACCCTCAGCGCTTCCGGCGCGCGCCAGTTTCCATCGAACCGGCCTTCGGCAACCACGTTTTCAAGCGAGCCCTTGAACAGGATGAAGTCCTCGAACGTTTCCATCAACTGAAACGGCGCTCGAAACAGCAGTCCCTTGCGCTTAACGTGCTGAATGCCCGTGTAGAAAGGCAGCCCCGAATTGATCGCCACGTAGCGGCCGTCGGTCGGCCACAGATAAAGAAGACCGTAATCGGCGGCTCCGGCGTTCAGATGAAGCGGCAGCCTGTCCGCAAGCCGCCCAATGATGAGATTGGTTTCTTTTGTTCCGAACAACACCAAATTGGAGTGGCGCAACTCGTATTCGTTTACCTCGCGGTCGGACACCACGCGCAGGTTGATGAGAAGTCGCGATCGCGGGCTCGACCAGTTGGCCGCCGCCGCGGCCTGCTCCCGGCGTTCGGCGAGTTTGGCTTCGTCCGTCGTGCCCGATGTTCCGTAAACGTAGAGATGGCGCGCCGCGATGGCCTCGGAAAGCGGCCCCTCCTGGCCGGCGCGCTTACTCTCGCCGGAGTGCATGAAAGGCTCAGCGGTCCAGGCGCCACGCTTGCGTGAGAACGCCATCGCCTTTCCCCGCAGCCGCGTCCCATCGATCGTTACCTCAACTGGCTGCCCGGCGGAATACTGCGGATGCCCTTCCAACTGAAGAGTGAATCCACCAAGGCGTGAAGTCTCGACGGCAACCTTATTCTGCCCGGTGAACTTCGCATCGATCGAAGCTGTTTCCCCCGGGGTCAGCCCGGTGACCACAACCCAATACGCTTTTGCGTACTTGTAGGCAGGCGTGCGGAATCGCACCTGGGCGGGAAACGCCTCGCGCTTGTGTTTGGAGAACCAGGGAAAGATCGCGCCATCTTTGTATGCCCAATCCCACGCATTGTGCCGGACGCTGGGGTATTCCACATACTCCACGGGCACGCCGGCTTCCGACAGCCGCTTCTGCCAGCCGCGTGAAGCGGCCACGGGCACCGCCGGATCGAGCGCTCCATGAAACAAGTGGACCGCGAGATTGCGCGCGTTCGGCGCCAGCGGCTCGGATTCCTCCGGCGCAAAAGGACAAACTGCCGCGATCGCCGCCCAGATATCGGGGCGCGTAAGGCCCAGCCATAACGCACCGCCGCCCCCCATCGAAAGCCCGGTGAGATAGATCCGGTCCTCATCTACAGGGAAGCGCTTTTTGACTTCCGCCAGAACGTCGTAAACATCTTTTTCGGCGATGCCGCGATAGCCCATTGTGCCGCGCGCGAACGGACTGGCCACCAGGTAGTCCACCTCCGGCAGCTTCGGGAAATAGCGGCTGGCTTCCATATCCGCTTCCCCCGGCAGATTGCCTTTGCCGAGTACGCGGCGCAGATTCAGCCGGTGATTGCTTAAGCCGCCATGCAGACTGATCACCAGCGGATACTTTCGCGACTTTTCAAAATCTTTGGGTACATAAAGCCCGTAAGGTTGATCGGAATCATCGACGTTCGAAAAAAACGTCACTACCTGCGGGCCAGCGGTATACACCTGCGGCAGGGCGGGAAGCGCGAGGGCCAGCGCGCACACCATCCTATACATCGAGTATCTCTTTGCGAACAGCGGGCAGCCAAGCTTCGAACCATTCACGGAATTCCGCCGCTCGCCGTTCCGTCTCCGGCGAAAAGGGAATGGCGCGAACGCCCATCTTTAGTCCGCGTACGACTAGTGCTTCGCGGATCCCGTAAGGGCCAGGAAAGACATCCACCCACTTGAGAAACTCATCCAGGCGGCAGCAGAGGCGAACAACGCGTGCGTCATTGCAGCCCACAATCGCCTCATCCAAAGCGGTAAGCAGCTCAGGAACCGCGCAAGCGCACCCGGAAATGCCTCCATCGGCCCCCGCCATGCGCGCCTTCGCATAGAGGATGTCATTGCCAACCAGAAGCGTAAAAGCACGTTCACTCCGCAACTCGAGCAGCCGCGAAAAATAGCTCCAGTCGCCGCTTGAATCCTTGATGCCGGCCCCGATCCCCGCCGCCAGCAGCTCCACCGCGACTTCCACGGGCACGGGATTGTTGAACGCAGGCAGATTATAAAGCAGCAGCGGAATCTGCTTGCCGAGCTCCTCGGAGAAATCGACGAAGCATTCCCGGATCTCGCCGGCGCCGTAGCGGAAGTAATGGGGCGGCTGAAGCAGTACGGCAACCGCGCCGCTGGCTGCCGCTTCTTCGGCGATACGCTCGGATTCGTCAAACACCGAGTGCGTGACGTTCACAACCACGGGCACGCGGCTTCGCTTGATCGCCATGTTCGCCAGCCGGATGCGATCCTCCGTCGTGAAATGCGGAAACTCGCCCGTTGCGCCGAACAGCGCGATCCCCCGGATGGGATGATCACAAAGGAAATCGATCACCTCGAGCGCGGACCCCAGATCCATCGCATAGACATCGGGGCGCGAAGGCGTGACAGCGGCGGCAAGGACACCTTGAATTGATAACATTTGGCGGCGGCGTAACTATTCTATCGAAGTGTCAGCCCCGAGGATCACCAGACCAGCCGCAGCGCCAGTTGTGTGCTTCGCGCAAGATTAGCCTGGCTGACAATCCGGCCAAAGTCGGCGCTTGTTGGGTTCAGGTTTGGCGGATTGAACGAAGGGCGATTGAAGAAGTTGAAGAATTCCGCGCGGAATTGCAGATTGAAGCGCTCGTTGATGTAGTTGTTCTTGATGGCCGAAAAGTCCATGTTGTTGACGCCGTCCGAGCGCAACGTCGAGAACTGGGAGGGAAACCGGCGCAGGTTGAGCTGAAGCTGCCGCTGCGCATTGCGCTCAAACCTTGTGACATCGAATGCGTTATCCACGGCGTGCGGGTTCAGATTCACGCCGCCGCCGAAATAGATCAGGTTGCCCCACCCAAGCGGCGGTCCCGCTTGCGCCGTATAGATCACGTTGGCCGTCCATCCGCCGATCAGACGCCGCGCCAGCGGATGCAAATTTCCGCCGGCGGCCCTGCCCTGCCCAAACGGCAAATCCCAGTTGACGCTCAACACGAAGCGCTGCGGCCGGTCCTCCGATGCAATACGCTTTTCGGGGCGCGGGTCGGCATCGTTGAGGCGCGTGCGCCGCTCAATCAATTTTGAATAAAGATAGTTGGCAGAAACTGAACGCCGTGTGAAAAGCGCTTCTCCACCCGCGCTTGCAGCATGTGGAAGTAGGAAGCGCCCTCCGGCGCCGCTCGCTCCGAGATGCCCGCGAAATGCGGATAGGGCAGCAGCAACTGCGTGCGGGCCACCTGCGTTCCGTTCAGCCCGGTTCCCGGAATCAGCCCCGCGAACGGATTGGCTACGTTCGCAGTCACCCTATCGATCAGCGGCTGATCGCGCGTGGGGGATGTGCTCAGATACTGCGCCGGGACGAAATTCAACGGACGGTTGAGTTCCATCCGAACGCCGTGGTTATAGATGTAGCCGGCTTCGAAAACGGTCTTGCCGGGCAACTCATGCTGCACGCTGAAGTTCCAGCGCAGTGAATAGCCGTTTTGCACGTCATTCGAGAAAAACCCGATGCCGCGGCCAAGGTTCGTAGCCAGGCCTTCGGCGGAGCCCTGTGGCCGCAGTATCCCATCAGGAAATGGATTCGCCAGAGTGCCGTGCGGAGTGAGATTGCCGTCGAGGGTCGAAACCAGCGGTGTTTGCATGCTGAATCCGGTCTGGTCGATCCCGGTTCCAGCGCGGTTCAGCGGGAAGTAGAAAAGTCCGAAGCCGCCGCGCAGGACGGTTTTCTTTCCAAGCGACGCCGGCGTCCACGCCGCGCCAACTCGCGGACTCCAGGCCACCGGCGGCGTGCGGAACAGTGACCGGTTCTGTTGGCCCGCAAATGTAAACCCGCCCATTGCCCGAAACTGCGACGCCGGAATCTCAGGAATCGGGTTGCGGCCGTATGCCGCCGCCGCCGCCCCGTTCACCGGGCTTGCGGTCGTGAAGTCGAACCCGTTGATTGAGCGGTTGAACCGCTCCGTCGTCGGCAGTTCCTGCTCCAGCCTCAAGCCGAGATTCAGTGTAAGACTGGGACGCACGCGGATATCGTCTTGCACGAAGAAGGAAAGATACCAGTTCTGGCTGCTCTCGGAAGCGTTGATATCCCAACGGCCGCCTGTCGGTAGACCAAGCAGCATCGATGCCAGATCCTGACCGATCGGCGCGCCCGGCGAGTTGTCGAGCGGGCCGCGCGTCCAAATAGTGCCGAATTCAAACCGGCCCGCGCTTTGTCCGAAGTCCACCCGCGTTCTCCGGATTAGCCGGACGTCGCCGCCAAATTTGATGCTGTGTTGTCCGGCGACTTTGTTAACGCTGGTGAATAGCTGAAAGTTATCGTAAGGCAGATTGAGCCCGCCTCCCCGGCTCGAGCCCAACCCCGCGTAGGGCCCCACTACGATCTCAGGAAAATGCAGCCGTGTAGACTGCGCGGTTAGATTCGCCGGTAAGCCAAGCGACGTGATATCGAAGCCGTCGAAAAAGCCGCCTCTCACCTCGCCGTTGCGCAGCCAGTTCAGACGCGTATTAAGCACCGTGGTCGGCATGAGCGTATAGACGTCGTCGATGGTGGCGCCCCAATTGATCTGATTCAGGAACGTGCCGGTGGCGTTGTTGCTGAACGTGGTTCCGTTGTTCAATAGCCGGTCATTGTGCCGGAAGGCGAAGAACAGCTTGTGACGGCTGCTGATGTTGAAATCGAGCCGGCCCATTTCACTGTCGAAAGTGTTGAATTCGCCGACGGCGCCGACGAAGAAGTTATTGCGCCCATCGGCCACGCCTGGCTGGTTCGGCGCGTCGTAAAAGGAGAGGATATTGCGCGCCGCAGGTGAGATTCGGGCGCTCGGAATGCGATTGCCGGCGAATGGCTGCCTCCGCACCCGGGCGCCTTCCCTTACGCCGGTGAGCGGATCGTAGATTTGAGAATTGCCGCCTAAAGCGAGCAACTCGGAAAAATCGCCGCCCCGCTGGGCCTGCGTGGGAACCGTGGTCGAAGTCGCGCGCGGAAGTTTCTGGCTGATCCCTTCGTACGCGAAGAAGAAGAACACCCGGTTGCGGCCGTTGTAGAGCCGCGGAATAAGAATCGGCCCGCCGGCCGTTAGCCCCCACTGATTGTAATTCGATACATTTTTCTTTTGCCCGGCGCGGTTGGTGAAAAACAGCGTGGCCCCGAGCGCTGAAACCTGATTGAAGTTGTATGCCGTGCCGTGAAACGCATTCGTTCCCGCCTTGGTCACCATGTTGACGGTCCCGCCGGCGGTGTGACCAAAAGCGGCATCGACCTGGAACGATTCCACCTTCACTTCCTCGACGGCGTCAACGGGAGGGCTGAACCCCATTCCATTGCCAACACTTGAATCGGGCGTGCCGTCAAGCAACAGCTCATTCTGGGGCCCACGACACCAAAGTGAAATGAGGCGGAAGCCCTGCGTAACGGCGGGACTTGTGGACATTGTATCTGACAGTGTATACTGCTGTCAGGTGATGCCATGCCCAACAACCCTTACCTC